>Ga0247713_1001104_pt1 | contig 14115 bp, 14 predicted proteins | sample 21E_NmetaG_FD_189936 | JGI IMG/M metagenome (GOLD analysis project Ga0247713, IMG submission 189936) | Soil microbial communities from hillslope of Landscape Evolution Observatory, University of Arizona, Oracle, AZ, United States - 2-1-E_N | ecosystem: Engineered > Artificial ecosystem >... | reverse complement strand
GCACCCCGCCCGTGGGCGTGCGGGCCTTCCGGGACCGCCTGCTCGACGCCGGCGTCAACGCCACCGTCCGCCGCAACCGGGGCACCGACATCGCCGCCGCCTGTGGACAACTCGCAGCCGTCGACCTGCTGGTCGGCCGAGGCGACCAGGCGCAGCAACCCCCTTCCGCCGGAGCGGCCCTGACAGAATGACCGCCATGGCCACCCGCCGGTTCCTGAACCCCGCTCAACCCCAGACGCTCGTCATCTCCGTCTACCTGCTCTACCTGAACTCGGCGTTCCTCCTGTTCAACCTCCTGCGGCTGGGCATCTTCCCCTGGCTGTACGTCCTGGCCGTGATCGGCGGCGTCATCGCCGGCTTCGGCATCGCCAACGAGCACAAGTGGGGCTATGGCCTCGGAATCGCCATGGCCGTCTTCCCGTTCGGCCTTCGCTTCTACTACTCCGGCAACCCGCTGAGCTCGAACCTCCTGTCGCTGATGTTCGAGATCGCCCTGGTGGCCCTCCTGCTCCACCCCCAGAGCCGGGATTACCAGCGCCTCTGGTTCAAGTAGAAGATGCTGAGACTCTGCAAAAATGCAGGTCACAGCGTCGACAGGTCAAGCGCAACGCTCTACTAGCTGCTAGCTGAAAGATGACTCCGGGTCCCAAAGGTAAGGAGCGCCGGTGCCATCGCGAGCACGGCCACGCCGGCGACTTGAGCGCCTCATCGTCAGCTTCCGTCGTCACCTCCGGGCGACGAACCGGGCAGCTCGCACCATCGAGAAGTACCTCGGCGTCGCCCGGCAGTTGGCCGCGCTCAGCGCGGTCAACGGCCCTGCCCACCGACGTGGCCACCATCCGCCGCCGGGACGTGGATCCCCACCTGCGGGAGCGATGGACGCCGGGCACCGCCGTAACCCGGTACCAGGACCTAACCCTAGAGTCGACCGCTGAGGAACCCAAGCACGAAACCCACGGCGGCGCTGATCGCATTCACGAGGAGAGCGTCTGAGTTCCGCCGCCAGAAAGTGGTCGCGTTCGTGCTCCGGTCCCGGACGATGATCGCGTAGCGACGTAGCTCCACGAAAGCCAAACTCGCAAAAATCCCCGAGCAGATAACGCTCACCAGCGCCCCGACCCGAGCCCACGAACCCTCGAAGCTGAAGCCAAGGACAAACATGGCGACTAACGCGATCCAGAGTGGAATCGCGCACCAGCGAAGGGAGGCCGCTATTTTGCGGGTTCGCCGCCTGAGCACATCCTCCACCTCGGTCGCAGCGCCGCGCCAAGCCGGGTCTGCAGCCTTGAACCAGACGACCGCCTCGGATCGCTCGAGTGTCACCCGGATCCACGCGTCTGAATCTTTCACGCAGGAGATAGAGAGTTCCGAAACCCTCTCCAGCGTCGTCAGTTCCGCCGCCTCCCCGAGCTCGTGCTCGTCCGTCTCTACTGTCGTCCTGCTCCCAGGCAACTGGCGCAAGATCTTTAGGATCCTATCCACATCGTCTACGAAGACCCGTACCGGCGGCAGCTTCCTCCTGTGACCGAGGGTTCTCCGCTTCGCCGACATCGACGCCGACACTAGAACGGTGAATGTAAGGGCCTCGTGGATGCCACATCACCAGGCATGAGGTGACCTCCGACGCTCCCTTCCCCACACCTACCGACGACCCTCTGCACAACGTTCAGGTCAGGCGGGGGCTCTGGTTCAAGTAAGTGTCCGGCGCGAGGTTGGCTCGAGACGCCAGTCGCCCTCAGCTGACGGCTTCGAGCACGAGGCCCGGCGCGCCTTCGAAGATGCGGTCGTTCGACACCAGCGATATGCCAAGACGGACCGCGGTGGCGGCGACCCATCGGTCAGCGTCATGCTCACGCTGGCAGAGGGCGTGACCGACCCGTTCACAGGCGACACGCAGTTCTGCGTACACACGGATGAGATCGGGACCGGTCTGGACGACCTCGGCGTTGGCGATGGCCGCATCCAGGTGTCGAAGCCGGGCAATTCCCCAGCCTCGCAGGAGAGCGCCGTATCGAAGCTCGGCGACGGTCTGGAACGACAGGACTTCCAGACGGCCGACGAGCAAAGGCTCGTAGCGCAGCGCTAACGCCGAACCGGGCACGAAGCGGGCGCTGTAGACGTCGGTGTCGACCACCACGGGTCCGCGCTCCATCGGCGATGTCAGCTCAGGACGGCGGCAAGAAAGGCGTCGGCCTCCTCTGCATCGAGATCGTCGATCACCATCTGCCCGTAGGGCGGATGTGGTCGGGCACGACGGATGTGCTCCTCAACGGAGAACTCGATGCTCTCGGTGGGAACACCCTCGGGGGCCGAACTCGACATATCTCGCCACAAGTGTAGGGCTGGCGGACGGGTTCGGCTCGCTGTCCTGCCACCCCAGAGCCGCGAGGCCCGTGTGTACCCCGGTGTTCCGGGGGCCAAACAGCTTTTTTCCCACTTTTTGCAGGGACGGTTCGCCGGCGCGGCGAACTACCTAGGCGGAGGGGGAAACCACGCTGGGCGCGTGCATAAACCACAGAGCGTGGGAGGGGCGTCCGCCGGGTTCTCTGCGAACCTATGCTGGAACTGCAGGAACGGCCACCCGCCGAGCAGCCGTCGAACGTCGGTGGCCTGGCCGCCCGGACCCGGGCGGATGCCGAGTCCGAGTCCCGGCCGCGCATCCGCACCCAGCGGGAGGGGCTGCTGTGGACGCCCGCCCAGGAGCGCCGACTGGCCGGCGCCAACCTGGTCACGGTGGCCATCATGGTCATCGTCGGGGTGAGCGCCGCTTCGGGCGTGACACCCCTCGAAGCGCCGGCCGCGGTCGGACGCCTGGTGGGAAGCCTGCTCACCCATTCCGACGCTTCGGAGTCGGAGCGTCCGCCGGTACACGAGCTCCTGCCCTATGGGAAGGGGATGTGGCTCTACGAGCCGGACAAGACCGAGAACGGCGACGTGAAGGCGATCGTGGCCAAGGCCAAGGCCGCCGGCCTGAGCCACCTCTACGTCCGTACCGGGTCGAGCTGGAACGGCTTCTACGCCGGGCCGTTCCTCGACCAGCTGCTTCCCGTGGCCCACGAGGCCAACCTCCTCGTCTACGGGTGGGACTTCCCGCGCCTGATCTCCTGGCAGGACGACGTCAAGCGGGCCAAGGCCGCCATCGACCACCGGACACCCGGCAAGCACCGCATCGACGGCTTCTCGGCCGACATCGAAACCCGCAGCGAGGGCACCCACATCGCGCCCGACGTCGCCGCCGCCTACGGACATGCCCTGCGTGAGGAGGTGGGCGCGTCGTTCCCGCTCATCGCCACCGTCCCCCGGCCCTCGCCCGCCCAGAACTACCCCTACGCCGAGGTCGTGGCCTCCTTCGACGCCATCGCTCCCATGGTCTATTGGCTGAACCGCCAGCCCGACACCGACGTCGCCGGCGCCCTGCGGGACCTGGCCAAATTCGGCAAGCCGGTGTTCCCGATCGGCCAGGCCTACGACGGCGCCCCCGAGGGCGGGCGGGCCGGAGTGCCACCGCCGGAGGAGCTGTGGCGGTTCATGCGCTTTGCCGAGGCCAACGGCGCCCAGGGTGTGTCGTTCTGGTCGTGGCAGGCGGCCAACTCCAAGGCGTGGGCAGCCATCACAGAGGCCGAGGAGTTCCGGTCCCCCGCCCCCTGGACCCTGAAGTAGCAGCCCCTGAAGGAGCAGCGCTCAGAATCCGACTCTGACGACGGCCGCTCGCAGAACCGACTGGCCGTCGGCCGCGCTGGTCTCGGTGAGGACGATGGCGCCTCCCGGCTTGGTCGGGGACCGGAAGGCGATGTCGCCGCTGTAGGGACGGAGGGCGTCGCCCCCTCCGGTCACGAAACCCCGGCCCAGCGCCTGGCCGGCCACCATGCCGTCCTCACGGACCTGGACGTTGACCGTGCCCTCGAAAGCGTGGGCCTGGCCGGTCACCCGGACCGGCGATCCGACCTTGTCCAGGGGCTTGGGCGTGGTGACCAGGATGTTGGGCGACGTGGCCCCGACCACGGTCCACGGGCCGGAGTCGCCCTGGGGGCCGAGCTGGCGGACGACCACGGAGAAGGTGGCCTTGGGGTTCGGCGCCGGCGTCCGTCCCTCGCCGTAGCGGAACCCCAAGGGCACCTCGACGGTGCCCGGACCGGTGGAGCGAGACGGGAACTCGACGGGGTTGTCCATGCCGAGGTACTTGGTGGCGAACTCCCTCGCAGTGGCCACAGGGTCGCGGTACGTCCGCTCCGGTCCGGCGGCATAGGCGTCGAGGTCGGACTTGGCGGCGAACGGCCAGATGCCGGGGAACGTTCCGGCGCTTCCTCGCTGCCCCACCACCTCGCGATAGCTGTCGCAGGTGACGGGCTTGTCGAGCACGATGCCGTTTCCCGAGAACACGCTCACCAGCGCGCCGGCCAGGGCGAAGCGCACCCCCTTGACCGTGGGGAACTCGTCGAGAGTGCAGGTCACCTGGGCCAGACGGAGGGTGAGGCCGAGGCTGCCGCCGCCGGATTCGAAGTCACGGGAGAGGTCCACCTTGGCGATCCCGTTGCTGTCGATCACCAGGCCGATGAAGCGGGTCTGCCTGGGGATGGCCGTGGTGAAGCCCGACCGCGACTCCTCTGCGGTCGGGCCGGCCAGTAGGGCCTTGACCGCCTCGGCGCCGATACCTGGGACGCGGGGGACCGCCCGGGTCACCGACTCGAGGGTCTCGTTCCGGACCAGCCAGACCGTCACGTCGGTGGTGGCGGAAGGTGACCTGGTGGGCGTTCCGGGATCGGAAGCGGTCGTGCTCGTCGCCGCCGGGTCGACCGCCGGGTCGACCGTCTTGTCGGATCCGGAGGGCCTTCCCGGCACGGGGCCGGCGTCGGTTGCATCGCCGCCGCCGCATGCCGCGGTGACCAGGCCCAGCACCGCCAACATCGTCAGTATCCGTCTCATGGGACACGATCATGACGGTCGGTCGTCACCGTGGGATCGCTGCGGGGTAACGGTTCGGCAACACGCCGGGGCAGCCGGAGGGTGAACGTGGCGCCGGAGCCCGGGGGGCTGGCGACGGTGAGATCCCCGCCGTGCAACCGGGCGTTCTCTCGGGCGATGGCCAGGCCGAGGCCCGATCCGCGGCCACCGGGACGGGCGGGGTCGGCTTTGTAGAAGCGGTCGAAGACCCGGTCGAGGTGGTCCGGCGCGATCCCGGAGCCGGCGTCGTTGACCACCACGATGACCTCGTCGGCAGTGACGGTCACGAGGACCCGTACCGGCGGCCGTCCGTGCTCCAGGGCGTTGCCGACCAGGTTGGCGACGACAGCGTCGAGGCGGCGGGGATCGGCGACCGTGGTCTGCCCCGCCTCTCCCGAGGACGCCATCTGCACCTGATCGCCCCAGCCGCGGGTGGCGACCGCCGAGCTCACGAGCGCCACGACGTCGACGGGTTCCCATGCCATCGGGGCGGCGCGGGCGTCGAGGCGGGACATCTCCATGAGGTCCTCCACCAGGGTGGCCAGGCGGTGGGACTCCCGCACCAGCAACCGGGCGGCCCGGCTGCCGGCGTCGTCGAGGCCGGCGCGGTGGGCGTCGAGCACGTCGGCCGCCGTGGTTAGGGCGGTGAGCGGCGTGCGCAGCTCGTGGCTGACGTCGGCCACGAACCGTCGGTGGCTGGCCTCGAGCTCACGGAGCTCGCTGATGGAGGCTTCCAGAGCCTCCGCCATGCGGTTGAAGGCGTGGCCCAGGTCGGCGAACTCGTCGCCTCCCTCCTCGGGGAGGCGGGTGCCGAGCAGGCCGACCTCGAGGCGGTGGGCGGCCGTTCTGGTCTCTCGGAGGGGCCGAAGCACCCCCCGGGCGGCCAGCGCGCCCACCGCGGCGGACAGGACCACGGCGGCCCCGCCGGCGGCGGCGAGCACGTTCCGCAAGAGGCCGAGGTCGTCCTCCACGTCGCTCAGCGGCAAGAAGAAGTAGAACGCCGGCGCTCCGGCCGGGCGGCCGCCGGCCACAACGAACGGGACCCCCGCGGCCGACGACCGCACCAGCCCGATGCGGTCGCCTTCGACCGGCCCGTCCAGCGACTCCGGGACCGAGTCCGCCGACAGCGAGAGCGACGTGGTCTCGAAGCTGCCGTCGTCGTTCACCGCCACGACGTCGAGCTCCGCCCGCGCCCTGGCCTTCAGCCGCTCGACCAACTGGGCCACCTGGGCCCGGCTCGGGGAGAGTGGCAGGGTGGCGACGGCATCGGCCAGCAGGGCCTGAGCTTCCCTGCGGGCCACCGACTCCGCCCGCCGCAGCACAGCCTCCCGGGTGACGTAGTACGACGTGATGGCCACCGCGGCCGAGGTCAGGGCGGCGACCAGGGCGAACGTCGCCACCAACCGGGGCCGCAGCCGGGAGACGGAGAACGGGCGGATCACTGGGGCGGCGGCACCAGCTTGTACCCGACCCCTCGCACGGTCTGGACCAGGGTCGGATGGGCGGGGTCGTCTTCCACCTTGCTCCGCAGCCGCTGGACACAGACGTCGACCAGGCGTGAGTCGCCCAGGTAGGAGTAGTCCCAGACCCGCTCCAGGAGCAAGGCCCGGGTGAAGACCTGTCCGGGCCGGCGCGCCATCTCGAGCAACAGTCGCAGCTCGGTCGGCGTGAGGCGCAGATCCACGCCGCGCAGGGTCACCGCCATGCCGCCGGGGTCGATCACCAGCTCGCCGAAGCGGAGGATGGGCTCGGCCGGCGGTCGCTCCTGGCGGCGGAGGACGGCCTTGACCCGGGCCAGGAGCACCCGGGTGGCGAACGGCTTGGTGACGTAGTCGTCGGCGCCCGACTCGAGCCCGACGACCACGTCGATTGGGTCGCTCCGGGCGGTGAGCATGATGATCGGCACCTGGTCGTGGGCCCGGATGGCCCGGCACACCTCGAAGCCGTCCTTCCCTGGGAGCATGACGTCGAGCAGGACCAGCTCGGGGCGGTGCTGGCGCCAACCCTCGATGCCCTCGTCGCCCGTGGCCGCGGTAGTGACCCGGTGGCCGTCGCCCTCGAGGGCCATGCACACCGCTTCTCGCACCGACGGGTCGTCCTCCACCAACAGGATGTCGGCCATCGGGCGCTCAGGCTCCTCGGGGGACGTCTCGGAAGGGCTGGTGCTTGTCGACCCTGGGCTCCGCCGGCAGCCCGAGGATCCGCTCGGCGATGAGGTTCTTCAGCACCTCGTCGGTGCCGCCCGCGATGCGGGTGGCGGGCGTCCAGAGCTGGCGCAGGGTGAACTCGTCGTGGACCATGGCCCCCGCCCCGCGCATCGCATCCACCAACTCGTCGTATCGACGGGACACCCGGCCCGAGGCCAGCTTGGCCAGCGCCACCTCCGGTCCCGGGGCCTGACCGTCGGCCAGGCCGGACACGATGCCCCACGCCAGGTACCGGGCGCACCGGTCTTCGATGACCAGGCGGGCGGCCAGTTGCCGGACGACCGGATCGTCGGCCACACCCCGGGGACGGAGCTCGGCCAGGAGCCGGTCCACGCTCGCTCCCGCCCGGGCCAGGCCGAGCCCCAAATGGAGCCGCTCGTACTGGAGGGTGGTCATGGCCACCTTCCAGCCACCGCCTTCGGGCCCCAGACGATGGTCGTCGCCGACCCGAGCCCCGTCGAGGATCACCTCGTTGAACGCCGCCCCCCCGGTGATCTGCCTCAGCGGGCGGACGGTGACGCCGGGCTGGCGCATGTCGAGCAGGAAGTAGGTGCAGCCCTCGTGCTTGGGGACGTCCCAGTCGGTGCGGGCCAGCAGGATGGCGAAGCAGGCGTAATGGGCGCCCGAGGCCCAGGTCTTGTGGCCACGCACCACCCACTCGTCGCCGTCACGCATGGCCGTGGTGGTCACCGCCGCCAGGTCTGAGCCGGCCCCGGGCTCGCTGAAGAGCTGGCACCAGAGCTCCTCTCCGGTGAGGATGGATGGCAGGAAGCGGGCCTTCTGGCCCTCGTCGCCGTGGGCGAGGATGGTGGGCCCGACGACGGACTCGCCCAACAGATTGACCGGCGGAGGGGCGCCTGCGGCGCCCAGCTCCTCGGCCCAGACGGCACGCAGTGACACGGGCAGGGCTCGCCCGCCGTGCTCGACCGGCCAGCCGAGGCCCGCCCACCCGCCGGCGTGGAGCTCTCGCTGCCAGGCCCGGCCCCTGCTCAGATGGGCGGCGTCGTCGACGTCGGCGAACACCACCGAGGGGCTAGTGGGGTCCACGTCCAGCCGGTAGGGACCGACATGGGCGGCCAGCCAGCCTCGGGCCTCATGGCGAAAGGCCGCCTCGTCAGGGTCGTCGGCGAGCTCCACAGAGGCCCATCCTGGCCGAACCGTGGGGCTCAAGGCGGTTCTGCGACCCACGTACCGGGTAGACATTCGTTCGCGACGAGTCTCGCCGCTTCGACCCGCCCCCGTCGCATTCGAAGCCAAGGATCACCGAGAAGGGAAGATCACATGCCAGGTCAAGGTCTAGGAGAAGGCAAGAGCGAGGTTTCCGGCGTCGACGCACGCGACGAGAGCGACGACGAGGCCCGCGACCCCGAGTCCCTCGACAACCCGGACGAGGGCCCCACGATGACCGGCGCCGGTGCGGAGCCCGCCGGGAACGCCATGGACCACTGGAACACGGCCATGCCCAACACCGACGCGACCAAGCCCGAGACCATGCCCGAGGCGCTCGGCGGCTCCGGCGAGACCCCGAACGTCGTGGAGAACCCCAACCCGGCCTGACCCCCTCATCCGTTGGTCGGATGAGCACAGTGTGGGCAGGCGTCGTAGACCCGTGAGACCGTACGACCGCAGCCGGGGCACAGGAGAGCTCGAACCTGGCCCCGGCGCAGTCGCGTAACGGCGGACCACAGCATCCCCCCCACGGCCACCACCAGCAGGATCTCGGCCACGTCGCGCACCATCCGGACCAGTCTCTCCGCTCGGCCGACCATCGAGGAGCACCCATGAACCGCCTCGCCGACGAAACCAGCCCGTACCTCCAGCAACACAAGAACAATCCGGTCGACTGGTACCCCTGGGGCGACGAGGCCTTCGCCCGGGCCCGTGAGGAGGACAAGCCGATCCTCCTGTCGGTGGGCTACGCCGCCTGCCACTGGTGCCACGTGATGGCCCACGAGTCGTTCGAGGATCCGGAGGCGGCCGACGTCATGAACGAGCTGTTCGTCAACGTCAAGGTGGACCGCGAGGAGCGGCCCGACGTCGACGCCATCTACATGGAGGCGGTCCAGGCGCTCAGCGGCCACGGCGGCTGGCCCATGACGGTTTTCCTGACGCCCGACGGTCGCCCCTACTTCGGCGGCACCTACTACCCGAAGACCTCTCGCCACGGGATGCCCAGCTTCACCGAGGTGTGCCGGGCCATGGCCCAGGTGTGGAAGGAGCGGCGTGAGGATGCCCTCACCCAAGCCGGCGAGCTGACCGCCGCGCTCGGCCGGGCTGCGGAGATCACCCCCACCGGCGCGCCGCTGCCTGGCCCGGAAGCCCTGGGCACGGCCCGCAACACGCTCCTGAGCCGCTTCGACAACGCCTGGGGCGGCTTCGGCCCGGCCCCGAAGTTCCCCCAGCCCGACCTGCTCGAGCTGCTGCTGCGCGCCCACGCCCGCGACCGGAACGCCGACACCCTGGCCATGGTCACCGTCACCCTCGACGCCATGGCTGCCGGCGGCATGTACGACCACCTGGGCGGCGGCTTCTCCCGTTACTCCACCGATCCCCAGTGGCTGGTCCCCCACTTCGAAAAGATGCTGAGCGATCAGGCCCTCCTCACCGCGGCCTACCTCCACACGTGGCAGGTCACTGGCGAGGACCGGTACCGCCAGGTTCTGACCGAGACGGTCGAGTACGTGCGTCGTGACCTTCGCCATCCCGAGGGCGGGTTCTTTTCCTCCGAGGACGCCGACTCCGAAGGTGTCGAAGGCAAGTTCTACGTCTGGAGTGAAGCCGAGCTCCGGGACCTGCTGGGCGATCTGGCCGACGAGGCCATCGCTTGGTGGGGCGTCACGCCGGGGGGCAACTTCGAGGGGTCCAACATCTTGCATCGTCCGGTGCGTGGTGACCTGGCCCGGTCGCCGGCTGTGGAAGAGGCCCGGGCCATTCTGTTCGAGGCCCGGGAGAAGCGAGTCCGGCCCGGGCTCGACGACAAGGTCCTCACGGAGTGGAACGGCCTCTTCGTCGCCTCCCTGGCCCAGGCGGGGGCCGCTTGCGGCCGGGACGACTGGTTGGCCGATGCTCGCGCCGCGGCGGACTTTCTGCTGGCCAACCTGCGCCGGCCCGATGGCCGATGGCTGCGGGCCTGGCAGGGCGGCAAGCCCGGTCGCCACCTGGCCTTCGCCGCCGACTACGCCGCGGTGGTCGACGCCTTCACCCGCCTGGCCGAAGCCACCGGCGAGGCCCGCTGGATAGCCGAGGCCAGGACCGCCGCCGACGCCATGCTCGAGCTGTTCTGGGACGACGGCGCGGGCGGGCTCTTCACCAACGGCTCCGACGCCGAGGCCCTCATCACCCGCAGCAAGGACCTCATCGACAACGCCGTACCGTCGGCCAACGGGAACGCGGCCCAGGCCCTCCTGCGCCTGAGTGCCCTGGTCGGCGAGGGCTACTACGCCCAGCGCGCCGAGGACATTCTGAGCCTTCTGGCCGGCATGGCGAGCCAGCACCCCACCGCCTTCAGCCGCACGCTGGCCGCCGCCGACATGAACGCCGCCGGCATTACCGAGATCGCCATCATGGGCGAACGCCCCGATCTGGTCCGCGCCGTACAGGCCCGCTACCTGCCCAATGCAGTCCTGGCCTGGGGCGAGCCCTACCCGTCCCCGCTGTTCGAGGACCGCAAGGACGGCCTGGCCTACGTCTGCCGCAACTACGCCTGCCAGGCCCCCGTGTCCGACGTCGACAGCCTCCTCGCCCAGCTCACGGGTTGAACCTCCGGCCTTGCCTGACGCCCAGCTTCCATCCGAACCAGCCAGCGATGGCGGCGACGGCGACCAGTTCAATGACGCGGAGTACGGCAAAGAAGGCGGCCGCGACCCCGCCGACGACCAGAAGGCCCACCACAGCCACGATGGCGACGACGACCACGTTGGCCGGAAGTCCGCCTCGGCGGCGGTCCGGGCGCGGCGACCCGGCGGCGGGAATGGCGGTGGGCTCCAGCACCCGGCAGATCTGACAGGTCTTGGGAGCGAGGCCGTGCGGGCACGTGGTCGAGCTCACTACCCCATGGTGGCGCGGGTCTTGGAGCTGCGCGCCGCCCTAGCGGATGGCGGCGTTTACGACCACGGTCAGCACGACTGACAGGAGGAGCGACAGCAGCAGCGGCCACCAGAAGAATCGGGTCTTGCCACGCTCGCCCGAGCGCTTGGTCCATACGAACATGCCTGCCAGGTTTCCCGGGGGGCGGGGCAGCCAAACGGAGGTCACCACCTCCCCCGGTGCACGACGTCGGCGGCAGGACGGCGGGACCGGTTGGCCACGGATGACGACGGACGGTCGGGTGCGGGATGGCCGATGGCGACAGTGCCGACCGGGGTGAAGGTGGACGGGATGGCGAACGTACGGCGGAGGGCGTCAACGCCGTGGGCCCGGAAGAACGACGCGCCCAGACCGACGTCGATCGCCGCCAACTGCAGGAGCAGGGCGGTAAACGCGGCGTCCACGTGCCACCACGGCACGTCAAAGACCGCTCCGCCCTTGTCGCCCTCGTCGTACCGATGGCGATAGGCGTCCTCGGAAGACAAGACGACGACGAGCAACGGAGCGGCCAACAGCCGCGGCCAGGCAAAGGAGGGCCGGGCGTCTGCTGGGAGGGCGGCGTCCCAGTACCGGTGCGTCTCCTTCGGGCCCTCGAGAACGAGGAGCTCCACTCCCTGGGTGTGGCCGGCGGACGGCGCCCGTAGAGCGGCGGCGAGCACCCTCTTCACCGTGGTCGGGTCGAGGGCCCGGGACTCGAAGCTGCGGGTCATCCGCCGCTTCTGAAGTATTTCTGTGAGCTCCATGGGAGAGCGTACGATCCCACGGGCGCCCGTCCCAGGACTGATCCTCGCGAAGCTTTAGGGTCTCCTTGCGTCGGGAGTTAGGTCAATCTAACTTTCTGTGATGATCGGTACGCACTGGGCCCGGGTGGCGCGTCGCGCAGTCGCGCCGATGGGCCTGCTGGTCGTGCTCCTGGCCACTGCGCTGGCGGCGTGCTCGGGGGACGGCGATCGCCTGACGCTGTACTCCGGGCGGGCCGAGGTGCAGGTGGAGCCCATCCTCGAGAAGTTCACCGAGGCCACCGGCATCAAGGTGTCGGCCCGGTACGGCGCCAGCGCAGAGCTAGCCGCCCAGATCGTCGAGGAGGGGAGGCGGTCGAAGGCCGACGTCTTCTGGGCCCAGGACGCTGGGGCGCTGGGAGCGGTGTCCGAAGCCGGCCTCTTCGCGCCGGTGCCTCCTGAGGTGGCGTCGGTGGTCGACAAGCGGTTCCGAGCGCCGGACGACACCTGGGTCGGAGTGTCGGGCCGGGCCCGCGTCGTCGTCTACGACCCTCGAGAGGTACCGGCCAGTGAGCTGCCGGCGAGCGTCTTCTCATTGACGGAGCCCAAGTGGAAGGGTCGCCTCGGCATCGCCCCCACGAACGGCTCGTTCCAGGCCTTCGTGACAGCCATGCTCATCACTGTCGGAGAGGACGGAACCCGGGACTGGCTGGAGGGCATCAAGGCCAACGACCCCAAGACGTACGCCTCGAACGACCTCATCGTGAAGGCCGTCAACGACGGACAGGTCGACCTGGGCCTGGTGAACCACTACTACCTGTTCCAGCTGCAGTCCGAGATCGGGCCCGACAAGACCGTCGCCCGCAACCACTACACCGCCGGCACGGACCCCGGCGCCCTGGTCAACGTGGCCGGGGCGGGCATCCTCAAGAGCTCGACCCGCCAGGCCGACGCCGCCCGCTTCCTCGAGTACCTCCTTTCGGAGCCGGCCCAGCGCCACTTCGCCGAGGAAAACTTCGAGTACCCACTCCGGCCCGGCGTGCCCACCGCCGCCGGCCTCCCGCCGCTGCAGCCCGAGCAGGGGCCAAGCATCAACCTCGGCGACCTGGCCGACCTCGACCGCACGCTCGAGCTGCTCCGCCAAACCGGACTGCTCTGACCATGCGGGCCGAGGCGGCTCCGCTGATCGAAGACCCCGTCCAGGGTCCCTCTGCACCCCGCACGGCCAGGCGCCAAGCGCCACCTCCCACCGCGCTGGTCGCGCTCGCCGGAGCGGTGGCGGTGGCCGCCCTGCTGCCCGTCGCCTATCTGCTGGTGCGAGCGGCCGGCGGGGGGTGGGGCGCCGTCGCCGACACCCTGTTCCTCGACCGCACCGCCCGGCTGCTGGTTCGCAGCCTCGGGCTGGCCGCCGCCGTGTCCGCGGCCAGCGCCGCCATCGGGATCGCCCTGGCCTGGCTCACGGTCCGCTGCGACCTTCCCGGCCGGCGGATCTGGCGGGTCGTCGCCGCGCTCCCCCTGGCCGTGCCGAGCTACGTGGCCGCCTTCGCGTTCGTCTCCAACGTGCCGACCCTCACCGGCTTTATGCCCACCTTGGCCGTGCTCACCCTGCTCTCGTACCCCTACGTCTTCCTGCCGGTGGCCGCCGTCCTGGAACGGGTGGACCCGGCGATGGAGGAAACGGCGCGTTCGCTGGGTGACGGGCCGGTCACCGCCTTTCGCCGGGTCACCCTGCGCCAGGTCCGACCGGCGGCCGCCACCGGTTCGCTGCTGGTATGCCTGTACGTGCTGTCGGACTTCGGAGCCGTCTCCATCCTGCGCTTCGACAGCTTCACCCGGGTGATCTACCAGTCCTACCAGTCGAGCTTCGACCGCCGCCCGGCCGCCATCCTGGGGTGCCTGTTGCTTGTCTTCACCCTGGGCATCCTGGTGGCCGAGGCACGGACGCGAGGCCGGGCCCGGTACTACGGGGGTAGTCGGGGAGCCCAGCGTCAACCGCCCCTCGTACGCCTGGGCCGCTGGCGGTGGGTGGCCGTCGCCCTCCCGGTGACGGTGGCCGCGCTGGCCCTGGTCGTGCCGCTGGCCACCACACTGCGCTGGCTGGCCGAGAGCGTGAGGGCCGAGGTCGACTTCGGGCGGGTGGGCCGGGCCGCAGGGGCCACGGT
>Ga0247713_1001103_pt1 | contig 14120 bp, 14 predicted proteins | sample 21E_NmetaG_FD_189936 | JGI IMG/M metagenome (GOLD analysis project Ga0247713, IMG submission 189936) | Soil microbial communities from hillslope of Landscape Evolution Observatory, University of Arizona, Oracle, AZ, United States - 2-1-E_N | ecosystem: Engineered > Artificial ecosystem >... | reverse complement strand
CATCAGGCGGTCGATGAACCGCCCCTGGCTGGCGTAGGTGCCGGTACCGCCTTCAACCGGGGGAAGAAGGACTCCCCGCCTGTCGTCGTCGTCCATTTGACCTCCCACCGACGGCTTCGTCGGATAACTGCGATTCAAAAGAACTCGTACAACAAGTATCCGCCGATATCGAGAATCAGTACAAGCAGGCCCACCATGGCCACTCTCAGATAGGTGACCTTAAGTTCGAGCTTGCGGTCGTTGACCGCAATGGCGTCGGCAAGATTGGGCAGGAACCTCCACTTCAACCAGGACTCTGTGCTCTGGGTCCGGGCGGTGACGGCGGTGAACTCGGGTGCTCGCGAGTATCTTGCGGTCCAGAACGACCGCAGCGCAGCCAACAGGGAGAAGAGGACACTGGAGGAGGCCACGAGGATTACCGTCCTGGGCGCGCCTTGGAACGGACCCTGGAAGAGAAATCCGGCGAGCTCCAACCACGGCCATGACTACCGCAGCCTTGGTGTCGATTGCATCGGCGCGAGCCGACTGGGACGCGAGAATTCGTTCGCCAAGGTCGTAGGCGAATCCGCTTCCGGGTGGCAGCTCGGACTCCGGCATGGCAAGTAGTGTAGGGACGACCCATGACAAAACAGGGTCAGGCGGGGGAGGGCCCGATCAAGCCCGGAATCTACGAAAAGCTGGTCACCGAGGAGCTCAACCGGCTGCTCCGCGAGGTCGACGACGACCTGGTCTCCCGAGAACCGCTGGACCCGGCAGACTCCCACGAGGTCCTGGCCCGCCACCTCGGATTGCTCGTGACCCGGGCTCTGCGCTCCGTTCCCGCCGGTTCCGAAAAACCGCTGCTTGAGCAGGTGCGACTGGCCAACCGCATCGTCGAAGCCATAGCCGGCGCCGCCCACGACGACCACCTCAACGACCTGGTCGCCGAATCCGCCGACGTCCTGCACGCCATCGCCGCCCGCACCGACACGCCGGCCCCGGTCCGCTTCCCCGATCGCCCCGAGATCCCTCTGTCCGCCAGCGCCCTGCTGGTCAACGGCCGGGAGCAGCCGGGCATCGGCGCCGAGGTCCGGCGGGAGCTGGCATCGGCCGACCGGGTCGACCTGCTCTGCGCCTTCGTGAAGTGGCACGGGCTGCGGGTGCTCGAGGACGCCATCGAAACCCTCACCCGCCGGGGCGGGCGTCTGCGGGTGATCACCACCACCTACATCGGCGCCACCGAGCGCCGGGCCCTGGACCGCCTGGCGGAGTTAGGGGCCGAGGTCCGCATCTCCTACGAAACCCGCACCACCCGGCTGCACGCCAAAGCCTGGCTGTTCGAGCGGGACTCCGATTACTCCACCGCCTACGTCGGGTCGTCCAACATGTCGAAGGCGGCGCTGCTCGACGGCCTTGAGTGGAACGTGAGGCTCTCGGGCGTCACCCAGCCGCACCTGCTGGACACCTTTCGGGCGACCTTCGACCAGTACTGGGAGGACCCCTCCTTCGAGCCCTACCGCCCGGAGGACGAGGCGCACCGCGCCCGCCTGGGGCGCGGCTGTGAGCGCGCACAGCCCTCCGTGTGATATTCGTGTTGGCGGTTTCCGGGGGCGCCGTCTTGACCGTCCTTATGGTCGAAGTTCGTCGCCGGCTGGATGCTCTGGGGCAGAGAACCAATCGGCGGTCCGACCCGATGCGCCCACCATCATACGTGCTCGGACCGAGTTGAGGGGCGCAACGCTGGCTTGCAGTGAGGCTTCTGCGAGAGTACGAGCGGTACGACCCCGTGTAGCGGCGACTAGCCAAGATTCTGTCCGACGAGAAACATCCTTCAAGGATAGAAATGCTGGTGAGACACTCCCTAATGGGCGTCCTCGTGCTTCATGGTCATTCCGAACGCTCTCTGAGATGAAGTCGCCCTCTCGCACCGGTGCCAATCCCGGCTCAATCACTCGTGATAGGGAAAGTAGGGAAGCGATCAAGAGTTCACCGTGCTGTAGAGGTACAGCCACGGGTTCGGCGGCTCTAGCGAAATTTCCGAGAAGTAGTTCAGCCAATGGTCTTGGTCCCGACAAGGTTAGGAGGTGATGAGGATCAATCTGACCTTCAGAGAGCGGATACCCTGCTTCCACTTTTTGGCCATCCACCACGAGCGGAACCTCGTCGGATCGTAAGACGATTGAGTGTTTAGCACCTCGACCAATCAACGTCACGACCCAGCCCGGGGCAGCTTCGACGATTTCGACGGTGCCGGAGATTGGTGCCAACGGAGCACTCCTCTTGGGGACTCTCGCGAGCGCTAGGTTTAGAACTTCGTCTAAGTAGTAGTTCCTGACTAGGGCGGGCGACATTGCGGGCTTCATCAGCGGTGTCATAAGGCCTTGAGCTGCATCGACCCCGATGGGCTCACCAACGTACGCACGTCTGCCGAGGTCTGCCGGTATGCCGTAACACGTCTGACAAAAACCTCCCTCTGCCTTACATCCGAGAAGACTGCGTATCTCAACCACTTCAGTTGACTTAACAAACCAACTCTCCAAGTGAGCTTCAGTGACCGTTTCCAGGTGGCCTGACGCGGTGTGGACACTTCGACCGATCAACCCCCGTGGCGCACTCCCTGACCACCTAAACCTCAAATAGTCCTCTGATCTGCAGTCGTCCAAGACAACGGTCGCATCCGAGAGGACGAAAACCATGTCCCGCAATAGATCAAGCAAAGTTCGTTTTGTTGCTTCGACCCCGATTGCCTGTCTGCGGCGGTCTCGAGCCGAAATCCAAAAGTCGTAAGGATTCAGGGGTGGCGACCAACCGACTTCCTCCTCTGCCACCCCAACGGATTTTGCTTTGGCGACAATAGTCTCGACGGCATTTCGTTGAACATCAGGAGTGCAGCGCGCCTTCATAATTTCACCCAGTTCCGCGGCTGAAAATTCCGAATTAATGGCGTGAAGTTCAAGACGGAGTAACTGGGCCAACATCACTCGACCGACGGTAGTGCGCGTCTTAGCCGGTGTCGTAATGACTATTGGGCTTCGCAGGCCCAGCGCTTGCCGATCATGAGCGGAAATGGCATCACTGGCGAACTTGAACCACCGCGCGTATGCCCCAGCCCGCTCGTTCGAGGTCAAATGCTTAACATACGATTCCACGTCAGGGTCAGAGGAAAATGCGCTCCCCGGTCCGACCCAGAGGGAGGCGCCTCCAGCGTTCATTAGTGACGAGACCTCCTTGCGCGCCTGCGTTCCAAGCGGAAGGTAAAACGCCACTGGTCCCCCAGCCGCGACCCCCAAGCTCCTGAGGACCAAGGGGTGCAACTGAAGGGCTGCGATTCTGGAGAGACCGGTGATCCGAACGCCCAAGATCTGGGCCTGATTGAGAGGGGGGATTTTCGAGACTATGAGTTCGCGGCCAAGAACAGATTCCGCCCTGAGTTCGTCAGAAAATCGCCGGACACCTTTGACGGCAGCCAAATCGAAAGGACGGAAGAAGTCGACCAGCTGATGGCCCGGAACGATGCACTCGCCGATTTTGAGGTTCGGATTCGGCAGGGTCGGGAGACGGCACGAGAAATCGACACTCTTCCCTTTCGGTGCGCGGCCAAAGCTCTCTCCAACGGCAGAGGAAAGTGTTCTGAGCCTCTTTTTTATGAAGGGATGCCACTTGCGCCATTCAAGCTCGTGGGGGGATTCGCCGAACATCTCATCGACCGCAATCTGAAGTCGAGCCTTGGCGAAGGCGTCTAGAAGTGCGCTAGAAACTCTTGGAGTTTGACGGTGAAGTGCCTCATTGACATTAAGAATGCGTGAATAATGAATATTTAGGTCCGACAAGAAAACCTTGTCTCCCTGCCGAACAATTGGACGAAGTGCCGGAGGAAGGACTGGCAAGGCGTCGAGGATTAGATCCTGCGGCTGAAAATTTGTTCGATTCCACTCTTCGAGGAGTTGAAGTCTCTGTAGCTTCGAAAGCTGGGGAGAAATCGTTCCAGACGCTAATCCAGCTGATAAACGCCTCAATTCTGATTCGACATCTAGCGATCCAAGAAGGAACCTAAGTCCCTCTGCGCCACCAATGAGGCCCGCCTCGATATTTAACATCTCAAGGAGCCGTGCTGTGTCGAGACTCAGTAACTGCCCGGTCTGTAAGTGACTGTTCTGGGCCGCCAATCGCACGATTCGCGGCAGCGACTGGTCGAGGAAAGTCTTGAGATTCTTGGAATCCCCTGTCACAGCTCTTTCGTAGCGAGTAAAGCGAGCTCGAGTTATCTTGCCGTCGTCGAAGCGTTGAAGCAGTTCGTGAAATGCAAGCTTGAGACTATCCCGCGCCTCTTCGACTCGGTCGAGCACTGTCATCCATGAGGTGGTGCACTCGGGCCCCACAACTAAGGTAGTTCCTCGAGTGATGGACACGGCTTGCTTCCGCTTGATAGCTAGGGCTAATGCAATCGGTGAGGGGTTGCTCCAAAGGAATAGCGGGTGTGCCACAGGGCTGGCGAGTTGAATGTGGCCGAAACGTGCTCGCCTCGATAGTGCTAAACCGACCCTAACTTCGCATTTTGCACAGACCCGCCCTAGCTCCGTGATCTTCCAGACCTTGCCGCAGGAGCACGTCAGGTCCGTCTCAGGGCCAAAAATCTCTTCGGCGAACAGCCCTTGCCTCACCGGTTTATAGGTGCGGTAATTAAGTGTTTCGGCTTTGCGTACTTCCCCATGCGAGTTGTCGACGACCTGTTTGCTCGTCATAGGAGAAACCTTCAACGCGGCAATGTCGTCAGGAGGGACGCGCTCTACCGCTTGGATAGAGGCCGCCACGGGTGGAGGGGAAGGGTATGGGGGAGCCTGTTGAATCTGTTTAGTAGAACCAGCCGCCTTCCTGAGCCTCTTCCTTTCGAGGGGATCAAGTCCCCCCCAAATCCCGCTCTCTTCGAAGAGACCGAGAGCAAGACATTCGGTTCGAACGGGACATCGGCGACAGAAAGTTCTGCACAGCGAGAAGTTGTCCTTTTCGCCAGTGAAAATCTCCGGGGCCTCCCTACAGAGAGCATGAGTCATCCACGGATGCAAGATGGCCCCCTACTCGTCCCCCTTGCGCAACATTGGAACCTCTCGCTCAAGAAAACCGTCCGGGATCTGCTGCTTGAACATCTCCCATTGTTCGTTGAAGAGCAGAAGGCCTGGCTTTAGAAGTTGAAGCCTCAGGTGTTCCACTAGGTTGAGTTCATTAAGCGAACGAAGCTTCGCGGTGAGAAGAACGAGATCTCCTTCAATTTCGAAGCTGATTTCACCCATCGTTCTGGGCCTTTCACTCTCGCGTTCCTTCGCTCGCTTCAACTTTTCTCTACGTTCGTCGTCCCTCCGCGCTAGAGCTCTCCCTTCATCCGCCCGCCTCGCGTCATCGAGGGAAAATAGTGGATCGTGAATCAGTCGGTTTGCAATGTCATCGCCAAGCCGGATGCGAGGCATCAACTCCGATTGAATAGTGGTGCCGGTGGTTTTGAAGATGTGGCTACCAATTTTCTGGGCGAGTTTGACCCGGTCGTCGTCGGCGATTCCAGTTCCATTAAGGAGACCCACGACCGAAGGTCCAATTTCTCCCGCCTCGACGAGAGCCTTCAAAGCTTTCGGAGCTTGCACATAACCGGTTCCTATGACGCCGGCGATATTCCGCTCACTCTTACCAACCACTTTGGCAACTTTGGCAATCGCCTCTTTTCGGGACATGCCGGAGTCCGTAAGACGCGATACGAAGTCAGCCCATACCTCGTACTGGCGGAACTTTGGGACCTCGCTTTGCTGAGCCATCTCCGCAAGTTGTTCTTCACGGACGGCGAGATCGGACAGATTTTCTTCGATGATCACCGGTACGTGCTCGAGACCTGCCAGGCGGGCGGCTCTCCAGCGACGCTCCCCGATGACAATCCTGTATCGATTCGCGGCTTTGAGGACGCGAAGCGGTTGGTAGATCGTCTTGTGCTCGGATAGTTGCTCGGCAAACTCTCTGACTCGGACGTCGTCGTCACTCAATTCGCCGCGAGGATTCTGGGGATCGGGATCGATTAAGTCGACGGGGATGTCGACTACCGCATCCGCCATTGTCTACCTCCTGATTAGCTGTCCAAGGAATCTTTGAGTTCACCAACCACGACCTCAGCTTCCGGAAGGGATCTGAGGGCATGATGGTTGCCGAGTTCTGCGGGGAAGTTGCGTGCGCCCAGTTGCATTCTGCTGTTGGCTTTCTTAAGCCGGCTGCTGACGCTCATAATGTTTTTTCGAATGTATCGAAGGTGATCCTCGGGCCGGTTGGCGATATACCAAGCGTTCCCAAGGTTAATGAGTTCGATATCATCTAGTTCCATTCGAGTTCTAAGTATCTGGAGTTCGGAACCCATTTTTTGTATGGCTCGAGCATCGACCCGGCCGAAGAAGTGTTGGGCTAGAAACCGAGTAGTGGTTTGGTTTTCAACCCCCAAATGACGGTCGCGCAGTTCGCTTTCGAGCGCTCCACGAAAGGCGTTCCAGTCAGTACGACCATCGGTGTTCCGGTATCCTAGAGGCTGCGGCGATTCGAGATTTCCCCACATAGCTCACTCCGCTTTTTCGGGAGTTCCGGGTTCGCGAGAAGTCGGAACTCACTTTGATGCGCAACCACTGTCGATAGATAGCGCGCTCAGCAGTTATCGGCAGTTCCCGGCTAAGTTTAAGCAAAAGTTGACAAAAGGTGGTGAAGAAGAAGAATCCCCCCTGTCCGGGATAGACAGACCGATCTCGGGCTGGTCTCCATCACGATCATCATCCTGAAGGCCATATGGACACCGACTGCGATCTCTGCCCCAGTACCCCCGAAAAGCAGGCGCCCGCAAACCGTGGTCCGACCTGAGCAGCCTAAAAGGCTGATGCTTCGTGAACTAGTAGCCCATTGGTCGGGCTCCCTTCCTCATGGGTTAGCTCTTCATCAAAACTGAGTTGCTGGTGGACTTGCACTTCAGGAGATTCGTCGAGCAGCCTCGCCGCAATCAGCTTCATGGTTCCAACATGAACTGCGTTGCCTAGCGCTTGAAATGCAGCTTGGCGTGCGGCTGGTAACTCGTGATTATCGGGAAATCCCTGCAGGCGTAATGCTTCGACGCGCGAGATAAATCGTTTCTGGGGTCCGATAATTGGAATCTGGGTAGTTGTTAAAGACACGAGGGCCGGAATGGATGTCATCCGTTTCGCCCGAAGTCCTGACGGTCGAAATTGAAGTACATGAGCCCAAAGATCTCGTTCTTCACCGTGACAGTTCCACTCGAGCTTTCGGAGTGATGGGGCAAATCTAGAGAGCGTTTCGACCCATCCCTGCGGTAAGAAATGTTGGTTCTGTTCATACCACTCACGGTTTTGCCGTATGAATCGCACCTTCCATCCCGGAAACTCAACCGCCCGTGCATAGGAAGGCAAAAGCTTAAGCAACTCTGTTCGGGCCATCTCGGGCGTAGCCCCAAGATGTCTCGTGCAGTCCAGCAGTCGACTAACTGCAAGGTCCGCGGGTATCTCCGTTTCGAAGGGATAGGACGCCCCGAACTCATCGCCCCAAATTGGGAAGGAAGGGAGCTCCCTTGTAGTTGGTAATGCCCTGACCAGTTGATTCCAATGATCCACGCATTCAACCTGTGTGAGGGACAACCGAGTTTCGTCACGGTCTTGTGGACGTAAATCGGCCTGTTTCTGGAGAACTGTTGCAAGATCGCTTTTTGCTTTTCGTTGAGGTGAAGGCAAGACCCTTATCGGCGACTCCTGCAACTTTGCGACAGCTATGAAGCGCTCGCGGGAATGCGGGAAGCCAAAGTGGTGTGGGGAAAGGAGTCCTAATCCACCGCTCTTGACATGCTCCGTGGCCTCAACTTGATAACCCAGTTCGCGCAAGCTCGACTTAGCTACGCGCCAGGTTTCCCCCTTTGCGTGTTGCTCAAAATTACCGACGTTTTCCAGCAAGACATAACGCGGTCGGTGGGTCTGAAGAACCTGGACGATCTCGTGAAAAAGTGTGCCTCGGGTGTCAAGATGGCCGTTTTGATAACCGGACTTCGAGAAAGGTTGGCAAGGAAAACCGGCACAGAGGACATCATGTGCTGGGATCCTATCGCTCGATTCTCGAATGTCACCGAAGGTCACCGAGTGAACTTCGCTAAAGTTTCTTTTGTAAATTTCGCGCAGTTCGTGATTTATTTCGCATGCGAAGACACAGGTGTGCCCAAGCTCTGACAGCGCGACGTGAAAGCCACCTAAGCCCGCAAATAGATCGACGAATCGAAGGCCCGTCATTGGGGGGACTTAGAAGAGTTCAGTCGCCGATTTCTCACGATTGAGTTGAGTGTCGCAACAGCGGTCGAAGGGTCATCGTGTTCCCAGATACGGACGGGCAGCCAGCCGGCTCTAACGAGCTCTTCGTCGACTCTGCGATCTCGCTCGATGTTCCCTTGAATCTTCTGTCTCCAATAGTCGGCGTTTGTCTTGGGTGAAGTTCCGTGCTCATCGCAACCATGCCAAAAACAGCCGTCAACGAAGACGGCAACCTTGATTCGCGGGAAGACTAGGTCGGCGCAGACCCTAAGACCTGGCTCTGGTTGACGAAATATGTAGAAACGTAAACCCGAACGATGTGCGGCCGATCGAATCCTAAGCTCTGGGACCGAGTCTCGCTTCTTGTTGGCGCGCATTACATTTCGTGCCGCCGGTGAAGAAGCCCACGATTCAACTGGCTTCTTAGTCATTGCCGTTGATTGTCCTACAAAAGGGAAGGATTCGAATCCAATCCCAGGAGCGCTTAAGGCGGCGAGGGAGAGAGTGCCTCCATTATGAGCAGGACCATTTTAGTTGGTGTCGCCTTCGATAGCCGTCGCTACCTCCGGAGCTAGTGCCATTAGTACGGCCCGCCCAAGACGCGTACGCTCGCCCTGCACATAATTGTCGTCAATATCTATAGTGTTGCCACTCTCATCGGCTTCATGCTCTTTCTGCCACTCCGCGATCGTTTGCTCAAAAAGGCCCCAGCAGAGGGGGTAGGCGTACATATCTGAGAAGACCCGTACCTTTTCAGCGTCCATCTTGCGCGCCGCGACGACGTCCTCGTAAGCTCTGAAATTTTCGTTCAGGCGAAACTCTGCCTTAATGATCGAGTTAGGCACTCCTTCGAGGTCGCCTCTGTAGAGGTTCCCAATACCGGCGGTTTCCTCGTCCCATGCGGGATCCTGTTCGGACCAGCCGGCTCTTCCGATCCAATGAATCTCGATGTCTGGTCCACCGCCCTTTGAAGATGACTCCTTTTTCCTTGGAGGTTCGACAACCTCAATCTTTCCGGTCGCAGTAAGCACTACGCCTAGCGAAGGACTTACGAAGGTCACAGTTAGGGTTGCGAGAGTGAGTGGAGCGTCCACTTCGGCCTCAAGAGTTAGTCGAGCAATCCCACCCGCGAGTCGACCTTTGGTGGTGAGTTGAACCTTGTCCTTCAATTCGGGCCCAATGACAACTGAGAGGCCGTCAGAATGCTCTGGCAAGAATCCATTCTTAGCGTTTAGGAAGATGATTAGAGGCGCTCTTTGGCCCGGATGAATCACCAACGGGACCTTGCTTCGAATTTCGAGTGTGTCAGGGATTTCGAGCATCGAACTATCGTCAGTGTCGCGGGGTTCCCGTTTCGTGAAAGTGCGTGTAGCCGACGTTTTTTTGGTTTTCAGTCCGCCAGATTGCCCTCTACCACTTCCCCTGATTGACGCTGAAATTTTGTTTGATAACTGCTTTTTGACCTTGTCAGAAGTCTGTTTTGTGGCGGCCGCCAGGCTCTTCTCGCGCGCGTCCTCGTCTCGTGCGATGAGTTCGTCATCTTGCGCGAGCTCATCTAGAACCCTGTCCAACACTCGCTTGGACAGGGGACTTTCCTTATTTGATTCTCGCGTTGACGCGAATACCTGCCTTTTCGCTGCGTTCGTGAGGCCGTTGCAATCGACGAAGACAAGGAGTCGATTGCCTATGTAGTTCAGTTGGGTGTTCCGCTTCACCCAGTAACGATCTTTAGTGCCCTGGCGCTGACCGTTCAAAATAAAAGATAGACCCTGGCTGGGCGTGACAAAAGCTGCGGGATCTTGCCCAGCCGCGAGAACGTAATACCGAAGAGTGACGCTGCCATTTGTCGAACCTAAATCAAGAGGTCCCCGTTCATCCAAATAGTCTGTGGTGCCCGAGCCTTGCAACCGTGCGACGAGACCGTAGATTCCGCGCCTCTCCGCAGTGCCTGCGATCCCGGGGAATCGGTTTATACGTCGCTCCTCGACCCAAAATGGTATGGCCGGATCAGGTAAGGCAGCGTTGAATAGGTGGTGGAGGCTGTTCTTTGGCTCGTGCGCTGAACGCGAATATGAAGACAGCTCGTAGCTGACGAGCTTTACGTATGTTCCATACGGCAGCCGTGGGAGAACGTTGTTCTCGAGGCTAAGTCGAAGAATTTCACCATTGGAATCCACACAATATTCGTAGGTACCCGACTTGAACTTGTCCGGGTCAAGTTCGTTGTATCGAACGAAAGTGACGCCAATCTCGTCTGGAAGTTCGCCCAACAAGTCTGGCGCTCTTCGCGAGACAACGATTGTGTAGGGACAGAAGGCGTATGAAGCGGCTCCGCCAGCGTTATATACGCCCATTTGGTGGCGCTTGGACTTCTTGTTGGAAGCCATTAACGAAAGAAGGGTCTCGCCGAACTGACTAGGATGTTGACCAATACCCTGATCCTGAATCTCTACTGTTGGCCGCTCCTGAACTCCACTTTCTCGATTCGTTACAACTATTAGGTTCGCAAGTCTCTGACGGTCCCTTATGTCCATGGCACTGATTCCGCCCGCCGGAACGCCAAAAAAATCTTGTGCCGCGAGATGTGGGCTACCCGGCATTTCGTTCCTTTTTGAAGCCTCAAGGTCAAGAACGGCGTCAATAGCGTTGGTCACCCGCTCTACCAGGGCTCCAGCCGGATCAGAGGCGACTTCTACGGAGTGAACGTTATTTTCCGTCCCGCCTAGAGGTGTCCAGCGAATCCCGTTGACCTCTTCTCCCACCGACCTCAGCCAGTCATTGCACTTGTTTTCGGATGTTAGGTCGAAAATCATGGTCGAGAGGTCCCTGCTGATGATCGTCATAGTCGCTATGCCTCCTGGGCGTCGTTGATGAATCGATCTCCCTCGAGAGTTATGGTCATGACGGCTTTAGTTCCTCTTCCAGTTACTTCCAGCAGGCCAAGGTCGCGGAGTCGGCCAACCATTGCAGCTCGATGGGCGGCGACCAAATTGGGGGACCAGTTCTTGTGGTGGAGGCTGAGCCTGCGATCTACAGCAGGTTGATGTCCATTCGCGTTTCGCACGGCCTCGGCGAAGTGCTTAACTGCGGCGAATTCTTCAGGCATGCCGCGGATCGCCTGACATAAAAGCGATTGCTGTTCGGCGGAGCAAGATCCGCCCTCTGTTTCGCCCATTAGGGAACTGGGAGCTCTGGCCAAATTAACTCCCAGTGCTGTCGGCAGGATTCGATTCTCGACAACACCGACTAATCCAAGATATACCAAAGGCCCCGTTGGCCCCCGGTGATTAGCGCTGAGCAAGAAGGAGACAGTGAACCTTCTTAAGCTCTTGTTTGCTTCAGGCCCTACGGGCCAGCCAATCGATCGTTTATCGAGTGCTCCGCGATTAACATGCTCGTCGTCTTGCCGCAATCGGTGTCCCAACTCTCGTGCACACTTCCCTGCCGTTTCCACAAATTGATTAATGTCCGGGGCTTCGTCTTTCGCGATCATGTTTAGTAAAATCCGGGTCATTAACGGAATTGGGTTTAGGCGATTGGTGAGTACGAACAGGCGCTCATCCAGTTGTTGAGAATTGACGGTCTCAAAATCCAAACCACTCGGTACCTTGAGAAGATCATTTAATGTCCAGTTCCCTAGTTCAGTCGATGCTGCGCCTGGCGCCGGCTTGAGTTTCACTCCGTTGAGTGCGAACAAGTTCTCGAGGCTAACCCGCACAAGTTCGCTCATGTCCGCAAAAGGGGAGTCTGTTTGATCCAAGGTCTCTAGTGCGCGGCGTGCTAGTGCAGGGGGCAAGAAAATAAGATAAGGCTGCACTAAATCCATTTTTATAGGGTACCCTAAATTCTCGCAGCTCTCGAAATAGGTACCCCTTTACCGCGGATCATCAGCAGGTCGGGCCGGCACTCCCCGAACTCGATCAGCTCCCGGTCCAGGTCGTAGCGGTCGTAGAAGCCCTCGGTCGCGATCAGCGTCGGCTGGTAGATGTACTGGCCCGAGGCGGCGTGGCGGAGGGCCTCGATGGTCGAGGCGACCGAGTGGACCCGGTCGGTCTTGGGGGCCGCCGGGTTTTCGGGCGGGGGAGGGGCGATGACGGCCGAGTCCGAGAGGTGGGTGTCGAGGACCTCGCCCTCCCAGTCGTACCCCGATTTCAGGATGGCCTTGGTGAGCAGGCTGCGGTCCTCGTCGTAGGGCGGGATGCCCTGGGCGACCTTCTGGTCCTTCGGCGTGGCGGTGTAGCGGAGGAAACGATCGCACTCGTGGAAGTAGTACCGAGCGACCCGTGCAGGTGAAAGATTGTTGTGACCCATCAGCCAGTATGGCCCAGTTGTCACCCCCGCTGACTACCATCCGTCCAATGGGATCGGTTACATCTCTTCTTGCCAGTCAGCCGATCCTGAGTACTCTTAGCCAAGGAGAATCTGTATGAGCGAGGACGACGGAGGACCCCCCGAGGACGAGCCTGGAGCGGACCCCGAGGACGCGGGTCCGCCGCCCCCTCCCTACGATCCCGACTATGAGTTGATCGGGTATCTGGAGGAGAAGGAAGGCGATGCCCGGTCTCCGAGGGGCCGTTCATGACTGCCTACCCCCGCAACGAAGCCCCCCTCGACGCATTTTGTGAGCTCTGTTAGATGCCACTGAAGCAGTGCCAGCATTCGATGGAAGGGCCTGCGTTCGTCTTCGCGTCTGGCGGAGGCAGTTGCTTTCACGCTACGGCCCGGTGTCCCGCCTTGTCGGATGGGCAGAAGATCGCCGACGAGATGGGCCTTCGTGTACATGAGATCAACAACGTGGCGATGGCGCGGGCTATCGAGATGGGCCGAGAACGATGCTCGGCTTGTTTCCTGCCAATCTCCCGCCAGTGATCCCGGTTGCACCGACCGTTACAGCCCACGGGAACATCGCACCATCGGGAAATGGCCAATTGTGCCGATAGTAGGAGAGAGCATGCTGTCGTAGGCGTGTCATACCGACCGGAGGTACGAATTTGAGACCCTGCAATGAATGACCCCGAGCTGGTCGCCCAAGCTTTCCCCGACGGTATACCGACCGATGAGCAGTACGGCAGCCGTCAACCCTATCAGCCGGGGATGGACCCCAACGATCCCAACTCGACGATCCCCAACGCCAAGACGTCCACCGGAGCGTTCATTGAGCGCCTGGGGCCCGAGACTGCCAATGACCCCTACAACGAGCCGGTGACCGCGCCGGATTCCTACTCTTAACCACATTCGCGTGGCTTGATGGGCTTGATGACCGCGTCAAAGGAGCCGGCCTGTTGTGACGCCAAACTACGATATCCGCCAACTCCAACCCGGCGACACGGAGTTGATAAAGGGGCTGCTGGCCACCTTTGGCGAAGCCTTCGATGAGGTGGATACCTACTGCGGCAACCAGCCTGGGGACGGCTACCTGAACCGGCTGCTCGGCAGCGATTGCTTCATCGCGGTGGCCGCTCTGAGCGGCGGTCAGGTCGTCGGGGGACTCGCCGCCTACGAGCTCAAGAAGTTTGAGCAACCGCGCAGCGAGATCTACGTTTACGATCTGGCCGTTGCCGAGGCACGCCGGCGCGAGGGGATCGCTACCGCGCTGTTTGACGAGCTCAAGGCAATAGCCGCCGAGCGGGGCGCCTACGTAATCTTTGTGCAGGCCGATGTGGGAGACGATCCCGCCATCGCCCTGTATACGAAGGTGGGAACCCGCGAGGACGTGGTGCACTTCGACATTCAGGTTCCCAACGACACGTCGTGAACCGGGACGGCTGGAAGCCGCTCAGCGCGGTGGCCGCCATGCACGAACGGGGTTCTGTCATGACCATC
>Ga0247713_1001102_pt1 | contig 14128 bp, 8 predicted proteins | sample 21E_NmetaG_FD_189936 | JGI IMG/M metagenome (GOLD analysis project Ga0247713, IMG submission 189936) | Soil microbial communities from hillslope of Landscape Evolution Observatory, University of Arizona, Oracle, AZ, United States - 2-1-E_N | ecosystem: Engineered > Artificial ecosystem > Mesocosm... | reverse complement strand
CCACCCCCGCTGTGCCGGCCCCAGGGCGAACACGTTGGAGTAGTAGAAGTTGAGCAGGGTCATGGTCCCGGCCGTGGCCATGACGGTGAACGGCGCGGCGTACCACATGCGCCGCATGGTGGTGATCTTGGCGATGGCGCGGTACGCCTCGGCGAAACCGACCGGCTCAGGCTCGCGTTCGGCGGCCTCGGCGTCCGCGCCCATGGCCTCGCGCTCGATCTTGCCCCGCTTGGGCTCGGGCAGCAGGAACGTCAGGCCCGCGACTACGAGGGTGACCAGGCCCGTGGCGATCAGCGCGGTCCGCCACCCGTAGGCGGCCCCAAGCGCCCCGGCGAGCAGCGGCGCGACGATCACGCCGAGCTGCCCGGTGGCGAAGAAGAAGCTGAACACCCGTGTGCGGGTGTGGGGCGGGTAGTAGTCGGTGATCAGCGGCAGGTTGGTCGGCAGCAGCGCCGACGCGGCGGCGCCGCCGGCAACCCGCGCGCCGACCAGCTGCCCGACGCCGGGCGCGACGCCCTGCGCGACTGCGGACAGGCTGCCCACGACCGAGCCGATCCGGACCAGCCACACGCGCTTGACCCGGTCCGCCAGATACCCGAAGGGGACCGACAGCAGCATCGACATGATGCCCATGAGCGAGGCGAGTCCCGCCACGAACGCGAGGCTGAAGCCGAACTCCGCCTGGATCTCCGGGGCGAGGATGCCGAGCGCGACGTCGTCGAACTGCGACAGCGCCCCGGTCAGCGCCAGCACGAACAGCGGCAGCTTCGGCCCGTCGATGGCCCGGACGTCGACCGCTTGTCCCAACCCCCGTGCGGCGGTGCGCAGCCGCCGTCGTTTCACCGATGCCGGCTGCGGCGTGCCGACCATGACGGTCTCGTCGCGTTGGACGTCGCCGATGGCCTGCTGCCGCTCGGTCGGTACGAGCGTGCGTCGCCGCAGGACCGCCTCCTCGGCGGTGACGTCCGCGGGGGCGTCGATCGTGTCAGACATCGACGGGCTCCTTGCGCAACACCGCGGGGTCGTCGCCGACGTCGCCGTCGGGCGCGGTCGGCCCGATCGCCCACTGCTCGGTCAGCCCGTACCGGCGGGGGACGAAGGCGGTGCCACCGCCGGCGAGCAGCTTCTGGCGGATCGGAGCGCGATGCTGCAGCGAGTCCTCGGCTCCGGTTGCCAGCGTCGGCACGACGATGCGGTGGCGCTTGGCGATCCGCCGCAGCGCCGTGTCACGGACGCGGTGGACGACCTCGATCAGGCCGCCCGGCGACGCCAGCACCAGCGCCAGACCGCCGATCCCGCCGGCGAGCTGTACCACGGTGGCGCTGGTGGACAGCAGAGACACGACGGCGTACAGCGCGAAACCCAGCAGCGGTCCGGCGATGGTCCCGAAACCGCCGACCACGGCGTACACGAACAGCAGCACGGACAGCTCCGGACTGAACGCCTCGGCGCGCACACCCCCCTGGTGGTAGGCGGCCAAGACCCCGGCGACCGCGGCTAGCATCCCCGACACGACGAACGCCACGAGGCGGGCGCGCGCGACACCGACGCCGACCAGCTGCGCCGCAGGCTCGTTGTCGCGCGCGGCGATGAGCACCCGGCCCGTGCGGCTGCGGCGCAGCCCGGCGACGGCGGCGACGGCGAGCCCCAGCATTGTCAGCATCACGTAGTACGACACCCGCTGGTCGTCCATCTGCATGCCCAGCAGCGACGGCGCCGGCATGCTCGAGGGGAGCGCCGCCCCGAGGTAGCGGCTGTTGAGCAGCACGGCGGTCGTGGCCAGCGAGAACGCCAAGGTCGTGACGGCGAGGTAGATCCCGCGCAACCGCAGGGCAGGGAAGCCCACCACGACCGCGATCACCGCGCCGGCCATGCCCCCCAGCGGCAGCGCGACGATCATGGGCAGCCCGCTCGCGCCGGCCACGAACGCCCCCACGCCGGCAAACGCCATCTGCCCGAGGCTGACCAAGCCCGCCCAGCCGGTGAGGATCAGCAGTGACAGGCCGATGATCGCGTAGATCAGGGCAAGCGCGAGCAGGTTGGTCTGACGAGGGGACATGATCCACGGCAGGCCCAACGCGACCACGGCCAGCATCGCGATGCCGATGCGCCGGTACCGGCGGATCTCGGGCAGCTGGCGCAGGACCGCCGGCACGCGCCGAAGCTCTCGGGCGGACCGCCAGCTGCCGGCGCCGGCGGCGTCGGCACGGGAGCGCTCCGACCGCTGCACCAGCAGCAGCGCGCCGATGACCAGCACCAGCAGGCCGTCGAGCAGCAGCCCCGAGCCCATGACCCGGAACACGACCTCGCCCAGGACGCCCAGAACGACCGAGGCGGCCGCCGCCATCGGCAGACTCACCAGTCGCGCGACGATGATCACCGCGAGGATGCGCACCAGCACGCTGACGTTGAGCCCGCCGGACACCGCCGCCTCGCCGCCGGACATGACCGCCAGGATGGCCGCGGCGCCGGAGAGAAAGCCGATGAGGGTCCAGACCCGCCCGACGACGCCGCCGACGTCGATGCCCAGCGACTGTGCCCGCTCCCGGTTGTCCGCGGCGGCGCGGATGGCGGTCCCGGTCGCGGTGCCCCGCAGGTACACGGTCAACCCGACGAGCGCTGTGACGGCGACCAGCACCGCCAGGATGTCGGCCAGTCCGAACACGGCGCCCGGCACCTGAAGGTCCACATTCACCGGCGGGCGCACCGGCCCGCCGGGCACACCGAGCGCCTGCTGCTCTTCGGTCGTCAGCCATGACACGACGGGATCGCGCAGGCCGGCCAGCACCTGGACGACGAAGATGCTGGCGACGGTCATGATCAGCGGCGAGGCGTCGGTGAACCGCCGCACGACCGCGGCGTACATCAGCCGGGCCACACCGACCGCCAGGCCCAGCCCCGCGGCGACGGCGACCAGGTAGTTCACGGCGACGATCGGCTCGGGCGTGCGGTCCATGCAGGGCGGGCACACCGCGCGGACCAGGCGCAGCAGCGGTCCTGCTTGGACCAAGACGGCGAACAGCGTCCCGCCCAGCGCGCCGATCTGGACCTGCGCGAAGTTCAGGAACCGGTTGGAGCGGTAGGCCAGGACCATCCCGATGGCGTGCAGCAGCAGGTAGCCGGCCTGGACCAGCCCCAGCCCCACCACGCCTGGCGGCACCGGGCGATCACGCACGGCGCTGCCGTAGACGGCGAGCGCCACGGTGGCGGCGAGGGCGACGCCGAGGACGAGCAGCTCATTGCGCCGCTCGGTCAGCGCGCGTGGCCCCGCCTGCGCCCCCGCTCCTGGCACGTCGCCTCCGTCCTCACACTCCACGAGACACCTGTTGTCCCGTCCGCCTATCATAACAAGTTGCCACAGGGAGGTAACCCCCCGCGGCGAAGGGTTTCTGCTGGTCAGGGATTCGGCGTGGAGCCCGCGTGCTCCTGCCGCACGTCCGTCGTGAGCCGAAGGAAGCGCGGCACGTACAGGTCGTGACGCCGGCGGATGGCGGCGAGCGTGGTCGGGATCGTGTTGTACGTCAGCGCGAGGGCGTCGCGGGCAAGCCCGGGATGTGCCTTGCCGGCGTAGCTGAACGCCTCGGGAGCCGGCGGTACGGCGTACACCACGGTCGGCGCCGACCACGGTCCCTGCACGGCCGGGGCGCGGCGCTGGCGCACCACCGCGTCGAACAGCCCCACGGCCTCGGTCAGCACGAAGTGGTCGCCCTCGCGGTGCACGGTGAACTCGGTCTGCGCGTCGGTCAGGGTGGGCACGGGCGCGTCGCCCCACCCGCTGCCGTCCCACCACTGGGTGCGGGACGACAGGTCGCCGCGACCGGCGTCGGCGACCGGCCACCGGGCGACATAGGCGGTCCGGTCAGCCCAGGCGTGGGCGTACAGCCAGCCGCCGTCGACGAGCACCCCGGCGTTGCCGACCATCGCCGCCCACGGTGCGTCGTCGCGGTCCGCCGGCCGCAGCTCCCACCGGTCCGCCGGGACGGACGGGTCGTCGACCACGAACGCATCCCACCCCACGACCTCGAAGAAGCACAGGGTCTCGATCTCGTCTGCCGGGTAGTCGGCGCGATCGCGCACGCGCATGGTGAACAGCACCAGCGCGCCGTCGGCCAGGGCCGCTCCGCCGGGCCAGTGGTAGGCGCCGTCACCCGGCTCGGGGATGAACGAGGCTGGCCGCCCGTCGGGGCCGGTGCGCCAGTGGAAGGTCCAGTCCGCCGTCTCGGCGTCGTCTCCCTCGGCGATGGCAACGCTGTTGTGGATGAAGATCGCGTCGGTGCGGTCACCTCCCGGCTTTGCAGCCACGAAGGTGTCGCCGAACAGCCACAGCCGCCGGCTCGGCGACAGCACCACCGAGTACGCGTCGTCGCCGCCCAGCCACCGCGGGTCGTCGCGCAGTGCGCGCTGCGCCTGTGGCCAGGGTCGGGCCGTCACGCCAGGGCCCCGTCCACGACGACCCGGTGCCGGCCGGGTCCGAGAACGATGGACGGGGCGGGTCGCTCGGCGGTGACCGCGCCGGCGGCCGTCGCGATGCGGGCGCCGGCCGCGGCGGGGACCCGCAGGCGAGCCTGGACGGTGGCCGGGATAGTCAGGGTGATGTCGAGGTGATCACCGTCACGCGACCAGCCGACGGCGATGTCGCCCCGGACCGACGTCAGGGTGGCGCTGGCGTGTGTCAGGCCACCGCCGGGCCGCGGCGCCACGACGGCCGTTGCGAACCCCGGACCGCCCGGCAGTGGGTCGAGGCCTGCCACCGTGGACCGCAGCCACTCACCCACCGACCCGAGGGTGTTGTGGTTCAGCGAGTTCAGGACAGGATCGTGCAGTCCGCGGTCGTCGGACCAGCCGTCCCAGCGCTCCCAGAAGGTGGTCGCGCCGGCGGCCAGCTGATACCCCCACGACGGCAGCTCGCGCGACTGCACGAGCGCGTAGGCGAGGTCGACCCGGCCGGCGTCGGTCAACGCCGGCAGCAGGTGCGCCACCCCCAGGTAGCCGGTCGCCGGGTGCGGCCAGCGTTCGACGGCGGCCACAAGATGGCGCTGCGTGGCCGCGCGCAGCGGTGGCGGGACCACACCGAAGCGCAGCGGAAGGGCGTAGCCCGTCTGGGTGTCGCCGGCGATCCGGCCGTCGGGCGCGATGAAGGCCGTGGCGAACGCGTTGCGCACGTGGGCGGCGACCCGCGCGTGGCGCTCGGCGCCGGCCGCGTCGTCCACCACGCGCGCCATGGCCGCGACGGTGTCGGCGGTGCGAGCGAGGATCGCGGTGGCCAGCAGCTCCTTGGAGGTGACCTCGTAGCCCAGCCAGTCGCCGTAGTCGTTGCCACGGCGGTGGCGCCACACCCCGTCAGGGTTGTGCCGGCAGATCAGCTGCAGCCACGCCACGGCAGCCGGGTAGGCGCGGCGCACGATCGCGGGATCGCCGTACCAGGTGTACAGCAGCCATGGCAGGGTGACCCCGGCGTCGCCCCAGCCGGGGGCCCCCTCGGCCAGGGCCAGGTCCGGCGCGTCGATCAGCGGGGCGACGTCCGGGAAGCTGCCGTCAGCGCGCCGGGCGTCGAGGATGTCGCCGTACCAGTCGCTCAGCCACGCGGCGAGGTCGAAGCCGAACACCGCCGTGGGCCCGAAGACGTAGGCGTCGCCCAGCCAGCCGAGGCGCTCGTCTCGCTGCGGGCAGTCGGTCGGCAGCTCGACGGCGTTGCTGCGTTGGGTCCACGCGATGGCGTCGACGATCTGGTTCAGCAGCGGGTCGGAGCAGTCAAACGAGCCGGTTGCCTCGACGTCGGTGTGCACGACGGGCGCGACGGCCTCGTCGAGCACAGCGCCGTCGTCGGCGGTGATCTCGGCGTACCGGAAGCCGTGCGTGGTGAACGCCGGCTCGACGACGGCCCGGCCGCCGGCGAGCACGTAGCGGTCGGTGTTGGCCGCCTGCCGCTGGTTTGCCGTGTGCACGCGGCCGTCGGGCTCCAGCCACTCGCCGTGGCGGACGGTCACCGTCGCGCCGGCGGGACCGCGAAGCGCCAGGCGCACCCAGCCGGCAGCGTTCTGCCCGAAGTCAACGACGTGACGGCCCTGTCGCCGGGTGACGGTGACGGCGGGTCGCTGCCCCGTGACGCGGACGGGTGGCCGCGCCGCCGCAGCCATGCGCCCGACCGGTGGGCGGTCGACCGTGACCGCACGCCAATCACCGTCGGAGACCGCGGCGTCGGGCCAGCCGGCGGGGTACCGGCGCAGGTCCTGCGACTCGCCGAGCAGCAGGTCGGCCTGGCGGACGGCCCCGAACGCCCCGCGCCACCGGCCGTCGGTCACATGGGTGACCCTCCGGCCGTCGGCGTGGTCGATCTCCAGCTGCAGGCGAAGGTGCGGCCGCTCGCCGTAGCGGTTGCGGATCGCGCGCAGCCCGGCGGCGCCCGACCACCATCCCTCGCCCAGCTGAGCGGCCAGGACATGGGCGCCCTCGGACAGCAGCGCCGTGACGTCGTAGGTCCGGTACGGCACACGGCGCCGGTAGTCCCGCCACCCGGGGGCGAGGCGGTCGGGCGTCACCTCCGCGCCGGCCAGCCACAGCCGGTACACGCCCAGCGCGCTGGCATACAGCCGTGCGCGGATCACCGGTGCGTCCACGGCGACGGTGGTTCGCAGTTGCGGTGCGGGGCGCTCGCTGCCGGTCCACGGCAGGCCGATCCACTCCGCGGTCCAGTCGGTGTCGTCCAGCAGCCCCATCTCGAAGCGCGCCGGCTGGCTGCACTGGTCCACGCCCCGGTCGTCGGTGGCGGTGACCGTCCACCACACCTGCTGGCGCGACTGCAGCGGCGCCCCGCCGTACGTCACACCGGCGAGCGTCCCGGGCAGCGGCCCGCTGTCCCACAGGTCTGCGGCCGGTATCACCGAGGCGTCGGACGCCACCCGGACGCGGACCTGTGCGGGGGTGGTGTCACCGTCGATCGCCCACGACAGCCACGGCCGGGAACGGTCGATCCCGAGGGGGTCGTGGAGGTGCTCGCAGCGCAAGCGGCGGGGCCGCACGGCTCAGCGGCACCGGCCGAAGAAGTCCTGACGGGACGTGGGGTACGAGCCGACCCGGTACCGGCGGCCCTCGTTGACGTAGCAGACGGCTCCGGGATAGCCCGGGTCGACGTTGCCCGGGGTGTTGGGGTCGTAGAAGTACAGCGACGCGCTGTCCGTTGCGGTGTAGCGACCCTCGTAGCTCACGGCCGGCTGGTAGTTGGGCGGGCCGCCGGCGCCCGGGTTGGGGAAGTCGGCGGACTGCAGGCCCTGTGCGAAGGTCTCGGGCGTCAGGTTCGGGCCGGCGAGCTGGATGCCCGAGGCGAGCTGCAGCAGCTGGCGATAGGTCGCCATGAAGGGGTAGTAGTTGCCGCCGGACCAGTCAGCGCTGGGGTCGGACTCGCGGATGGCCTGGTACCACGGCATCTGCTGGCGTGGCAGCAGCTTGGAGCGGAACGACAGGCCCATGACGTTGCGCGACTGCTCGGGGGGCGCGTTGCCGGGCTGGAACGCGTTGTCGACGTCCATGTCGATGAAGCTGGACAGCAGCCACTCCGGGAAGTACTGCTGGTTCGTGGCGGCGCCCATGTAGTTGGCGCGCATCAGACCCATGTCGCCCACGTAGATCACGGTCGTCACGCCGGCATCGCGCATGGTGAGGACGACGTTGTTGCCGTTCGGGTTCTCGAGATCCTCCTCGACCTCGGCCGCGACCTGGACGCCGCACTGGCCCAGCCGTCCCTTGAGGATGTCCATCGGCGGGACCGACCCGTCAGGGTTGCGGTGGTACACCAGCCCGAAGGTCCGCTCGGTCGGTGCCTCGCCGCCCAGGGCGCCGCCGCTGTGGTCGCCGTCGCCGTTGACGCCGCCCCCCTGTGGCTTCTTGCCGGCGAGGTTGCGGCACACCGCGTCGCCGATGTTGGTCAACAGCACGTCGGTGCTCGGCATGACGTTCCACTGGAACGGCGCGAACTCACGGTAGTGGTCCGCGGTGGCGGTGGCCTGCGCGCGGTACGCCGAGCTGATGATCCCCCGGCGCGCGAGCTCGTCGTAGTGGTGGTGCTCGGAGCCCTTGCGGTCCGGGTAGGCGATCGAGGCGAAGGCTTTGATCTCCTCGTCGACCTTCACCGCGTCGGCGATCATGTCGGGTGGCCTGGGCATCGCGAAGGTGCCGCCGGTGGGTTCGTACACCTCGATGACCATCTTGCGGCCGTAGAACTCGTAGCGGCGGTTGAAGTGCGCGACGAGGTCGTCGATGACCTCCTTGGGGGTGCCACCGAACGCTTGGTTCGCGACGGCCACCCGGATCTCGTTGGCCGTCACGCCCTGGTAGGTCGCACCGCCGTTGTCGCCTTCGAAGTACGGGACGCACGGCGGGGACTCGGGGTCTTCGGTCTGTCGGGGCGGATCGCCCACGCAACGGCGCACGCGAGCCTTCTCGACGGGCTCCTCGTCCTCGTCGTCGTCCTCGGGCTCCTCGGTCGGCGCGCCGGGCTCGTCGTCGGTGTCGCCCTCCTCGTCACCCGGACCCTCGGTCTGCTGGTCGGCCGGCTCCGCGGGATCGTCCGGGTCGCTGCCTCCGCCGCCCGTCCCCGCGGCTCCGCCGTCAGCGAGCCCTGCGACCTCCTCGGGTGCTTCGGCCTGCTCTGGCAGCGTCTGCTTGATCTGCTCGACGGCTTGGGGCGCGAACTCGGCCACCGTCGGCGGCGGCTCCTGGCGTGCGGTCAGGGAGATCGCCGCGACCAGGCTGACGACGATCCCGACCGCCACGGTGTTGATGACCCCGGGCAGCCGGGGCGTCGCCTGCTTGCTCACCGCCCCGCTCGCGTCCGCCATGACCTCCCCATTCGCCGCCGCGGAGGGTTCTCCTGCCCCTCCCGCGGTCGCAGCATGTAATGATAGGCTAATAGGTTGTCGGACAGGTCCTCAAGGGGCAGGCAATGGCGGAGCTGGCACAGCGGGTCGCCCTGGTCACCGGTGGCTCGCGCGGCATCGGCCGCGCGACCGCGGAGCTGCTGGCGCGGCGCGGCGCCACTGTGGCCATCTGGGCCGTCGACGAGGACCTGGAACCGGCGGCCGAGAAGCTGCGCGCTGACGGGTTGGCCGTGACCGCCGACCACGTTGACGTGACCGATGCCGCGGCCGTTTCGGCCGGCGTCGACCGGCTCGTGACCGCCCATGGCGGCATCGACATCGTGGTCAACAGCGCCGGCATCCAGCGCTACGGCGACGTGGTCGACACCGAGGAGCGGATGTGGGACCTCGTGCTGGACGTCAACGTCAAGGGCGTGTTCTTAGTCGCCAAGCACACGGTGCCGCAGCTGCGCCGGCGCGGTGGCGGCGCGATCGTCAACGTCGCGTCCGTCCAGGGTCACGCGACCCAGAAGGGTGTTGCGGCGTACACCGCCAGCAAGGGGGCCATCCTGGCGCTGACGCGAGCGATGGCAATCGACCACGCCGAGGACGGCATCCGCGTCAACGCGGTGTGCCCCGCCTCGGTCGACACCCCCATGCTGCGCTGGTCCGCCGACCAGTTCCGTGGCGACGCCACGGTGGACGAGACCGTCGCTGCGTGGGGGAAGATGCACCCGCTGGGGCGGGTGGCCCAGCCGGCCGAGGTCGCCGAGGTCATCGCCTTCCTCGCCGGTCCGCGAGCGTCGTTCGTCACCGGCGGCGACTACACGGTTGATGGCGGGCTGCTGGCGGCCCTGGGCGTCGCCCTGCCGGAGTGAGCGGTCCGTGAAGATCGTCGACGTCCGCGCCACGACGGTGACGGTGCCGCTGGAGGCGACCATCCGCCACAGCAACGGCGCGCACTGGGGTCGGTTCGTGCGGACCGTCGTCGAGGTCGAGACGGACAACGGCCTGGTAGGGCTCGGTGAGATGGGCGGGGGCGGGCAGTCGGCGCAGCTGGCCTTTGCCGGGCTGGTGCCCTACCTGCGCGGTCACGACCCGTTCGACCTCCAGCTGTTGCAGGCAAAGCTGATGAACCCCACGGCCAGCCTGTACAACAACCGTGCGCAGCTGCACGCCGCCGTGGAGTTCGCCTGCATCGACCTGATCGGCCACCACCTCGGCGTCCCCGCCTACCAGCTGTTTGGCGGCAAGGTGCGGGACCGGGTGCCGTTCGCCTCCTACCTGTTCTTCCGCTACCCGGACCCCGAGTCCGGTGCGGCGGAGGTGCGCACCCCCGACCAGGTCGTCGAGCACGCCCGGGCCCTGAAGCAGGCGCACGGCTTCACCAGCCACAAGCTCAAGGGCGGCGTGTACCCGCCTGACCACGAGCTGGCGTGCTACCGCGCGTTGGCCGACGCCTTCCCCGACGACCGGCTCCGCCACGACCCCAACGCCGTGTGGACCGTCGCGGACAGCATCCGGTTCGGCCGCGCGATCGCCGGCCTGCGCAACGACTGGCTCGAGGACCCGACATGGGGTCTCAACGGCCTGCGACGCGTCCGCGACGCGATCGACGTGCCGATCGCGACCAACACCGTCGTGGTCGACTTCGAGCAGCTGGCCACCAACGTCCGCGACCCTGCCGCCGACGTGGTCCTGCTCGACACCACCTTCTGGGGCGGCATCCGGCCGTGCCTGAAGGCGGCCGGTGTCGCCGAGGCGCTGCAGACCGACATCGCCGTGCACTCCTCGGGCGAGCTGGGCATCCAGCTCGCGACGATGCTGCACCTAGGCGCCGTGCTGCCAAACCTGACGTTCGCCGCCGACGCGCACTACCACCACCTGACCGACGACGTCATCGCCGGCGGGAAGCTGACGTATGCCGACGGGGCGATCGCCGTCCCGACCGGGCCCGGCCTGGGCGTCGAGCTGGATCGGGACAAGCTTCGGCGGTACGCCGAGCTGTACGACGAGCTCGGCCCGTACCCGTACGACCGCGACCCCGGCCGACCGGGTTGGTTCTCGCGTACGCCGGCGACCGAGTTCGACAACCCCGAGCAGCCGGGTGCCCCCCGCTCGCTGCGCTCGACGTGAGGCTGCCCATGGACCCGCTCGTCCCGCTCGACACCGTGGAGACCCTGTTCGACGGGACGCTCACGACACCCCGGCTGAGCCATCCCGAGGGGTTGGCGGTCGCCGCCGACGGTGCCGTGTGGTGCGGCGGCGAGAACGGCGAGATCTACCGCATCGAGCCCGACGGCTCCGCGCTGGAGGTTCGCGCCTCGACCGGCGGGTTCGTTCTCGGCATGGCCTTCGACCGGGACGGGCGGCTGTACGTCTGCGACCTGTACCACCGTGCGGTGTTCCGCTACGACCCGTCGGCCGACGAGCTCGTGGAGTTCGCGCGGGGCGGGATGGGCGTCGAGATCCGGATCCCCAACTGGCCCGTCGTCGACCACGACCGCGGCGTGCTGTACGTGTCCGACAGTCACGCGCCGGATGTGCCTGGCCCCGGCGTGTGGCGCTTCGACCTCGCCACCGGCGAGGGCGCGCTGTGGTTCGACCGCGACCTGACCTTCGCCAACGGGATGGCGCTGGCGCCCGGAGGCGAGGAGCTGTACGTCGCCGAGACCTTTGCTCGCCGCGTCGTGGCGATCCCCGTCGGCGCCGGCGGGGAGGCCGGCGAGCCACGGCTGGTGGTCGACGGCATCGAGCGGCTGCCCGACGGCCTGGCCTTCGACGCCGCCGGCCGGCTGTACATCGCCTGCTACGAACCGTCGCGGCTGTACCGCTACGACGGGCAGGCGCTCAAGCTGCTGGTCGACGATCCCGAGGCACACACGCTGTGCCACCCCACCAACTGCGCGTTCGCCGGCACCGACCTGCTGACGTCGAACCTCGGCCGCTGGCACATCACCCGGATCCCCCTCGGCGTGGAGGGGCTCCCGCTGCTGTAGCGGCTACGGCTGGCCGGCGCGCTCGGCGTGACTGCCCTCGTCCGGGCCGTCAGCCGGCGGTGACCCGGGCCCCGTGGCGGCGCCGGCGGCGACGTTGACCGACTTGTGGTCCCCGTCGCCGTTGATCGACGCCAACGGCAGCAGCGACTCGGCGAGGATCTGCGACACGTCCACGACCTTGGTCGTCCCCTCGGCGAGCGCCCCGCTGCCCACCTTGTCCGACACCGCGTCGTCGAGCATCACAAAGCAGAACGGGCAGGCGGTCGAGACCAGGTCCGGCTCCAGCTCCAGCGCCTCGTCGATGCGTTCGTGGTTGACCCGCTTGCCGATCGTCTCCTCCATGTAGAACCGCGCCCCGCCGGCGCCGCAGCAGAAGCCGTGGTTGCGGCAGCGCGGCATCTCGACCTTCTCCAGGCCGGCGACGGCGTCGACCACGGCGCGGGGCGGGTCGTAGACCTCGTTGTGGCGGCCGAGGTAGCACGGGTCGTGGTAGGTGACCTTCTTGTCGATCGCCGTCTGCGGGGTCAGGCGCCCCTCCTGCACCAGCTTGGTCAGCAGCTGGGTGTGGTGGACGACTTCGAAGGTCCCGCCGAAGGCCGGGTACTCGTTCTTGATGGTGTTGAAGCAGTGGGGGCACCAGGTGACGATCTTCTTCGCCCCGATGCTGTTGAGCAGCTCGATGTTGGCCTGGGCCATCATCTGGAACACGTACTCCATGCCCAGGCGCCGAGCGGGGTCGCCGTTGCACGACTCGCCCTGGCCGAGCACCACGTACTTCACGCCCGCCTTGTTCAGCAGCTCCGCGACGGTGCGGGTGACCTTCTTGGACCGGTCTTCCAGCGCGCCGGCGCACCCAACCCAGAACAGGTACTCGACGTCGTCGGGGATGGTGCCGTTGACCACGGGGACGTCGAGGCCCTCGGCCCACTCCATCCGCTTGGACTGCCCCAGCCCCCACGGGTCGCCGGAGTTCTCGATGTTGCGCAGCATCCCGCCGGCCTCGGTCGGGAACGACGACTCCATCTGCACTTTGTAGCGGCGCATGTCCATGATGTGGTCGACGTGCTCGATGTCGACCGGGCACTCCTCGACGCACGCTCCGCACGTGGTGCACGACCACAGCACGTCGAAGTCGATGACCGACTCCTCGCCCGGCGCGTCACCGACCAGCTTCATGTTCAGCACGTCGATGTTCTCGTGGCCGTTGCTGCCGTTGGCCTCGGCCAGCGACGGGTCGAGCATGTACGGACCCTTGGCGTACAGGTGGTCGCGCAGGTCCATGATGACCAGCTTGGGTGACAGCGGCTTGCCGGTGTTCCACGCCGGGCACTGGCTCTGGCACCGACCGCACTCGGTGCACGTGTACATGTCCAGGAAGCGCTTGAAGCCGAAGTGCTCGATCTGCCCGACGCCCAGCACGTCGTCCTCGGACATGTTCTCGACGTCGATCTTCTCCGACTCCAGCGGGCCCAGCGCCTTAGGCAGCCGTGCGAACAGCACGTTGGGGAAGATCGTGAAGATGTGCAGGTGCTTGGAGTACACGGTGAAGATCAGGAAGCCGAAGATCACCGCGATGTGGGCGACCAGGAACACCGTGCCGACCAGGTCGAGCTGGAACTCGCCCATGCCGGCGAACACGTTCTCGCCGATCCACCGAGACAGGAACGCGCCCCGCTCGTAGGGCAAGGTGCCGTGCGCGACGCGAACACCGCGCAGCACCAGCACCGTGTACAGCAGCGCGAACTCCAGCAGGAGCACGTACCAGCCGTGGCTGAGGTACGAGCCCGCGAAGCGGGACTGCTTCCCGCGGATGCGCGGGCTCTGCGCGAACCGCACGATCGCGAACCCGATGATGGCGACCATGATCAGGACGCTGAACAGGTCCTGGGTGAAGCCGAGGATCTCCCAGCGGCCGATCAGCGGGATGTGGAAGTCGGGGTCGAAGACCTCCCCGATCGCCTCCAGCGACTGGGACTGGGCGATCATGAAGCCCCAGAAGATGAAGGCGTGGAGGATGCCGACGCCCGTCCACTGCAGGATCTTCTCCTGGGCGACCACGTGGCGGAGCTGGTAGCGCAGCTTCTTGCCCCACCCGCCCCACCGCTCCGGCATCGGCTTGGCGACGCGGAGCAGCCGGAACAGGAACCACATCCGCCGCGCGCCGATCGCCCCGCCGACGATGATGACGAGCAGGCTCGCGACGATGCGGATGATGTCGAGGGTGTGCATGCAACGCCCCGAAGGTGGTGGGCCGCCAGTACGGCGCGATGCTATCGC
>Ga0247713_1001101_pt1 | contig 14140 bp, 13 predicted proteins | sample 21E_NmetaG_FD_189936 | JGI IMG/M metagenome (GOLD analysis project Ga0247713, IMG submission 189936) | Soil microbial communities from hillslope of Landscape Evolution Observatory, University of Arizona, Oracle, AZ, United States - 2-1-E_N | ecosystem: Engineered > Artificial ecosystem >... | reverse complement strand
CACGCGGACAGTCGCCGCCAGTGGGTGCTGGTCCGGCCGAGGTCGCGGTTGGCGCCGGTGCGGCGGTGCTGGTCGCGTCGGCAGGGGCAGCTTTGGCCGGCGGGGACGCGGTTGCCGCAGCCGCAGAGCGTGGCGAGCGGGCTCACGCCAGCTCGCGGTCGTCGTAGCGTGTGAGGCCGTCCTCGAGGACGCACATGAGTTCGGCGGTGTCGAGGTTGCTGTTCAACGCCGCGAGCTGGAGCGCCTGTCGGGCGACACGTGCGAACGCGTTGAGCAGGTTCGCGAGGTTGTCGCGTCGCTGCGCCGGATCGTCGGTGGCGAGCAACTCGACGTAGACGCGTTCGAGCTCGGTCAGGTAGGTGTAGTCGTCTGCGCCGTTGGCAGCGACGAGGCGGAGCGCCTGCGTGACAGCGGCGGCTGCGGCGGCGCTGTGGTCGTCGATGATCGTGGCGCGGCTCATCCGACGAGCGTCCCGAGCTCGAACTGCACCGCGCGGCTCCACAGGTGCGGATCCTCGGGGCCGTGCTGGTAGTAATTGTTCACCGTCAGGGTCGCGCCGGCGAGCCCCATCGCCTCGACGAGGTTGGAGCGGAACGAGCGGAGCCCGCGGACGGAGGTGAGGAAGCCGACGAACTGCCGGTGCTCCTCTTCGAGTCCGGTGAGTTGCCCCTGTGCAAGCCGGGCGAGTTCGTCGTTCAGCGCGTTTAGCTGCTCCTGCAGCCGGATGCGCGTCTCGAGCTGCTGGGCTTCGCGGAGGCGGCCGGCGATGAGGTCGCGCATCTGCCGGACGACGACGGCGTCGTCGGCGGTGTCGGGCGTGCCGGCGGCGACGGCGCGGGCGTGGCGGAGGTCGGCGGGCATCTCGGTCATGGCGCGGTCGACGGCGCCGGCGATCTGCTGACGGACACGTGCGAGCTCAGACGTGAGCGCGATCCTGGCGTCCGTCGTCAGCGCGTACCCCTCGTCGGTGGTGCCACGGGCGAGACGGCCGGCGAGCACCTGCTCGGCCTGCTGGAGCCCCGCGAGGGCGTCCTGGGGGGAGCCAGCGAGGTCGGCTTGCGCGATCGCGAGGCGGAGGTCGGCGGGGAGGTCGGTGACGCCTGCGAGGGAGCTTCGCTCGTCCTCTGCCGCCTTCCGCTGCGTCTCCGAGGATTCCGCCTCACCAAGTTCCGCGACGGCGGTGAGCGCGTCCCCGAGCGCTGCGCGGATCTCGGCGATGTCCTCGTCGAGACGGCGGATCGCGTCCTGCAGGTGTCGGATGAGCGCAGGCTGGCGGAGGCGCGCGGGTGCGCGCTGCGCGCGGCGGAGCTGGCGGACGAGCGCGGCGCGACGCTCGATCGCGGCCTGCAGCTTCGCCTTCAGCTGGTCTGCGACCTTCTGCCACGCGTCCTTCGACGGCTTCAGCGTCCCGACGAGGATCTGTCCGAGGCCGGGGAGGTTGACGACCTCCTGCCCGGCGCGGGTGCGCGCGAACGTCGTCAGCACACCTGCGAGCCCTGGGATCGCCGCCGGGTCCGGCCCGGCGATCCGCTGCTGGTCCTCGAGTTGCGTGATCCGCGTCCGCGCGGTGCGGAGCTCCTGCAGGATACGCGTCTTCTGCGTGACGTTCTTCTCGACAGCGGCTCGCCGCTCGAGGTGCGCCTCGACGGCCCGCCAGGCGGCGAGGTCGTCGGCGAGCTGCGGCGTCAGCTCCGCCTGGGCGAGCCTGAGCTGGAGTCCGGGCGGGACGATCTCGTCGAGCCCCTTCCGGCCGGCGGCGGGTGGCTTCCTGAGCGACTCGATCCGTGAGCGGGTCGCCTTCAGCTGGGCGAGCAGTTCGATGCGCTTCTCCACGTTCTTCTCCGAGGCGAGGCGCTTCACGAGGTACTGCTCGACGGCGCGCAGCGCGGCGAGGTCGTCGGCGGTGCCCTTCGTCACCTCCGCCTCGGCAAGCCGGAGTTGGAGGGTGTACGGGATCAGCGGCACCTTCCCAGGCGGGTCCTTCGTCGGGTCGGTGACGGTGCCCTCCGAGCCTCGGCCGCGGCGCGGGTCGGAGGCACGCTGGAAGTCGCTCACCGACGTGATGAGCCCAGGCGGCCTCGAGGTGGACGGGCCGAACGCGATAGGAGAGGGGACAGGTCCCTTGCGGATGCCGATATGCGCGTGGGGGCCGCCTGTAGTGCCGGCGGCGATAGTCGCGATCACCTGGCCGCGCTTGTAGTCGCCGAGCTTCCCGACCCGGTGCAGGTGCGCGATGTAGTAGGTGGTCCCGCTCGCGCCCACGTAGTAGAGCGAGAACCCGTTGAAGTCGGGGTCACCGACACCTGGCGCGCGGCCGGTGGTGCGGGTGATGCGTCCGTCCTCGGGTGCGAGCACCGGCGTGCCGGGCTGGCCGAACATGTCGACGGCGGGGAACCCGGCGAGTCCTGCAGTCTGGTGGGTCGGCCTCGCGATCGACGTCGGCACCTGGATGCGCTGGCCGGCGCTAGACGGAACAGGCGCCGCGACCGGCGGCTGGTTCCCCGCCATCGGGATCGCCTGCTGCATCCACTCGGGGAGGTACTGAGCGAGGCCCGGCCCCGCCTGGTTCACCGCCTCGAGGAACTCCCTGAGCTCGTTGCGGAACAGGACGATCGACACGGGGATCGCGATCGGCCCCATCCGGGCGAGCAGGAGCAGCCGGGAGCGCAGGAGCGCGGCGGCGCTCGCTGCGCCGAGGATGCCCGTACCGGCCGCGGCGCCCGCACCGGCGACACCGATGACGCCGGCCATCCACCGGGTGATCCCGACCGTGAGGAGGATCTTGAGCGCGTTCTCGAGCCCGCCGACCGCGTCGGCCATCGTGTCGAGCACGCGGGCGACGTCGGAACCGGCCTCGATCATCCCCTTCACCATCTCGACGCCGCCGTCGACGGCCCGCGTGAGGCGCTCCTGCATGTCCTCGTTCTCGGCGAGTTGTCCGGCCCATCCGGCGAGCTCGCTGACGACGCTCGCGATCGCCGGCGCGAGCGCCTGCCCGAGCGACGCCCGCAGGTTCTCCGTCTGCGCCTGCAGGATGCGCTGGCTGTTCGCCAACCCGTCCGAGGTGCGGCCGAAGTCGCCCAACTGGTCCTTCGCGTCCTGCAGGATCAGCCCGTACCGGGCGAGCACCTTCTCCTGGTCGGTCAGCTTCCGGCCGGTCTCCGCGATCCCGTTCGCCCACGCGAACTGCTCCACCCGCACCGCGGTCACGTTCACCCCGAAGCGGCGCAGCGGCTCCGCCTCTCCCGACAGCGCCGACCGCAGCCGGTTCAGCATCTCGGAGGGGTCCTGGTTGTTGAACGACGCCATGTCCCCGGCGAGCTGCACCATCTGCCGGCTCATGTCGGCGGCCCGGTCACGGGCGACCCCCATCGGCACGAGCATCGCCCCGATCGACCCGGCGTTCTCCAGCGCCGCCGCCCGGCTCATCCCGAGGGCCGTCGCGGACGTCTTCGACCAGGCGAGGATCTCGTCGGCGGAGTCCCGGAACGTCTCCCGCACCTTGTTCATCGACTCGTCCAGGTCGCTCGCCGCGGTGACGGCGCTCCGGGCGCTCGCAACGAACAGGCCAATGCCGGCGGCCCCGGCGAGCAGTCCGACCTGACGTCGGAGGCCGCCGAGCGTCGCACCGAGCGCCGAGGAGCGCTGCTGCATCTGCCCCGTCGTCTGGCCGAACTGCCGCTCGGCCCCCTGCATGTCACGGTTGAACGCCGCCGTGTCGGCGGAGAGCACCACGCGTGCGACACCAGCGAGAGCGCCGCCACCCATGCCGCCGAACGCCACCTAGCCGTCCCCCCGCGGGATCAACTCGGCCATCTTCCGCGCGTGCGCCTCCGCCGGCGACACCTCCGCGCCGGCGAGCTCAGCCCCGGCGAGCGCCGCCCGGTTCTCCGACGCGGCCAGCCGCTCGAGTACAGCCTCCGGCGTGCGAGGCTGCAGCGGCGTCGGCGGGCACCCGTCTCGGCACCCGTGCCCCGACACGGGCGGCACGTCTCGCGAAGCGGAAACGGGCAGCCGTTCCCGCGGGTGACGCGTGTGGCGGGAGTCGACGAGTGGCCGCCGCCCCCTCCGACACCACGAACCTGCGGGAGCTGAGCGGATCCCGCGAACACGGCCGCCGAGCGAAGATACGACTTGTCGCTCAGGCGTTCCCGGATCTTCGCGACGGCCTGCTCCACCCCGACGTCTTGAAACCCAGCCCCCACGACGCCGCCGATGAATTCCTCGAGCGCGACGCCGCGAAGCTCGTCTGGCACCGCGTCGCCGGCGAGGAGCAGGCTCAGGTCGGGGATGCGGATCCGCACCCGCGCGCCCGACGGAAGGGTGACGCGGTGGACGGCCCGCTGCGCCCACTTCGATTTCGACACGATCGTGTCGGTGCCGTTCACGGCTGGGACGGCCGCAACGGTCGCGTTCGCTTCTTCGATCACGCTCTGCCTCCTCTCGTTCCCGTCGCGGTTAGGTGGCCTGCCCCGCGGAGCGCGCGACCGTGGGCGCCCGGCGGAACGTGCTGTACCGGCACCGGCGGCTGTGGCGGCGCGGCGAGCTCCTCGAGTGCGTCGAGCACCGCACGGGTCGATACCGGGTCGCTGCGCCTGCCGGCGATCCGGACGAATGCCAGGAGCGTGGCTCCCGTCCGCTCCGGGAAACGCTCGAGCCACGCAGCCGCGTACAGCTGCGCGACGAGGTCGGCGTGCGCGCCCCGCAGCGCCTCGACGGCCGCTACGAACCTGTCACGCGACGCGGCGACCTTCGCGGCCTGCTCGGCCTGGAACTTCTCCCGCTTTTCGTCGACGGCCGCGATGAGTTCGCGCCGGATCTCCTGCTCGCGCGCCTGCAGCGCCAGCCGTCGCCGCGTGAGGATCACGATCTGCTCGTTCGCCCCGAGGAGCGCCTCCCCGACGTCGCCGAGGTCGCTGGCGGTACGGCGCAGCTGCTCGACCTCCTCGTCCACCTTCCGGCGCTCCTCCTGGAGCTCCGCGAAGTCCCGGCGGGCCTTCTTCAGCGGCGGCCACTCCGCCGCCGGCAGCCCGTCGATGATCTGTCTCAGCGTGTAGTCCATTCCGTCAGTCCTCCTGTGCGTCGTGTGCGTCGTGGGTGTCCCCGTGAGCGGCGGCGCCGGCCGACGCGGTACCGGCACCGCGCTCCACGGGGGTATCCCTCCGAGCGGCGAGGTGCGCGTCGGCGGGGATGCGAATGACGCCGCCCAGGCGGACGTGCTCGAGCTGGCCTGCAGCGATCCACCGGTAGACCGACACCGGGTGGACCCGCCACCGTTCGGCGAACTCGGCGACCGTCAGCGGCTCAGTTGCGGTGGTCAGCGCCATCTAGCGCCGCTTATCGGCTAGAGGCTCACGCACCCCGGTCGGGACGTCCTCTAGGGTCCGCAGACGTGTCGCGAGACGTCTCCGAAGGGTGCCGCCGGATGGCGGCCGCGTTGCACACGCTCGCCATTCGACACGGCGTGTCCGAGGTAGGAGTGGCGGCCGGCCCGTATTACGCCGGCGAGGCAGCCACGCTCGAGCTCCCCCGCGATGCCGACTGGCGACGACTCCACCAGTTCCTCACTGACGTCGCCGAATCCGCGGGACCGGGGATCGACGTGAAGCTAGATGCGCGCCATGGCGACCTATCGGTCGCGGTTGTGCCCTTGACCGATGAGGCGGCGGCGGAGTGCGCTGACGAGCTCGAGCAGCGTGCGGAGGGACGCTAGAGGCCGGGCTCGCGCACTACCTTCGCGCGTACCGAATCCGTACCGAAACGTTCCGGAACGCGCTCACGCAGCCATGCGGGTAGAGCGGCGTTGCGGACGGAAACTCCCTGCTAACGAGCCATTTCCCGGCACCTCACGCCATCCCCCGCCAGGGCGATGGAGTAGTCTGGGGGACTGGAGGTCCCGAGTTCGAATCTCGGCGCCCCGACTGTCCGAAAGCCCTGCGGGGGAGCGGGGCTTTCGCGTATCGAGCCTGACCGGCGGACTTCCGCGCACCGGTATGTTTGCTACCGCCTCCTCGCCGTCGGCTTGAACGTCTGGATTGGTCGAGTCGGGGGGTAGCCCTCGGCGAGGGTCATCGCTCGCCCGCTACTCGCGCTGTTCACGCGGCGTCGTCGCCTCGCCGAGCTCGCGCGGCTCCGGGTCCGCCGTCGCCGCAAACAGCGGCGCTTCGGGGACGGGGGCGGGTGGGACGTCGGGCAGCTGCTCCGGCAGTTGCGGCGCCTTCGCCTGCCACGGCTTCAGGTGCTGGACGAGGTCGCGATAGAACGCGACGAGCTGTTGCCGCGTGTCGCCGACGAACGAACCGCGCGTCTTCCCGCTCTTTAGCCCCATCGGTTTCGTCAGAGCGACGGTGAACGTCCGTGGCTCACGTCTCGGATCGCTTGCGCTGAGGAGCCGGTGTGGAAACTCTCTCGTCTCTCCCAGGAGGAGCGAGGTGGTCTCGCGAGTGTTCACGAACGCTACCTCCAGCCGAAGCTCGGCAGGCGCGTCGCGGAGTTGACGCAGGAGCCAATTGACGCGCGAAAGCGGGCGACCTTCACGGGGAGCGTCGAAGGTGACGCTCGTCGTGACCTGGCGCGCTCGAAGGTCAGCGCGCACCTCGAGCGGAGCGATCGCATTGGGGACGCGGACGCCTCCCGCGAGCACGCCGTCCGACGCGAGCGCGTCTGCTAGCGAGGCACGTCGATCTTCGATCGACTCGCGTCGCGGCCGCAGTGGCGTCACTTCCGTCCCGAGATCCTGCGTAAGCCCGAGCGCGACGTAGTCCATGAGCTGCATCCATCTTCCGGCGACGTCAGCGACCGCGGTGTCCGTACGCCGCAGCGTCCCCTGCCGTGCTCCGTCACGCACCTTCACCCAGTTTGGGCCCATATCGTCGAAGCCGCTTGCGCCCGACTTCTCGTGGTCGAGGTAGGCGATCAGCTCCCCGAGGATCCACGCCTGGTCGGGATCCGAGACTCCGCGGTGGCGGAACTGCAGGATCGCCTCCGTCATCACGCGCCACCACGAGAGGTGGTACGCGGCAACACGGCGGGTCCTTCGGCGGTCGAGCGCCACTGGCAGATGCTCCGGCGACGCAGTGATCTCGTTGGAGATGGTCACGAGTGCGTCGAACCCGTGTTCGCGTGCCATGTCGAGGTAGCGGCTGACCTGCTCGCTCGCGAGAAAGGCTGCGCCGGTTTTCACCTCTAACAGCGCCTGCCACCGACGCGACCCGCGTTCGACGACGATCGCGCCGTCCGGGATCGAGAGCTTCCCGTCGCCGTCGCGCAGTTGCACCTCGGCGTACGTCCGGATGTTCCCGCGCGGCGCGCCGACCTCCGCAAGGAGCGCTCGACCGAAGTCCGGCACCGCACGCATCACTGCGAGCAGTGCCGACGTTGCGCGCCGCTCCTGTTCCTCCTGGCCGCGAATGCCCGCGACCGGGATGAGGCGCGCCTCGTGCCAGTCTTGCTCCGCGGAAGCGTGGGCCCCGGACGCCATTGCGGTGTCAACTGTAAGCGGAGCAACGCCGGTCTCCAAGCAGCGGGGAAGCCGCGCTCCAGGACGGAGCCGTTCGTTCGACGTCGAAACGATCGAGTACAACTCGGCCACCACGGCGAGGAGGGGACGATGAGCGACAAGTACGAGGAGCGGCGGCGGGAGTGGGCGAAGCGGCTGCGCCCGGATCAGCCCCGGCAGGAGCGCGACATCGTGTTCGCCTCCGAGGACGCGGCGGTGCTGTCGGAGGCGGCGACGGCGCTCGTCGGGGCCGCGGTCGGCTCCAGCTGGTACGAGGCGCCCGACAACGGGGCGGACGTCGCCGTCGCCGCGCTCTGCCGGCTGCGGCGTGCGAGCGCCGGCCATTCGCGGGCGGCGACGGGCGGCGACGAGGCGGTCCGGCGCGTACTCGCGGAGGTCGACCCCGAGGCCGTCGTCTGGATCGCGAGCCGCGCGATCTCGTACATGGACGAGCAGGGCTTCCCGGAAATCGTGGAGCCCTGGATCCGCCGCGACTGATCCCCCTCTCGGGGTCTAGGCACCGGCCGACGGGCGTCGTATCCTCCGGCGGCGGTGCGGCACGCTCTCCTCGTCTTCGCAGCCGCGTTCCTGCTCGTCCCGGCCCCGGCCGCAGCGGCCGGGGCGCGGTCGGCGATCTTCTACTACCCCTGGTACGGCGTGCCCGCGCACGACGGCGCCTACCAGCACTGGCAGCAGAACGGCGCGCGGCCGCCGCGGAGCATCTCGTCGGCGTACTTCCCGGCCCGCGGGATCTACTCGTGCAGCGACCGGCTCGTCCTCGCCGCGCAGATGGCGGAGATTCGCGCCGCCGGCGTCGACCAGGTCGTCGTCTCGTGGTGGGGGCGCGCGTCGGCCGAGGACGCCCGCCTCGCCGGAGTCGTCGCCGCCGCACGGCGGCAGGGGCTCTCGGTCGCCGCGCACGTCGAGCCGTACGGCGGGCGCACCGCGGCGACCGTCGAGGCGGACGTCGCGTACCTGCGCGGCTTCGGCATGCGCGACGTCTACGTCTACGGGCCGCAGGACGTGCCGGTCGACGAGTGGGCGGCGCTCAACGACCGTCTCGCGGGCGTTCGCGTCTTCGTGCAGACGGCGCTCGTCGGCTACGGCGCCGCCGGGCGCTTCGACGGCGTCTACACGTACGACATCCTCTCCTACGGCGGCGGGATGCTTGGGCGCTACTGCGACCAGGCGCGCGCGGCGGGGCTGCTCTGCGCGCCGTCCGTCGGCCCCGGGTACGACGCGCGCCGCGCGGTCGGCGATCCGCGCGTGAAGCGGCGCCAGGACGGCCGCACGTACGACTCGATGTGGCGTGCGGCTGTCCGCGCGCGCGCCGACGTGGTGACGATCACGAGCTACAACGAGTGGCACGAGGGGACGCAGATCGAGCCGGCGCGGGCGCGCGTCGGCGCGGACGGGCGCCAGTACCGCGGCTACGACGGCGCGTGGGGGAAGCGCGGCGCGGAGGCGGAGCGCGCGTACCTCGACCGCACCGCCTTCTGGACCGCGCGGCTGCGGACGAGGAGCTAGACCGGCCCGAACCCGCGGCGGCTGACGTCCGTCACCCGCCGGTGCGCTCGGAGTCGGCGGCGGATGCCCCGAGGACGTCCGCGCCGCACCCGAGCACGAGCGCGCCGAACACGTCGCCCTCGGCGACGCCGCGCAGCGACGGGTGGCCGAGGTCGACGGCGACGTCGTCCCACGCCTCGAGCCCGAGCGCGGCCGCGCCCTCGTCCGCGCCGACGCAGAGGAGCGACTCGACCGAGATCACGTTGCGGCGGCCGCTCTGCCGGCGCGCGATCCCCTCCAGCTCCCGGAGCTCCTCGAGCGGGTCGATGCGGACGTTCGAGTCCGAGCCGATGCAGATGCCGATCCCGCGTCGGAGCAGCCGCTCGACGGGCAGGAAGCCGTCTCCGAGGTTCGCCTCCGTCGTCGGGCACGCGCAGACGCGCGCGCCGGCGGCCGCGAGGAGGTCGAGCTCCGCGCCGTCGGCGTGGGTCGCGTGGACGACGGTCGTCCCGCGGCCGAGGCACCCGCTGCGGTCGAGTAGCTCGATCGGGCGGCAGCCGTGCTCCGCCAGGCACTCCTCGACCTCGCGCGGCTGCTCGTCGGCGTGGACGTGGAGCGGGAGCCCCTCGGCGGCCGCGTACCGTCCGATCTCGACGAGCCACTCGGGCGGGCACGCGCGCACCGAGTGGGGGGCGACGCCGACGCGGAGGCCGCGCTCGCGGAGCGCCTCGACCTGACGGAGGTACGCCTCCGGGGACTCCTGCCGGAAGCGCGCGAGGCCGCCGCGAGCGTACGCGGCGAGGAGCAGGACGAGCGTGATCCCCGCCTCCTCGGCGGCGTCGGCCGCGGCGAGCGCCTCGTCGAACCCGAGGTAGTGGAACTCGCCGACGGCCGTGAAGCCGGCCGCGCGCATCTCGCGGTACGTCTCCGCGTACGACGTCCTCACGGTCGTGGGCGTCTGGCGCTCCGCCTCCGCGAGCATCAGCTCGCGCCACGCCCAGAAGTCGCCGCCCTCGGTGCGTCCCCGCAGCGCGCGCTGGAACGCGTGCGAGTGCGCGTTGACGAATCCTGGCAGGGTCAGCGCCTCGGCGGCCACGGGGCCACATCGTCACAGTTCCGGCACGCCGGCGACACACGCGCGCCGGACCTCGCGCGCTACGCTCGACGCGGGGAGGAGGCCGGGGCACCTACGGTCGGACATGTCCGCAACGGCCGTGCCCGGCGCGCCAGGCGGCGGCGACTATCCTCCGCGGCATGGAGTCCAGCGCCGTGCCGCGACCGCTGGCCCAGCTCCCGAACGCGCTCACGCTCCTCCGGCTCCTCCTGATCCCGGTCTACGTCGTCCTGATGCTGACGACGGCGGTCGGCGGCCGGAGCTGGCCGGCGGCGCTCGTGTTCGCGGCGGCCGGTGCGACGGACCAGCTCGACGGCTGGCTCGCGCGCCGCTGGCACGTCGAGTCGCGGTTCGGCCGTGTCGCCGACCCGCTCGCCGACCGGCTGATGATCGACGCCGCGGTGGTCATGCTCTGGCTCGCGGGGAGGCTGCCGTGGCCCGCGCTCCTCCTGATCCTCGTGAGGGATGTTCTGCTCGTCGCGGGGTACAAGCTGCTCGTGCCGCGCGGCGTCGACCTCTCCGTCACCACCCTCGGCAAGCTCGCGACCTGGATCCTCTACGCGTCGCTCGGGCTGCTCATGGTCACGCGGGAGGGCACGGCGTGGCCGCTCTGGCTCTTCTGGACCGGGCTCGCGCTCGCGCTCGCCGCCGGCGCGCAGTACGCCGCCGCCGCCGCGAGGAGGCTGCGCGCGTGAAGGCCGTGGTGATGGCGGGCGGGGAGGGGACGCGCCTGCGGCCGCTGACGTCGAACCAGCCGAAGCCGATGGTGCCGATCGTCGGCAAGCCGTGCATGGAGCACATCCTGGAGCTGCTCCGGCGCCACGGGATGACCGACGTGATCGTGACCGTCGCGTTCCTCCCGCAGGCGATCCGCGGCTACTTCGGCGACGGCGAGGCGATGGGGCTCTCGATCGAGTACTCGGTCGAGGAGTCGCCGCTCGGCACCGCCGGGTCGGTCCGCCTCGCGAGCGGCAAGCTCGACGAGACGTTCCTCGTCATCTCGGGCGACGCGCTCTGCGACATCGACCTCGGGCGGCTCGTCGAGGTGCACCGGGAGAAGGGCGCGGCCGTCACGATCGGCCTCAAGTCCGTCGAGAACCCGCTGGAGTTCGGGATCGTCGTCACCGACGAGGACGGCCGGGTCGAGCGGTTCCTCGAGAAGCCGTCGTGGGGCCAGGTCTTCTCGGACACGATCAACACGGGCATCTACGTCGTCGAGCCGGAGGTGCTGCGGCACGTCCCGGCCGACCGCCCGTACGACTTCTCGAAGGAGCTGTTCCCGCTGCTGCTCGAGATGGGCCGGCCGATCTACGGCCACGTCTGCGACGGCTACTGGCAGGACATCGGCAACCTCGACCAGTACCGGCAGGCGAACTTCGACGCGCTCGACGAGCGCGTCCGCCTCGAGGTCCCCGGGATCCGGCTGCGCGGCAACATCTGGCTCGGCGAGGGCATCGACGCGAGCGACCTCGACGCGATCGAGGGGCCGGCCTTCGTCGGGGACAACTGCCGCATCGGGCCGGGCGCGACCGTCGGCGCCTACTCAGTCCTCGCCGCGAACGTCACCCTCCGCGACGGCGCGCGGACGCACCGCTCGGTGATCGACGCCTCCACGCACCTCGGGCAGAGCGCGCTCGTCGAGGGCGCGATCCTCGGCCGCTCCTGCGACGTCCGCGCGCACGTCCGCATCCACGAGGGCGTCGCGATCGGCGACAACGTCACCCTCGGCCCCGAGAGCGTCGTGATGCCGAACGTGCGGATCTACCCGTACAAGGAGGTCGAGACCGGCGCGCAGATCCACGAGAGCCTGATCTGGGAGTCGCGCGCCAGCTCGCGCCTCTTCGGCCGCGACGGCGTCTCCGGCCTCGTCAACGTCGACCTGACGCCGGAGGTCGCGATCCGGCTCGCGGCCGCGCTGGGGACTGCCCTCAAGCGCGGCTGCCGGGTCGCGGCGAGCCGCGACTCCGCACCCGCCTGCCGGATGATCAAGCGCGCGCTGATCACGGGGCTGATCTCGACCGGGGTCGACGTCGCCGACCTGCGCGTGCTGCCCGCGCCGGTCGCGCGCCACATGCTCAAGGTCGAGAGCTACGACGCAGCGATCCACGTCGGCACCCACCCGTCGAACCCCGAGGTGATCCAGATCCACGTGTACGAGCCGCCGGGCGTCGAGATCTCCTCGGCGTTCGAGAAGGAGGTCGAGAAGCACTTCTCCCGGCAGGAGCTCCGGCGCGTCGCCTACAACGAGGTCGGCTCGATCACGTACCCGGCGCGCGTCCGCGAGAGCTACGCGCAGGACCTCCTGCGGACGCTCGACGTCGACGCGATCCGCCGCCGCCGCTTCCGGATCGTCGTCGACTACGGCTACTCCGCCGCGTCCTACGTCCTGCCGCTCCTGCTCGGGCCGCTCGGCGTCGAGGCGGTGTCGGTACACGGGTTCGTCGCCGAGGAGGGAACGCAGCACCTGCCTCGCGACGAGGCGATCGCGCAGACGCAGCGGCTCGTGACGGCGATGGGCGCCGACCTCGGCGCCGTCGTCGACCGCTCGGCCGAGCGGCTCCACCTGGTCGACGAGCAGGCGAATCCGGTCGCGCTCGACAAGGCGCTCCTCCTCTACCTGCGGCTGATCACGAGCGACGGCCGGACCGGGAAGCTCGCGTTCCCGGTCACGGTGACGAACCTCGTCGACGAGATCGCACGGGAGCGCGGCTTCGAGATCGTGCGGACGCCCGCGTCGCTCGCCGAGCTCACGCGCGCGGCCGCCGGGGAGTCGGTCCTCTTCGCGGGCGCGCTGAGCGGCGGCTACGTGTTTCCCGACTTCCTGCCGGCCTACGACGCGGTCGCGAGCCTGTGCCGCCTGCTCGAGCTGCTGGCGCCGCTCGAGCGCCCGCTCTCGGAGCTCGTCGCGGAGCTGCCGTCGCCGACGATCGTCCATCGCGAGCTGACGTGCCCGTGGGCGCTGAAGGGGACGGTGATGCGCGTCCTCAACGAGCGGTTCCAGGATCGCGACACGGACGTCACGGACGGGATCAAGGTGTTCTCGGACGGCGGCTGGGCCCAGGTCCTGCCCGACGCGGACGAGCCGCTCCTCCACCTGTACGCCGAGGGCGCGACGACGGACGATTCGGAGCGTCTCGCCCGCGAGTTGCTCGACGCCGTGGAGGGGATCCTCGCCGCGGAAGGCTTCCCGGTCCCGGCGTAGAACTCTCAAGCTCAGGTTGACCCCTGAGCGGCGGTGCTGCTTTACTGCGTGAGCTCCCGACGAAAGGCGCCCCTTGGAACCGCTTCCCGATCTCGCCACGCTCTCCGACGCCGACCTCAAGCAGCTGATCCAGGACCTGACGCGGCAGGAGCAGGAGGTCTCGTACCAGCGCCGGATCCTGCACGGCAAGATCGACATCCTCAAGGCGGAGCTGGTGGCGCGGCTGCAGAAGTCCGGCGGCCGCAGCGTGCTCGACCAGGTCGACGTCGAGCGGCTGACCGACATCCTGTCGGGAAAGGCGACCCCGCCCGCGTGAGGCGCCGATGAGCCACGTCTACTGCCCCGAGTGCGGCTTCCAGAACCCGGAGGCCGCGAACTACTGCTCCAAGTGCGGCGCGCACCTCGTGAAGGATGAGGGCGGCGCCGACACGACGATGAGCTTCACGCCCGACGACCGGGACGTCGAGGCGCTGACCGCCGCGGACCTCGGCGTCAAGGGACCGGCGCTCGTCGTCCGCTCCGGCGGAGGGCGCGCGGGGGAGACGTTCCTCCCGTCGGACGAGCGGACGATGATCGGCCGCTCCCCCGACTGCGACGTCTTCCTCGACGACGTCACCGTCTCGCGCCGCCACGCGGTCGTCGTGCGCGACGAGCAGGGGTTCTCGATCGAGGACCAGGGGAGCCTCAACGGCACGTTCCTGAACCGCCGGCGGATCGAGCGGGCGCGCCTGGAGGACGGCGACGAGGTGCAGATCGGCAAGTACCGCCTGACCTTCCTCGAGCGATGAGCACGACCGCCCCCGAACGGCGCCAGCAGCCA
>Ga0247713_1001100_pt1 | contig 14153 bp, 14 predicted proteins | sample 21E_NmetaG_FD_189936 | JGI IMG/M metagenome (GOLD analysis project Ga0247713, IMG submission 189936) | Soil microbial communities from hillslope of Landscape Evolution Observatory, University of Arizona, Oracle, AZ, United States - 2-1-E_N | ecosystem: Engineered > Artificial ecosystem >... | reverse complement strand
CGTATGCACAGGTCGGCGTCTGGGTCGGCGTACGCGAGACGGGCTGCGTCCACGGTCGCGGTCCCGAGCACGCGTCCGGACGGGGCCGTGAAACGCCGGCCGACCAGCCCTCCCACCCCCACCTCCACGGCGCTGCGGTCGAGGCCGTCGGGGAGAGGGGTCCGGACCATGACCGACGAGATGAGGCCGGTCCGGGCGTCCGCGGCGCCGGACGCATGGTCGTACGGGGCCCCGGCGTCCTGGGCGCGGGCCGCCGGAGCGGTGAGGGCGAGCAGGCCGGCCACGGCGGCCGCGGCTCGCACCCTCAGGGCGATGCCGGTCCCGGTGTCCCTCCGACGCACGGCGGCCTAGCGCTCGTAGCGCGCCGTGTACGACCCGTGGGCGGTCCCGCCCGAGACACCGACGCAGAACCCATCGACATCGAACGTGCCGGACATGCCCTCGGATATCCCCGTGCCCCGTGTCCTCGGTCAGGCCCGCTCGCGCACCACCTGGGCTAGCAGGGTCGGGCGGTCGGTCATGATCCCGTCGACGCCGATGTCCAGGAGCCACTCCATCGTCGGACGGTCGTTGACGGTCCATACATGGACGACGAACCCGTTCGCGTGCGCCTTCCGCACGAACTCACCGCCGCGGTCTACCACCTCGATCCCCGCGAAGTTCAAGGGCACCTGCAGCGCGTGGTACCTCGGGTTGGGAGCGCCCGGGAGCGGTCCGCGGATGCTCGCCCAGAAGGCGGCCGTCTGTCCGGTCGCCGTAGCCGTCGACACGTCCGGTGCCGCGAGCTTGAACGCCTCGAGGTGGCTGTCCACGAAGCTGGCCACGACGACGTCGCGGGCCCGGCCCGTCTCCCTCAGGATGTCCGCGACGGTCTGGTGATAGGGCGCCGTCTCGGGGGCGCCGCTCTTGATCTCGAGGGTGAACGGGACGTCGGGGAACCGCGTCAGGAGCTCGCGCAGCGTCGGGACGCGGAAGTCGTCCGGGGTGAAGCCGGCCGGCGGAGGAACGGCTCCCGTGGCGATGCCCCGGTACGGGAAGGTCCCATCGGGCGCCCGGAAGTCGTGCCCGGCGTCGAGCGTCCTGATCTGGGCCAGGGTCATGGAGTCGACGCGTCCGGACCCGTCCGTCGTCCGGTCGACCGTTGCGTCGTGCATGGCGATCACCTCGCCGTCGGACGTGGCGTGCAGGTCGGCCTCGAGCATGTCCGTGCCCGCCTCGAGCGCCTTCGCGTACGTGAAGAGCGTCTCCTCGGGACCCTCGGAGGCGCCGCCTCGGTGGGCGATGTTGAGGAACGGGAGGCCGGCCCAAGGGTTGTCGGGCGACTGCGCGGCCGATGGCACGGCGGGCGCGGCGACCAGCGTGACCAGCGCGAGGACGACGAGGTGTCTGTGCGAGCGCAAGCTTCTCCTCCCAGGGTGTCGCCCGCGACGTTCGACATCGGCGGGAGCGGGTCCTGCCCGGGTGGGGCTCCCGGGTCGGGCGTCCACCCGTCCACCTGTCCACCGCGGGGCCTCGACGGAGCCATGCCTGGTACCGTCTCCCCGACGGACAGGGAGGGTGCCCATGCGCAGGCTGAAGATGGTCCTCGCGCTCGCCGCGCTCGTGATCGGGAGCGCGTTCGCGGCTCCCGCGGCGTCCGCGGGCGGGTTCTGCGGACCCGAGGACGGATGCTCACCGTGCAGCGGCGAGATCGTCATCGACGGCAAGAACACGAGGATCGAGTTCCACCAGTGCTGACCTGAGTCGCGGGCGCCGCGCAGCGGCGCCCGCGCAGGTCCCCCCGCACCCCCCGGTACCCTGGCTCCCGTGCGCATCCGGACGGCCAGCCACCTGTACGGGGAGACCATCCTCCGCAACGACTTCCCGGCCGAGTACGCCGAGCTCACCGCCGCCCTGACCGGGTGCGAGCTCCCGCTGCGCCCGTCCGGACCGTTCACCGAGCGCGGGCGTCCCCAGACGCCGAAGCGCCAGCGCCGCCGCGTCCGGGGCGTGGACGGGTACGCCCTCTTCCCGATCGACCAGGCCGCGCTGAACCAGCGGTTCGACGACGTCCTGCGGGAGGCGGGCTGGAGCAGGCAGCCGTTCGTCGTCCAGCAGCCGGCAGGATCCGTCCTCGACAAGTACCTGAAGGGCGACTTCTCGAAGCACCGGGTCTTCGTCGAGGTCGAGTTCGGCAACGCGGCCAGCCTCTACCGCGACCTGTTCAAGTTCCAGATCGCCGGACGCTCCGGCGTAGGCGAGGTCGGCGTCCTCGTCGTCGCCACCGCCGACCTGGCCAAGTTCTTCGACTCGGGCGTGGCCACGTTCGAGCAGGCGGTCAGCCTCCTGCCCTACATGCGCATCGGCATCCAGCTCCCCATCTGGGTGGTGGGGCTCGACGTCGACGACTGGGCTCCCATACGCGCCCGTTACGACGAGATGCAGGCGGAGGCCTCCGCGCACGGGATCCGCTGTCACCCCTTCGACTTCATCCATTCGATCGCGCCCGAGGAGCTGTTCGCGGAGTACCTGTGGGAGCCGGATCCCGAGGCTTGAGCTCGCGGACCTTCTTCGTCCGGACGCTGCTGCGTTGGGGACGACGCAACCGGCGTGACTTCCCGTGGCGCAGCGACACGGACCCGTTCCGCGTGCTCGTCGCGGAGATACTCCTCCAGCGGTCCAGGGCAGGCACGGTCGCGAAGGTGTACGAGGCGCTCTTCGCGCGCTGGCCGACCCCGGAGACGCTCGCGGGAGCCGACCCGGACGAGATCCGGACGGTGATCCGCCCGCTCGGACTGGTCAGTCGGGCCGTCCGCCTGCGTGATCTCGCGGCGGTAGTGGCTGAGGGGGGAGTGCCCCGATCTCCGGAGGATCTCCAGCGGCTCCCAGGCGTGGGGGCGTACGCGGCCCGGGCGACGGCAGCCGTCGCGTTCGGACGCCGCACCGCCGTCGTCGACGGCGTCAGCGCCCGCGTATACCGCCGCTACTTCGGGGCCGAGGCCGTGCTCGCCCCCACCGCCGACCCGGCGCTGTGGCGCCTGGTGGAGGAGGTGACGCCGAACGCGGCGGTGCGGGAGTGGAACTGGGCGGTGCTCGACCACGCGTCCGCGATCTGCACGCCGAAGGTGCCCCGCTGCGGACTGTGTCCGCTCGAGCCCCGCTGCGCGTACGCGGTGTCCGGGGGCCGCCGCGCGGAGTAGGACGCCCGGGCACCGACGACCAGAACCCGCCAACCGTGCGCCGCAGACGTGGATACGGCGCACGGAGGTCGCCTTCTGGGTCGCATACGACCAGAACCCGCCGCTCGTGTCCGGATGGACAGCCACAGGATCACCGATGGTGTCTCATGGCCGGGGGAGGGGCCCGCGGCCCCCGCGTAGGTCAGCGCAGTCCGGTGTCGGGCTCGGTGGCCAGCACCCGTCCGATGCGTTCCACGAGTCCGACGACGAGCGCGTTGCCCATGCAGAAGGCGCGGCGTCCCTCCGGCATGCCGGTGCCCGTCCAGCCGTCCGGGAAGCCGTTCAGCCGCTCGAGCTCGACGGGGGTGAGACGGCGCAGGCGGCCGTCCGGGGTCTGGACGACGTGCTTGAAGCGCGAGGGCGTCCGGCCTCCCTCGCCGGTGAGGATCGTGCGACTCGGCCTGTCCAGGGGGTCGGGGAACGGGACGGCTCCCTCGCTGTAGTGGTAGGTGTAGCCGCTGGCGTGCGTGCGCCGCTCCCGCTTGGCTCCCTTCAGGTAGCGCCACGCCTTCAGCTCGCGCCGCGGGATGTAGAAGCGGGCCGGGACGTCGTCGTCGAGGACGTCCCCGAGGACGGAGAACGGGCCCTCGTGGTCGGGACGCACGTCCATCGTCCACACCTTCCGGTCCCAGACGGCGCCCGCGGACCGGAACGGCGTGTGACGGAGGCCGCGCCCGAACGTCTCCGAGAGCTCGTAGACGTCGCCGTCGATCGAGAGCGCGGGGCCGCCGACCCACTCCTCGGGCCGAACCGGGAACGCCCGGGCCAGGACCCCGTCGGACAGGATCAGCCGGTCCCCCGACCCGGCGACGGACGAGGCCAGCCTGGCGCAGACGAACACACGCCGGCGCCGCTGCGGGAACCCGTACTCGGCCGCGTTCACGACTCGCCACTCCACGACGTACCCGAGGTCGGACAGGCAGGCGAGCATCACGGCGAAGTCGCGTCCCCGCTGGGAGGCGGGGGATTTCAGGAGCCGGTCGACGTTCTCGAGCAGGACGATCCGGGGCCGCTTGAGGGCGAGGAAACGGTGGATCTCCCACCACAGGACCCCCTTCTTCCCGCGGAGCCCGAGCGCCTGGGGGAGCGGCTTCGAGACGCTGTAGTCCTGGCACGGGAAGCCTCCGCACAGCAGGTCCACGTCGGGGATCTCGGCCTCCCCCGCCTCCGCCCGGTCGAGGACGACCGCGATGTCGTCGCAGACGTGGCCGTCCGGGCCGAAGCGGGAGACGTAGCAGTCGGACGCGTGCTGCCTCTTCGTCGACGGCTCCCACTGGTTGGACCAGACCGTCTCCCACCCGGCGCGCTCCAGGCCCAGGCGGAACCCGCCCACGCCGGCGAACAGCTCGGCGACCGTCCCCGGCCCGCTCTCGGATCTCATGATCGTGATCCAGAAGGTAGCAGCGGGCACGGACGGACCGCGCCCCACCGGACCGACGGGAGCGGGCCCGGACCCGCTCTGACATCGGTGCCGTGTCACACTCGCCCCGGACGGATGCCCGACCGCTGGGTAGGAGGACGATGCCGCCGTTCAAGGACCAGGTCTCTCGCGCGTCGGTCCGGCGGCTCGCCGGGGTGCTCGCCGGCGGCGACCCCGGGTTCGGCTCCCGGCGATTCGTCCAGGAGGTCTCCCGCGGCCTGGACGAGCTCGAGCTGAAGGCGAGGATCGCGCACATCGCTGCCGCGCTCACGCGTCACCTCCCCGCCGACTTCGAAGCGGCGGCCGCGCTCGTGCTGCGGACCGTGCCCGGCTCGGACCTGGACATGTGGGAGGCCTGGCCGGTGATGGACTGGGTCGCCCACGCCGGCATCGACGCCCCCTCCACGGCCCTCGAGGTGATCGGCGCGGTCACGCCGAGGGCGTCAGGCGAGTTCGCCGTCCGACCGTTCATCGACCGCTACCCCGATCTCGCGTTCCGGACGATGGAGCGATGGACCGAGGATCACGACGAGGAGGTGCGGCGCCTCGTCTCCGAGGGGAGCCGTCCGCGCCTCCCGTGGGCGCCGCGCGTCCCGTTGCTCGACGCGCAGCCGACCTGGGCGGTACCTCTGCTCGACCGGCTGAGGGACGATCCGTCGCCCTATGTCCGCCGCTCGGTGGCCAACCATCTCAACGACCTGTCCAAGGCCGACCCGGGGGCCGCGCTCGAGGTGGCGCGACGCTGGTCGGTCGAGGGGGGCACCCACGCGGCCGCGGTCCTGCGCCACGGCCTGCGCACGCTCGTGAAGGCGGGTGATCCGCACGCCCTGGCGCTCGTGGGAGCCGACGCCGAGGCCCCCGTCGAGGTCCACGACTTCACGGTGGTGACCCCGACGGTCAGGCTGGGGGACGCGCTCGAGTGGCGGTGCGTCCTCACGACGCGCCACGACGATCCGGTCACGGCGCTCGTCGACTACGTCGTGCATTTCGCGGGCGCCCGTGGGGCTCCCAGACGCAAGGTGTTCAAGCTCAAGAGGGTGCGGTTGGAGCGAGGCCGCACCGTCGAGATCGTGCGCCGCCACCCGCTCGTGCCAGTGACGACGCGCCGCTACTACCCGGGGAGGCACCGGGTGGAGGTCCAGGTGAACGGTCGCGTCCTGGCCGGCGGCGACTTCGACCTCGTCCTCGATCAGCCGGTCGCCAGCGATCTTGCGCCGGGGGAGTCGATCCTGCAGGAGAACGCGCCACCCGACGACACCCCCCCGGGCGAATCCACCAGCAGCTGGTCGTCGTAGCGGCACCCGAGTCGTACCAGCTCAGCCCGGCGCCGTAGGGGGAGGGGGTCCGCTTGAGCTCGAGCACGGCTTCGACGAAGGCCTTCCTCTCGGCCGGGCTGAGCCGGGTGACGCTCTTGCGCAGGCGAGCGGGTTCGGCGGCTCCCGCAGGAACGGGGATCGACCCCATCGCCGAGCCCAACAGGACCAGTGAGACCACGATCCTGACCATCGCCTTCATGGCGCCCCCCTCTCCGGAACCGTCGCGATCGGGAACAGCCTCCCGGCAGCGCCCGGGTGGTACATGAGTCATATGACTCAAGTACGGGCAGGTGTGCGAGGGAGACTGGTCCCAGGTGAACGCTGAAGCACGGGCGAGGGGCACGATGAGCTTCCTAGTGGTGGAGCCCGACCCGTCGGCTCCTCCCGGGAGGCGGGCGACGCACTCTCCCGACTATCCGCGCGTCGTCGCGGCCGCCGTCTCCGCTCGGGGAGGTCGGGTGACGGGCTGCACCGATGGGTCCGAGCGGCGCTGGGTGGGGGCCTTCACGGGAGCCGCTGACGCGGTCGCCGCCGCCCTCGAGCTCCACGTCACGCTGCGCGCGATCGACGCGGCCGCCGCGATGGCGCTCGACGCGGGCGATGTGGAAGTGGACGTCGACGGGGGGTACCGCGGTCGCGCGTTGGACCGCTGCCTCGTCCTCGCGCATCAGACGCGCGCCGGCCACATAGTCGCGTCAGCTTCGGTGGCCGCGCTCACCTCCGACCGGTTCGAGTACAAGGACCTCGGACCTCACAGGCTCTGGGAGGGACAACCGGAGCGCGTGTTCCAGTTGCTGCATCCGGACATGGACGAAGCCGACCCGCTGGACCGGACCGGCAGCCGCACCCCGACGAACCTCCCCACGCAGGCCACGTCGTTCGTCGGTCGCGACGACGAGCTCCGCCGCATCCGCGGACTGCTGGGGTCGGCCAGGCTCATCACGCTGCTCGGCCCGGGTGGGTCCGGGAAGACGAGGCTGGCCGTGCGCGCCGCCACGGAAGCGGCGCCCTCCCACCCCGACGGCGTCTGGTTCGTGGACCTGTCCGGGGTCGCGCCGGGCGAGGACCCCGCGCAAGCCGTGGCCTCGACCCTGGGGTTGCGGGGGGTGGCCGGTCTGCAACCGATGGACCGGCTCGTCGCCCATCTCGAGCACCTCCGCTGCCTGATCATCTTGGACAACTGCGAACAGGTCGTGGAGGCGAGCGCGGAGGTCGCGGGCGGCCTGGCCGAGCGGTGTCCCGGGGTGACCGTGATGGCCACGAGTCGAGCGGCGCTGGACCTCCCAGGCGGACACGTGCTGAGGGTTCCGCCGCTCCAGGTTCCTGCGCCGGGGGAGCCCATCGAGCGCGCCGAAGCGGTGCGCCTCTTCTGCGACCGGGCGAGCTCCGTCCGCGACGGGTTCCGCTTGTCGAACGCGAACGCCGCAGCGGTGGCCGAGATATGTCGCCGCCTCGACGGGATACCGCTCGCGATCGAGCTCGCGGCAGGACGCGTCAACACGCTTTCCCCGGACCAGATCGCCGCCGGGCTCGACGACCGCTTCAAGCTGTTGGCGGCCGGTGCCCCCGCATCGCGGCAACGCACCCTCGAAGGATCCGTGGAGTGGAGCTACTCGCTCCTCGACGACCAAGAGAAGGGGGTCCTCCGCCGAACCAGCGTCTTCGCAGGAGGCTTCGCCCTGCGGGAGGCGGAGCGGGTCTGCGCGGCCGAGGGGTTCCCACCGTCGCAGGTCCTGGACGTGATCGCCCGACTCGTCGACCGTTCGCTCATCGCTTCCGAGGAGGCACCGGACGGCTACCGCTACCGCCTGCTCGAGACGATCAGGGAGTTCGCGCAGGCGCGCCTGATGGAGGCCGGGGATGCCGACGCCTGCCGTCGTGAGCATGCCGAGACCTACGTCGAACTGGCGTCGAGGCTCCTCGATCTGTCGGGGTCGGACCCGGACGCGGCCATCGCTGCCGCTCGTACCGAGATCCCCAACCTGGTCGCGGCCTACGAGTGGTGCATCGACGAGCGAGCTCCCGGGGATGCGCTCAGGATCGCCTGTCTCCTAGCCTTCGCGCTGAGCAGGTCGGCTGCGCAGAGATCGATCGAACTCGTGCGCCGCGCGCTGGCCGCCGCACCGGACGCCCCGATGCTCCTGCGCGCCGTGGGCCACCTGGCGCTCGGTCACTCGATCGCGGACACGACGGACTTCGCCGAGGCCTTGCGCGTGTGGGACGAAGGGCGGGCGCTGGCTCGGTCGGCAGGCGCCCCCCAACTGGCCGCCGCCATCGCGGCCCAGAGCGCTCACCTGAGGGTCCTGATCGACCCGCTGGCGGCGCGGGAGGCTGCCACTCAGGCGGTCAAGGAGGCTGAAGCCGCCGGCGCGCACATGGCCCTCGAGTCCGCGCTGATCGCCTGGAGCACCTACGAGTCATTCTTCGGGAGCCCGGTCCTCGCTCACCAGTTGAATCGACGAGCCCTCGAAGAGGAAGCCGGCCGCGGTAGCGCGGGCGAGGCTCTGGCGGCGGAGTGCTGGAGGCGGCTCGCCTTCGTCGATGGTGTGACGGAGGTTCCACCGATGGTGCGGCAGAGGAGGGAGACCACCGATCGGATCCCAGCGAGCCGTGCTTCGGCCGACCTCTTCGAGGCCTGGGCGGCCGAGATCCTCGGGGAGGTCGCCGAGGCCCGAGCTCTGTGGGCGCGTGCCGTCAGGTCCTGCCCGGACGGGTACCTCATGTCCCTCACGCTGCTGAGGGCGGGCCGTTTCGCGCTGGGTGACGGACGGCTCGAGACCGGCATCGAGCTCCTCCTGCGGGCGGAGGAGGTCGCCCCGAAGCAACGCGTCCCGGTCACCGCGGCGCTCATGACCGGGGTGGCCCTCGCCGCGATGGCCTCGGGCGACGCGGCCTCCGCGCGGGCGCAGCTCGAGCGAGCCATCGACTACGCCCGCCGGCAGCGTCTGCGCCAGGAGCTGGGGGAGGCGCTGCTCGAACTCGGCCGTCTCGACCTCAGCGAGGGGGATCCGCTCGCGGCGCAGCGCAGCCTGCGGGAGGCGGCCTCCGTCGCGGCCACGATCGGTGACAACGGCGTCGGGGTCCAGGCGCTCGAGGCGCTCGCCCGGGCGGCGTCCGCCGAGGATCGGCCTGGGGACGCGGTGCGCTTGCTCGGGGCGGCGAACGCCGCGAGGAGTGCCCTCGGCTACGCGCCGATGCCCGATCGTGCGGCAGAGATCGAAGCGTGCATCGCGCTCACGCGGGGAGCGCTGGGGGACGAGGCGTTCGAGCGGGCCTGGACGCATGGCAGCTCGACGCCGCTCGAGGACGTGCTGGCGTCGGAAGCCCGGGGTCGCGGCCCCCGAGGGCGTCCCGCCTCGGGCTGGGACAGCCTCACCCCCGCTGAGCTCGCCGTGGTACGTCAGGCTGCCCACGGACGTTCGAACAAGGAGATCGGCGCGATCCTCCACCTCTCGCCCCGGACCGTGCAGAACCACCTGTCCCGGGTCTTCGGCAAGCTCGGCATCTCATCGCGCGCGGAGCTGGCCGCCCTGGCTGCGACGCGTCATCTGCCGGGCGAAGACTGAAGCCCACACCCAGTCCGTCGAGGGGTCAGGAACGGGCTACGCCTGGGGCGGCGTGGCGTCGTCCCAGGACGTCACCCGGTAGCCCCGGACGCCCGCCCCGAGCATGACCGCACGCGCGGCGAGCCTCACGTCGTCGGGCGACATCCGCTCCGGGTTCGACCGGATCGTCGGCAGCAGGTCCTTCGACTCGATGACCCGGACCTGGCCGAACTTCATCGGCCCTCTCTCCAGCTCGGTGGCCGTCAGGACGACGAGCGCGTTCACCCACGGTGTCAGCCCGGTGTGCGCGATGCGCTTCTTCACCTCGAACGCCTCGCCGAGAGCCTGCTTCAGGGTCCCGCGCTCGTCGGTGCCGCTGCGCATGAAGGTCCCACCCGGGCCTGCGTAGACACGGCCCGTCCATGCCTTCGTCTCGATCGCCCACACCCCCGTCGGACCGACGACGACATGGTCGAGGTTGCCGTGTCCGGTGTCGATGTCGTGCAGGATGCGATAGCCCTCCGGCTCGAGCTCGGACAGAAGGCGGCCGACCGCTTCCTCCCCGCGCGCCCCCTTCAGCCACGGCATGAGGAGTTGCATCGTGTCCTCACGATCGGTCCAGACGGCGAGCGCGAACACGGGCAGCGACATCCACCAGGAGGTGAGCGGCAACAGGTGCAGGGCGATGGCTGCTGCCAACCAGATCCCGAAGCCGACGAGCGCGAGACGACGCGCGCGCGTCTGGACGACCGACCGTGCGAACCCCCCTGCTGTGCCGAACGTAGGCATCGCGCTCCCCCCGATCCCCGTCGCTTCTCCCTCGAGCATACGCGATCGCGAAGCGCGGAAGCGCGTCGCGCATCAGCTGTCTCCGCGAGGATATGCGTCGAGGGTCCGCCGGTCGAGCGCGAGATAATTTCACTCCGCCCGAGGCGAGAAATGGACGCCGCACGACCGATGGCTCCGGGCGCAAGACACCTTAGTCAACATCGTTTACAATGAGTCCTCCCCACCCCCCGGACCGGAGGTCTCCCATGGGCATCCAGCAGCGCGTCGTGAAGCAGACGATCACCGAATACGTGTGCGACCTGTGCAAGAAAGTCGTGCGCGACAAGGACGCTACGGTCGGCAACCTGTCGGTGAAGCCGGCCGGCGCCCGCGGACGGCCTCGGCAGATAGATGTCGTCTTCCACCCGCAGTGCCTCTCGCGGATCGCCGACGGCGGCCGTCCCCGGGCCGCGAAGAAGCCGGCCGGGCGAAAGAAGGGAGCCGCGCGCAAGGCCGGCGCGAAGAAGCGGGCTTCCGCGGGTTCGAAGAGCTAAAGCCCTACGAGGCCCGGCCGACGGGCCGCGTTTTCAGTTACCCGCGGATCGCTTCGAGGATGGCTCTGACGTGTCCGCGGGCTGCTGCGAAATCCGATCTGGCTCCCGTCGCCTCGTCCATGTATAGATCGCGTCGCACCTCGACCATCAACGACGAGACGCGCGGGTCCTGCCGGTAGTGCCGAAGCGGGACATAGGTGCCCGCGAAAGGCACGTCCCGCGCCGTATCGAGGCCCCGCTCGGCGCACGCCGCTTCGGCGCGCTCGATCATCGGCGCCGGTGTGTGGAACGGGTCCGTCCCCAGGCATATAGAAGGACGGGGCTGCACCGGAGGGAGCTCGTATGGGAGCGGCTGCGACGGATACGAATGGACATCCACGATCGTGCAGCTCCCGAAGGTCTCGAGCATCCGGTCCACGACGCCCGTGAACGCCGCGGCGTACGGCTCGAAGAACCGGGCCAGCAGCTCGTCCCGGTCCGCCGGGGTGCGCAGCGGTCGACCGCCGGACGTCCGGGTGTAGACGGCTCCCATCCCGACCGCCTCCATCGTCTCCCGGTCCGGATCGGGGAACCGCTCCGGGTCGACGACCAGGCGGCTGACCCCGTTCACGAACATCACGCCACCGAGATCGAGGACGTCTGCGGCGAGCTCGTCGGTGTAGGCGTCCGTCATCGCAAGGAGCTCCGCCTCGAGCTCGGTCCTGTCCAAGAGGAGCGTCGAGGCGAGATCGGACGGGATGTGGCGCGACGGATGGGGGACGTGGGCCACCATCGGCACCGTGATCCCCTCGGGAGGTTCGAGCACGCTGAACGCGGCCTCCTCGCGCACCCACGCCATGTCCGTCAGCGGGCGAACAGGGACGCCAGGTCGACCCTCAGGTCCGGGAGTACGGACGGCGACACCTCGTCCGTGTGCGCGACAGCGTCGGCTCCCGGACGGTGCACCACGACCTCCAGCCTCCGGTCGTTGGGGGAGTGGACGTGGTCGGCGCACGTGAGCCGCTGGGTGGGATGGGTGGCCATGGTTCACCGATCCTTCGTAGCCGAGGGGAAGGCCTCCGAGGTTACCAACGGGAGCCGGCCCGCCCGCTTCCGAAGCCGGTAACGGCTCCCGTCTCACCCCCGTAGGGGGTGTCGGCCACGAGTTGTCGGGCCTGCCACTCGTGGCCCGTCCGAGGGAACGGGGAGGGCGATGGCATGACGAGGACGCACGAGTGCCGGTTCGACTTCGACCATTGGCGGGGCCATATCGCGAGGTTCGGCCCCCACCTGCGGCCCGCGTACCTATGCGAGGAGCGGTCGTGTCCGGAGCGGCGGTCTAGGCCTACGCGCCACGTCACCTTTGCGACTTCTCGCGGCGCGAGACGGTGGCGCTGTTCCGCGGACACGGCCAGGAGCGTCCAGCCACCAGGTACGAGCTGAGGATCGCCTAGCCCGGGCGAGAGTGGAAGGGCGGGGACCGGAGTCGGTCCCCGCCCCTCTGCGTTCCAGGGGTGCGGGGCTGGTAGGGTCACCCCGTGAACGGCCCCCACGACCTCGGCGGCATGGACGGGTTCGGTCGCGTCCCCTACCAGGCCGAGGAGCCGGTCTTCCACGAGCCCTGGGAGGGCCGCACCTTCGCCCTGCTGGGCGCCGGGATGGTGGCCGGCCTGTACGGCACCCCGGTCTTCCGGCACTCCATGGAGCGCATCGAGCCCCCGCGGTACCTGGCCTCCTCGTACTTCGAGCGCTGGTCGATCGGCCTGGCCACCCTGCTCGTGGAGTCCGGCGCCGTCACCGCGGAGGAGCTCGATGCCGCGCTCGGCGAGCCCATGCCGCGCAGCCTCCCCGTCCGGGCTCCCCGTCTCGCGAGCCCCGGTCCCGACGTCACCGAGCCGTGCTTCCGCGTGGGGGACGCGGTCCGGGTTCGCAACGAGCACCCGGTCGGGCACACGCGCTGTCCGCGCTACGTCCGCGGACGCGTGGGCACCGTGACGATCGTGCACGGGCCCGGCAACCTCGACGATGTCGAAGCCCACAGCGACGGCAAGAGGCTCGAGCCCGTCTACGCGGTCAGGTTCGAAGGGTCGGAGCTGTGGGGCGCCACCGCCGAACCGCGGACATCGGTCACCATCGACCTGTTCGAGAGCTACCTGGAGGCTTCATGAGCGACACGCACGGTCACTCCCACGAGGTCGCGGGTCCGGCGGCCCGCGTGGCCGCGCTCGAGCGGGTCATGATCGAGAAGGGCCTGGTGGAGGAGTCGTTCATCGACTCCGTCGTCGAGACCTATACGGACAGGTTCGGGCCCCGCAACGGCGCCCGCGTCGTCGCCCGGGCCTGGACCGACGACGCCTACAAGCAGCGGCTCCTGGCGGACGGCAAGGCGGCCATCGCCGAGCTCGGGTTCGACGGTCCGGAGGGGGACGTCGTAGCGGTCGAGAACACCGACGAGGTGCACAACGTGGTCGTCTGCACCCTGTGCTCCTGCTACCCGTGGTCGGTGCTCGGGCTCCCGCCGCGCTGGTACAAGAGCTACGAGTACCGGGCGCGGATGGTCCGGGAGCCGCGGACCGTCCTGCGGGAGTTCGGCCTCGACCTGCCGGCGGAAACGGAGGTCCGGGTGTGGGACTCGAGCGCCGAGAAGCGCTACCTCGTGCTGCCGCAACGCCCCGCGGACACGGACGGGCTCGAAGAGGACGCCTTGGCCAGCCTGGTCACCCGGGACTCGATGATCGGGGTGTCGCGCCTGTGACCACCGATCCCGAGGCGGCGTTCGAGGAGCCCTGGCAGGTGAGGCTGTTCGCGCTCACCCAGGCCGTGGTGGGCGACGACCGCGAGGCCTTCCGTCAGCGCCTCATCTCCGCCATCGACCAGGACCCGCACCGCGGCTACTGGGAGTCGTGGCTGGCGGCGTTCGAGGACCTGGTCGCGGCGCGCACGGACGTCTAGGGTCCGGTGACCGGCTCGCACCTCCCCACCGGCACCGTCACCCTCCTGCTCGCCGACATCGAGGGCTCGACCCGGCTGTGGGAGAGCGACCACGACTCGATGGCCCGCGGGATCGCGGTCCATGACCGGGTGGTGGCCGACGCTCTGCAGCGGCACAACGGCGTCCGGCCGCGTGACCAGGGTGAGGGGGACGCCTTCGTGGCCGCCTTCGAGCGGCCCACCGACGCCGTCGCATGCGCGCTCGAGATCCAGCTCGGCCTTGCCCAGCCCCACGACGGCACGCCCATCAGGCTGCGGATCGGCGTGCATACCGGCGAGGTGCACAAGCGGGACGAGTGGAACTACATGGGGACGTCCATCAACCGGACGGCCCGCGTCCGCAACATCGGGCACGGCGGACA
>Ga0247713_1001099_pt1 | contig 14158 bp, 16 predicted proteins | sample 21E_NmetaG_FD_189936 | JGI IMG/M metagenome (GOLD analysis project Ga0247713, IMG submission 189936) | Soil microbial communities from hillslope of Landscape Evolution Observatory, University of Arizona, Oracle, AZ, United States - 2-1-E_N | ecosystem: Engineered > Artificial ecosystem >... | reverse complement strand
GAACGGGGAAGGGGGGATCGTCGAGGAGGAGGCCGGCGTCGAGAAAGGCCTCTTCCACCGTGGCGGGGACGGGCCCGTACCAGTTGTCGGTCTCCAGGCGGGTCGGGATCCGACCCTCCATGCGCACGTAGTCGTTCGGCTTGGCCCCACCCGGCAGGCTGTAGCCGACGACCCACCGTTTGCCGTTCGTCCAGCGGGCCAGGAACAGGTCGGGAGCGCGCCAGACACCGACGGCGACCTTCCCGGGGCCGTGCGACGCCACCCCGACCGGCGAGGCGGCCTGCGCGGTCCCCAGGACGCGCAGGACGGCCGAGCCGGGGTCGCCGACCGGGTCAAGGAGGCGGATCGAGCGGTCCTCGACCTCGAAGGCGATCTTGCGCTCGGCGCGCAGCAGTTCGACGGCGTCGGCGATGTCGGGGTCCACCCGCCCATCCTGCCCCGGCCCGGGCTCCTACGATGATTCGGACGCGGTCGTAGACTGTCGCTCAATGGCCGTCCGTCCCGACGCCACCGTCGCCCAGTCTCCGGTGCGGGAGGTCCGGGCCGAGGACCTCGAGCAGTACCGCCGCGAGCTCACCGGCTACTGCTACCGGATGGTCGGGTCCGCCTTCGAGGCCGACGACGCCGTGCAGGAGACGATGGTCCGGGCCTGGAAGGGCATGGCCGGCTTCGAGGGACGCTCGGCGGCGCGGTCCTGGCTCTACCGGATCGCCACGAACGTCTGCCTCGACATGCTCCGGGGCCGCCAGCGGCGGGCCCTAGCCATGGACCTCGGGCCGGCGGGCAAGGCCGACTCCTTCCACGGCGTCACCCGCGAGGAGAACGTTTGGGTGACGCCGATCCCCGACGGCCGGGTCCTCCCCCACGACGCTGACCCGGCCGAGGCAGCCGAGGCGAAGGAGAGCATCCGCTTGGCCTTCGTGACCGCCCTCCAGCACCTGCCCGCCCGTCAGCGGGCGGTGCTGATCCTGCGCGAGGTCCTGCGCTGGCAGGCCACGGAGGTGGCCGAGCTGCTCGACACCACCGTGGCGTCGGTCAACAGCGCCCTGCAGCGGGCCCGGGCCACGCTCTCGGCGCTCGACATCGGCTCGTCGCAGTCGCCGCCGGTCACTGCCGAGCAGCGGGCCATGCTTGACCGCTACGTCGACGCCTTCGAGCGTTACGACATCACGTCGCTCGTTGCGCTCCTGCGCGACGACGTGGTCATGTCGATGCCGCCCTACGACTTCTGGTTGAGCGGCCCGGAGGAGATGGCCAAGTTCTTCCTGGGCCCGGGCATCGGCTGCGAAGGATCCCGGCTGCTGCCCGTCCAGGCCAACGGAACTGCGGCCTTCGCCTCCTACAAGCGGGACCCCGCAGGGGGGCACGCCCCCTGGTCCATCCAGGTCCTCGAGGTCTCAAGCGACCGGATCGTCGGGCACCACAACTTCCTCGACACCAGCCTGTTCGCCGCCTTCGGCTTGCCCCCCCACCTGTAGGACGTCGGCCAGGCCGACGAGCTCCAGCAGCTCGATCAAGTCGGGGCAGGCGCGGCGCAGCCAGATCGAGCAGCCGTGGCGTCGGGCGTCGAGCTGCAGGCGGGCCAGCTCGTCGACCACCGAGAGGTCGACAACGCCACGGCAGATCAGCGGCCAGCTCGCCACTTCGGCGTGCTCGCACAGCAGGACCACCTCGGCTCGGGGGTCGGCTGGGACCACACGGGAATGACGTGTCCGAGACGCCGAAATCATCCCCGCGGCGGTTCAGGACCGACCCTGGCGCGACGCCCACCACTCGTCGAGGCGGCGGCGGGCCTCGTCCTCGCCCAGGGGGCCTTCCTCCATCCGCAGCTCGTAGAGGAACTTCCAGGCCCGGCCGACATCGCGCCCGGGGCCGATGCCGAGGTGCTCCATGATCTGGTTGCCGTCGAGGTCGGGCCGGATGCGGTCGAGCTCCTCCTGCTCCTTCAGGGCGGCGATGCGCTGCTCGAGCAGGTCCATCCGGCGGGCCAGCTCGGCCGCCTTGCGCTGGTTGCGGGTGGTGCAGTCGCAGCGGGTGAGCTCGTTGAGCTTGTCGAGCAGCGGGCCCGCATCAGTGGCGTAGCGCCGCACCGCGCTGTCGGTCCAGACGTCGTCGCCGTAGCCGTGGAAGCGCAGGTGCAGCTCCACCAGCTTGCGTACGTCGGCGATCTCGTCCTCGGGATAGCGCAGGGCCCGCATGCGCTCCTCGGCCATACGGGCGCCCACCACCTCGTGGTGGTGGAACGACACGCCGCCCTTGCCGAACGAGCGGGTCTTGGGCTTGCCGATGTCGTGCAGGAGCGCGGCCAGGCGCAGGACCTTGTCGGGACTGGTCTTCTCGACCACGGCGATGGTGTGGGCCAGCACGTCCTTGTGGCGGTGGACCGGGTCCTGCTGGAGGGCGAGAGCCGGCAGCTCGGGCAGGAACTCCTCGGCCAGCCCCGTGTTGACCAGGAACCACAGCCCGGCCTCGGGCGACTCGACGACCAGGAGCTTGTCGAGCTCGGCGCGGATGCGCTCGGGCGACACGATCTCCAACCGGCCGCGGAGAGACTTCACCGCGGCCACCAGGTCGTCGTCGGGCAGGAAGTGGTAGCCACTGATGAAGCGGGCGGCCCGGAGCATCCGCAGCGGGTCGTCGGTGAAGGACTCCCTCGGCGAGAGAGGGGTGCGCAGCCGGTAGGCGGCCAGGTCCTCGATGCCGCCGAAGGGGTCGATCAGCTCGGCGTCCGGAAGCGACAGGGCCATGGCGTTGACCGTGAAGTCGCGACGCGACAGGTCCGCCTCGATGGCGTGGGAGAACTGCACCTCCGGCTTGCGGGAGTCGGGCGAGTAGGCGTCGGCCCGGTGCGTGGTGATCTCGTAGGTCCGGCCGTCCTTCTTGATACCGATCGTGCCGAAGCGCCGGCCCTGGTCCCACACCGCGTCGGCCCAGTCCTTCACCACCGACTCGATGTCGTCGGGGCGGGCATCGGTGGTGAAATCCAGGTCGGGTGCGAACGGGTGGCCGAGGATGGCGTCGCGCAGGCTGCCTCCCACCAGGTACAGCCGCCATCCGGCCGCGGTGAAGCGCTCGGCCAGGGGCGCGGTCTCCAAGAGGAGAGGTCGGAGACGCTCGGGAATCACGGTTCGAGGCTAATGGGGGTCCACCGCCTCCGGAGCCGCCTGCGGCGGTACGATCGGTCGAGGAATGACCACAGTTGCCGCCGATGTCCTGCAGTGGGGCAGGGAACGGGCTCGAACCGGTCCCTGGCGGGGCGACGGGGACATCGCCTACCTGGCCCCCCTGGCGCCGGCCGGCGCACCCTCGATCGACTTCCTGCACCGCTGCATGGAAACGTTGACGGCCCGCGGCTTCACCCGGGTCGTCACCAGCGCGTTGGCCCCGGCCGAGCAGGGCGGCTTTCTCGCCGTCGGCTTCGAGGAGTACGAGCGCCTCCACCTCCTCAGTCACGACCTCCGTGATGTTCCCCGTCCGGCCAAGGAAGCGGCTCAGGTGATCCGGCGGGGGCGCGCCGCCGACTGGCCGGCGGTGCTGGCCGTCGACGCCTCGGCCTTCGCTCCGTTCTGGCGGCTCGACGCCAGCGGCTTGAGCGAGGCCATCGACGCCACGCCCGTTACCCGCTTCCGCGTGGCCTCCCGCGGCCGAGGCTCCGTGTTCCCCGCTCAGGGGGCCGCTCGGGCCCACGGCTTGTTCGCCTACGCAGTCACCGGGCTCAGCGCCAACCAGGGCTACCTGCAGCGGCTGGCGGTCCATCCGGCCCACCGCCGGTCGGGACTGGGCCGGGCCCTCGGCCTCGACGGGCTGCGCTGGCTACGGCGCAAGGGTGTGTCCGAGGCGGTCGTGAACACCCAGCTCGGCAACGACGCGGCCCTGGCTCTCTATCTCTCGCTGGGGTTCCGCCACGAGCCCATACAGCTGTCCGTCCTCCACCGGTGGCTCGGATGAGACTGCGCGTTGCCGGCGCGCTGCTGCTCCTCGTCCTGACCTTGGCCGCGTCGACGGTCGTTGCCGCCCAGCCGGCGCCGCCTTCCGGGCGGGGCGGGATGACGTTCGTCGCCCAGTCGCACTGGGTCGGCACCGGTGGCGACATGCTGGTCCGGGTGCGCGTCGACCCGCCCGCCGGCGCGTCCATCCTGGAGTTCGTCCTGACCCTGTTCCCGGCGGTGGCTACCCGGTCGGAGTTCGGCGAGACGTTGGCCGACCGCATGGGCGACTCGTCGCTCGTCGACCTGCAGCCGGTGCCTCTGGCAAACCTCCGTCCGGAACCCAACGGCGACGTCATCCTCACCGTCCCGATCCGGGATCCGTCCCTGCCTCGAGACCCGGCGCGGGTCCTGCTGCCGCCCCGCGACGGCGTGTATCCGCTCCGGGTCGAGTTGCGCGACCGGCTGGCCGGTTCGGTGGTGGACAAGTTCGTCACCCACCTGCTGTACACGCCCGAGGTCCATGCCACGCCCCGGCTCGGCGTCTCGCTCGTCTTCCCTGTCCACGCCCCGCCTGCGCTCCAGCCCGACGGAAGCCGGGAGCTTCCCGACGGCGACGCGCTCAGCGCCATGGCCGAGAGCGTGGAGGCGGCGCGCTCGACGCCGTTCAGCCTGGCGCCGACGCCCGAAACCGTCACCGCCCTGGCGGCCAGCGACGACGCCAAGGCCAAGGCCCTGCTGGCGTCGATCAAGGCCGCCGCCGCCGAACGTCCTGCCCTCGCCGGCTCCTTTGTGCCGGCCAACCTGGCGGCCCTCTCCGGCGCGGGGCTCGACGGCGAGGTGGCCAGCCAGCTCAGCCGGGGCTCGGCCACTCTCAGGGAGCTCCTGGGCGGCCGCGTCGACTCCCGCACCTGGCTGGCGGAGGAGGCTCTCGACTCGAACGTTGTCGACGCGCTCGCCGGCCGGGGTTTCGACCGGATGCTGACCGCCGAGCCGCATCTGGCCCCCCTTCCCAACCAGCAGATCACCCTTACCCGGCCGTTCGTCCTGACCGGCCGCCAGACCCGCGTGCAGGCGGTTGCCGTCGACGCCGGACTGGCCGCCCACTTCAACGCTTCGGCCAACCAGCCGTTGGCCGCCTACCACCTGCTCGCCGACCTGGCGGTCGTCTACCTCGACCGTCCCGGCGACGACGAACGCCGTGGCGTCGCCGCCGTCGCCCCTCGTGACTGGCGGCCGACCCGCCAGTTCCTCGACGTGGTCACCACCGGCCTCGGCCTCTCCCCCATCCTCGAGCCCATCTCCCTGGACATGCTCTTCGCCGCCACGCCCACCGCCCGCGACGACGCCGGGATGAACATGGTTCGCAAGCCGGCCATTCCGACCCCGGGCACCTTGGCCGAGGTCGCTACCGAGCTGAGCGAGGCCCGCCGGAACCTCGACGCCCTCGGCTCGATGCTCGGATCCGACAATGACACCTCAGCGGTGATCGAGGAGCAGCTGCTCGTCGCGGAGTCCTCCGACCTCGAGACCCTCCGTCAGCGCGACGCCTACGTGGTCGGCGCCAATCGCCAGGTTCGGGCCCGGCTGAACGGTATCGAGATGCCGGAGGGCCGGTCGATCACCCTGACCGCCCGGACGGGTGAGATCCCCGTCACGTTCAAGAACAGCACCGGCAAGCCGGCGAAGGTCGTCGTCAGGATCGAGAGCGACAAGCTCGACTTTCCGGCGGGCACCGTCCAGGACCTTGAGCTGACCCGCCTCAACACCACCCAGCGCTTTCCCGTGGTCGCCCGGGCCTCGGGCGCGTTCCCCATCCGCATCACCCTGGAGTCCCCGGACGGCCACTTGGTGGTCGGGCGGGCCCGCATCACGGTACGGTCAACCGCGGCGTCGGGCGCCAGCCTGGTCGTGGCCATGGGCGCGGCCACCTTCCTGGCCGTCTGGTGGGGCCGCAATGCCATGAAGGGTCGCCGAGCGAGAGGTCTGGTTCCCGAAGAGATGACCGATACCGCATGACCGTCAAGGTCGTCACCGACAGCAGCTGTGACCTGCCAGACGGGCTTGTCTCCGAGCTGAGGATCGACGTAGTGCCGCTCACGATCCGCTTCGGCGCCGAGGAGCTGGTTGACCGGCGGGATTTGAGCCCGTCGGAGTTTTGGGCCCGGTGCGGCACGTCGCCGGAGCTGCCGTCCACTGCCGCGCCGGCCCCCGGGGCGTTCGAGGAGCGGTTCCGTCAGGCCGCGGCCGAAGGCGCCGAGGGGGTGGTCTGCGTCAACCTGTCGTCGAAGCTCTCGGCCACGGGGGAGTCGGCCCAGGCCGCGGCCCGGGCCGTCGCCGACGTGGTCCCGGTCAAGGTGGTCGACTCGCTGTCGGTCACCCTGGGCCTCGGAATGATCGTGGTGGAGTCGGCCCGCCGGGCGGCGGCCGGTGCGTCGCTCGACGAGATCGTCGCCCTGGCGGAGGACATGGCCCGGCGGACCAAGGTGTTTGGCAGCCTGGACACCCTCGAGTACTTGAAGAAGGGCGGCCGCATCGGCGCGGCCCAGGCGTTGCTGGGCTCCATCCTCTCCATCAAGCCGGTGATCGAGGTGGTGGACGGCAAGGTGGAGCCGGGCCCCAAGCAGCGGACCCGGTCGCGCTCGCTCCAGTGGCTGGCCGACCAGGTGGCGGCCCAGCCGGGCATGCAGAACCTCGCCGTCCTCCACGGCGACGCCCCCGACGTCGACACCCTGCTCGGCCTGCTCGACCCCCACTTCCCACGGGACCAGATCGTGATCGGGCAGCTGGGGGCGGTGGTCGGCGCCCATACCGGCCCCCGGACGATAGGGGTGGCATTCCAGACCGCCGCCGGGGCCGGTACCTTGTCCTAGGTGTCCGAATCTGTGCCGCTGGGGGGTGCTGGCCCTGTCGGCGCGGCGGCGAGCGTGCACAGCGAGCGCGCCCTGGCCGGCCGCTACCGGCTGAAGCGGTTGATCGCCAAGGGGGGGATGGCCGAGGTTTGGGAGGCGGTCGACGAGATCCTCGGGCGGCCGGTGGCCGTCAAGATCCTCCACCCCCACCTGGCCGCCGACGAGTCGTTCCACGAGCGGTTCCGGCGCGAGGCCATCGCCGCCGCCCGCCTCGCCCATCCCAACGTGGTGGCCACCTTCGACACCGGCACCGACCAGGGGATCACGTTCATCGTGATGGAGATGGTGGACGCGCCGACCCTGCGCCAGGCGCTGAACGACGGCGGTCCGATGGCGCCGGGGCGGGTGGTCCACGTCGGTGCCCAGGTTTCCGACGCCCTCTACTACGCCCACCGGGCCGGCGTGGTGCACAGGGACATCAAGCCGGCCAACATCCTGGTCTGCCCGGACGGGCGGGTGAAGGTAGCGGACTTCGGTATCGCAAAGGCGGTGGAGGACTCCGAGCCCAGCCATCCGAGCCCATCCGAGGCTCTCACGGGGACGGGGACGATCGTGGGCACTGCCCAGTACCTGTCGCCGGAGCAGGTCGACGGCCGCGCGGTGGACGGCCGGGCCGACGTCTACGCCTTGGGCGTGGTCCTCTACGAGATGCTGTGCGGCCGCCCGCCGTTCACCGGCGACACCGACATGGCTGTCGCCCTCAAGCACATCACCACGAGTCCGCCGGCCCCGAGTGCCGTCCGGGCCGGCATCCCCCGCGCCCTGGAGGAGGTGGTGCTCAAGGCCATGGCCAAGGCGCCCGAGGCCCGCTACCAGTCAGCCGCCGAACTGCAGACGGCCCTCCTGTCGGTGGACATGGATGGACGCGACCCGGTTGGCGGCGGCGTGGACGTCGGTGCCCCGACCGGAGTGGTGGCCGCCCCGCCGCTGCCGCCACCCCGGCACGATCACACGCCGCCCCGTGGCGTGCCACCTTCGTTCGTCCAGACCGAGCGGAAATGGATGGTGCCCGCGGTCGCCATCGTGGCCGTCGCCCTGACCCTGGGCGTCGTCGGCATCCTCTTCGCCCGTTCGGACACAGGCCAGCGCCTGCTCGACGACGTCACCGCCGATGAAGGGCCGTCGGCCACCCGGCAGGCCATTCCCAAGCCCACGCCGCTGGCCTTCGATCCTCCGCCTGGCAGCGAGGCCGAGCACGACGACGAGCTGCCCTTCCTCGTCGACGGTGACCCGGCGACGGCGTGGAGCACCGAGAACTACAGCAACCACCGCTTCGGAGACCTCAAGCCCGGTGTGGGCGTCGTGTTACAGCTGAACGGGGCCCATAAGCTCAAGGAGCTCAAGGTCACCTCGCCGAGCAAGGGCTGGGCGGCGGAGGTCCTGGTGGCCGACGCCCCCCGGCCCACGCGCGAGGCCTGGGGTGCTCCGGTCGCGAGCAAGAGGCGGATCGCCGATGGTTCGATCACGTTCGACCTCGATGGCCGCACCGGAGGTGCGGTCCTGCTGTGGATCACCGACCTGGGCGAGGGCAACTCCGCAGTCCGTATCGGGGAGATGAGGCTCAGTTAGGCGGATGTCGGCCACCGCCGGCTGGCCCGGCCTACCCTCCGGGCATCGAACGCGACGACTCGGAGCTGGTGCAGGCCGCCAAGAGCGGCGACAGGGGAGCCCTCGATACCCTGCTGCGCCGCCATTACGACCGCCTGTATGCCCTGTGCCGTCGCATGGCCGGTGACGACGCCGACGCCGCCGACGCCTGCCAGGAGGCGCTGATGGCCATCGTCCGGGGGCTGGCCGGCTTCGACGGTCGAGCCGCCTTCGGCACCTGGGCCTACCGGGTCACCACCAACTCCTGTCTCGACGAGCTCCGCCGTCGGCGACGGCGGCCCGACCCCGGGCTCCCCGAGGGTTCGGCCGAGCTGCCCTCGCCGCTGGACCATGCGGAGTCCTCGACCACCCGGGTGGACCTCGACCGGGCCCTGCAGTCCCTCCCGGCCGACTACCGGGCCGCTGTCGTGCTCCGCGACGTCTGCGGCCTCTCCTACGACGAGATCGCCCAGGCCCTGGACATCCCGGCCGGCACCGTCCGCTCCCGCATCAGCCGGGGCCGCACCGCCCTGGCCCCCTCTCTCGCCCCGGGGCGGAACCCGAACCCCTCCTCCGAACGTCCAACTTCCACATGAGCTCGCAGCACCCCGATATCGACGCCATCAGCGCCTACGTGGACGGGGAGGCCCCGGAGTGGACCGAGCACGTCGCCGGGTGCGCCCAGTGCCGCGAGCCCGCCGCCACCCTGCGGGCCGTGGCGGTCGCGGTGGGCAGGCCGGTGAGCCCTCCGCCCGCCGCCGACCGTGACCGTGCCGTCGCCGCAGCATTGGAAGCGGCGCCCGTCTCCGATGGCCACGACGCCGAACGGGCCCGATTCGCCAGCCGGCGATCCAGTCGGCCGTGGGCCAAGCCGGCGGTGGCGGCCGTGGTGCTCGCCCTCGTGGCCGCGTCCGGCCTGGTGCTCTCCAGCTACCGCAGTTCGGATGAGACAACCACCCTGGCCGGCCCCCCGGCGGAGTCCGAGGCCAAGACCGACGCGGTGACGCGGTCCGGCGGCGGCGGGGTGGCAGCGGCGGCCCCTTCTGCGCCCCCCAGCGACCTGGGTGACCTGCCCGACGCCGCCACCCTCCGGGCCCGCGTCCTGGGGGCCGTGGGAGGGTCGGCGGCGACCGACGCCTCACCGCTCAGCGAAGCGAACGCCCGGCATCTGACACCCACCACCACCCTGAGCCAGGGGCCGGCGCCGAACGTGGTCGGCACCCGCCCCTGTGAGGAGCAGGCCCGCACCCGGGAGCCGAGCCTGGGGCCGGTCGTCTACTTCGCCACCGCTCGCCAGGGGCAGGTGGCCGGCTTCGTGCTGGGCTTCGGCGCCGTCGGCAGCACAGCCACCTCGCCGGTCACTCTGTTGCTGTTGGCTCAGGACGACTGCCGGGAGCTGCTGCGGGCGGCCGGGCCCTGACCGCTCCGGCCGCCGCCGCCAGCGCCACGGCCGCCCACCCCTCCCAGGCCACGTTCCCCAGCCGATGCCCCGTGGAGATCCAAGCGGCGCCCACTAGGGATGCAGCGCCGAGCACGGCGGCGCCCACGGCCAGGCGTCGACTCCCGGAGCGGGCCACGGCCACCATCGCCTCGCCCACGAAGAGCCCCGTGAGCACGCCTGAGCCCACCACGGGCCACCCGTCGAACCCGTACTCGCCCAGGACGGCAGCGGCCACCACGGCCACCGCGGCGCCGGCCACCAAGGCCAGGAACTCACGGAGCATGCCCGAGGGTAGGCTCCCGAGATGGCGCAGGAGGGCTCAGACTGGACGACGGATCTGCTCGATCGCCTCGATCACTACATCGAGGTCGTCCGCAGCAACACCACCGACCGCCTGGTCAGGGTCGCCCGCCTGCTGGTCTACGGCCTCATCGCGGCCATCGTGGGCGCCATGGCCGGTGTCGTGGCCCTCATCGCCTTGATCCGCATCCTCGACGTGGTGCTGCCCCGCGAGGTGTGGCTGCCCTACACCCTCCTCGGGGCAATATTCCTGGGGTTGGGGCTGTTCCTCTGGTCCAAGAAGACGGCCCCCGCGGCGAGGCCTACGACAGGAGACGTGTGAGCGGTACTTCCGTGAGCGAGATCCGGGATGTGATCATCATCGGGTCTGGCCCCGCCGGGCTGACGGCGGCCATCTACACGGCCCGGGCCAATCTGCGGCCGCTGGTATTCGAAGGGGCGCTGTCCTCCACCGGTGACCAGCCGGGTGGCCAGTTGATGCTGACCACCGAGGTGGAGAACTACCCGGGGTTCGTCGACGGCATCCAGGGCCCGGAGCTGATGGGGGCCATGCGGGCCCAGGCCGCCCGCTTCGGCACCGAGTTCGTCACCGACAAGATCGACCGGGTGGATCTCACCAAGCGCCCGGCCCGGGTCTGGGTGCGCGACGTCGAGTACCAGGGGCGGGCCGTCATCGTGGCCACCGGGGCCCGGGCCAAGATGCTGGGCCTCGACAACGAGCGCCGGCTGATCGGACACGGAGTGTCCACGTGTGCCACGTGCGACGGGTTCTTCTTCAAGGGCCAGACCATCGCCGTCGTCGGTGGAGGCGATTCCGCCCTGGAGGAGGCCAACTTCCTCACCAAGTTCGCCGACAAGGTGTTCGTCGTCCATCGCCGCGACTCGCTGCGGGCCTCGAAGATCATGCAGGAGCGGGCGTTCAAGAACGAGAAGATCGAGTTCATCTGGGACTCGGTGCCCGTCGAGCTGCACGGTGATGACCGCCTGAGCGGCGCCACCATCAAGAACGTCAAGACGGGCGAGCGGTCGGAGCTGGCCGTCACCGGGCTGTTCGTCGCCATCGGCCACCACCCCAACACCAACCTGTTCGTTGGGCAGCTGGCCATGGACGACGCGTCCTACCTGCTCACCCACCGGGGCACCCACCTGAACGTCGAGGGCGTCTTCGCCGCGGGCGACGTGCAGGATCGCACCTACCGCCAAGCGGTCACCGCGGCCGGCTCGGGATGCATGGCGGCCATTGACGCCGAGCGCTGGCTCGAGACCCAGCCCCACGACTCCGACATCATGGGGACACCCACGGAGTGGTGACCTTCACCGTCCGGAATTCCGCCGGCCCGTCCGGCGTTCACCTGTTCGACCCTCAGGAGGCAAGACGCTGATGGCAGGCAATCTATTGGAGCTGACCAACGAGACGTTCGACGAGGAGGTCGGTGCGTCCGACCTGCCCCTGATCGTCGACTTCTGGGCCGAATGGTGTGGCCCGTGCCGCATGGTCGCCCCCGTGCTCGAGCAGATCGCCTCTGAGAACGAAGGGAAGATCCGCCTGGCCAAGCTCAACGTCGACGACGCCCCCGCCGTCGCCCAGCGGTTCAGCATCATGAGCATCCCCACCTTGATGGTCTTCCAGGACGGCGTGATGAAGAAGAAGATTGTCGGCGCCAAGGGCAAGGGCCAGCTACTCGAGGACCTCGCAGAGTTCCTCTAGGCCATCCAGCTCCTCACACGGAGATCGGCACCGCCTCGTTGAAGTAGATCGCCCAGGGGTCGAGGCGTTCACCACTCGGCGGCGACCCCCACTGGCCTCGCCGGCCCGAAACAGCTCGCGCGGAATTTCGGTCCAGAGGACTTAGGCTCCGGCGTGACGAGAGGGTGGTGCGTGATCGACAAGCCGGCGGAAGCAACGACGATGGACTGGGGTTTGGGGCAGTACGAGATCACTGCCCAGAAGCTTCTCCCTGCAGCAAAGGTGCTCGTCACCGCCGCAGCGGTGCGCGCAGGTGAGCGTGTGGTCGACGTGGGGTGCGGCACCGGCAATGCCGCGCTGCTCGCCGCAGCCGCTGGTGCACATGTCACCGCCGTCGACCCCACACCTCGCCTGCTCGCCCTGGCTTCTGCGGCAGCGCAGCGGGAAGGTCTCGACGTCACCTGCGAGGCGGGCGAGGCGGCGGCCATCCCATCGCCCGACAGCACCCTTGACTGCCTGCTCTCGAACTTCGGGCTCATCTTCGCGCCCGATCCCGACGCGGCAGTCGCAGAGATTGCTCGCGTCCTGAGAGCCGATGGCCGAGCTGCTTTCACCGCCTGGGTTCCCGGCGGCGCGGTGGGGGCGCTCGCCGCCGTGGCGGAGGAGCTGGTACGCGCAGCTCTGGGGGCACCGCCCACCTCTCCCCGTTTCGCGTGGCACAACGAGTCCGTGGTGAGGGCATTGTTCGCACGCCATGGCATGAGCGCCGCCGTGGAAGGTGTTCACGAACTGGTCATTACGGAGATCTCCCCTCGGGCGTACCTCGACTCCGAGCGAGGAAGCCACCCAATGGCTGTCGCCACATTCGAGGTCCTGGAGCAAAGCGGACAAGTCGACGAGGGCTACGACCGCATGCTGAAGGTGCTGACCGACCACAACGAGGACCCGCACGCGTTCCGCAGCACGAGCCGTTACGCGGTGATCATCGCCCGACCCGCGCGACATGTCAGCAGCGGGTCTGCCTGAACCTGCTGGGCCGCCCGCCGGCCATACGTTCGACCGTGACGCCCCATGCTGAATCGAGGCCAAGGATGCCGCCGGCCGCTAGGTACAGCCCGGGCCCGTCGGGCGGTCGGGGATGCTCGGGTCGACCACCTCGATGTGGACATGGGGCCAGGCCGGATCGGCGGTGCGGACCTCGTCCACCTGCGACTCGAACGGGAGCTGGGTGGCGCGAGGGGCGATGACGGTCTGGCCCGCCACCACCCGGTTGCCGGCACGCACCATCACGCCGTCGATGTGCAGGATCTTGACCTCCCACCCCCGATGGGCCTCGGGCTCGATGACCAGGTAGTCGTCGGAGTGGTCGCAGTAGAGCACGTACCTGCCTGCCCGCTTGACCTTGCCGGTCACCGGCGACCGAATCTCAGTGTTGGGGTCGACCACGATGTCGGCGGCCCCTCGCGCGCCCGTGTCCCGCTCGCGGTCCTCGAGGGTGACAGGGGCGACGGCCGAGGGCAGCACGGTCATCTGGCGGGCGCCGTCGTGGTTCGACTGGTGGAACGCCACCCGCTCGACTCGGGAGGACGGGTGGGTGAGGGTTACGCCGCCGACGGTGGCAAAGGCGGTCCACGCCTCCTGGGTGACCGCCCGGGGAGGCGGGGCCGTGGTTGTGGTAGCGACCGGCGCGTACGTGGCCCGGACCGCTTCATCTGTCCCGCACCCCGCCGTCCAGGCCATCGAGGCCACCGCGGCCAGAACCAGGGTCGTCCGGCGCCGGAGCATGGCATTCAACGGTACCGCGGCTGCCGGTGACTCCGCCTATAGACCCTGTTCAAGGCGTCGACTCTCGCCGGGCCTTTGGGCCATTTTTCTGCTGGGTTTGACGCCCGCATAGGCAGGGCAAGAACAGGATCTACCCCCGGAACGAGGAGGGAGGCCTGTGTACATCGGATTGGGAACACTCATTCTGATCATCATCCTGGTCCTACTGCTGACGTAAGGCCGACCGAAAGAAAGGCGGCAAAAGCCGTGGACCCCGAAGTATCGTTCTTCTTCTATCTCGGCGCCGTCATCTGCTTTGCGCTGGCGGCCGCCGGCGAGGCTTGGCGCTATGGCGGCAGGGGCCGAAAGGGGCTGCCGCCCCGACTGGCGCTTGTTCCCCTGGGACTGGGGCTCTGGCTGTTCCCCACGATGTGGACCACCGGGCAGGCCGCCTTCTGATCTGACCGGTCGACTGCACGTGGCCCCGGAGAAAACTTCTGCTGACCTGTTCGGCTTCAGCCAAAGTCGCCGCCCCCAAAGT
>Ga0247713_1001098_pt1 | contig 14180 bp, 13 predicted proteins | sample 21E_NmetaG_FD_189936 | JGI IMG/M metagenome (GOLD analysis project Ga0247713, IMG submission 189936) | Soil microbial communities from hillslope of Landscape Evolution Observatory, University of Arizona, Oracle, AZ, United States - 2-1-E_N | ecosystem: Engineered > Artificial ecosystem >... | reverse complement strand
ATTTTCCGGCCGCTGGGCGACTCGTAAAAGGCGGAAAGTGCCTGGATGTCCTCCTCGCTCAAATGGCTCGCAACGAGAGAGGCAACCCTGGCCTGATACTTAGGAACAGAGGCCCTGGTGTGACTTATGAAGGCGGGCTTGAGTTCGCCAAGAAGGGCGGCAGTGAATCCGGGGTAGCGAGCCTCAAGTGCCTTCACCTGCCTCTCCTTCCGAAAGGAGTCGGCAATCTGCGTATCGAACAACCGTTCCACGGCCGCGACCTGCGTATCTTCTGTGAAGAGGTGCCGGGCCAGCGCCAAAGTGGCGGCTTCCTTGATCGAAGGGGCGACTTTCGAAACCTCGGTAGCATTCGTCGCGGGCGCATGTCCCGGTGAAACGGAGGTCAGCGCAAACAAGACCGCAAGGGCAGTCGTTACGGTCACACCCGCATCGGCATCAGCACGTAGAGCGCGTTCGACTTGTCGTTCTCGCGCAGCAGGGTCGGGGCGGCGGCGTCGGCGAGGTGGACTTCGACCGTGTCGCCTTCGATCTCGTGGAGGATGTCGAGCAGATATTTCGCGTTGAAGCCGATCTCAATCGTGTCGGCGCCATAGTCGGCCGGGATTTCCTCGGTCGCGGTGCCGCTTTCGGGCGAAGTGACGGACAGGGTGACCTTGTCGCGATCGACGCTCATCTTGACTGCCCGGGTCTTCTCGCTGGCGATGGTCGACACTCGGTCGACACCGGCTGAGAAACTCTTCGGGTCGAGCTTGAGGAGCTTGTCGTTGGCGGTCGGGATCACCCGGTTGTAGTCGGGGAAGGTGCCGTCGATCAGCTTGCTGGTCAGGACCGCGCTGCCGAGGCCAAAGCGGACCTTGGTCGGCGACAGCGATATTTCGACCGTGCCTTCGAGCTCGTCGATCAGCTTGCGAAGCTCGGCGACCGCCTTCCGCGGGACGATGACGTCGGGCATTCCGTCGGCGCCGTCGGGCCGGGCGACGGTCACTCGCGCCAGGCGATGGCCGTCGGTCGCCGCCGCCTTGAGCTGATCGTCGGCGACGTGAAGGAAAATGCCCATCAGATAATAACGGGTTTCCTCGCTCGAGATGGCGAAGCGGGTCTTGTCGATGATCTGGCGGAGGGTCGCCGCGGGAAGCTCGAAGCGGGTCGGCAGGTCGCCCTCGGCGATCACCGGGAAATCGTCGCGCGGCAGGGTCGACAGGTTGAAGCGCGAGCGGCCGGCATTGACCTGCATCTTGCCTTCGGCGGCGGAAATCTCGACCTGGCTTCCCTCGGGAAGCTTGCGAACGATGTCGAACAGGGTGTGCGCCGAAACGGTGGTGGCTCCGGGCTGGCCGACGTTGGCGGGGACGCTCTCGTCGACCTGCAAGTCGAGGTCGGTGGCCATCAACCGGATCGATCCGTCCTCCTGCGCATCGATCAGCACGTTGGACAGGATCGGGATGGTGTTGCGGCGCTCAACCACCGACTGGACGTGGCTCAGGCTCTTGAGGAGTGTCGCCCGCTCAATCGTCGCTTTCATGCTGTCCTGCCCCGTTCAACGCGATGTTGCGCTCGTTATAGCGAGCGTTCGGGGCGGTGCCAGTGGGAAAGCGGCCTGCGCCTGCCTGTCGTTACTGCTGCTGTTCGCCCTGCGGCGCTGCTCCCTGGCCGGGCATCAGCACGCCGTCGATATGGTGGACGACCCCGTTCGAGCGAGTTTCGTCGGCGCGGGTGATCGTCGCCCGGCCGCCAGCCGCGTCGGCAAGGAGGATGTTGCCACCATCCCTGGTGGCGGTCAGGGTCTCGCCGCCGATGGTGGCGAGCAATGCCCGGCCATCGGAATTGTCGATGGCGCGGCCGATATCTTCGGCGAGCACGGTCCCGGTGAGGACGTGATAGGTCAGTAGCCGAGTGAGCTCGGCGCGCGATTCCGGCTGCATCAAGGTTTCGAGCCTGCCGTCGGGAAGATTGCCAAACGCCTGGTCGCTCGGAACGAGCACCGTATAGGGCCCGGGACCGGCCAGCGTTGCGTCCATTCCGGCGGCCCGAGCGGCGGCGAGGAACCGGCTGTTCTCGTCCAGCCCCGAGGCAATCGTCTGCGCCCCAGCCTCGGTAGCAGCCGGGCCATTGCCCGCCGCGTTGCCCGAATCCCGATCGCCGCAACCGGCAACCAGCAAGAGCGCCGCGGTCGCGCCAAGCCACTGGAGGCTCTTAGTCATCCCAGTCTCCTCGTTGAACATGCGTAATGGCCCGGCAAACGCATGCCGGGCCATTCGCGATCCATCGGTTCGGCTGAATTAGACGATTGCTTGGACAATCGCCGTGATCAGCCGGGTCGTCGGGTCGACCTGGTAAATGTTGCCGTTCGCGTAGCGATACCATGAGTCGGGCGTGTCATAGTATCGGTCACGGTAATCGAGCGGCACGTTGTAGGCATTATAACCCATCGGCAACTGCTGCCCGACGCCGAGGCCTCCGGCGAGAAGCGACACGATCGACGTGATCAGATTAGTCTGGCGGTCGACCCGGTAAATCGAGCCCGGGGCGTAGCGATAGTAATAATCGTCATCGTCGACGTACCACTGCCGGTACTGCTGAGGCAGGTTGTAGTAGCTGTAGCTTGCCGGCAGCATCTGACCGACGCCATAGCCGTGATCATATTGCGGTATGATGTCGGTGATCGCACCGGTGTACCGGTCGACTTCATAGATGTAGCCGTTGGCGTAGCGATATTCGAACCGGTCCGTGGCCGGGTAGAACGGCTGATAATATGACGGCACCTGGTAGGCGGGCGAACTGTAAGGGAATTGCTGCCCGATGCCGAGGCTTGCGCCGATCAGCGGCAGGAGCGCGCTGACCAGGTTCGTCTCGCGGTTGACCCGGTAGGCGTAGCCGTCACCGTAGCGATAATAATAGCGATCGCTGTCGGGATAGAGGTAGCGGAGCTCACGCGGCAAGACGTTGTCGGCATAAGCCGCCGGAAGCACCGACCCCTGCAACTTCCTGTACTGGCCCGGTGGCATGCATAGCGGGTTCTTGTTCGCCAGGCCCGGAGGGCACCCGTCCCTCAAGCCGTGCACCCCAGTCCAGCGATCGCGATCACCCCAATCGCCTCGCCAGCCATCCCTTGCGGTGTCCCGGTCGCGATTGCGATCGTTCCAGTCGCCCCGCCTGCCATCCCTGATGACCAGGCGGTCGCGATCGCGGTCTCGCATCTGGGCTCGCTGACCATCACGCTCGCGTTCACGCAGGCGCAGCTGCTGGCGGTCGTCGCGGCGCCGGTCCTCGACGACTCGAACATTATCGTTGCCGCGATTGCGAGCTTGCGCGCGGTTGTTGCCTCGGCGGTCCTCGGCAATCCGACTATTGGCATTGCCACGAGCGCGGGTCTCGGCGCGGTTGTTGCCCTTTGCGCGAGCTTCCGAATTGCCCCGCGCCTGCATGGTCGCAAGGCGCATCTCCTGGCGCTGGGCGCGGGCCTCGCCCCCACCACGCTGCTGCGCCCGAGCAGCCGTGCGCTGAACGTCGCGACTGGCGCGCGCCTCGCCTCCGCCACGCGCCTGGGCGCGGGCCGCGGCACGTTCGCCGCCGCGGTTCTGGCTGCGGGCTTGGGCGCGCGCCTCGCCGCCGCCGCGGTTCTGGCTGCGAGCCTGGGCACCGCCGCCCCCGCCGCGTTCAACCTGGGAAGCCTGGGCGCCGCCGCCGCCGCCCTTCTTTTCCGGCTTCGCCGCCGCTGGAGCGGCAATCGCCAGTGCCGCAACTCCGGCGGCCAGCATCAATCTGTGCATGATAAACTCCTCTCGGACGGAAGAACGGCTGGTGACATGCGTCGTTCCAACCACCCGTCGCTGCTCACAGGGAGTCTATCGCCCCAAGGTGAACCTTGGATTTCAATAGCTTGCGGGCAGATTAACTGACCAGGTCGCGCTCCAGTCGGCGCGAGGCGAGGAGGTAGAAAAGAGCGGCGAGCGCATAGAAACCAAGCCCGTAGAGTATCGAATAGCGCAGCGATTCCTCGCCATAGGCGGCCCCCATGCGCTGCGAGAGCTCGCCGATGATGAAGACCCCAAAGCCGATGCCGATGAAATTGTTGATGAGCAGGAACGACGCCGAGGCGGTCGCCCGCATTTCGGGCGGGACCAGCCGCTGGATGGCGGCGAGGATCGGCCCGAGCCAGGCGAGGCCGAGCATCTGCGGGATGACGAACAATATCCAGGCAGTCGCCAGCGACGGGGCGAACAGGCCGGCCGCATAAGCCGGGCCGGCGGCGAGGAAGCAGGCGGCCGGAATGAGCGCATATGCCGCCGGGCGGGCGGTTCCGAGCCGGTCGCCGAGCACTCCGCCGATCCAGGTGCCCAGCATTCCCCCGACCAGGACGATCGAGCCATAAAACCAGGCGACCTGGCCAAGCTCGAGGTCAAAGCTTCGGTTGAAAAAGCTCGGCAGCCAGAAAATGAGCCCGTAGCCGAGGATCGAGCCCGAGGCCGCTCCAAACGACAGCAGCCAGAAGCTCGGGTTTCGGGCGAGCGTCCTGGCAACGACGCTGAACGGCGGAGCGACCGGGGCCGGAGCGGCGTCGATCGGCGCTTGGGCAAGCTGCTCGGCGACCTCGACCTCGCTCGCCCCTCGCCGGGGCTCGGGAACGAACCACCAGAGAAGCAGCGCGGCCGGAATGCCGGCAAGGCCGACGACGATGAAGGCGGCGCGCCAGTCGACGGCGCTGGCGATCCAGCCGCCGAAGAAGATGCCGAGCGCCGAGCCGATCGGGATTCCAAGGCTGAAGAAGGCTAGCGCGCGGGCGCGGCTGGACCGCGGGAAATAGTCCGCGATCAGCGAATAGCTGGGCGCGACTCCTCCAGCCTCGCCGATTCCGACGCCCATGCGGGCGAGGAACAGCTGCCAGAAATTCTGGGCGAGCCCGCACAGGGCGGTGAAGGCGCTCCAGACGGCGACCGACACGGAGATGATCACGACCCGGCTCTTGCGGTCGGCAAGCCAGGCGATCGGCAGCGCGAGAGTCGAATAGAATAAGGCGAAGGCCACCCCGCCCATCAAGCCGAGCTGTCGGTCGGACAGGCCGAGCTCGGCCTTGATCGGAACGGCAAGGATGCCGATGATCTGCCGGTCGACGAAATTGAAGATGTAGGCGATCAACAGGAGGAGGAGGACGCGCGACCTGAGCCGGCGCCCTCCGTCGTCCGCTCCCGCCCCGGTGCTCAGAAGTTGAGCCCGAAGGAGAGGAAGACCTGCCGCGGATTGCCGTAGAAGGCGGTCAGGACGCCCTCCTGGCCGAGCGTCGGCACGAGCTGCGCCGGAGTCGTCGCCGGAGCGCCGCTCGCCTGGATGAACTCACCGCTGTACGGGTTCTGCAGAAGGAAGTTGTAGCCGGCAGTCACGTAACGCCTGTCAGTGAGGTTCTTGCCATGCAGGCCGACGGTGAACCGGTTGCCCGGCGCGCGCCATACCAGATTGGCGTCCAGCAACGCGAAGCCTTTCTGATCGAGGCCCGGCGTGGCGATCTCGAACTGCTGGCTGCTGCTTCGATAGGACAGCGTCGAGTTGGCGTTGAGACGACCGCCGCCGACCGGAACGTCGTAATCCACGGTTCCGCTCATCGTCCATTTGGGCGTGTTCTGAACTTCGCGAAAGTCAGCCATATCGACGATCGTCGGCGTCCGAGGGGTGCCGTCGGGATTGCGGTTCACCAGGGTGACGAACTCGCGATATTCGGCGTCGAGATAGCCGAGCGAGCCGGCGAAGTTCAGCCGGTCGCCGGCCGAGGCCATATTTTCGGCAACCCGCAGATTGGCTTCGAGCTCGATGCCGCGGAAGCGCGCCTTGCCGGCGTTGGTGGTGATCCCGCAGAAGGTCTGTACTCCGCCGACGACGCAGCCGGCCGATCCGGGAACCTGGACGTCCTTGTAATCGGCGTGAAATAAGGCGGTCGCAAGCTGCAGGCGGCGATCGAACAGCGACGCCTTCCAGCCAAGCTCGTAGCTGTCGACGGTCTCCGGATCGAAGGCCATGAAGTCGTAGACGTCCCGCGGCGACTGGGTCGGCGCCTGGGTCGACTGACCGCGCGGGTCGAACCCGCCGCCCTTGAAGCCGCGCGAATAGCTGGCGTAGATATTGTGGTCGGGGGTCGGCTTGAAGCTGACCGAGGCGCGCGGAGTGAAGGCCGTGTCGGTCCGCTTGCCGTCGAAATTCGACGTCGTCGCAATGACCGTTCCTGTCCCGAATCCTGCTGCTCCGCCAATCGCCGGCTGACCGCCGAAGATGTAGGTCTGGCGAAGCACATGCGCCTTGCGCTTGTCGTTGGTGTAACGGCCGCCGAGCGAGACGCTGAGCTGCTCGGTGAAGTCGTAGGTGAAGTCGCCGAACACCGCCCAGGTCTTGGTGTCGACATCGCCCTGGGTGGCGGCGGTCAGTCCGGGAAGGACGGTCGAAAGGGTCGTATAGAGGCGAACGTCGAAGACGTTGGCGGCGTTGGCGTTCAGGTAATAGATGCCGGCGACCCCGGCGAGCGGACCGCGGTCGAGCAGCAACTGCAGTTCCTGGCTGAACTGGCGGTTCCGGTAGATGGCCGGAACGTCGAGATCGATCGACGGCAGAGCGTCGAAGTCGATCGGAGTCGTGCTCTTGTCGCGCCGGTAGGCGGTGATCGTGCGGAATTTCAGCCAGTCGTTGAGGTCGAGGTCGCCGTGCAGGGCAATTCCGCCGCCCGTGACCCGCTGGCGCGGGTCCTCGAGGCCGCCGCGGCTGTCGAACACGTTGGCGAGAACCGGGGCGCCGGACAGTCGGCCGGGGATCAGCCGGTGGCCGCCGCGCGGATTGCTGTTGTCCCAGGTATAATCACCGGACAGGCGGAAGAAGGTCGCGGCGCCGGGCTCAAGCTCGACCGTTCCGCGGGTCGCCCAGATGTCCTTGTTGTAATTGTCCTCGGTGATCGTCTTGTTGGTGCCAAAGCCGCCGCGGCTGAGCCGGGCGACCGAGCCGCCGATGCGAAACTGTTCCGAGACCGGAGTCGAGGCGCTGACGATCAGGTCGGCCTGGCGGTAGGAGCCGACATTGGCGCGCATCCGCACCTCGGGCACCGGAGCAAGCCGGCGGGTGACATATTTGATCGCTCCGCCAATCGTGTTGCGGCCGTAAAGCGTGCCCTGCGGCCCGCGCAGCACCTCGACCCGCTCGACGTCGTAGATGTCGAGCACGGCCGCCTGCGGGCGGTTGAGATAGACGTCGTCGAGATAGAGTCCGACGCCCTGTTCGAAGCCGGCGACCGGATCCTGCTGGCCAACCCCGCGAATGAAGGCGGTCAGGGTGGTGTTGGTGCCGCGCGATGTCTCCAGCGTGACGTTGGGAGTCGTGTCGCCGATGTCGGTCAGGTCGACGGCCCCCTGGCGTGCGAGCTGCTCGCCGGAATAAGCGGTGACCGCGATCGGCACGTCGAGAAGCACTTCGCTTCGGCGCCGGGCGGTGACGACGATGTCGACGTCGCTCGCCTCGGCCGGCCGATCGGCGGTCTGCACGTCCGAAGGAAGTGCGTCCTGGGTAGCGGTCACGTCCTGCGCAGCCGCCGGCTGCGAACCGACCAGCGCGGCAATCGCGATCGAAGCCAGCAATGCGGCGCGGCCGCGACTCGTCCGAGCGTCCATCATTTCTTCTCTCCCCTTCCCCCGGCTGCGGGCCGGCATTGCAACCGTGCCCCAAGCCCGATATGAAACCTGAACCGGGTTTCAACTTCGCACGATCCGCGGGCGGACTCAAGGGGGCAGATTGACGAAATCCAAGGCAGCGCAAACCGCGCCGGAATCGCGCAGAGCACCCCGCGGGAAATCGCCCAGCGCGTCGATTGGCGAGGCGTCGGCCGGCAATGGCAAGGTGCCGCGGACGGCGCGCGGCGAACGTACGCTCAAGAAGATCCTCGACGCGGCGCTAAAGGAGTTCGGCGAGCGCGGCTTTGCCGAAAGCTCGATCGTCGGGATTACTCGCCGGGCGAGGGTGGCTCTCGGCACCTTCTACACCTACTTCGATTCCAAGGAGGAAGTGTTCCGGACGCTGGTTCGGGGACTGTCCGAGGAAATCAGGATTTGCGTCGCGCCTGCGCTGGAGCAGGCGACTGACGGGCTAGACGCCGAGCGCCGGGCGCTGGTTGCTTTCCTCAAGTTCGTCGAAAGCCACAAGCAGGTCTATCGCCTGATCGACGAGGCCGAGACGGTCGACCCGGAAGGCTTTCGCCGCCATTACGAAGTCACTGCCGCGCGCATCGAGGCGCGCCTGGCGGCGGCGACCGAGCGCGGCGAGCTGCGCACCGATCAATCGCCGATCGGCAACGAAGCGATCGCCTGGGCGGTGATGGGGGCGAATGTCTTCCTCGGGCTTCGCTTCGGCGTGTGGGGACGGGCCGAGCCGGAGGAAGTGGCGGCGGTGATGAACCGGCTGCTTCGCCAGGGGCTGGCGCGCTAGGCCAGCGCCGCCGCGACGGACGCGAAGCGATCGATATCCTCGTCGTCGTGATAAAGCCCGAGACCAATGCGAAGCACGTCGCCGCGAACGTCGGTGATGCAGTCTTGCGCCTTGAGTTCGGCGCACCAGCGCTGCGCATCGGCGCTTCGGAAGGCGAGGAAGCGCGCATCGCCTGGGTCATTGAGCCGTTCGCTTCGACCAAGTGCGGTGCCCGACAGGCGATCCAAAAGCGATTGCTGCAGCCGCTCCACGTGGGCCGAAATCGCCCCCGTGGTCAGACCATTGCCCGATAGTATCCGGCGAACGGCGTTGAAGCGATAAAGGCCGGACGGGTCGAAGGTCGCGCCCATGAAGCGCATCGCGTCCTTCGCATAGCCGACCATTCCGGGCGGAAGGGTGAGGTCATCGAATTCGGCGAACCAGCCGGTGACCGGCGGCCGCTCGCCGAACCCGCCCGGCGCATGGAGGAAGGCGCAACCTTCGCCGGACATGGCATATTTGTAGCCACCGCCGATGTAGAAGGCGGATCGCGCCGCGGCTTCGGTAAAGGGTGCTTCGATAGCCATGAAGGCGTGGTAGCCGTCGATCGCCACCCACGGACCATCCGGCCGGCCGAGTCGGGACAGGGTTTCGACATGGTCGAAGCGTCGGCCGCTGCCGAACAGCACATGGCTGACGAAAATCAGATCGTGATCGCCGCGCTTCGCCGCCGCGAGGAAGCGGTCGGAGAAATCATCGAACGGCTCGGCGGCGATGCGCTCGACGACGACCTCGCCGCTTTCCTCCCAGCGGGCGAGCTGGCGGCGCGCGCTGTGGAACTCACCGTCACTGGTCAGCACGGCGAGCGGCCGGCCTTCATGGCGCGGGGCGGCGGCGAACAGCCGCACCAACAGCTCGTGGGTGTTGGGAGCGAAGACGACTGCGTCGTCCATCCCGGTTCCAAGCTCGCCGGCGACTTGGCGCTGCGCTTCCGGCCAGACCTCACCCATTACCCGATCCCATTTGCGATCGGCGAGCCGGGCGGCGTCGGTCCAGCATTCGACCTGCCCCTCGAAGCTGGCGTCCGGCCACAAATGATGACTGTGCGCGGCCATGTGCAGCCGTCCCGGCGCCGCCGCGAGGCTGCGCGAAAAGAGCTGCTTCAAAGCTCGGTCCTCAGCGACCACAGCTCCGGAAAGGCGCGCTTGCCGAGGGTCGAGCGAAGATAGGCAGCGCCCGCCGAACCGCCGGTGCCCATCTTGTTGCCGATGATCCGTTCGACGGTCAGCACATGCTTGTGCCGCCACGAAGCGAGCGCGTCGTCGAGGTCGAGCAGTTTTTCGGCCAGTTGGTAGAGGTCGAACCAGCGATCGGCGTCCCGGTAGACTTGCAGCCAGGCGGCGGCGATCGATTCGTCGGAGCGGTCGCCGAGATCGAAACCGGCACGCTCGAGCGCCGCGTGGGAGGCTTCGCGCAGGCTCGGCTCGTCGAGCGCCGACTGCAGCCGGGCGCGGTGCTCGCTGCCTTGGGGATATTGATCGAGGAAGCCAGGGTTCTTGATTCCAAGGCGATATTCGAGCTCGCGGAATTGCGCCGACTGGAAGCCCGAAGCCGTCCCGAGCACGTCGCGAAAGGCGGTGTAATCGACTGGCGTCAGCGTCGCGAGCACGTCCCACGTCAGGGTCATTACCGACTGGATCCGTCCGATCCGCGCCATCGCCTTGTAAGCCGCCGCAAACTGGTCCTGGTCGAGCAGATCCACCGCCAGGGCGAGCTCGTGAAGCATCTGCTTCAGCCACAATTCCTTGGCCTGGTGGATGACGATGAACAGCATTTCATCGTGCAGGCCCGACAGCGGCTGCTGCGCCGACAGCAGCTGGTCGAGCCTGAGATAGTCGGCATAAGTAATGCCGGCGGGAGTGGCGGTCATGGTCGCGGCTTAGGACAAAGCCGCGCCTACCGAAAGCGGCGGCTTCGTCTTACTGCTGCTGCGATCCCGGCATGCCCGGCTGGCCGATGGTGCCGATGTTGCCGAACAATTCATCGAAGAAGCTGCGCTGGCGTCCGAGCGTCGGGGTCCTCGCATTGGCCGGATCGATCGCAGCGATCAGCTCGGGCCCGGTGCGCTGGACGGCGACGACATTGCCGGCCTGGTCAAAGCGGACTCGAAGGACCGTCTGGTCGACCACCCGCGGATTGCGGAAGGCGTAGGTCGAGGTCTGCCGCGAGACATAATACCAGTCGTTGGGATCGAACTGGCCGGTGAAGGTCGGCCGGCCGAGCGTCCGGGCGACCGAATCCTTGTTGTCGACGCCAACCTGGACTGCCGTTGCGAGCTCATCGTCGAGGACGTGGCCGCGCAGATCGCGAACCCCCGCGCATCCTGCCAGCAGAGCCGCGCCCAGGCACGCCGTCGCGACCTTCAAAACCACAGAATTCATGGCAGAACCTTCTCCTCGGGGAACGGCCGCGCTTGCGTCGCGGCCGGGCGGCCTCAATATGCGGCCAGGCCATCAAGGCGCAAGCCTGACTCCATCCACAGCTGGCAAGGACATATGCTTCGTTCCCTGTTCGCCAGATTAACGGCCAACCGCGACCGCGGCCAGGCCTTGTTCGAATCGCTGGTCGATGAGGCCAGGCGGCCGCACTGGTATGTCGAAGGCAAGGTCGCCGACACGATCGACGGGCGCTTCGACATGCTTGCGACCGTCACCGCGCTGGCGATCGTCCGGCTCGACATGGGCGGTGCCGAGGCCCGGGCGCAAAGCGTGTCGGTGACCGAAAGGTTCATCGCCACCCTCGACACCGAGCTTCGCCAGCTCGGAGTGAGCGACCCGTCGCTGGGCAAGCAGGTGCGGAGGCTGGTGCGGTCGCTCGAGCGGCGGGTCGGACTGTGGCGGCAAGCGGTCGAATCCGATTCCGGCTGGAACGAGGCCGCCGAGCGCAGCGTCTATCGCGGCGAGCCGCCGGCTGCGGCAGCGGCGAAGCATGTTTCGGCACAGCTTCGCCGCCTCTGGACGATGCTCCAGGATTGCGACGACCGAGAGCTGATCGAAGGGAGGATCGGATGAGCGAGGATTTCGCCCACAGGCTGACGCTCGACCAGATACGCGACGGCGACCGGCTCGATCTCGTCGCCGGCGAGGCCGAGCGCCGGGCGGTCGCCGAGCGGCTCGGGCTGGCCTCGCTCGAGCGGCTGGAAGCCCATGCGATCCTGGCGCGGACCGGTGACGTCGTCCGCGCTACCGGCCGGGTGCAGGCGGCGCTCGACCAGAGCTGCGTCGTCACCGGCGAGCCGGTCGCGGCGCTTGTCGACCAGCCGTTCGAGCTGATGTTCGTCCCCGAGCCGGGAGCGACCGACGGCGACGACGAAATCGAAATCGGAGCGCAGGAGTGCGACACGATTTTCCACGACGGCGCCGCGATCGACCTTGGAAGCGCCATCGCCGACACGCTTGCCCTGTCGCTCGACGCCTATCCGCGAAGCGCCGGCGCCGATGCCGCGCTCAAGGAAGCGGGGGTGTTGAGCGAAGCCGAGGCCGGCCCGTTCGCGGCGCTGGCGGCGCTCAAGAAGAAGGGCAAGGAATAGGCGTCCGTAGCGCCCCTAGAAGGGGACGTCGTCGTCGAGGTCGCTGTCGAAGGCGGCCGGCTGCGGACGTTGCTGGCGGCTGCCGCCGCCGCCCGAATAGCCGCCCTGATCGCCGCCAAAGTCGCCGCTTCTGCCGCCGCCCTCGGCGCGGTCGAGAAGCACCAGCTCGCCGCGGAAGCGCTGGAGCACCACCTCCGTCGTATAGCGGTCGTTGCCCGACTGGTCGGTCCACTTGCGGGTCTGGATCTGGCCTTCGAGATAGACTTTCGAGCCCTTGCGCAGGTAATTTTTCGCCACCCGGCCGAGGTTCTCGTTGAAGATCACGACATTGTGCCATTCGGTGCGCTCGTTGCGCTGACCGCTCTGCTTGTCGTTCCAGCTTTCCGAGGTGGCGACTCGCATGTTGACCACCTCGCCGCCGTTATTGAGCGACCGCGCCTCGGGGTCGGCGCCGAGGTTGCCGACCAATATCACCTTGTTGACGCTCGCCATGATAACCTCCGTGATTCAAGGCCAATCCCTAGGCCATTGGCGGAGCGGATGCCAAGCCGGTTGTCGGCGTTCAGCGCGGCGGATAGCGCAGCCGACCGAGGAAGCGCGCGACGCTGAGCCGCTCCCGGCCGCGCCACTGGGCCTTCCATTTCTCGAACTGCATCACATCGTCGATCCTGCGGTCGAGGAATGCGCCAGTTTCGGCCCAGCCGTCCGAGCGGTCGTCAAGCCAGACCAGCAGCGTCGAGGAATAGACGGCGCCGAGTGTCATGCGCTTGGTGTAGTGATTGAAGTCGGTGCTGGTGTCGCCGGCGATTCGCCACATTACGTCGGCCGTGCGCCAGCCGGCGCGAAGCCCGGCGGTCAAATTCTGCGGCATTGCCAGGATCGACAAGGCTCTGCGCACCGATTCGCGGGCCGGAGCCATGATCTCGAGCCGCTTCCAGACGATGGCGCGAATCTTGTCCCGGATCTTGAAGCCATTGAGCCTCTCCGGCGTGAAATGAGCCTCCAGCGCCCTGTCGACCCCTTCGAGATAGACGTCGATCATGCCGGCCTGGGTCTTGGGCATTGCCAGCCGTGCCTGCGCGCGGTCGATGCCAAGCTGATCGGCAGCCGACTCGACCGCCGCGCGGGTCCAGCCGTCGAACACCGCATGCTCGCCGACCGCGAGCGCAAGCCGATCGCGTAGCTCGGCCAGCGGGCTGGTCTGGGGACTCGGCTGCGCCATGCCACTCAAGTGGATGGATGCGGCGCCGGGCGCAAGTCCTGACCCGGAAGCCGGACCAGCACCAACGCGGTCGCAATTCCGAGCGCGCCGAGCCAGTCAAGCGCCGACAGCGTCTCGCCATAGACCAGCCAGCCGACCACGGCCGCGATCGCCGGCTGGGTGAGGAGCGCAAGCCCGACGACCAGAGGCGACAAGGCGCCGATCGAATAGACCAGTAGCCCCTGGCCGATGACCTGGCTCGACAGCGCGAAGATCAGCAAAGGCGTCCAGTCGCGCGGCCACAATCGCTCGCCCAGGGAAAGGCTCATCGGCAGGAGCATCGCCGCCGACATGATTGTGACGATGAGAAGCAGGGGCAGCGGCTCGAGCCGGCCTCGGGTGCGCTCGACGCCGATCAGATAGCCGGCGTAGAGCAGGCCGGCGAGGAGCGCGAGCAGGTCGCCGCGAAAGTGGCGCGGGGACAATTCATAGCTTCCGGCCATCAGCATCGCGCAACCGGCGGCGGCGAGGACCAGGGCCGCGGTCTGCAGCCGCGACGGCCAGCTGCGGACAAGCCACAATCCCCAGGCGGCAAAGACGAAGCTGGCGATGTTGCCGAACAGGGTCGCGTTGGCGAGCTTGGTGAGACGGATGCCGGCGTTCCAGGCGGCAAGGTCGGTCGCGTAGAAAGCGGCTGCGATGGCCAGCGCGATCATCAGCGGCCGCTTCGGCCAGTGCGGCCGCTGCCCGGCGGCATGGGCGATCAGCCAGAGGAAGGGAATGGCGAGCGTCAGCCGCCAGAAACCGACCGCCACCGGGCCGGTGTCGGCCACGCGCACCAGCCAGGGCCCGAAGGCGAGCGCGGCATTGCCGACGAGCAATGCGGCGAAGGCGAGGGGGTGGGGTTTTACGTAGGCCAGCACTACCTCCGTCACCCCGGACTTGATCCGGGGTGACGGAGGT
>Ga0247713_1001095_pt1 | contig 14194 bp, 23 predicted proteins | sample 21E_NmetaG_FD_189936 | JGI IMG/M metagenome (GOLD analysis project Ga0247713, IMG submission 189936) | Soil microbial communities from hillslope of Landscape Evolution Observatory, University of Arizona, Oracle, AZ, United States - 2-1-E_N | ecosystem: Engineered > Artificial ecosystem >... | reverse complement strand
TCGCCCGCCGGCGGGTGACGTGCGGAGCGCCGGCCGTGCCGACGGTTCGCTCCTCGAGGCAGTCGATCACGTCGACCGGCGCGAAGTCGCCGGTGTTGCGGTGGCCGTAATCGGAAATGCGCTGCTGCGACTTGCCGGTCTCGGCCGCCGCCGCCACCTGGCCGCCGAAGGCGGTGACCAGCTCGGCGAAGGCGAGCTTGCCGGCCTGCAAATGCGGCGGATGCGTAAGTTCGCGCTGGCTGCTCATGCCGCCTTAGCCGGCGGCGAAGTCGAACAGGCCGGGCTGGCCGCTGGCATATTCGACGGTTCGCTGGTCAGCGAACAGGTCGACGGCGAAGCCCCGGAAAAAGGGCCGTGGCTGTCAGCCTCCTGTGAGGGAAGCGGACTGTCCGGGGGACAGGCTGAACCCGCAATAGCGGCGGTATCGTCCGGCGATTTACTTGCGGACGCGTCATGATATTCGTCGCTATCGGCGGAATCATGACGAGGCAGCTCGGCAACGACCTCAGGCGGCCAGAAATCCTCCGGGCGCACTCGGGCGCCCCGCGAGGCGGCGGCCTTGATGATCTTGGGCCAGTGATCGGAGTGAATGCTGCCGCGGTTGCGCCACTGACGAACCGTGACACCGGTTTCGCCGATGTCGGTGGCCATTGCCTCGGCATTGCCGTCCCAGACGTCGAAGATTTTTTGAAGGTGATGTGACATGCTGTCGCACAATACGCTGTGTATCGAAGCTGTCAATACCCCTTGTATCGCTACAGGCCGTATTGATGCGGCCATGCCATCGACCGACCGTTCCGATCGCCTCAGGGATGCACGCCAACGGGCGGGCTTCAGCAGTGCCGCCGAGGCCGCGCAAAGGTTCGGATGGTCGGAGCCGGCCTACAGGCATCATGAAAACGGCACGCGCAATTTCGGCCCGGATGCGGCGCGGCGATATGGAAGAGCGTTTCGGGTGAAACCGGGCTGGCTGCTGGGGCTGGAATCCGTTGCCGACGCGCCGTCGTCGGAACCCGAAGGGTCAGTGGAACTGGTCGTCAACGGCGCCGTGGCTGCAGGCGTGTGGCGCGAATCCGAAAGCTGGGACGACGAGCGGCGGTTCGTCATTAAGCTCCCCTCCCCGATCCCAGGCATTCGCCGCTTCGGATTGCTGGTTGAGGGTTTTTCGATGGACCAGGTCTATGAGCCCGGGACGGTGCTGGACTGCATCTCGACCTTCCATGATCCAGCGCATCCAAACGGCGTGCCGCCCAAAGATGGCGACCACGTCATCGTCGAACGGATCCGCCCTGACGGGCTGCGCGAGCTTACGGTCAAGGAATATCGCGAGGAAGGAGGGCGGCTGCTGCTGGTGCCGCGGTCGAGCCGGCCAGAGTTCAAGCCGCTCGAATATCCCGGCCCTGACCGGGAAATCGATCCAGCAACTGGCGAGGTCGTTCGAATAATCGGCTTCGTCGTCGCGCCCTACCCGCCTCGCGCGATCGAGCTGCTCCGCCGCACTGGCCTGGTCGAGCAGGAACCCAGCCGTTGAGATTGCTGCTCCTGACCTTGGCTTGCGCTTCGACTGCTGCTCTTTCTCAGCGGGTCGACACCCCGCGGTCCGAACCTGCGGCCGAGCTTCTCGCACGCGCCGTTCCGGTGACCAGCGGCGATGTCGAAGACCGTCCATATCGAGTTGTCAGCCGGGTCGAAACCTTCGTCGGCAAGCCTCTATGGCGCAAGCCGCCGTCGGAAGAAAAGGTATTCAAGGAGCTGTGGGAACGGGCTCGCCGAAGCGGCGCCGATGCAGTCGTTCGGGCGAGCTACGGCGCGCCCCAGTGCGAGTTTTTTCGCAGCTGCGGCGGGCGACAGGCGAGCGGTGACGCGATTCGCTTTCTGACCGTGGAAGAAGCCGCCCAACTGGGAGAGCGCGGCCAATGAGGGGCGCAGCCGGATTGGGGTTGGCCATACTCGCAGGCTGCTCGCAGCAACCGCCGCCGGAGTCGTCGCTTGAGCGCGCCGAGCGGCGCTACGACTTTGTGTATGCCCGCAATGGCTCGGCAAGCGACCTCTGCCCCTTGGCCAGGGCCGGGCGGGACGCGGCGATCGACGAGGCCAAAGAGACCGGTTACCTGCTCTGGCAGAGCAGAGTCTCGCTTCACTGCGACGCCGGGATACGCTGACGATACAGGCTGTATTGACAGGTAAACGATACAACGCGTATTGACCGCCTCCTCAACAGGAGGCTGCTCATGCTCTCACCCGAAACCCCCTTCCCCCAGGTCGGCAGCTACGCGCTCTACCATGACGACGCGCTGCCGATCGACAATCGCTCCTCGGAGCTCGTCCGGATCCTCGAGAGAGCCGGCGACTCGGTCCTGATCGCCTTCCCGCTGCGCCAGGGCGCCGCGGGCAACAAGCGGGTCGCGCTGGCCGAGCTGATCGACGGCACCCCCCTCGACCGCGACGCGGCGCGCGAATTGCACGACCTCGACCGCCAGCTCGCCGGGCGCGTCGACGGCGCGGTTGGTGTGGATGGCCGTCGCATCAGGCTGACTCCGCGCCAGAAGGAGCTCGGCAAGCGCCGCGACGCGCTCAAGGCGCGAATGATCTGGGCGCCGATCCTCGCCACCCGGCTGACCGAGCTCGCCGCTCGCCAGCGGAGCGAGGCAAGGCGGAGGGCGGCATGATGAGTGCCGCCGCCAAGCCCCGCCTGCGGGCGGTGGACGAATCGCCGAACCCCATGACTGCGGAGGCCATGCTCCGGCAGCTGGTGCCCGAGCTCGATCGCGCCGAGTCGGTCGCCAGGCGGCTTCGCGCCATGATCGATGCCCAACGGCGGCGACTCGCCGACGAACGCGGAGTCGCCTTCATCCGGCCCGAGCATGTACGGCGGGAGTTCGAGTCGTGAGCGCCGCGCGCGGGCCGTCGGCCAAACCGCCGAGCACGGCGCCCGGGCAGCGCGAGCGCTTCACCATGCGGCCGAACGGGACGTCCCCCGGACGCCCCTACTGCCGCATTGGCGATTACTGGCCCGACCCGCTGGCGCAGCTCGCCGCGGCCGAGGAGGCGGCGGTGCCATCATGGCGCGAGGTCGTCGCCGAGATCCGCGCCGAGCCGCTCAGCCACGCGCTGGTCGCGCTCGCCGCCGTCGTCTTCTGGACCCTGCTGCTGGGTGCGCCGCTGCTGGTCATGGACTGGCTGCTGTTAACTCCACGCGCAGCACGTCCGGGGGACGCGAGAGCATGGAGTTGCCAGTTCTCGGCTTCCTGTCGCCGGCGCTGCGCTCCGCGCTCGCCGAGGCCGCGCGGTTCGAGGCCGACCGCCGGGCCGCAAGCTATCCGCGCGCGGTGCGCGACGGCAAGCTGGGCGACGATGAGGCGCATCTCGACTGGCAGGCATGGCTGGCGATCGCCGGATGGCTGCGCGACGGCCGAAGCGAGCTGATCGGCAATCCCGGCGGCGCCGCTCCCCGGGACGGGGAGGGGGACCGAGAAGCGGGGGCCCAGGCGATCATCGACTGGCCATTGCTCGAGGAAGCGGCGGCGAGGGCTCATGACCGGCTCGAGTCCAAGGCGCGGGCGATCGACGTCGCCAGCGACACCGGCAAGGCCGAGTTCGAGAGGCTTCGCCTGCGCGCCGACCGGATCTTCGCCATCCGCCACTACGTCGCCCGACAGCGCTTATGGCTCGAGGAAACCAACCGGCAGATTCGGGCGCGGGAGGTCGCATGATGGCTGAAAAGACCCAGATTGAGTGGACGGATTCGACCTGGAACGTCGTCAACGGCTGCTCGGTGGTCTCGCCGGGCTGCATCAATTGCTATGCGATGCGCCTTGCCGGAACGCGGATGAAGCACCATCCGAGCCGCGCCGGGCTGACGCAGAACAGCAAGGCGGCGCCGGTGTGGACCGGCGAGGTCCGCTTCAACGACAAGGCGCTGCTCGATCCGCTGCGCTGGCGCCGCCCGCGCCGGATCTTCGTCTGCGCGCACGGCGATCTGTTCCACGAGGCCGTGCCCGACGAATGGATCGACAAGGTGTTCGCGGTCATGGCGCTGGCGCCCCGGCACCAGTTTCAGCTGCTGACCAAGCGGCCCGAGCGGATGCGGGCGTATCTTACCGCGACCGAGTTCCCCGGCGGCGAGGAGGGTGGTTTTGTTATTGACCGCGCTCACTGGCTGCAGAGCGTGTGTGAGCAGCTTGGCGGGGACGGCATGGCGGTTGCCCGCTGGCCGCTGCCCAACGTCTGGCTCGGCGTCAGCGTCGAGGACCAGGCGCGCGCCGACGAGCGCATCCCGATCCTGCTCGACACCCCCGCCGCCGTCCGCTGGCTGTCGTGCGAGCCGCTGCTCGGGCCGGTGGATCTTCGCCGCCTTTCGACGTTCCGCTTCCGCGGGGCCGAAGTTTTGGACGCCCTCACCGGCACACTCGAAGGCATGTTTGGCGACCATTGTGCGAGGCAACTGCCCAGCATCGACTGGGTCGTCGCTGGCGGCGAAAGCGGCCCCGGCGCTCGGCCGATGCACCCGGACTGGGCGCGATCGCTGCGCGATCAGTGCGCCGGCGCCGGAGTACCGTTCCTGTTCAAGCAATGGGGGGATTGGGCTCCCTGCGAAAGCCTCAACGGCACCGAACGCCCGGGCGAGTTTCCAGCGATGAAGGTCGGCAAGAAGCGCGCCGGGCGCCTGGTCGACGGCCAGCTTCACGACGCCTTTCCGGGATGAGGAAGATTCGCCTCGGGCGATTCCAGCTGCAGGAACTGCGGCTTTGCGCAGGTGAGCCGCAGCGGCGCAGCGCGGGCAATCCGACCATGCGTTCGCTGGCCGGATATGGCTTCGTCGAAAGCCGGCAGCATGTCAGCGCGAGGACCGGGATGCCGACGGTCGACCGCCTGTTCACCGCGACCGATGCCGGGCGGCGCTATCTGGCGGCGGCCAGCCAGTGAAGGCCGCCGAGCGCTTGGCCGGCCGAAACCCGCCCGAGCTGCTCGAGCTTGTCCGGGCCCTTGCGCGGGCGGATGCAAAAGAAGATTATGGGCGAGCCGTCCGCCATCAGGAGCCCCGCCATGACCAGCGCTGAAGCTGACAATTCTCCGCATCAGAGCAGCTGCAAGCACGACATGGTCGAGGTCACGACGGTGCGCGATTCGGTGCGGAAGTTCCGCTGCGCCAAGTGCCGCGGAGAGTTCGGGATGATCGAAACGGGCCATCCCCTGCCTCGACCGTCTCGCCAGCAGCCCAACCTCGGCCACTCGATCGCCGTCAACTCGCCGCGCTGACATGCGCGCGCTGCTCTACGCCCGCTATTCGACGACGCTGCAGTCGTCGCTGTCGATCGACGACCAGCTGCGGGTATGCGCGGACCTCTGCGCCCGCCAGGGCTGGACGGTCGCCGGCCAGCATTGCGATGCGGCGATCTCCGGCGCGGTGCGCGATCGCCCCGGCCTCAACGCCTTATTGAGCGACATGACCACTTTGGCCGCCTCCCCGGGAGGCGGCGGCGTGGTCATCGTCGCCGAATCGCTCGACCGCCTCAGCCGCGACCAGGAGGACATCGCCGCCATTCACAAGGCGGTGCTCTATGCCGACGCGCGCATCTGGACCCTGTCGGAAGGCGAGGTCGGCGAGCTCCATATCGGCCTTCGCGGGACGATGGCGGCGATGGTCCGCAAGGACACCGCCGACAAGGTCCGGCGCGGGCTGACCGGACGCGCGCTCGCCGGGATGAACCCGGGCGGCATGGCCTATGGCTACCGCAAGGTTGCGCGGTTCGACGATCGCGGCGAGCCGGTCCGCGGACTGCGCATGATCGACGAGGACCAGGCGGCGGTCATCCGGCGGATATTCGCCGAGTTCGCGCAAGGGCTGAGCGTCCGGACGATCGTCGCCCGGCTCAACGCCGAGGGCGTGCCCGCCCCGACCGACGGCCGCTGGCGGCTGAGCACGGTCCACGGCGACCCGAAGCGCCGCAACGGCATCCTCCGCAACGACCTCTATCGCGGCCAGCTGGTCTACAACCGCACCCGTCGGATTCGCCACCCGGTCACCCGCCGGCGCGAAATCCGGCTCAACCCGGAAAGCGAATGGATCCGGGTCGACGCGCCCGATCTCCGGATTGTCGGCGACGAACTATGGGAAAGCGCGCACCGGGTTCTGCGCCGCTACAGCGGCGCGATCGCGAGGGTTGGTGTGCGGCCGCGAGAGCGCCGGCCACAGAAATTACTTTCGGGCAAGGCCTTCTGCGGCATCTGCGGCGCGACCTGGCGGATCGTGTCCGGCGGCAGGCGCATGGGCGGCCGCTGGGGCTGCGCGGCGCACCACGACGGGCGCAGCTGCTCGAACGGGCGGACCATCACCACCGAAAGCTTCGAGCGGAGAGTGCTGAAAGGGCTGTCGGAGAAGCTGCTCGATCCCGAGCTGGTCGCCGCTTATGTCGAGGAATATCGCCGCACCTGGGCGGAGCTGGCGGCGGGAGCGCGCAAGGACCGCAGGCAGCTCGAACGGCGCAGGGCGGACGCCGAGGCGCGGATCGAGCGCTATGTGCGCGCGCTGGGCGACGGCAAGCTCGACGTCGACACGGTGGCTGTCGCCGTCAATGAGGCGAAGGCCGAGCGCGACCGCGCCGAAGCCGAGCTTCGCGAGATCGACGCCGAGAAGGTGGTGGCGCTCCACCCCGGGCTCGCCGATCGCTACCGGCGCCGGGCGGCCGACCTGGTCGACTCGCTGGGGCGCGACGACGCCATTGCCGCCAGGGAAGCGGTGCGCGCGCTGATCGACCGGATCGTCGTCACCCCGAAAGCGGGGACGATCGGCACCGACATCGAGGTTCACGGCCTCTTGTCCTCGGCCGTCGCCATCGCCGGCGGCAAGCTGCCCGAGTGTACTGTTGCGTTGGTGCCCCTGGGGCGACTCGGACGCAACAGGACACTGCTCAAGATCGCCGTCTAGCGCGCTAGTCGCCGAGCGCGAGGCGCGGCTCGGCTTCGGGCGGGTCGAAGTTCATGATGATCAGCTCGGAGGCGTCGACGCCCTCGCCGGTCTTGGCGGCCAGCGTATAGACCGTGGCGACCTCGATCTGCCGGAAGCCGGCAAACGTCGCGCGGATCTCGGGCACGTCGTTGATCGACAGGATGAAGCGCCCGGCGATGCCCGCCAGCTGGTCGGCGAGGCGGGCGAAGTCGGACGGGCCGAACACTCCGGCGCCATAATCGTCCTCGCTGCCCCAGTAGGGCGGGTCGAGGTAGAACAGGGTGCCGGAGCGGTCGTAGCGGGCAATGAACTCGCCGAAGGCCAGCCGCTCGATCGTCACCGGCGCCAGGCGCTCGTGCAGATCCTCGAGCAACGGGCCGAGCTTGGTGACGTCGAATCGCGCCGGGCCGTCCATGAGCGTTCCGAAGTTGCGGCCGGTGACCTTGCCGCCGAACGCTAGGCGCTGGAGATAGAGGAAGCGCGCGGCGCGCTCGAGGTCGGTCAAAGTCGTCGGATCGACCCGCATCAGGCGCTCGAATCCGGCCCGGGTGGTGAGCTGGAAGCGCAGCATGTCCATGAAGGCGACATAATGGCGCTGAAGGATCCGGAAGAAGTTGGCGACGTCCTCGCTAATATCGTTGACGACCTCGCACTGCGGCCGCCGCGTGCGGCGCAGGAACACCCCGCCCATGCCGACGAAGGGCTCGGCGTAGCAGGTGCAGGGCGTGCGATCGATCAGCTCGACCAGGCGCTGGGCGAGATTACGTTTGCCGCCGATATAGGCGGCGACGGGGCGCACGGGGCGCACGGGTAACGAGTCCATAGGGATTGCCAGTTTAGAAGAACCCCGCCCGTAGCGCGGGTGCGGGGCGGCCAGCGTGGCCTGCTGCGTCGTGACCGGTCACCGCCGGTCGGCGTCCCCTGTTGGCGCAGGGGCGCCCCCGCTCGGCCCCGACTGCCGAGCGGGCGCAATCATCGAAGGGTCAGCGCCCCTCGCATTCGGGATAGAGCTGCGCCGGCGCCGGCGCCTGGCCGGCGCTGATTCGCAGCAGCGGATCGGCGCGCAGCATATAGGCGACCGCCTCGCACCATTTTGCCAGCAGCACGTCGGCCGCGGCCTGCAGGCTGTCCGGGCGCGTGGGCAGCGGAGCGGGAAGCGCCGGCACCTGCCCGGGCGCGATCGGCTGCACCGCCACCGGCACCTTCACTTGGGTGAACCGCTCCTCGACGACCGCCGGGCGCGTCGCGCAGCCGGCGAGCAGCCCGACCAGCACCAGCAGCGCCAGGGCGCCGAGGATCGGCCCGGCGAGGGCCTTCAACACATCGTCGATCACTGCCACGCCTCCTTCAATGCGGCCGAAGGCTCGCAAGCGGCGGCTGCGGGCAGTCCGGGGGACTGACCGGCAGGCAAGCTCCCCTGGGCGGCTCCAGCGCGCGCCGAGGCCATCAGTCTTTCCGAGGTCGCCAGCGCTGCTCCGGCGCGGGTGGCGGCCTTGAGCGACGCCTCGGCCGCCGCTTTCTGCTGCTCGGCCGTCTTCGCGCCGAGCTCGGCGACCGCCGCATTCTGCCGGGCGAGGCCGGCCTTGCATTCGGCGAGGCCGCTGCCTAGCAGCTGGATCTGCGCCGCCGTGTCGCGCCGGACCAGCTTGGGGTTGCTCGCGGCGGCCCTGGTCGCTTCGAACAGCGACTGAGCCTCGGCGTCGAACCTCTTGGCCTCGGCCTTCCAGTGGTTGCGACTCGACAGCAGGCCGAGCAGCGCCAGCGCGATCAGCGCGCCGCCGAGGATCTTCCACAAAAGCGCGTTGGCCATCGTCATGCCCTCCGGCAAAAATGCGTGTCGGCGAGCGGCCGCGCGCGGTTGGGCCAGCGCTGGATGGTGATCGCGGCGGCTTTCATGGTCGTGCCGATCGACGGCCCGCCGCTCATTCCCGGCTGCGTATCGGAGCCGACGAACTGCGCGCTGTTGTTTTCCGGGTGGCGGCCGAACGGGGAATGGATCATCGGCAGCTGGATCCTGAACCGGCCGCCCGTGAAGCCGAGCGCGAGATATTCCCCGCCCTTCTTGAGCGGGGAGCAATCCGCCTCGAGCTTCGCCGCCAGGACCGGCCCTTCGATCTCGGCCACGTCCAGCTGGTGATCCTCATAGACCGTCCGGACCGGAACGCCGTCGATCGAGCATTCGCCGAAGCGCGTGACGTGCGACGCGGTCGCATAGCGGCCCGACCCGAGATGAAAGGCCGTGCCCGCGGAATTGCCGCAGCGGACCATGACGGTCGCCGCCCAATGCTCCCCGTCGGGCTGCTCGGCCGCCGGAGCCGGATCTCGGGCTGCCGGCGGCGCCTCGCCGGCGTGGGCCGCCGGCGGGACCGTCGGCTGCGGGGCGGCGGCGGCGGTGACCGTCAGCAAGGCCAGCGAGATCGCCGCTGCGATGCGGAACGCGCTCACTTCAGCTGCTCGCGCACGGTCGTTTGCGGGTCGCGGCGGTCATATTCCGCCTTGCTCAGCAGCTTGCCGCTGATCGCGCAGCGGTAGCGCCACCGCGGCCGCGGCCGCGCCGTCTTTTCCTGTGCCATATCATCCCCCTCCATGCGGATTTTCGTCCGGCGCCAGCGTGACTTTGAGACCGAGCGCCGCGGCGACCCGCACCGTCGTCGTCAGGCCCGGCATCCGCGTGCCCTGCTTCGGGAAGGCGCGGTAAAGCACCACCCGGCCGACTCCGGACCGGCGCGCCGTCTCGCTCCACCCGGCCTCGACGATCGCCGCGCGCAGCGCGTCGCGGATCTTCAGCGCCGCGTTCGTCACGGCGCGCCAGCTTCGGGCGGTGAGGCGGCTCCGTCCTTGCCGACGGCGAATGCGCGGACCGCATCCTTGCCGCCGATAAAGAGCGCGCAGCCGGAAAACACCCACATCAGCGATTCGGCATAATCCTTGAGCGCGACCTCCTGGCCGATCGCCAGCTTGTAGAGCGCCAGCGCCGACACGCTCAGCACCGCCCAGGTCGACAGGATCCGCGCCAGGTCCCAGCCGACGTTGCCGACGCCCTTGAACAGATCGGCCGCAAAGGTCTTCACGTCACCAGCTCGTAATGCGGCCCGTCGATGAAGGCGGTCTTGCCCATGCCCCGGCGCCGGGCGACATAGGCGTTGACCGCCGCCTCGAGTCCCGCCGGAGTGTCGGGCAGGTCGGCGACCCTCCGGTCCCAGACCCCGCCCCAGATCATTGCGACCTGCTGCTCGCGCACGGCTGCAAACACCGCCGCGGCGATGACGAAGATCGGCTTCCACTCCCAGCGCAGCTGGCCGCCGATGAACGGCACCAGGTCGACCGCGTGGCCGAAGCCGTCGCCTTGGCGCAGATGCTTCGAGGCCATCGTCTTGCTGACCCCGCGCCGGACGAATTCGCGCTGCTGCGCGAGCGTGCGCAGCCCGTCATGGACCGAAAAATCCTGCGCCGTGATCGCAATCGCCCGTTCGACGACCGAGACCAGCCTCGGTTGCACGCCGACCAGCTTTGCGCGCGACCGCGCGCCAAGCGAATATGCCATTTCACTCTCCCTTTGGCTTGCCGCGCAACCGGCGGCTCACTGGATCTGCTCAGCGGGTAGCTGGCGGCGATCCGGTGCCCGGCGGCCGCGACGGCACCGCCTTCAGTTGTTCGAGCAGTCGCTCGAACTGCTCGTCGCCCGCCTGGTCGAGCAGCAGCGCCTGATTAAGCGCGGCGCCGACGCCGCGGGCTGTGTCGCTATCGATGTGCCGCCCTCGCGGGCGCATGGCCTCCCTCACAAACCCTCCCTCCGGTTGAACTGGCCGAGCTGCGCCTGGGCGAGCTCGAGCACCTCGAGCGCGCGCGCACGCAGCGCCACTATGGCCGGGCTCGGCGCGTCGACATGGTCGATTGCGAAGATCAGCAGCTCGGCGACCGAGGCGATCGCGCTTTCGCGCACCCTGCCCTTGTCGAGCGCCCGCCGGAGCTCGTCGATCGCCTGCTCGAGATGCTCGATCCGCGACTGGCGGCCCGCCATCCACCGGGCGAGCGCGCAGGCCGGCTTCCACAAGGCGGCACCGGCGAGCGGCAGAAGCGCCGCCCACGCCTGCCACGGCAGGGCGGTGAGATACTCCATGACTGGCCCCCAAGGCTGAATGCGGGTTGAAGCGATCGGGTGACCGCTATGCGGCGGCGGCCCGCTCGATCACGATCAGGCCGCCGCCGCTCACCGGAACATCGCCAGGAAAGCGCCCGAGGCAGCGGGCCCTTCGGCGAAATATTCGACGATGATCTGCCCATTGGCCCCGCTGCCGCCGGCACGGGTGCCGCTGGACGTGCGAAGCCCGCCGCCGCCGGCGCCGCCGGGAACGGAACCGGGGTTGCCGTTGCCCTGCGATCCCGAGCGTCCGCTGCCCCCAGCGCCGCCGCCGGCGGGAGCCGTGCCGCCGCCCAGGCCGCTGGCATCATTGCCGTTGCCGCCGGTGCCCGCCGACGAGCCTCCGCCGCCGCCATATTCGCCGGCAATTCCACTGGCCCCCGCGCCCGGGGCGTAGATCGTGTCGCCCAGACCGCCGGTCGGGACCGACGCCCCTGTGTTGTCATTGTCGGCGACCGACAGGCCGCCCTTGGCGAGGACGGTAGAACTCGAGCCGAACCAGGTGTCACCGCCCGCCGCGGTGGTCGTCGCGCCGCCGCCGATCGAAACCGTCACCGGCGTTCCCGGGGTGACGGCGATGCTGTTCCTGATCGCCACCTGGCCGCCGCTGCCGCCGCCGCCGGCGCCGTTGGACGTGCGCGTGCCGCCCTTGCCTCCGCCGGCGAAGCACCACACCTTGACCGATGTCACTCCCGCGGGCGGGGTCCAGCTCGTCGTTCCGAAAGCGAGCGTCTCGGTGGCCACTCAGGCCTCCTGCGCCACGGCGACGACGTCCCAGCGCGTGTCCGCCGCGTTGAAGATCAGGCCGAGGTAGAGCGTCTTGCCCGCCACGGTCGTCGTCGGCAGGGTGGTGCCGAGCGCGCGATAGTGGCTGCCGTAGCTGATCGCCCGAGCCGTGCCATTGTCCTTGATCCGGATCACCAGCTTGCGCCCGTCGACCGCCGTTCCGGTCGGGTTGGCAAGAGTCAGTGCCTCGGCCTGCGCCGTGATGTTGACCTGGTCGTTGGCAAAGGTCGGGGTGACGGTGGCTGCCGAAGCGACCGACTGGATGCGCGGGTTGTCGGGCATCGCGCCGATCGTGTTCCAGCTGATTGTCCGGGCCGCCGAGCCGTTGAAGGTCGTTCCCGACGCCGCGCCCGAGCCGCCGTTGTTGAAGGTGATGGCGTTGGGCACGCTCAGGACATTGGCCGTGCCGCCGTTGAGCGTCAGCGTCGGGCCGATGGCAATCTCCTCGGCCGCTCCGAACCCCGCGCTGAACCGCCCGAGCAGGCGCGAGCTGGTCACGGCGGTGAACTGGTCGCCGGTGTTGGTGCCCGACAGGTTGGGCGCCGAGACGTTGCCGGTGAACGTCGCGCCGCTCAGATTGGCCTTGCTCGCCGGATCGAAATTGCCGGCGTGCCAGATGACGTTGGCGCCGACATAGGGGACGACATTGAACTCGACGCCGCCGATCGTCCCATAGGTGCCGAAGCGTGTCCGCCCGCTGGCAGGGACGATGCCGCCAATCCAAAACCCCCCAGTGAAGCCGGAAAGGTCACCCTCGATAAGGGGAAGGCTCGAACCGAATCCCCGCTCAAGAACAATGCTTCCGGTCGTCGCATTGTCGCCGACACCAAAGCTGTCCTCTGTCGTGCGCTTGCCATTGCCCCAGGCGCTATTGTCAACGACCGTCAGTTTGCCGTTGAGCGCCGTGGCCAGGTCAATCTGATCGGCGAGGGTGCCGCCGATGCTGCCCCACTCGACCGAGCCGGCGCCGTCCCCTTCGCCAACGGTATCGAGGTCGCTGGTGACGCCGTTCTGCCGCTTCTTGAACTTGCCGGCGGCGCCGTCATACCAAATGTCACCATCAGCAGCAGAGTCATTGCTGAAGCTCGCCAGATTCAGCCGCCCGATAAGGGCAAGACCACTGGCATTGACCGTGCCGCGCAGTGTGCCGCTGGCGTAAAAGGTGACGCTGGATCCGTTGAGGCGAAGCTCCTGAAAGCCGCTGAACCCGGCGCCTTGCGCGGTGAGTCGCGTTCCTCCGGACACTGAGCGCAGTGAATAGGAACCGCCAGTCGAATTGGCCCACAGATTTGCCGATGCGAGCGGGCTGTTGATGTCAATTTCGCCGCCGCGAACATTCAAATCGCCGGAAAGTTCGAAACGCTCCCAGCTGTCGGCATTGGTAAACCAGAAATCGCCTGCGGCAGGGGTGTCATTCGATACCGGGGAGAGCTTCAGGCCGGTGGCCGACGAACGAAACAGCTCGGTGCTGCCGCTCATGTGGGCCAATTGCCCGCCCATGATCTCCATGCCGGCCCAATCGCCAGTGGCAATCCCAATTTGGATGCGATTGGTTGTCGCGTTGACGGTGCCGGCCCGCCATTCCTTGCCGTTGCTCTGAAAGCGGATTTGATAAGGATTATACGGACCGGCGCCGGGCGGATTGTTCTGCATCCGAACCCAGGTGTCGTCGCCGATCTCGCGCCACTGTGAGGTCAGGTATAGCCGCGCGCGCAGCTCCGGATGAAACTTGGATGGCTTGTTCGCAAGGTGACGACCAAGCGAGCGCAGCATTTCGCGGGCGCTGGCGGTGAGAGAGTTTGCGGGAGCAATGTCGTATGCGCTGATGCGGTAGATGGTCGGATCAGTCCCGCCGCCGCCGCTCCATGAACTGTTGACGTTGAAATAAAGCGGATCGGTGGTGACCGGCTCCTCATAGGCCATGAAGGCGGTTTCGAGGGACTCCCCAGCCCAATACTGCAGCCTGCCGCCCTGCCGGACGAGGAAGATTTTGCCGTTGATCTCATACAGTGTCGTGTCGAGGCCGTGAATGCCGACATGGTAGCGCGCGACATATCGCCCGCCGCTTGACGTCACGCCCGTGTAAATAACGATGTTGGTATTTCTGTCCGGCTCGGCGGCGCTTGTGGCCTGGGCGCCCAGCCAGAAAGGGGGGACGTTCCAGCCCTCCTCGACCGCTTCCCACTCAACGACGAAATCGCCGGTCAGCGGACCCGCCGATGCCCACCATGGGTCACCAGTAGGCGGAACGGTGAGAATGCTGGTGTTGCCGTCCTGGACGATGCTGGCGCCGCTGCCATTGGCAAGCGGAATGAAAT
>Ga0247713_1001094_pt1 | contig 14199 bp, 4 predicted proteins | sample 21E_NmetaG_FD_189936 | JGI IMG/M metagenome (GOLD analysis project Ga0247713, IMG submission 189936) | Soil microbial communities from hillslope of Landscape Evolution Observatory, University of Arizona, Oracle, AZ, United States - 2-1-E_N | ecosystem: Engineered > Artificial ecosystem > Mesocosm... | reverse complement strand
GGAAGCTCCTTTGCATCGACGCCTCTGTGGGCCGCGACGATGGCGATGCCGATGTCGTCGAGCACGTAATAGAACGGATGGCTGCCGGTGTCAGCCTGGGGGCGGAAGCGCTCGAGCACGCGCATGTTGTAGAGCTTTCTAAGTCGGTCGCGGGCGCGTGCATGGCTCGTGAAGTGCAGACGATGTGCGTGATGGGTGGTTAAGAAGCGATGCTCGAAGGAGTCTATGCAGATGGACTTGTCACGTCTCGTGATGCGCTGCGAGACCTCGTGGATGAGAGCTTTGCTCACCCGTGGTCGGGACAAATCCTTTCTTCTATTACGAGGAGTCTGGGGACCCACTGCGCTCGATGTCATGACGCCCTAGCAGGGACTTCTGCCAGCCTGCCCTCGATCAGTGATGAAGGCGCACCCGAGTGATCGAGGGACTGCTCGGGGGATCGATCGAGGGATCGAGCGGGGAGGGTTCGGGGCAGCGCCGGCAGCAGGGTCAGCTCGGGCCGCAGCTGGCGGGCGCGGATGGCGGCCTCGACCTCGCTTCTCCGGCGTCCGAAGCGCTCGCCCGAGGCGATACGGACCTCCAGGGAGCGGGACTCCGACCCTTCGGGCAGCGCCTCGGTGGCAAAGGTGAACGCGGCCCCGTTGCCTCCCTGAAGACACGGACGACACGCCGCGGTGAAAGCAGGCAGGTGGGCGAGGTCATGAGCGCCGAGTCGTGGCGCGAAATGGTCTTCGAGGGCGCGGGCGTCTTCCGGAGAACAGGCGAACACGACCTTGGTCCTCGCGTTGGCCGCGAGAGCGTCGCGCATGTCGCGCTTTAACTGGCCGAGGTGCTGATGGGCGAGCACGAGGCTCAGCCGGTAGCCGCGCGCCTCGGCCAGCAGGTCCTCGAACGAGCGCGGCAGGGATAGATAGTTGTGCATCTCGTCGACGTAGAGCGCGACGTCTGCCCGAGAGGCCTCGGCGGCGGACGCGCGCGCCATCGCCGCCTGCCACACCCGGGCGATTACGAGCCCGCCTAAGAGGCGCGCCGTGTCCTCGCCGATGAGCCCTTTGGGGATGCGTACCAGGATCAGCCCACCGGACTCGATCAGGGACTCGATGTCTCTTCTCGGCTCGTCCTGGCCGACGATGGTCCTGATAGCTCCGCGCAGTAAAAACGCCCGCAGTTTGTTCATCAAGGGCGAGATGTCGTCTTGGCGGCGCCCCTCAGCCTTGGCGTCGAACTGCTCCCAGAACAGCCTCAGAGCGGGATCGTGCAGGTGGTTGCGGATCGCCCGGCGCCACTCAGAGCTGGTCAGCAGTAGCGGGATCTCGGCAAGGGTCGCGCCCTTGACCTGAGCCAGGGTCAGACACGAGGCCCTCAGGATGTCGTCCGAGCGCGGGCCCCAGTGGTTCTCATAGATGCGCTTGAACAACGACGTGATGTGATCGGTGGCAAGCTCGGGGTCTGCTCCGTGAAAGACATTGAGCCCGACCGAGATGCTCGGGTCGGTGGGATCGATGAGACAGGTGCGCTCCTCTGCCCCGTGGGGAAGGCGCGCCATGACGGCCTCGATGAGATCGCCCTTGGGGTCGATCACGACCGCGGCGCGGCCCGCGGCCGCGTCCTGCAAGATCAGCTGTGCCAACAGCGTCGACTTGCCGGTGCCGGTCTGGCCCAAGAGATGGACGTGGTGACGGGCGTCATCGATAGCGAGCGCGACCGGGCGGCCGGCGATGCCACGGTTGGAGCGTCCGAGCACGCGGCCGTCCTCGGGCAGCGCTCTCGGGGCGGCGACGATGCGGGCCCCGGCGACGTCCATGCCGGGAACCTCGCTCTGGGGCAGAGTCGCGACCGCGGCAAGCTCGGGGACCGACAGAACTATGCTGCGTCGCAGCGTTCGGTTCTTGATCGCGTGCGCGCCCCGGAGCAATCGCTTGCGCCGGAAGGAGTTCATGCCGTCGTACATCGCGAACGCGCTCGCGGCCGAGTGGATGCGCGCGGTGGCGCTTGGGCGCGTCTGGGCGCTCACCGCGATGCGGATCGAGCAGTCGAACAGAGGGGCCGCGGCCTTGGCGTGGACCGCTCGCAGCTCGGCGTCGGCGGTCGGGTCGCGCTGCGGGACGCGTGTGCCCGCACGAGAGGAGGGCGCGCCTGGGTTTATCCGCGGTGCGACGGCGTGGGCGCGGATCAGAGCCCGGGCGCGCCTCCCCGACGCGGGGCGCGCGACGACCTGCACCACCGATGATTCGTCGCCCGACAGGTTCGTGAGCGCGGCGAGCGCAAGCCGCAATGGATCGAGCGCGCTCTCACCTCCCAAGGGAAGCGACTGCGACCTCGCGAGCACCAGCTCGCATGTCCTTACCTGCGCGCCTTGTTGTGGCTCCCATCCCCCGGGTGAAGACTCCGTCACGGTGACCCCGGGCCACGCCGACTCGATGGCCCGCTCAATGTAGGAGACCGGCACGTTACCGGGAATGAACAGCGACACCTCGACGTCATCGGGGCGTGCCCTCACCTCCCACACGAGCGCGGGCTGGCCATACAAGAACGCCTTGAAGCGCGGGCGGACGAGCCCGTGCAGTCCGGTCCACAGCGCGTCGCCGCCGCCGGCCGCGACCTCAGGAGGAACCAGGATGGAAAGCCGCCGAGCGCGCTCGTTGTTGGCATGCCGGGCCCGCGCCCTAAGCGCCCACAGCGCGGCCACCGCAAGGGTGCTCACCACCAGCAGCGCGACCGTCCACGGGACTGCGGCGTTAAGGATGCCGGCCGCGACCTCCCGGGCTTTGTCCCATGCTTTGTCGGGGTGAAGGAGATATTCGGCGAGGCGCCAGGCAAAGCCATCCTCGGATTCCGAACCGCGACCCCGCTTCGGACGCGCTCCGTGCCGGTGGGAGTTGGCGAGCACGATGGCGCCGAGCGACCTGGCGCGGTCGGCAAACATGGATGCGGTTCTGGGGTGGGGCGCTGTGATCTTGTCCATGCCCTACAAGCGGGGCCCGGAAGTCGGAAAAGTTACATGCCGGGGCCAGAATCTTGGCGAGGAGGCGGTTTTCTTACCGCGAGCCATCCCCGAAGGACCTTCTGGGCCCGGCTGAGGCGCGTCTTGGTGGCCCCGTAGGACTCCTGGCGCCGCTCCGCCAGATCCTTGAGCGAAACGCCTTCCACGCGCGCGTCCTCGATGAGGCGGGCATCGTCGTCAGTGATGACGCCGGCTCGCACCGCACGCTCGAGCAGTTCACGCGGCGCCGCCGCCTCCAACATCTCGTCTTCCGCGCTCTGGTGGGATCTGGCGCCTCTTTCAACAAGCGGATCAAGCCGCTCCAGGGCCACCGGTGCTTGGAACCTTTGAGCCTTGTTGGCGGACTTGACCGCGTCGGAGAGGCGGTCGCGAACTCGGCCCGCTAACAGTGCGCTCACCCTCTTGGTCTCGAGCGTGACGCCGCGCGCTGCGGTCAACAAGCCGTCGACTGCCTCGGCGTGTAGTTCATCCACAGTGAGCGGGCTCTTCCCGACGCTGCGACCCACCGCGTTGCGAAGCGATGGCGCATACAGCTCAACGAGCACGACGATCGCGAGCTCGTCTCGGTCCTGAACGAGCTGGCACAAGGCGATGGCGATGGGGTTCTTCTTGTCGTAGGTAGCGCCCCTGTCGCGAAATAGCTTCCAGATGTCCTCGATCCCCCCGTAAGGAGCCAGCGCCGGATGCTCAGATCTCCAGCGCTCGAACGCTTCATGTAGCTCGTTTGAGCTGCGCTGGGATCGAAATCGCAACTCCATCTGGTTGAGCAGCATTGCGCCATTCTTGGCCAACTCTTAAGGCGGCGCAGAAGACCCCTTCAAGCTAGACCTGCTGCTCAACGCGTTCTCTTCTAGCAGGAATAGCTTTCCTGCCTGGGTGTCCGACAGGAGATGGACACGAGGTCGTGAACGAAGGCCCTAATCGCAGGGTCCCACCCGCTCTTACTTCCTCGTGGGTGATGTTGCCGCCGTCATCGAGAGTGTAGGTGGTGTGGGGCTGGTCGGTGCCGGTGACGCCGTCGGACCTCCTGACTAAGAATCTCCCGCGGTTCTTTTTCGTTCATATCGACCGTGCTTCCTATGTTGCGCGTCCTGAACGAGAGGAATTTCATTCGCCGACAAATGAACCGTCAGGAGCCATGATGAAATCTTCCCCCAATGGTCGACGCGTCCATTCCTGCGTTCCATCATCGATATTAATCAACACCCTTAAATGCCTCGTTCTCTTGTCATCCCACACCGCGTTCCATTCGACTTGGTACCAGGTTCCACTCGCTCCCATAACCTCGTGAGTAACTGGCTCAAGGATCAGTCTGATGAGATCCTCGTAATTACGAGAGCGAGCATTCTCAATTTGTCGACTAAGAATCTCTCTTGCTTCGTGCTCGTCCATCAAATGACTCACCGTTTCCCTCGGTGTGCGTGATGACATCTACTGAAGACGGCCCCGCCACCAGTTGTGTACCGCGCGGGATGTCGGACCTCGCACCGGGAAGCGGCGCACGTAGAATCTGCTGTCCTTAATTCCCTTAACCCACACGTTGATCTGAAAATGCTCCATTTTCGTACCGAGATCTGGGAAGTAGTGATGTGCAGAATCAGGCTTGACGTTCAGCCTTATCCGCCTCAAGAGTCGCAGTCGCGCCATGAAGCTTTCGGGCTCGACCGCCTTCAGGACTTGCGTCAGCGCCTTACCAGTCTTGATGGCACCCGTCAGGATCCTTTTCACCGCTCCTGCTGCAAAGATCGTCTCAACGGCCACCGTGCCCGCGCTTGTAGCGCGATACCAGCCAGACGAGGCATCTACCTCACCGGCCGTTCCCATCGACTCGCGCGTTTTCGCTGTAAGTCCAAGGGTGAAGGTGTCAGCGATTCCCGCCGAGGCGTTTGCAACGTCATCCCAGCCTTGCCAGTCATAGATGCTCTCCCCAATGCAGCTTGACCCCAAGAAACCGCAACCCTCGAAAGGCCAATGGCCGTCGTCGTCGAATGCGACCGGATTGGCCGCCGCAAATAGGTAGCGGTTCCCCGTCAGCGGATCGGTCGCTAATGCCACGTCCATGCTTCCTCCAACGAAGGAGTCAGAGGTCGTGAAGCGATCTGTCGTCGGGTCGTAGATCCGGGAGCCCAGAAGGATGTTTCCGGTGTCCTCGTCGGTCCGTGCACCTTGGTAGCCGAGCACCGATTCCTTGTCACCCGTGAGCACGGAGTTGCCACCCTCGTCGGGACTGCCGTAAGGGTCGTAGGCGCGCTGCGCGGCGACAATGACACCGACCGCGGTTTCCTTGAGCTCGGTAGCGACGTTGCCGTCGGGATCGCGCAGCAACCACACCCAGCTGGAGTTCGTGGGGTCGGGGTCACCCGAGACCGCATCGTCGGCGAAGCGCTGCTCGGCAATCACCTCTCCCGAAGAGGCGTTGAAATACCGGGTCTTCGTCTTTCCGGACGGGCGTACCTCTTCTGCGAGGCTGGAGCCCGAATCGAAATAGAAGAGATAGGTGGTCTTGCCGTTGGCGGTACGAGCGATCAACTGCCCCCTGGCGTCGTAGAGGTAATCGACGTCTGCTGGGGCCCCGTCACCGGTGTTATCGGCGCGCCTGGTGCGACCCGCGGGGTCGTAGGCAGAGTCCACCGACTGCGTCTGGGGTTGCGGAATACCGGTCGCGGTGGCGATCGAGGAACGGCGCGTCTCCTCGCCCAGGGGGCCGTAGGTGAACGTGCTCGTCGTGGTTACGTCGGTCGCGCCCGCGACGAGCCCGAAGGTCTTGGCGGTGCGGGCCTCGAGGCGGGAGTTCACATAGGTGGCGGTGTTGTCCTTGCGCAAGGTCCCACCCGCTATCACTTCCTCGCGGGTGATGTTGCCACCGTCATCGAGCGTGTAGGTGGTCTTGGGTTGGTCGGTACCGGTGACGTCGTCGGACAGCTCGAACGGAGACGTCCATGAAACGAGACGCCCGGCGAGGTCATGCTCGAAGCTCGCGTGGCCGCCGGTGTCGCCGGCGGGGTTGGTGGCTGGTGGTTCTATGACGACGTCCTCTCCGGTGCGGAGGCCGCCGAGGTCATAACTGATGGCGCTGTGCTTGCGTACCGGCGCTGCAACTCCCTGGCGGTTCCAGGTGAGATGCTCGACGGAACCGTCCGGGTGGTAACCGAAGGTGGCGCTAGCGACGCCTCCCCCAAGGCTCTCGGAGCTGAGCCCGCCCGACGGGAAGTAGTTGAAAGTCGACGCACTTGCGCCGGCACGCCAGTCGGTCGCCGACAACAGGAAGCCGCCCTTGGAATACGAGTAGGAGGTGGTCTTGTCGCCATCCCAGCGCGAGCTGACCAACTGACCGTCGGCCCGATAGGTGAAGTCCTGCGTGCGGGTGACCTTGGCAAGCCCGGGGGCCTGGACCTCCTGGGTGAGCTCGCTGACGAGATCACGGGCGTCGTAGGTGAAGCGCTCGGTGCGCACCACGTCGCCGCCCTCGCAGCCACCTGAGCCCTTGACCGTGCGGGAGACGAGCAGGTTGCCGTTGCGGTCGTAGCCACCGGTCAGATCCCCTGCCGGGTAGTTGCACGCGGCCACGGTCGGAGAACCGGCCTTGGTGTGGTCGGTTGCGATCATCTCGGCGACGCTGTAATCACTATTGAAGACCGCCTTCACCGCGCGCTGGAGCTCTGCGTCAGTGAGGTTCCCGTCGCGGTTGGCGTCGTGGTAGTCGCGGCGGAACTCCTGCTGGCCCTCGGGGAGATAAGAGAAGCGCGTAACGTGGCCAGGATTCTGGGGATCTGACTGACCCGTTAACCGGTTGAGGGCGTCGTATTCGAACGTGGCCGTCAGGGAATCGCCGCCGCTGCCGGTCGGCTGCGTCGTAGAGGTCTGGTTGCCGGCAAGGTCGTAAGTGTTCGAGTAAGTCAGCCATTTAGTCCCCGAAGAAGTGTCTAGTAGGCGCTTCATCACGGTCGCCTGGCCGAAGACGTCGAAAGTCTGGGTCTGCTCTTGCTCGTTTCCTGCCCTCGAGCGTGGGCCGAGTACCCGCACCGTGGCGCCGAATGCGTCGTAGGTAGAATGAGTGTCGCGCGCGGTCCCAGTCGCGGAAGTCTCTGTCACCGTCGCCACGGCGCCGGAGGGCGTGTAGGAGAAACTCCTGGTCGGCCGGTTGGAGCCGTTGACCAGCGGCATCTTCACCGTGTCTTTGCGCCCGGCCGAGTCATAGGTGTAATCCATCGTCGCGGTCTGGCCTGCACCCGCATCGGTGGTTACCGAGCGCAGCTGCTGGTTGGCGAAGTACGCATAGGTCGTGCGAGCGCCGATCGTCGGGGGACCGTCCTCGAACCTCTTGGTCCCGTCGAGGTTGTAGGTGACGCTAGTTGTGATCCGTTCACCCTCGGTGGCTCCAGGGCCATCCGAAGAGACAGGCCACTCATTGTGGTCATAGCCTGTGGTTGCGGTGGCGTCGCCGTTCGCGGAAGACGCCGACCCCTTGGGCGAGGTCGCGGTCAACCGGTTGTCGTTCATGTCATAGGAGAACGTCGTCTTGTCGCCGTCGGGGCCGACGCTCGTCAGCAGGTTGTCCCGTTGGTCGTACGTCATGGTCGAGAGCCGGTTGGCACGGTCGCGGATGCTCGTGACCATCCCGTAAGGGTTGTAAGTGAATTGCTTGTCCTTGTTGTCAGCGTCGGTGATGGTGAGCGGCATGCCGGTCGTGTGGTAGCCGTAGAAGCTCGTGATGTCGGAAACCTGCAGGCGCGGCCCGTCGATCTGGGTCACCCCCCCGAAGGTGTTGTAGGTCATCGCGATCTGTCGATCCCCATCCTGTCGGGGCGCGACCTCGTGTTTGCGGGTTGCAGAGTCGTACGGGAGCGGCGTGCTCCCGTCGGCGCGCTGGATCACCTTGTCGAGGTCGCCGGTGCCGGCCGCGTGGACAAAATCGGTGACTCGCTTGTCCGGGCGTCCCGCGGCCGAGGTCGAACGGACCATCTCGGCGACCGCATCGCAGTAAAACGCTTTCGATACGGGGCTCGTGTCCGGATCAGGCGGCGAGCACTTGTCGGCGTCGTAGCTGTAACGGCGCGACGGGTCGGACACAACAGGGTCGTAGATGAAGCTCGTCGCGACCCTGTCCTTGAGAGCGCCCTCGGGCGCGTCGCTCCTGTTGCGCGGTGGAGCATCCAGTTTGGTGAGCAGACCGAGATCGTTGTATTCCATGAAGGTCTTGTTTCCCGCGCCGTCGGTCTTCTCGACAAGGCGGTTCTCGACCCAGCGATAGTTGCTCACGACCGCGCCGGGACTGCCCGCATCGGTGATCCTGAGGATGTTGGCGCCGGTTATGCGCGGATCGGTGTCGCTGACCCGAGCGCGACCCGATAGCAGGTAGCTGGTGGAGGCGCTAAGAGGTGTGCGGAACTGGGTGGTGCGCTCCCCTGTGTTCGGATCGGGGTTCCCGTAGACGATCTGCCACGGCTGGTCGCAGCTTGCGTCTTCGAAGTCATTACGATCGCAGACATCGGTCAGCCTGTTCTCCCCGGCCGCCGAGCCGTCGTCGTAGACGAGGCGAGTGCGATTTCCATGGGTATCTCCGGCATCCACCACTGCATCATCGACCCGCGCCAGCAGCTTCACGTCATCGAGTGGATCGGTGGCGTTGCGCTCGTAGAGCTCATAGCCGAACTTCGTCACGCGCTGGTCTGCGGTGGCCAGTTCGGCGTTCTCCGCAATATCGGTGAGGCGGTCATCGGTGTAGCCGTACGTGACTTCCCTCTTGTCCGGGGTGCCTGGGAGCGACGCGATCTTCTGGAGACGACCCGTCGTTGAATAGGTGAGCTCCACGACCGGGTTCGAGTCGGCCCGGTTGTGAGTTATCGATGAGACCCTCACCCGGCTTATAGAAAGCGCGGGGATGTCCTGATACTCGGTGTATCCGAGCGTCATTTCGTTTCCGTGGCGGTCGAAGATCGATGACACGTGCCACGTCTCGGTGACACCCACCAAGTCCGGCACACGCTCGACGTGGTAGACGACGCCGTCGGGGCGGATGAGGTCATAGGAGTCTGCTTTGGGCCCCGTCGGGCTCTCGACGAGGTTCTCTCTGACCCTCAGGCTCACGCCCGGAGGAGATTGCCACCTGCTGCCGGGGCCGCCGGATCGGATGAAACGATGAACGGTCCCGTCGCCATCGGTTAACTCGAGGATCCCGCCCAAGGCGCCGACGGCCGCGCCAACGACCTGTCCCGAGGTCGGGACGACCGGCGCGTTGAGATCGATCTCGAGGATCGCCCCCGCGGCGTCGAGCCCGGCGTCGACATCGGACAGCGACAACGTCCAGCCCCGGCCCATGCCGGTGTCGTGATACGAGGGGTCGGCGCGCTGTGAGTTGTAGGTGTGGCGGATGACCGTGTTGAGGCCCTTGCCCGGGATCGACACGTCGGTTCCCTGAGCGACGACGTTGCCTGAGAAGAGGTTGACGTAGCCGGTGTAGGTGCCGAGATCGAAGCTCCGGTAGGGATAGAACTGCTCCATACCGTTGGTGTCGGACTGGGCCACGAGGACGTCGTCAAGCGTCGGGGTCAGCGGGATAGGCGAACCTTGTGGGTCGACGATCATGGGACCGTAAGGAGTCGCTTCTGGTCCGTAGTTGCCGGCGCCATCAAAGGCGCGCACGTGGAACCAGTAGCTTCCCTCACCGAGCCCAGGTGCCGAGCGAGCACTCGTCTCGGTGCCGCAGAAGAGCGAATCCGGGTCGTAAATAGTCGGTGCTGGTGGCCCAGGTGAATTGCCCGCGGCTCCTTCGCGGAAGGCCCAGCAGTAGCCCTGGATACCCGAGGGATCGCCGGCTGGCGCGGTCCAAGACATGGCGATGCGGTCGGTCTTGAAGCCGACCTTGGGGACGTGAGTGGTGCTGAATACCGCGCTGGGCGCGCCGGGCCCGGTGCGATCGAGCGTGTAGCTGTCGGTCGCCTCAGCCGAGAGGTTGCCCGCGGGGTCGCGCTGGGAGACCGCGAAGGTATAGGTGCCGTCTTGCCGGGCGGGCGTGACTAGGTTGTATTCCTTGGGCGAGGCGCACGGGGTGAAGTACGGGAACACGGGCTCGAAGCCGCGCCGCAGCTCGCACGCGAACGTCGCCCCGGTCTCCCCGGTGAACTCCCAGGTAGGCGTGTCGTCGTTGGAGAACTCCGGGGGGCGCGCAGTGATGGTCGGAGCATCAGGCGCGTCGGAGTCAAGGATGTAGGTGCTGCGAGCGGCCAAGGAAGGGCCGTTGCCGGCCGCGTCGGTCTGGCGCACCTCGAAGGTGTAAGGGCCTTCGGCCTTACCGACCAGGCTGTAGGACATCGTAGGGGGATTGCAGGGTGTGAAAGCGGGTGTGACAACCGGCTCGATAAGCCTGCATTCGAAGCGAGCACCGGCTTCACCCGAGAAGCTCCAGCTCGGATTGCGGTCAGAGGAAGGGCTTGCGGGCGAAGCGGTGATGACAGGGCTCGATGGAGAGACCCGATCGAGCACATAGGTGCTCGTGGCGTTGGTAGAAGTGTTGCCCGACGGATCCTGCTGGTGCACAAGGAAGCGGTAGCTTCCGTCCTGAGTCAAGGTGTAGTCCTTGGGCGACGAGCACGTCTGCCAATCGATGAACATGGCGCCGTCCCTCTCGAGACGGCAGCGCAACGTCGTGTTGGTCTCGCCGTTGCGGTCGAACTCCCAGCGCGGGGTGACACCGTTGGACGGGCTCGTGGGCGCTGCAGTGATACGCGGCACCGCCGGGGCAGTCCTGTCTAGGGTGTAGCTCGACGTCGCCCAGCCCGAGACGTTCCCCGCCAAGTCGGTCTGACGGACCGAGAACGTATAGCGGTCGTCGGGTCGTGCGCCGAGGTTGTAGCCCTTGGAGCTGGTGCATCCTTCGGGCCCGAACTCATTGATGACTCCGCGCTCGAGCTTGCATTCGAAGCTGGAGCCGGATTCTCCTGAGAAAGCCCAAATAGGGTTGGAGTTGCTGGACGGATCTGACGGTGCCGACGTGATCGCGGGCGCTGCCGCGACAGTGTCGAGCCTGTAGGCGCGCGTCGCCGGGAGTGACTCATTGGTGGCGCGGTCGATCTGGATGACCTCGAAGTAATAGGTCTTGTCGGGCTTGCCGGCCAGGTCGTATTGCTTCGGTGACGTGCAGGTCTCAAAGAGCTCGTTGCCGGTGTCATTGAGACGGCACCTGAAGGTGGCGCCGGTCTCCCCGCTAAATGCCCAGCTCGGGTTGCGGTCACGTCCCGGGCTCGGCGGCGATGACGAGAAGGACGGTGGCGCCGGAGCGGTGGTGTCGAGCGTGTAGGAGCCAGGGGCTTCACCCGAAGTGTTCCCGTAGGCGTCGGTGTGCGACACATAGAAGGTGTAGACGCCGTCACCGCTGTTCGCCGACGGCGTGGCAGACGATGAGCAACCCGTAGGACCCCACACGTTCGAGCCGCCCTTGGTCATGCGGCAGGAGAAGGTCCCCCCGGACTCGTTGCCGTGAAAGTTCCAGGTTGGGGTCGTGTCCTTGGACGGATCGGCGGGTCCCGAGTCGATCGTCGGGTTCGGGGGTCCGGTCGCGTCGACGTTGAACTGGATCGTCGAGGTCCACGGCGAAGTAGCGCTGCCGTCGTTGCCGCGCGCCCGCCACACGTAGCTTCCCGTCGCCAGCTCGACCCCAGGCGTCCATGTCGAGGTATCCGATGGATTTCCGCCGCTTCCGGTTCCCGAACGGTGCGGGTTTCCACAGCACGTTCCCTGGTGGTAGATCTCGAACTCGACGTGGCCCCAGTCGCCGTCGTCAGGATCGCGGTAGGTGGCCTTTAGTGTCGGGAGCTTGGAGGTGGTGGCCCCGGCGCTGGGCGTCTGCTGGGTCGGCTCTCCGGGCGGGCTGTTGGGTTGGGTGTAGTTGACCATCAGCTTGGGCTTGTTCGATGTGTTATCCGAAGCGAACTTCTTCCACCCGTTACTGAGGGCCTCGCTCTCGGCGCGCACCCCGAAGCCGAGGTTGTTGGCGTCTGAGTTCTTCCAGTAGCTCACCACCGAGGTGACGTTGAAGTCGACCCAATCGGCGGCACAGCTCGAGCTGTAACCTCTGGCTACCGTTTTGGACGCGGCCGCGCTCCCCGCAAAGGACGGTTTGGTATCCCACACGACGTTGGAGCCCCACGATGACGTTACCCGGTAGACGTCGACCTGGCTCCCGGTGCACGACCACGAGTGGTTCTCATATAGGGAGAGGACAGAGTCGTTGATCGTAGAGCCATAGGGAACGTCGGAGAGATCGAACTTGATCAACGAGCGAGCCTTGGTCGTGCCCGAATCATAAGTCCCCGACTTGAGCTCGCTCATCGTGTCCTGAGGAGTGTTGACGATGTTTGACTGCACGTAGGTGTCAAGGCTCGGCTGCCGTCCGGGGATGATGGTGGGGTCGATCATCACCGGATAGTCGCGCGCCGGAGCGGTCAGCCATGCGCCGTCGACCGACACCTTGAGTGACTGGCTGCCCCCGGAGTCGACCACCGTGAGGGTAATGCTCTCGCTGAAGGCAGGTTCGGCTGACTGCCCGCCGAGTGCGGAGTCGTACATGAACAGCTTGGGGATCGAGAACACGGTCTCGCCACTGGCGTTGATGAAGTCGACCTCGGCACCGGCCTGCTTGGCGGTCAGTCCACTAGCCGACAATGGGAAGCGGAAGTCGAGGGTCTTGGAGGGAACGTTGGGACGGGACTTGAGCACGAGCAGCTCTTTGACTCCGTCGCCGCGCACCTCATAGACGAGGTCGATGGTGGGGAAGATCTCGGGATATGTGATCTTGCTGTCCTCGACCGCCGGTGTGACATCCCGCGCACCCGCCAACGCGAGCACCACGGCTTTCGGACCATCGCCGACACTAAGCAGACTCCCCGAGCCCCCGGACGCGGCGAAATCGACGTCGAGGTCGCCGGCCTTGTTCTCGAAACCAGAGCCGTCGTCGTCCGCGACGATCGTATTGTCGATCTCTTTCCAGCTACCGTCTGAGACCTGGAAGTGGATCGGTTCGACGAAAGTCTCGACCGTGGTGGTCCCATCGGGCTCGTCGTAGGTCTTGGAGTAGGCGCTGCGCCGTGAGACGTCTTCTTCTCGTACACCGGGCTGCGAAGGACTATCTGATGGAGTCGCGCTCGCTATGGGAGATGGATCGGGGGTAGGAGAGCTCTCAGCCGGCGGTGGTGGCGACGTCTGTGCACTGGCGGCCTCGGAGCCGGAGGAGACCAATGCCCCCGCCAAGAGAACGCTCGTCAGCAAAATGGAAAGGGTCGAACGCAAGGTGGTTCTGAAATGCATCGGCGAGCCTCCACTGTTGGAGGCGATCGCCTAACGACGCTTGTTAGCTGCCATCACCACACGGTCGCCCATCTGCCCGAAAATCGGTTCGGACGGTGCCGCCGCGAACTTCGACTCTCAGTGTGGACACTGTATGCTCTAACTTACCGGTCGTCAAATGAGCGACTTGAGGGTCAGTAAATTAAGGAGCCACTGGTGGCCGCAACGACACGACTCGCGATCCTGGAAACGGCCCTCGAGCTATTTGCAAAGCAGGGCTATGAGAAGACGCCCTTGAGCGAGGTTTCGGATCGCCTCGGCGTCACCCTACTACCATTTCAAGTCTAAAGAGTCCATCCTGGTGGAACTCGTGTCCCCCTATCTCGACGAGTTGGACGCGCTCATCGTTAAGACCTCAGACGGCCATTCTCCGGCGGGGCGCGACGAGCTTCTGGGCGCCTACCTTGACCTGCTGTTCAAGCATCGCGACATCGCCCGTCTGCTCGACAGGGATATCTCGGCTGTGAGTCATCCAGATGTCGAGAAGAGACTCAACGGGCAGACCCGCCGCTTGCGCCGACTCTTGGCCGGCGCGCAGGGCGGACATCTCGCCACAGTCCGTGCCGAGGCCGCATTGGGGGCTCTTCGAAGACCTGCGCTGCAACTCGGGAGGGTCGCCAGTCGTGACGTGCGGCGCCTCCTTGTTCGAGCCGCGTCGGCAGCAGCCAGCTCCAAGTAGCTGGTCCAAGGGTCTGAAACGAGCCACCCTGTCGGGCAGTCCTAGAACGCCCCCCAAAGAGATGATTGTTGGGCGTCGAGGTCGAGCCGAGACGACTCCGTCCCCAAATCATGGGACGTCGCGAAGAAGGGCATATAGCTCGGAGCAGTTCGAATAGTGACCAGCTAGGGCCACC
>Ga0247713_1001093_pt1 | contig 14208 bp, 20 predicted proteins | sample 21E_NmetaG_FD_189936 | JGI IMG/M metagenome (GOLD analysis project Ga0247713, IMG submission 189936) | Soil microbial communities from hillslope of Landscape Evolution Observatory, University of Arizona, Oracle, AZ, United States - 2-1-E_N | ecosystem: Engineered > Artificial ecosystem >... | reverse complement strand
GTCGGTAGGGGTCGCGGGGGCGTTGCCGGGGCTCTGTGGCCTGCCGGCGTGCTCGGGCTTGCCCGCGTGGTCCGGCTTGCCGGCGTGCTCCGGCTTGCCTGGGTTCTCGGTCTTGGCAGGAGCCGCGGCCTCGGCCGGACGGGCCGACTGCGCCGGCGCCGGCTGGGCGCCGGACTGCCCGGGACTCTGCGGCTTGCCGGGGGCAGCCTCAGACTGACCCTTGGGAGCCGCCGCATGAGCCGGCGCCGCGTCGGTGCGGTTGTCTGCACGCTCAGCCTTCTCGGCGGCGTGGTCGGGGCGGCCCTTGGCCTGGGCGGGAGCGACCAGGCCGAGCAGCAGGACAGCGGCAAGCGCGAACAGCACTGCCGTCGATATGCGGGAACGGGTAGCAAGAAGCATGTGGCGGTCTCCTGAGCCGTATGCCGGTGGGAAACGACCCCACAAGGGGGTCGGGTCCGGGGCGGGCTCGCCACTAGCTCCCCTCGAGGCCGGGCGGGCAGGGTGATCACACCCGCCCGGGCGACCGAAATGTGCCTCGAGGCTCGTTGCTTCCCGGTTCACGTCGATCACTCGACGTAAGCGGAAAGTTACACTCTGTAGTTACAGTGCGCAAGGAAAAAGTTGCGGAGAGTTATCCCGCTCAGGCAGACAGTCGCGTGCCGTGCTCCCGCAGCGCCGAGATCACGTCGCCGAGCTGGGCCCGGTCCTTGACGAGGTAGCGGGTGGCGCCACTGGCGATCGCGCGAGCGGCGACCGCCGGGTCTGTCGCGGCAGAGAAGACCACGATGGTCGCGTGCGGCAGGGCGCGGCGCAGCGCCGGCAGCGCCGCGATGCCGTCGAGCACAGGAAGCTCGACGTCGAGCACGATCGCATCAGGGGCGAGCTCGACGGCAAGGTCGATCGCCTCCAACCCGTCGCCGGCCAGACCGACGAGCTCCAGGTCGTCTTCCAACGACAGGCACACCTGGAACAGGTCGCGAAGACTGTCGTGGTCGTCGACAACGAGGACTCGCATCGGCACAGGCACCTCACACGGCGGCGGTCGGGGACCTACAGTGCAACACCTCTCCCAGCCGGCCGCCATGGTCATCTGTCACGTTTTCGCCGGCGCCGCAGCGACCCGTTGGAACTAGCCACCCCGTGTTGCGCTGCGTGGCACCCGTCGCGCTGAGTAGACGAAGCAGCGGAAAAGGCGTTGAATGCGCCAGCGACCGCCGCCCATACGCGAGGGAACGCCCCACCGTGACCACCTTCGCCCTCGAGCTGGAACCGGACCGCGCGAACGTCTCGCGGGCTCGCCGGTTCGTCACCGACGCCGTGCATCAGCTTGGACGCGACGCGTTGGCCGAGGTGGTGGAGCTGTTGACCAGCGAGGTCGTCACCAACGCCGTGCTGCACGCCGGCACCCCCGTCACGCTGACGGTGATCGCCGACCCCGATGCCGTGCGCATCGAGGTCACCGACGGGGCTGCCGTCGACGTCAGCCCCCGCAATTTCGGCCCCGAGGCCGCCACCGGTCGCGGCCTGGCCCTCGTTGACGCCCTCGCCTCCCGGTGGGGGACGCGCACCGAGCCTCGCGGGAAGACCGTGTGGTTCGTCGTTGGTCAGGTGGACGCCGCGTGACCGAGCTCGTCGAGGTGCAACTGCTCCAGCTCCCACTTGACCTGCTGGCACGGGCCCAGGAGCACTCCGAGGAGCTGCGCCGCGAGTTCCAGCTGATCGCGTCTCCGCAGACCGACGACACCTCGGTGCCGGCACGCCTGCTGGCGCTGTCCCAGCAGCTCAGCGGGCGCTACGGCATGTACACGCAGGAGGCGGACCGGGTCATCGCCGCAGCCCGTGAGCGCGGGGAGGACAGCGTCGACGTGACCATGTCCGTCCCGGACTCCGCGGGCGACGCGGCCCGCGCTCTTGGCGCGATGTTGGCCGAGGCGGACGCCTTTTGCCGAGACGGCGACCTGCTCACGCTCGCGACGCCGGAGGAGCTGGTTCGTCTTCGCGAGTGGTACCTGGACCAGTTCATCACGCAGATCGAAGGCGGCCCACCCGTCCCCTGGCCGCAGTACCCAGGCTGACGCGGCACGCATCGAGCCGGTCAGGCCATACCGGGGAAGCCCACCTCTTCGTAGATGCGCTTGCAGTCCGGGCAGACCGGGAACCGCTGCGGGTCTCGGGAGGGGACCCAGGCCTTGCCACACAGCGCCACCACCGGTGTGCCGAGCACCCGCGCTTCGGTGACCTTCTCCGCCCCGCTCTTGGCCGGCGGGGGCCCGTCGGCCGGCACGAGGTGCGCGAACCGCTCGTGGTCGCCTTCCTCGGTGGCGACCCGGTCAAGGTCAGTCCTGGTGTCGGTCACGTCGCTCCTTACGCGTGGGGTCGGCTGACCGGCGCGGTCGTGGGGATGACCTCAGCATGGCAGCCCATGGTCCACCACTCCACGCCGCCGCGGCCCGAGACGTCCGTTGACGCCCGAAATTCATCGATTTGGATGATGACCGGGGGTCGGCCAACCGCCACAGTCCTGCCGAACGTTGCAACCCTGCCAGTAGGAGTGGCCATGAACGAACGCGACACCACGGCCCTTTCGGAGGAGCTGTTGACCCCTTCGGAGGTCGCCAAGCTGTTCCGGGTGGACCCCAAGACCGTCACTCGCTGGGCACGCAGCGGGAAGCTGTCGGCCGTGCGGACCCTCGGCGGCCACCGCCGCTACCGGGTCTCGGAGATCAGCGCGATCCTGGGGATCGACGCCGCCGACGCGTAGCGAGGTCGGCATCGTATTGATGCCGTAACGCCGTGACGGGACGATGCTCGCGATGACCGAGCGTCGCCTCGTCTTGGCCGCACTGGCGGTCTACGTCCTGACGGGCGTGCTGCTCGTCACCGGGGTGGCCTTTGCCCTCGTTGCCACGTCCCAGGGCAGCCCGGTCGAGACGAGCTGGGTCGACGTGGGGTTCGTCCTGGCGCTGTTCACCTTTCCGACCGTCGGCGTGATCGTCGCCAGGCGCCAGCCGCGCAACGCGGTGGGGTGGATCCTGATCGGCGTGGGCCTTGCCTGGCAGCTCAGCACGGCGGCGGAGGGCTACGGGGCGTGGGGGCTGCAGCATCCGGCCCACGCAGCGGCGGCGCGCTCGGTCCTTGGAGGGACGTCGTGGTTGTGGTCCCCCAGGGCTCGTCCCGCTGGCGACATTTCTGCTGTTGCTGTTTCCCGACGGGCACCTGCCCACGCACCGGTGGAGAGGCTGGGCGTGGTTCACGGGGATCGGCTTTGCCACCCTGACCCTGATGATCATGCTGGCGCCGGGTGAGGCCGAGAACGCCCTCGTCCCAGGACTGGAGAACCCCCTGGGCGTGGAGGCGCTCCGCCACGTCGAGTTCCTGCTGTGGGGGGCGGTACTCGCCGTCCCGTTGTACATGGTCGGCTGCGCGACGGCGCTCGTGCGACGCTTCCGTCACTCCCGCGGCGGGCAGCGTCAGCAGCTGAAGTGGCTGGCCGCAGCGGCGGCGGCGGTGGCGCTGGTGTACGGCACCGCACTGATCGTCAGCGTCCCGTATGGCTGGACCGAGTCGGCTTCAGGACCTGGCGCGCCGCCGTGGCTTGGCCTGCTGCAGAACACCGCACTGCTGTCGTTCATCCTCATCCCGGTGGCGGTGGGTATCGCCATCCTGCGCCACGGCCTGTACGACATCGACCGCCTCATCAACCGGGTCTTGGTGTACGGCGCCGTGTCGGCACTCCTGACCGTCGTGTACGTCGCCGGGGTGGTCGCGGCGAGCGTCGTGCTCCGCGGTGTGACTGGTCAGAGGCCCGGCGCGGCCGCAGTCGCCGTCTCGACGCTGATGGTGGCGGCGCTGTTCCGCCCTCTCCGCGGACACGTCCAGCGGGTGATCGACCGTCGCTTCTACCGTCGCCGTTACGACGCGAAGAAGGCGGTTGAGACCTTCGCGGCCAGCCTCAGGCACGAAGTCGACCTGGCCGCGCTCACCGACGACCTGCGCACGGTGCTCGGCGAGACCGTCCAACCCTCCGGGGTCCTCGTGTGGCTCGGCCACGGGTCCCTCCGCCACGACTGACGTGGCGGGGTGCCGGCAAATACGGCCGCGCCGAACCCTGGGACCGGGTCAACAGGTGGCCCGAGACTGACGGACCCTGCGGACACCTGAGCGACGGCCTCTGGGACACGACCCTTGGTGGTCAGCCGCACGCGATCTCTCGCGAGGACTTGTGCGGCCATTCGGGCCATGGGCCGCGTTCACGTGGTTCTCGCGGGCGCCGAAACCCGTCCCACACCGTGACGACGACGCGCACAACACCCAGGACGATTGCTAGCCCCGCACCGAAGCTCAGTGCCCACCCGACATCAGGGTAGAAGTGGCGGGCCATGCCGAGCGGTGCGGCCACCATGACGAAGCCGGCCCCGAGATACATGGCGCCAGGCAGCACCGATCGCATCCAGCCGCCGGCTCCCGGCCGGCGGGTCGGTCGCAGAGCGCCGCGACGAAGCCTGGTCACGTAGCGGACACCGGTGATCAGCAGCAGAGCGACGGCACCCCATGCGACGGCGGGGATGACGACGGTCATGAGCGCTGTGGGCCCGACGGGTTGGTGCTCCTCGCCGAGCAGCATGCGGAGGAGCCCGAAGCCGAGGTCGTACTGCGCATTGTGGCCTCGATCGCCCACGCCGCCCGCGAGAAAAGCGCTGGCGTTGGACACCACGGCGATGCCCAAGCCGTCGGCTTCCGGGGCGAGCAGCACGTGAGCGGTGAAGTGGCCCAGCGACCCTGGGTGGCTGACGATGGTCGTGCCGGCGAGCTCGTCGACGAACCAGCCGCGGCCGTAGCCCGCGTCCAGAGTTGTGGTCCAACCCGTTGGCTCGACCAAGCCGGTCGCGATGTCCAGAGCGCTGGCGGGGATGGCCGGATGACCCTCCAGGTGTGCCTGCATGAAGGTGGCGAGGTCGGCGGCGGTGGAGGCGACGTAGCCCATGGCGACACCTGCGTCGTCGTAGGGCAGCGCTGCGGGTCGCCACTGTCCGAACCACTGGCGGTGCCCCGTGGCCAGGTCCCCGGCCCGGTGGTCGTCCGCGGTGGCGAACGAGTCGGCCATCCCCAGTGGGGTGAAGATGCGGTCGCGCAGCTGCTCGGCGAAGGTGGCTGCGGTGACCTGCTCGACGACCGCTGCGAGCAGCATTGGCCCGGCGTTGCTGTACTCGAACGCATTGCCGGGGGTGCCCGCGAGCGGTCGGGACAGCAGCTCCCTGACCCGCCGCTCCAAGGCGTCGGGGCCGTGGTGGACCCTGACCTCGCCGGCGACGCCGACGTACATGCCCAGCCCGCCGGTGTGGGTGAGCAGCTGCTCGACCGTCACCGCGTCGAAGCCGTCCGGGGACTCGTCAACGAGGTGGGCCAGGTGCGGCCAGACCGCTTCGTCCCATGTCAGGACGCCTTCTTCGACGAGCTGGCCGACGACGGCGGCGGTGAACGGCTTGGACACCGAGCCGAGCAGGAAGGGCGTGTCCGGCGTGACTGGCCGGCCGGTCTCGTCGGCAACGCCGTAGCCGGCTAGGTGCACGACCCGACCGCCTCTCACGACCGCGACCGCGACGCCGGGCAGGTCACGGGCGGCCATGCGGTCCTCGATCCAGCGGTCGATGTCCGCCGACCCACCGGTCCGGATGCCCGCGCCACCCTCGGGTGCGGCCGCCGCCGGGATGCTTAGCAGGAGCAGCGCCCCGCTGAGCGCGACGAAGGCCAGGGTGAGGCGCCGGCAGATGCGGGTGGACGTCACACCTGCGCCTCGACGCGCTCGTGACCGGCTGTGCGTCGCACGGTGCGAGGCCAGGTCCAGGCCGTCCGGATGATCCACACGAGCAGGCCAACCTCCAAGGCGGCACCGAGGCCATAGAAGTAGGGCCACGACCCGCCGACGACGTTGAAGATCGAGACGGGAACGTAGATCGACGCCACGACCATGGTGGTCGCCCGGCAAGCTCGTGCGGGCAGGGTCGTGGACAGCACCACCATGAACAGCGGGATCGCCACAAGGATGAGGGCGCCGACGACAAAGGTCTGGGTGATGTCCAACCTCCACACGACACCGTTGAGGATGTCTTCGACGGAGCCAGGCTTGTACAGGTGGAAGTAGTCCACGTAGATGTACAGGAACATGAAGCTCGTCCATGCGGCTGCGAGCTTCGCTTGCACCGGGACTGGCGTGTTCTCGAGCGGGCCTGCGGGGCGTTGCTGTGTGCTCATCTCTGCTCCCTTGCCGATTGGCGAGCCGTGTCACGGCTCGTCCGCTTCAAGCTGGTGGCATCACGATGACGAGCGGCGGTGTTGCGCACATCGGTCTGAGGGCTCGACCTGCCCTGGCCGCGAGGACGGTGCAGGTCTCGTCCTTTCGGCGGCTCGCGTCATTGCGCTCCGGCTGTGGTCAACCGCGGCGTGGGGGTCGCGTGCTCCGCCGGGGCGTTGGTGCGCGTGCTGTGCCACAGCGAGTAGCCCAGCGCCACCATGGCGACGCCGTTGGGCCACGCCAGGAGACGGTAGAAGGCGTCGGGCATCACTGACAGCGCAGCGGTGACCAGACCGCTGACTGCCAGGAGCGCGCACGCCCAGCGAGCCAGCACGCGGGCGCGGTAGAGCGCGATGCCGAACAGCAGTGCGCCGGCGAGGAAGCACACGCCCTGCAGCGCGATGACGGTCGCCAAAACGCCGATGTCCCCGTCCGGCGTGCCGGCGAGGGCCACGGCGATGACGTCGTTGACGTAGCCGGGGTTGGCCTCGGCGATCTCCGGGAGGACGAAGGCGGAGACGAACTGTGTGCCCAGGATGAGCAGGTACCCGGCAGCGAACAGCAGGTAGCCGAGCAGGCCGAGTACGCCCGTTTCGCGCACATGGCGCAAGTACATGCCGGTGATGCCGACCAGGGCCAAGGCGGCCATCAGGCCCTTGACCGAGCTGCGGACCGCCATCTCAGTCGTGGCGATCGTGGCTGCGTCGAGGTGCGGGTGGCCCACCTGGACGCCGATGAACAGCAGGTCGGCCACCACGGCGGCGCTGCCGGCGAGCCGGGTGAGGGTGAGGGGGGTGATGCGCATATCCGCTCCTGGTTCCTGGCCCGTGCCCTGACGGCCGGGCGCCCGCAGTTGTATACGACGTATACAACGCTGAGGGAACGTTACGGTATACGCTGTATACATGTCAACGCACTGCGAGGAGCCGCGCATGACCGGTCGCCGGCAGGGCCCCCGCAAGGCGGTGCTGAGCAGGGAGTCAATCCTGCGCGCCGCCGTCCGACTGGCCGATGACGACGGCGTCGACGGACTGAGCATGCGCAAGCTGGCCGAGGGGTTCGGGGCGACGGCCATGGCGCTGTACCGGCACGTCGGGAACAAGGACGACCTGCTCGACGGCATGGTCGACCTCGTCTTCGGCGAGATCGAGATCCCCCGGGACGGGGGTTGGCGGGCGATCATGCGGCAACGGGCGGTTTCGATGCGTGCGGCGCTGCGCTGCCACCCCTGGGCGGTGGGCCTCATGGAGGCCAGGCAGCCGAGCATGGCGAACCTGCGCTACCACAACACCGGGCTCGCGTGCCTGCGGACGGAGGCCGGCCTGCCCATCGGCGACGCGATCGCCGCCTACAACCTCATGGACAGCTACGTCTATGGGTTCGCACTCCAGGAGAAGGCCCTCCCCCGCGACATCGCCGCAGAAGCCCGCGCCCGACGCGACGCGTTGACCGGCGCCGACCCCTCGTTGGCGGAGCAGTTCCCCTACCTCATCGAAGTTGTCGACGAGCTCGCCGCGTCGGGCTACGACTACAACGAGCAGTTCGAACGAGGTCTGGACGTGATCCTCGACGGCATCGAACGGCTGCGGCAGTGACCACCCTTCCTCAGGTGTCGATGCGCCGGGTCTCGTAGGCCCACATGGCGATCTCGACGCGATTACGAGCGCCGAGCTTACGCATGAGGCTGGCGAGGTGGGTCTTGACGGTGCTGACGCTGATGTGCAGGTCGTCGGCGATCTCGTGGTTGGTCCAGCCCTGCGCGACGGGGATGAGGATCTCCTCTTCCCGGCTGGTGAGCGGTTCGATTGGCTGGGCCGGTGGCTGCCGGGTGGGGGTTTCGGCGAAGGCGGCGAGGAGCCGTGCGGTGATGCTCGGCGCGATGAGGGCGTCGCCGTTCGCGGCGGCGTGGACGGCCTGGGTCAGCAGGTCGGGGCCGGCGTCTTTGAGCAGGAAGCCCTTCGCGCCGGCCTTCAGCGCTGCGTGCACGTACTCGTCGATGTCGAAGGTGGTGATCACGATGACCGCCAGCGGGTCGGCGACGGCGGCGCCAGCGAGCTGGCGGGTGGCCTCGATGCCGTCCATCTCGGGCATGCGGATGTCGAACAGGCACACGTCGGGCCGCAGCTCGCGGGCGAGCACCACGGCTTGGCGTCCGTCGGCCGCCTCGCCCACCACCTCGATGCCCGGTTGGGCGTCGAGGATCATGGTGAGCCCGGCCCGGACGATGTCCTGGTCGTCGGCGATGAGCACCCGGATGGTCATCGAGGCATCCTGCTCTTGGGCAGCACCGCTTCGACCGTCCACCCTCCGCCGGTCCCCGGCCTGGCCTGAAGCGTCCCGCCCAGCAGGCTCGCACGCTCGGTCATGCCGACGATGCCGTAGCCCGTGGCAGGCTTCCCGGTCGGGATGTCGCCGTCGTCGCGGACGCTCAGGCGCACCTGCTCGCCCTCATCGGTGACCTCGACGGTGATCCGGGTCGCGTCCCGGGCGTGGCGCACGGCGTTGGTCACCGCCTCCTGCGCGATGCGGTAGAGGGCGACCCCGACCCCGGGGTTCAACTCGGCGAAGTCACCGGCCAGCTGCACATCCACGCGCGGCCAGCCACCGACGTTGCGGGCGAGCCGTTCGATGTCGGCCAGCCCCGGTTGCGGGGCGAGGTCGGCCTCGGCCCCCTCCCGCAGGACCCCGACCATGGCGCGCATCTCCTCGAGTGTGCGCGACGCCGTCTCCTCGATGGTCGCCAGCGCCGCCGCTGCGCGGTCAGGATGGGCGGCGGCGACGGTGCGACCGGCCTGCGCCTGGATGGCGATGGCGGAGACGTGATGCCCGACCGCGTCGTGAAGCTCGCGGGCCAGCTCGTTGCGCTGGAGGAGCTTGGCCTGCTCGATGTCGCGGATCCGGGTGTTCGCGTGGAAGCGAATCGACGCGCCGAGCGCGGCGGAGAACAGGAAGAACCCGTACCCGGCGACGACCTCGGCCGCGGTCATCGGAGCTTCGGCGACGAACGTGATGGGGAGCCACACCAAGATGATCCCGAGGCCGACTGCGGCCTCGCGGCCGGAGCCCCAGCGGAACAGTGCGTAGGGCAGCAGCAGCAACCCGGCGATGGTCAGCAGCCCGATCGCGTCGATGACGAAGATCCGTGCCACGTCGAACCCGATGAGGGTGCCGAAGGCGATCGCGACCGCGGCCAGCGGGTGGGTGCGGCGCCACAGCAGTGAGAGGGCGACCACGCCGCTGACGGCCATTACCAGCGGGCCCCACCCTCGGTCCTCCCGCAACAGCAGCTCGAGCACCGAGCCTGAGACGAGCACAGCGACCAGCGCCCAGTCCCGCCACACCCGCGCGGGTGGTCCTGCCGGGCGCGGCTCAGCCCACAGCGCCCGCAAGGAGTGACCGACCATCGCTCCAGCGTAGGGAAGCGGCGTGCGCTGCGGATCAGCCGAAAGGACCAGTGGTGCGCCGTCCTTGCGGTCAGGCGAACTCGAGCCCGCAGACGGATGTGTCGCAGGCCCGACCTGGTCATCGTGGCACCCATGCCGATCGACAACGGAGGGATCATGACCAAGCCAAAGCATCTCGCCCGGATCGCCGGGGGCCTCTACCTGGCCATGTGCATCCTGGGCGCCGGCGCTCACCTGGGTATCCGCGCAGGCGTTCGCGTGCCGGATGACGCAGCCGCCACCGCGGCAAACATCATCGCGAACCCGACCCTGTTCCGGTTCGCCCTGGTCGCTGACATCGCGATGGCCACGGTCTTCGTGCTCCTCGGCGTCGCGTTGCACCGGCTGCTGCGACACGTCGACCGGCACGCCGCCGGGGCGCTCGTGGTGTTTGTCACCGTCGGCGCCGGCTTGATGCTGACCAACTTGGGGTTCCACCTCGCCGCGCTGCTCGTCGCCACCAACCCCGCCTACGGCCAACCCGGCGGCGACGGTCTCGTGCTGCTCCTGCTGGACTTGCACCACCACGGCTACGCCCTCGCCGGGATCTTCTTCGGCCTGTGGCTGCTGCCCCTGGGCTACCTAGCCCATACGTCCGGGTTGTTCCCGAAGCTGCTCGGGGTCCTGCTCGTCGCCGCAGGCGGCGCATGGATCGTTGGCACGCTTGCCGTGTTCGCCTGGCCTGACCTTCCCACCGCCGTCCACACGATCATCGAAGCCCCCAAGTTCGCGGAGTTCTGGATGGTCGCCTACCTGATCACCAAGGGCGTGCGCGCGCACCGAGCCGACCGTCCGGTCCCTGCGGCGGCCTGACCGATGCAGGCCATCGTCCAACATGCGTACGGAACCGCAGAAGCCCTGCTCCTCGAGGACGTGGAGCAGCCCACACCGGGACCGCACGAGGTGCTCGTCGGCGTGCACGCCGCCTCAATCAACCACGCGGATCTGTTCCTCGCCGCGGGACGGCCCTACGTCATGCGCGTCGCCGTCGGGCTGCGCCGGCCGCGCGTCGCCATCCGGGGACGTGATCTTGCCGGCGAGGTCGTGACGGTCGGCGAAGCAGTCACCCGGTTCGGTCCCGGCGATCACGTCTACGCCGAGACCACCACCGGCACCTTCGCCGAGTACGCCTGCGTCCCCGAGCACCTGCTGGCGCTCAAGCCCGCCAACCTGAACTTCGAGCAGGCTGCGGCCGTGCCGCTCGCGGGGGTCGCCGCCCTGCAGGGCCTGCGCGACGTCGGCGAGGTGCAACCCGGCGACGCGGTGCTCGTCAACGGCGCGTCGGGTGGTGTCGGCACCTTCGCCGTGCAGATCGCCAAGGCGCTCGGCGCCGACGTGACCGGCGTGTGCAGCACCCGCAACGTCGAGCTTGTCCGCTCCCTCGGTGCGGATCACGTCATCGACTACACCCACGAGGACTTCACCCGCAGCGGCCAGCGCTTCGACGTGATCTTTGACCTCGCCGGGCGACACACCGGTGCCGCCTGCAGACGCGCGCTCACCCGGACCGGCACCCTCGTCTCCGCCAGCGGACACGGCGGGCCGGTCCTCGGGCCGCTCGGCCGGTACCTGCGGACACTCGCCTCGTCGCTGTTGACGTCCCAGCACCTGCGCGTGCTCGTCGCGAAACCATCCCGACACGACCTCGAGACGCTCAGCGCCCTGATCGAGGCGAGGCGCGTCAGGCCCGTGATCGAGCAGACGTACGCGTTGAGCAAGACCGCCGAGGCCCTCCGTCACCTCTCCGAGCAACGCGCCCGTGCCAAGATCGTCATCGCCGTGCGGCAGGCCGGACCACCACCACCGCCAATGGAGGCACCATGAGCGTCCACCATGCGGTCACACTCACGGCGGCAGGCGGTGTCGGCGTTGCGGTTGCTGCGGCCACATGGCAGCAGTCGTCCCAGCTGCCAGTCCAGCCGCAGGAGGCTGCCGGCGTTCAGCCGATCCTGTGGACGGGTCTTACCAACGCGAGGAGGAGCGTCAATGCGACCGCGAGGACGCCCTTCTCCAACGGACCCGTGTCCGTAGCGCCGATGGCCAAGACCAAGCTCATTGCCGCGAGGAACATGACGAGTGGGCCCGGCAGGTCTCGAACCTGCGGCCAAGGGATTATGAGTCCCCTGCTCTAACCAGCTGAGCTACGGGCCCGTCGCCCGGCAGGGTACCGGCCGGCCAACCGCTACGACGCCTCCTCCAGCGCGCCGATGAGCTCGTCCTTGGTCATCTTCGACCGCCCCGGGATGTCCGCCTCGCCGGCGCGCTCGTACAGCTCGTCCTTGCTCAGCGACCCCAGATCGTCGCCGCCGGCGGACGACCCGCCCACCTTGCCACCGCCGGACTTCGACGCCTCCACGCTGGCCCGCAGCGCCTCCATGAGGTCGGCGACCTGCGGTGTCTCCTCGCGCTCCTCGACGACGATGTCCTCGCCTTCCGCCTTGCGCTTGATCAGCTCGAGCACCCGGTCCCGGTAGGTGTCTTCGTACTTCCCGGGATCCCACTCGGCGGACAGCGACTCGATCAGCTGCTCGGCCATCGCCAGCTCGCGGTCGCTGACCTTGACGTCGACCGGCGCGTTCCCGACGTCGTCGGCGCCGCGGACCTCGTCGGCGAAGTACATGGTGGACAGCCCGAGCAGATCACCGATCGGCCGGATGGTCGCGAGGTACTGCTTGTCGCGCATCACGAAGCGCGCGATCGCCACCTTGTTGGTCTGCCGCATCGCATCGAGCAGCAGTGCGTACGGCTTTTCTGCGCCGACGTCCTCGGCTGGCCCCAGGTAGTAGGTGTTGTTCCAGTAGATGGGGTCGATGTCGTCGAGGTCGACGAAGTCCTCGATGTCGATCGTGCGGCTCTTGCTCGGCTCGACCGCCTCGAGCTCCTCCGGCGTCACGATCACGTACTGGCCATCGCCGACCTCGTGGCCCTTGACGATGTCTCGGTACTCGACCTCTTCGCCGCTGTTCTCGGCGACCCGCTTGTAGCGAATCCGTTCACCGGTGTCCTTCTGGAACTGGTGGAAGTCGATCGAGTGCGAGGACGTCGCGCTGTACAGCTTCACCGGGATCGTGACGAGGCCGAAGCTGATCGACCCGCTCCACATCGCTCGCGCCATGGCGAAAACCTACCGCGTCGAGGTTCCCAGTGGCGCGGCGACGGGCGGGGTCGCGATGGACAACGCGATGCGGAGATCACCGCAGCGGTTCTCGTAGTCGTCGAACGCGGCGCTGCACGTCGGGCACTTCGACCGCACCAGCGCCTGGACCGTGTCGTCCGGGATGACGAACCATGCGACACACTGCGGGCAGTGCCCCCGCGTCTCGAACTCGCTGCTGACGTTCACGGACTCCCCCAGCCAGGCCCCGCACAACCGGACAAAAGGGGTATCCCCTCGGGTGGCTTGGGGTAATCCTGGCGCCGCGCGCCTGCTGGCTCTGGGGGTGGGACTTGAACACCCACCCGCGCTCCGATGTGCCCCGAACTACGGCATATTTGATCGCGCTGCACCCGACTGGATCGGACTGCATCCGACCCTGGTGCGGCATCCCGTGCGGCATGGTCTGTTCAGGCGGTACCGCTGAACCGCTGGTACACCGCTTGGCGTGACACGCCGTACATCTGTCCGATCGTCGCCCAGGACGCGCCGGCGGCTCGGGCGAGGTGGACGCAGCTGCGCTCGAGCTCCTCGGCCTGCTGGCGCAGCTGTATCGCGGTCGCCAGGCGCTGCCCCGGATCGGTCGTGCCGGCGAGCTGCTCGAGCGCGGCTTTCATCTCATCCATGGCGTAAAGATATTCTTGACGTCACACGTTTGTCAAGGTAACCTTGACAGCATGAACGGACACCAGCTCCCCGAGACCGTCACCCTCAGCCGCGACGAGGCCATCGAAGTGCTCCACGCGTTGGAGTCCGCCGCCGGCGCCCTCTCTGACGTGGCGGTCGCGTTCGACGTCGACGGGGCCATCCGGATCGTGCAGGACAAGCTCGGCCGAGACCTGCCCGAGGGCTGAGAGCCCCGGTGTGCCCTCTGTGGACATCGAGGGATGGCACCAGGTGAGGGGTCGTACCATGCTTGAGCATGGGAGCCAGCGAAATCCAATGGATGAGCAGCCAGGCGGCCGCCGACCATCTTGGGATCACCACGCGGACGCTGTACCGGCTGGTCGATGAGGGCCAGTTGCCGGCCTACAAGATCGGGCGTGTCCTGCGGCTGCAGCGAACCGATGTCGAGGCGTTCATCAAGTCGGCTCGTGTTGAGCCGGGGTCGCTACGACATCTGTACCCGGAGGGTCGCGGCGACGTCGACTAGATCGCTATGGCTCGACACAGCCGACGACGGGCAGCCTGACTGAGCAGTCGCCAGGCGGCGGCGCCGACGGTGCCGGTGTTGGGGCCGGTGGTTGCGGTCGGGGGCTGGGCTGCGGCCGCGGTTCGGGTTGGCTCGGCGGCTGCTGCGCGGGCGGGTCTCGGCGGGG
>Ga0247713_1001092_pt1 | contig 14212 bp, 15 predicted proteins | sample 21E_NmetaG_FD_189936 | JGI IMG/M metagenome (GOLD analysis project Ga0247713, IMG submission 189936) | Soil microbial communities from hillslope of Landscape Evolution Observatory, University of Arizona, Oracle, AZ, United States - 2-1-E_N | ecosystem: Engineered > Artificial ecosystem >... | reverse complement strand
AGGCCGCGACGAGCACCAGGCCGCCGCCCGACAGGACCCGCGCGGCCTCGACCAGGAGGCCTTCGGCGTGCTCGCCGGAGCGGCTCACCTCGTCGGCGAGCAGCACCACCCCGTCCACGGAGGCCTCGGACAGCCCGTCGAGGGCAGCACGGCGCACGGGCAAGCCAGCGCTCTGCAGCGCTTCGGCCGTCGACGCGGCGGGGGTGACCAACGACTCGAGCCCGGAGAGCCGCTCGACGGCCAGGGCCACGAGCTCGGCGGCCAGGAACGCGGAGGTCCCGTGCTCGGGGGCCGCGTGATTCGAGGTCACGCGCCGCCGGTTACCCGCAGGCTCGCCGCACGTACGGGTAGGGGTTCACGTTGCCCCCGCCGCCGGGCATGACCTCGAAGTGCAGGTGCGGGATGCCGCGCGCGTTGCCGGTGTCGCCGTTGAGGGCGATCTGCTGGCCGCTGCTCACGGACTGGCCGGCCGACAGGCCCCCTACGTAGCCCTGCAGGTGGGTGTAGTAGTAGCGGGTCCCGCTGGCGCCGTTCAGGTACAGCGAGATCCCGCCGAGCCGGTTGGAGTTCATCCGTGAGATCGTGCCCGACTCGTAGGCGTAGATCGGTGTTCCGCGGGGCGCCAAGATGTCGGTGCCCTTGTGGGCGCGCCCGCCGGAGCGAGCGGCGCCGTAGGTGTCGCTGTAGCTGCGGGGCTGACCGACGGGGCAGGCGATCCCGCCGCTGATGGGCGCGGATGGCCCGGCTGCCGCGTTGGACGGCGCGCTGGGTGACGCCCCCCGTGCCGGGCGGGATTGGGCGGCCGCACGCGGAGCCGTCGTGGTCCGCGCGGCAGCCGCCCGCTCGGCGTCGGCAGCGGCGCGCCGGGCTTCCGCGGCTGCCCGCTCTGCCTCGACGACGGCCCGGGCCTGCTGTTCCTCGCGCTCGGCGGCAGCCACCAGGCCGGCCGCTTCCTCTCGGGCTTGGTCGAGCTCGTCGCGGCGCACGCGCAGGAGCGCCGCCGCCTTGGCGGCGGCATCGGCGGTGACCTGGGTGCGGACCCGGGCTGCCGACGCCGCCTCGAACCCCGCCCGGCTCTGCTTCGCGATGAGGCCGAGCAGCCGCGCCTGCGCGAGCGCCTCCCCCGGGGAGCCGCTGGACAGCAGGGCGAGGGTCGGATCGGCGCTGCCGTACCGGTAGGACGCCTGCGCGAGCAGGGCGACCGCGGTGGTGGCGTGGTCGGCGTCCTTGCGGTGCGCGTCCACCGTTGCGGTCAGCCGCTCGAGCTCTGTCTCGGCGGAGGCGACGCCCGCCTGCAGCTCGCTCAGGCGTTGCAGGACCCCGTCCAGACGCTCCTGGGCCCCACGCCGCTGTTCCTGGGCCCTCTCGATTCGGGGGTCGCCGGCGTTGGCCGGAAGGGAACCCGGCCAAGCAACGACAAGCGCGGCGATCACCAAGCCGACGACCACGCTGCGGAAGAGGGCAACGTGGGGAAGGGCAAGGCGGTCACGCCACGCGGGGGGAGGCGCATGCATGAAGACCCTCACCCTAGCCCGCGCGCGGCCCGAGGGCCAGTCAATCCGCACCAGCCCGGTGGCATGGCCACCGGTCCGGCGGGGTCGGTCGCATGGTCACGGGTCCGGCGGCGTTGGTCGAGCCGGCGTGCCGTCCTCGGGACGGGCTGCGTCCACGACCCGCCAGACCGCGCCGACACGGATGATCGTGACGACCAGGGCGCCGAAGCGGTCGCCGCGGCGGACGACGGCCACCGCCTCGTAACGGTTCGGCGCCACCAGCACGCCGTGGGTGTGCACGAGCCGACCCGGCGGGCCCGACTGCACCCAACGATCCGCCAGCCTCAGCGCTAGCTGTGGGCAGAGCACCGGCTCGAGCTGCGCGCGGGTGCGGCGACCCGCTTCGACCTCGAGGAACGCCTGGCTGAACCCCGCCGCCAGCCGCTGCAGCGGCGCATGGTCCTCGTCGGCGACACGGGTGGGCGGCCGTCGCGACCCCGGTCCACGCCCGGCGGGACCCGCCGGTCCGCGACCGGCGGCATCGGACTGGCGCGGCCGACGGGGACGGCGGGCCGGTTGGCGGGGTGCAGAGATGGTCACGGTGGCTCCATTCGGTGGGACGTCAGCGTTCGGCTCCGAGCACCGCCGGCTCGGGTTCGGCGCGCAACCACACCTGGTGGTCACGGACCGCCGAGTCCCCCGGGGCCAGTGCCCACATCCGGGCACGCAGCAGGGGGGCTCGGTCGGCATGGGAGCTCGCGCGGGCGTCCACCTCCAGGCGGTCCACCCCGGTGTAGCCGGCCGCCTCGAGGGCTCGGGTAACGCCCTCACCGTCCGCGCTCCTGGGCTCCCACCGGGGTGCCTCCGCCACCGTCACGGCGACCGCCACGGGCCAAGGGTCCCCGACGGCGACGGGCTGCCCCTCCACGACCTGGACGGGGACGGCGAAACGTGCCGCCCTCACGGTGTCCCACCGCTCACCCGAGCCCTCCAGCACGACCGCTGTCACGGTGACGACGGCGACATCATCTGCCCACTGCACCCCGTCGGGCACGGCGAGGTCCACGTAGCGGCGCGGGCCCTCCCCGTCGCCCTCCGCCTCGGTGGTCGTCACCGACAGGCGCACTGCCAGGGCAGCCGCAGCGCCGAGAGCCGGCTCCACCCCGGGGGATCCCGCCGAGGTCGACGTGGGCGCTGACGGCCCCGCCGACCCGGGCCGCTCACCCTCGGCCGACCTGTGCTCCACGTCCTCGGCCGAAGCCGGCTGCCCGTTCTCGGCTGACACCGGCTGCTGCCCATCGCGCGGCGCGGGGTCCCCGGCGAAGGCGGCGACCGCAAGCCCGACGGCCACCGCCCATGGCAGCGCCGCGGCCAGCAGCAGCAGGCGCCGACGACGCGGCGGCGCGTCCGTTTCATGTTCGGGCGGGCGTTCCCATGGCGCGGGTTCCGCGGGCTCCGCGTCCTCCGGACCCGCCGCAAAGCTCTCCCATTCGGGCCACCCCGCCCCTGCGCCCTCCGTTGCGCCGTCGTGCAAACCGTCGTCCATCCCGGCCTTGTCTGTGCCGGTGACGGCGTCCTGCCGCGCGCGCAGCCAATCGGCAAGCGGGTTGTCGCTCATGACAGCTCCCTGCCCCCAAGTGTCGGAGAGGCATGGTTATACGACAGGTTGAGAGACGGTTCAAGAAGGTTTTACAAGAACTTGTCGAGTCCCGGTCGTCTTGCGTACACTGGCGCAACCGGGGAGAGGCGGAGCGCCACGATGACGACGGCTCGCCAAGAGCTGACGGAGGCCGAGCGACGGGCCACCTTCACCCGTGACGCGCTGCCCTACCTCGACGCGCTGTACTCCGCGGCTCTGCGCTACACCCGCAACCCGGCCGACGCCGAGGACCTCGTGCAGGAGACCTACACGAAGGCCTACGCGAAGTTCCACCAGTACCAGCCGGGGACGAACCTGAAGGCCTGGCTGTACCGGATCCTCGGCAACACCTACATCAACAGCTACCGGGCTCGCCAGCGCCGGCCGGTCGAGGTCTCGGCCGACGCGGGCGGGGAGAGCGACTTCTCGCTGTACGACCGCATCGCCGGATCCACGCACGCTCCCGCCGAGGCCGAGGTGCTGTCGCGGCTGACCGACGACGAGGTCAAGCAGGCGCTGGCCGAACTGCCCGAGGCCTTTCGCATGGCCGTCTACCTCGCCGACGTGGAGGGGTTCCGCTACGCCGAGATCGCCGACATCATGGGCACCCCCGTCGGCACGGTGATGAGCCGGCTGCACCGGGGAAGAGCCCGGCTGCACGAGGCGTTGTACCACTACGCGCGTGAGCGTGGCCTGCTCGGTCCCGAGGCCCGATCCGGCGCACCAGAGGACCCTGACCCGGGAGCACAGAAGACATGAGGGAGCCGTGCCGCAAGGTGCTGAGCGAGCTCGACGCCTTCCTCGACGGCGAATGCGGCCCAAGCCTGGATGAGGCCGTCCGCCGGCACCTCCGAGAATGCTCCCCGTGTCTTGACCGTGCGGACTTCCAACGCGAGCTGCGCACGCTGATCGCGTCCAAGTGCAAGGATGCGGCCCCGTCGGGTCTGCTCGACCGCGTCATGGACAACCTGACCGACCGCTGACCGTTCAGACACACACCCGTTCAGACACACACCCGTTCAGACACACACCCGTTCAGACACACACCCGTTCAGACACACACCCGTTCAGACACACACCCGTCGACCGGAGGCCTTGCCCTATGCGCGTGCTCGTCACCGGTGGCGCCGGTTTCATCGGCTCCAACCTCGTGGACCGGCTTCTCGAGGACGGCCATGAGGTCACCGTCGTCGACGACCTCTCGACCGGCAAGCTCGCCAACCTCCAGCGGGCCCGGCGCGACCCCGACCTGCCGCTGCACTTCCAGCGCCTCGACATCACCTCGACCGCTCTGGAACGGGCGGTCGACAAGGCCCGCCCGGAGGTGGTCCTGCACCTGGCGGCTCAGATCGACGTGCGCCGCAGCGTCGCCGACCCTGTCCACGACGCGCTGGTCAACGTCATCGGCACCGTGCAGCTCCTGGAGGCGTGCCGTCGCCACGACGTGCGCAAGTTCGTCCTCACGACCTCGGGCGGATGCATCTACGGCGAACCCGTCGCCGCAGACCTGCCCATCGGCGAGCACTACCCCGGCCACCCGCATTCCCCCTACGGAGCGAGCAAGCGCGGTGTCGAGGAGTACCTGCACACCTATGAGGCCCTGTACGGCCTGCGCTGGACGTCCCTGGCCCTCGCCAACGTGTTCGGGCCCCGCCAGGACCCCGGAGGCGAGGCCGGCGTGGTATCGATCTTCGGAGGCCGGATGCTCGCCGGCCAGCCCGTCACGATCTACGGCGACGGCGAGCAGACCCGTGACTTCGTCTACGTCGACGACGTCGTCCACGCGTTCACGCTGGCGATGGACGGCGGTGACGGGTTGCGGTTCAACATCGGCACCGGGCAACCGACATCGGTCAACACCCTCTACGCCGAGCTCGCCGATCTCGCGGGCTACGCCGACGCCGCGGAGCACGCCCCCGAGCGCAGCGGCGAGCTGCGCCACATCGCCCTCGACAGCCGTCTGGCGGCCACCGAGCTGGGGTGGAAGCCCTGGACCACCCTACGCGAGGGGCTCGGCGCCACCCTGGACTGGCTCCGCGGCTGAGCCGTCCCGGGGGGGACCCCCCCGGCTCGTGCCCTGCGCGCTGCGCGCACGTCGTCCGGCAGGCCGCGGATGGCGGAGCATGAGGTTGACGACGAGGATGCCGACACCCGCGGCGAGCACCATGTCGCCGGCGCTCACCACCGTACGGAGCACCGGGATGGCGTAGATGTCCGCGAGCGGGCTCAGCACGTCCCCCTCGACCAGCAGGCGGTGCTTGCCGGGGGTGATGGTGGTCGCCGTCCCGCCCGACACGGCCAGCAGGGCGTCCAGGGAGACCGGCATGGCGCCGTTGGCGGTGATCACGGCGGCGTTCATCGCGAATCCGGTGAAGACGAGGGTCATGCCCGGCAGCAGGTGGTTGGCGACCACGAAGGCCAGAAGCGCTGTGTGGCTGAGCAGCAGCAGCGGCGACGACACCGCGGTCACCGGCCCGCCGGCCCAGCTCACCGCCGCCAGAGCGCCCTGGGCGGCCACGGACAGGAGCACCAGCCAGCCGTGGCGCAGGTCGGCGTGGGCGAGGTTCGCCAGTCGGCCACCGCGCGCGTAGCCGAAGACCAGCGCGCACAGCACGGTCGCGAGCACGAGGACCATGGCTCCCATGGTGGCACGCCGCGTGAGCCATCGACGGCGGGAGGCCCGGTCCGCCTCCCGCTCAGCACTTCGTGGCGGTCGCTGCGCGACCGCCTCACCCAGCACAGCTGAGAACCGCCTCGCTGGCGCGGACGATTCACGAGGCTCAGGGGAGGCGGTACCATCGGGCCTGTGAACAAGCCAGCCGCCCGGCCCTCGAGCCCCCGTGACCAGGACGCCGCCCTGCGTGATCTGCGGGGCAAGCTGTCGGGCGTCCTGCGGCGGCTGCCGGACATCGAGCGGCGCGTCGTGGAGCTGCGCATGGGCCTGGACGACGGCACACCGGCCAAGCCCGGTGAGGTCGCCGCTGCGCTCGGCCTGACGATCGCCGAGGTCAAGAAGATCGAGACCCGCGCGTTCTCCCGGATCCGCGAGGTCGGACCGATCAAGGGACTCGAGCGCTTCCTCAGCCGATAGCCTCAGTCTCAAGCGGCTATCCTCCCCCCATCAGTAACGCAGCTCCCTCCGACGGCGTCATAGGCCGCGTGTGCCCGTTGACGCGTCCGGACGGCCGGAGCGTCGTCTGTGCTCCCAGGCCCGAAGATGTGGTCGGCAACCGATGGGGTGTCGTGTGATCTCCCGCTCGCTGGTGGTGCTGCTGCTCTCGGTCGGCCTCTTGCTGTCCGGTCTGGGTGCGCCTGTCGCGGGGGCGGAGATCACTTCGCCGACGGTCGCCGAGCGGCTCGACGGTCTGCCCCTCGGCGAGGACGCCGCCGAGGTGCAGGAGCGTTTGCGCGCATGGCGCCAGGACGAGTCCGCCGTGGGCTCGTCGCGCGCTGAGGGCGTGGCCGGTGCCGCGGCCATCCGCTCGCGTCCCACAAGGACCCCGATCCCGTTCTCCATGGTCGGCTTCGAGATCCCGCCGGGGGCGGAGGTCGGCTTCCGCACATCGAGCGACGGCCACCGCTGGTCGCCATGGCAGTGGGCGCCGGCGGTGGGAGACACCGAGGGGCCCGACCCCGGGACGGCCGAGGCGGTCGAGGCTGTCTCCGGGTGGACGCGCAGCGAGGGGCACTGGGTCGGCGACGCCGAGTGGCTGCAGCTGCGGGTGCTGAACGGGCGGACCGAGGACGTGGGCGTCGACCTGATCGACTCCCTCGGACTCTCTCGCTCCGGGCCCGAGCGCGCCGTCGACGCCATCCGGGCCGCCCTGCGCCCGGCGCCCGCGCCGGCCGCCGCCGCTCCCGAGAGGCCCCGCATCATCAGCCGGGCGGAGTGGGGCGCCGACGAGTCGCTGCGCAGCGGCAACCCGTCGTATGCCGCGCGCGTGCGCATGGGCGTCCTGCACCACACCGCCAGCTCGAACGACTACACGCAGGCTGAGGCGCCGGGGGTCCTGCGGGCGATCTACCGGTACCACACGGTGAACCTCGGCTGGAGCGACATCGGCTACAACCTCCTCGTCGACCGGTTCGGGACCGTGTACGAGGGGCGCGCCGGAGGCGTCGAGTCGGGAGTCGTCGGCGCCCACGCGCGGGACTGGAACACCGGGACCTTCGGCGTGTCGGTGATCGGCTGCTTCGACTCCACGGCGTGCGCGGGCATCAACGGCGGGGGTGGCGCGCTGCCGGCCGCGGTCGAGGAGTCGCTCGTCGAGCTGCTGGCCTGGAAGCTCGACGTGCACTCGATCAACGTCGACGCGTCCATCGACATGAACGGGGCCACCAAACCGACCCTGACGGGGCACCGCGACGTGGGGGCCACAGCGTGCCCTGGCGACCTCTTCTACGCGAAGCTGGGCGACATCCGCCGCGCCGTGCTCGCCCGCCAGGACACCCAGGGAGGGGTCGTCCTCGACCCGGGCGCAAGCCCGTCGACCGTCGCGCTGCGCACAGGCAGCCTCACCAGTGACATCACCTTCTCCGCGCGTCTGCGTCCGCCGGGGCCATGGCGGCTGATCGTCTCGGGCCCCGACGGGGGGGTGGTGCACGCCGCGGCGGGATCCGGCGAGACGGCGGTGGTGCAGTGGTCGGGAGGCAGCGCCCTGCGTGCCGGCACCTACACCTACGAGTTCTCCAGCGACGGGCGGCGGCCCGCGGCGGGGCCGGTGAAGCTCGAAGCGCCGTGCGAGGACGTCTTCTGCGACCTCGGTGACTCGGTGCACAAGCAGGCCATCCTGCGGCTGCACGAACGCGGCGTGGTCAGCGGCTGCGCCGACGGGCGGTTCTGCCCCAGCGGACGCGTCACCCGCGGTCAGATGGCCACGATGACCGCCCGTGCGCTTGGCCTGCAGCCGCAGGGCGGCGACCACTTCACCGACGTGCCCTCCGGCCACGCCCACGCCGAGGGGATCAACGCCCTCTACGAGGGGGGCATCGTCCAGGGTGACGGGGGACGGTTCCTGCCCAACGTGGAGGTCCGCCGTGACCAGATGGCGACGTTCATCCGCAACGGGTTCGGGTTGGGGTCAAGCGGGGCCAGTCACTTCCGCGACGTGGCGGGCAACACCCATGAGGCGGCGATCAATGCCCTTGCCGAGCGGGGCATCACCACCGGCGACGGCAGCGGTCGGTACCTGCCCGAGCGGCAGATCCGGCGGGACCAGATCGCCTCGCTGCTCGATCGCGCGCTGCAGGCCGCTCCCTAGGAGATGTCCCTCCCCGAGGAGCTCCTGGCAGAACGCTCCGGTCTGGATGCCGGCGCCATCGAGCATCTGCTGCTCTTGCTGGCCGACTGGCAGATCCTGGCCGACCTCTCGTTCGCCGACCTCCTGCTGTTCGTCCCGGAGGAGGACTCCGACCGCTATCTCTGCGCCGGCCAGATGCGCCCCTACACGGCCCAGACGATCTACCACGAGGACCTCGTCGGCCAGTCCTTCCCCCGAGGTGCACGACCTATGGTCGGCAGGGCCCTGGCGGAGGGCCGGGTCATCCGAGACGCCGATCCGGACTGGTCCACCGGCGTACCCGTGCGGGAGGAAGCCGTGCCGGTGCGCTACGGCGACGACATCATCGCGGTCGTCACCCGCGAGGCGAACGTGTCGACGGCGCGCTCACCCAGCCAGCTGGAGCTGACCTACCTGCGCTCGGCGGGGGAGCTGGCGCAGATGCTCAGCGACGGCACCTTCCCGTACAGCGGCGACACGTCCGAGGAGCGGGAGACCTCACCGCGCGTCGGGGACGGGATCATGCGCGTCAACGGGGAGCAGGTCGTGACCTACGCGTCCCCCAACGCGATCTCGGCATACCGTCGCCTCGGCAGCGTGCCCAACGTCATCGGGCGCCCGTTGGAGGAGTTCGAGCCCGGTCATGACGACCTCGCCGAGGGACTGGCCACCGGGGCGCCGGTCGAGACCGAGGTCGAGGCGCAGGGGGCGATCATCCAGCGGCGGCTGCTGCCGTTGATCAGCGGGGGTCGGGTGGTCGCGGGCTTGGTGCTGGTCCGCGAGGTCACCGAGCTGCGCCGGCACGAGCGTGCCCTGCGGGTGAAGGACGCAACGATCCGGGAGATCCACCACCGGGTGAAGAACAACCTGCAGACGGTGGCCTCACTGCTGCGCCTGCAGGCTCGCCGCCTGCACTCCGAGGAGGGACGGGAAGCCCTGACCGAGAGCGTGCGACGCATCTCCTCGATCGCCCTCGTCCACGAGACCCTCAGTCAGGAGTCGCGGCAGCGCGTCGACTTCGACAAGGTCGCCCGGCGGGTCATCGACATGCTGGCCGACGGCCTCGTGCACCCGGACCAGCCCGTGGAGTTCAGGACCGACGGGCGGGCCGGGGACCTTCCGGCCGAGGTCGCCACCCCGCTTGCGCTCGTGCTCACGGAGCTGCTGCAGAACAGCGTGGAGCACGCGTTTCCCGCACGGGGCGGCACGGTGTGGATCGCCTTCGAGCGCGGTCCGGTCACGTTGCGGGTGCTGCTGGAGGACGACGGCGTGGGGCTGCCCGAGGGCGAGACCCTGGACGACCGCGCCAACCTCGGGTTGCAGATCGCTCGCACGCTGGTCGAGACCGAGCTCGGTGGCACGTTCACGTCGCCGCCGGGCACCGGAGAGGGCAAGGGCCTGACCGTGGAGCTCGTGCTGCCGCTGCCCTGAAGGTCATGCGGCGTAGGCGCGGGCCTGCTCGTCGGCGGGTCCTGCTCGCTTCGCTCCCGTCCGCTCTCCTCGGCGGCAGGCGCTCCGCCCCTCGGCTGCGCTCAGCTGGCGATGCGACGGCGCCGCTGGCGGCTGCGGCGCAGGGTGCGCCGTTCGTCCTCGCTCGTGCCACCCCAGACGCCCGCGTCCTGGTTGGAGTCGAGCGCCCATTCCAGGCAGTCGGAGAGAACCACGCAGCGAGCGCAGACCGCCTTCGCGCGTTCGGTCTGCTCCAGCGCCGGACCGGTGGTGCCGACGGGGAAGAACAGCTCAGGGTCCTCGTCCAGGCACGCAGCCTTGTGCCGCCAGTCCATGGTGTCGCTCGCTTTCTGGTGGGTCATGGGGTGGGGTTCACCGAAACCTGTATCAGGGGACGTTGCGCGACCGACCGACGGTCTGCGGGTGGTGAGCCGATGTGCGGGTCCGGAGTGGACGCGCAGGTCCGACGCTGAGGGGGGGCTCACTTGTGAAGTTTCTCACAAGGCGCTGCACACCACAACGGGGCAACCTTATAGGCCGGGGACCCTCCGAGTAAAGGGCTGAATCGAAATTCTTCGTCCTGGGCTACACTGCCGCCCCTCATGAGACCGTTCGGGGACTCGTCGGGCCCCGTGGTCATCGGCCACCGAGGCGCTCCCCTGGTGGCGCCGGAGAACACCCCGGCGGCGTTCGCGGCCGCGCACGCCGCCGGCGCGACCTGGGTGGAGCTCGACGCGCGACGCAGCGCCGACGGCGCCGTGATCGTGCATCACGACGCCCGGGTGGCCGACGGGACGGCGCTGATCGAGCTGACACGGACGGAGCTGCGGACTCGGGGGGTGACCACGCTGGCGGACGTGCTGGCCGGCCTGCCCGCGGGTCTCGGCGTCGACGTCGAGGTGAAGAACCTGCCGGGCGAGCCCGACTATGACGAGGACGAGGTGCTGGCGGGCCTCGTCGCCGGACTGCTGGGGGACGCGCGACGCCCGGCGATGACGTCCTCGTTCAACCCGATGACGGTGACCGCGCTGCAGGAGCTTCTGCCCCGCGTCCCCGCAGGGTTGCTGACCACCCGGGGGCTACGGCCGCGCGCGGGCGTGGACATGGCCGTGGAGGTGGGCGCGCGCGTGTACTGCCCCCACAGGGACACGCCAGACCTCGGTGCGGCGGCGGTGGAGGCCGCGCACCGGGCCGGCCTGGCCGTGCTGGTCTGGACGGTCGACGACCCCGCCCGCGCACGCACCCTGGCCGGCGCGGGCGTGGACGCCCTGTGCACCAACGATCCCGCCGGGCTCGTGCAGGCCCTCGAGCAGTAGCCGTCACTCAAGCAGCGAAGCGGTGGTGACCAAGGTCAGTACTCGGCGTCGCCTTCCATGCCCTCCCGGAGGAACTCGAGGATGCGGGTCAGCAGACGGGAGACGTGCATCTGGCTTATGCCGACGTGCTCGGCGATCTTGGACTGCGTCATGCCCTTGAAGAAGCGCAGGTACAGGATGGTGCGCTCGCGCTCGGGCAGCTGCTCGATCAGCGGGGCGAGGGACGCGAAGTACTCCAGGTTCTCGAGCCGGAAGTCGTCCTCGCCGATGCGGTCAACGCGCAGCGGGGCGTCGCTGTCCTCACCAGACGGCGCGTCGAGGGAGGTCGTCGAGTAGGCTTGCCCGCTCTCCAGCGCCTCGAGCACCTCCTCCTCGGTGACGCCGGCCATCGTCGCGATCTCGCCGATGGTGGGGGAGCGGCCGAGGTCCTGCGTCAGCTGGGCGATGACCTTGTTGAGCCGCAGCGACAGCTCCTGGAGGCGCCGGGGGACCCGCACCGCCCAGCCCTTGTCGCGGAAGTAGCGCTTGAGCTCGCCGACGATCGTCGGGGTGGCGTAGGTCGAGAACTCCACGCCGCGCTCGAGGTCGAAGCGGTCGATGGCCTTCAGCAGGCCGACGCTGCCGACCTGCACGAGGTCGTCGAGTGGCTCGCCGCGGTCCTTGAACCGCTTGGCGAGGTACTCCACCAGCGGCAGGTGGAGCTTGGCGAGCTCCTCGCGGTAGGACTGGTCGCCGGTGCGCTGCAGCTCGGCGAACAGCATCTTGGTGTCTTCTCGGCTGTAGGTCGTCATCAGCTGCGCGGCTCGCTCGTCACGTTGATTCGGTGCTTGGTCAGCACGATGGTCGCGTGACCCTGCTGCATCTCGATGCGGAGGTCGTCGGCCAGCGCACGCAGGATCTTCCAGGAGAACGACGACTCGTCGATGACCGGGTCGCTGCCGGCCACCGCGGCGTGGAGGCGAACATCCACACCGGATTCGGTCGAGCACACCTCCAGGGTGATGCAGTCGCCGCTGGCATGGCGCAGCAGCTGGACCGCGCTCTCCTCCACCGCCATGCGAAGGTCGTCCACCTGGTCGAGGGTGAAGTGGTCACGCGCGGCGAACCCGCCGACCGCGGTCCGCAGCAACGCCAGGTGCCCTGGGGTCGGCGGCACCTTCATCGTTACTGTCGTCACAGTCACAGGCTCTGCCCGTCTTCGGTCGCCCGCGCCCCGGGGGTCGGGCGCCGGCCATGGCAGCGCGGGACCCCGCGCTCGAGGACAACTCTAGTCGTGTTGTCGCGAGGCGACATGGTTGCCCCCCCGATGGGGGGGGAACCTGCTCGGTATGGACATCAACCTCGACACCTACTACCGGGGCCTTGCGGCAGAGGAGCTCCAGGCGCTCGGTGACCGGATGCTGGCGCTGTCAGGGCAGGCCGAGTCCGCCGAGGCGCACGACGCCGCCCTGCATCTGGCGGACCTCTCGACCCAGCTGCTGGAGATGGGACTGGCCGTGGGGGGTCAGACGACCCCGGACGTCTGAGAGCCGTGCCGCGCCCCTGCCCGGCGCGAACTCTACGCTGGCGGGGATGACAGCCGTCGAGGCCCTGGCGCGGTTCTCCGAGCCCACCCGGGAGTGGTTCGCGTCCGCGTTCGCGCAGCCGACCGCCGCGCAGGCGGGGGCGTGGGCCGTCACGCACGACGGCGATCACGCCCTCGTCAGCGCACCGACCGGCTCGGGCAAGACGCTGGCGGCTTTCCTGGCCGCCCTCGACGGGCTGTTCATCGCCCCGTCCGCCCAGCGGGTGACGCGGGTGGTGTACGTGTCGCCGCTGAAGGCGCTGGCCTACGACATCGACCGCAACCTGCGCGCGCCGCTGGCCGGCATCGCAAGGACCGCTGAGCGGTTGGGCCGGATCCTGCCCCCGGTCGATGTCGCGATGCGCACAGGTGACACCCCCGCCGGCGAGCGCAGCCGCATGGCCCGCACCCCCCCGGACATCCTGATCACCACACCCGAGTCGCTGTTCCTGCTGCTCACCTCGCGGGCCCGTGAGACGCTGGCCGGCGTCGAGACCGTGATCGTCGACGAGGTGCACGCGGTGGCCGGCACCAAGCGCGGCGCGCACCTGGCGCTCTCCCTCGAGCGCCTCGAAGCGCTGGTGGCGCGGCCGTTCCAGCGGGTCGGGCTGTCCGCCACGCAACGCCCCCTCGACGAGGTCGCCCGCTTCCTCGGAGGCGGAACCCTCGACGCCGACGGCGGCTGGCGGCCTCGTCCCGTGCGCATCGTCGACGCCGGCGTCGGCAAGCGCCTCGACGTCGAGATCGTCGTGCCTGTGGAGGACATGGGGCGCCTCGGAGAGCTGGTCGAGGTGCCGCCGACCGGCCCGGCGGCAGGCAGCGGTGAGCTGCGCCGCTCGATCTGGCCGGCGGTGCAGCCGCGGATCCTCGACCTGGTCCTCGCCCACCGGTCCACGATCGTGTTCGCCAACTCGCGGAGGCTGGCCGAGCGGCTGTGCGCGCGGCTGAACGAGCTGGCCAACGCAGCGCGCGGCGAGGACGAGCCCGAGGTCGTCGTGGCGCGTGCCCACCACGGCTCCATCGCCCGCGAGCAGCGCGTGGAGATCGAGTCGGCGCTCAAGGCGGGCCATCTGCGCTGCGTCGTGGCGACCTCGTCGCTGGAGCTCGGCATCGACATGGGTGCGGTCGACCTCGTCATCCAGGTCGAGTCGCCCGGCAGCGTCTCGCGCGGCCTGCAGCGCATCGGCCGCGCCGGCCACGCCGTCGGCGCCCCGAGCGTGGGCAAGATCTTCCCGAAGTACCGGGGGGACCTGGTGGAGGCTGCGGTGGTCGTGCGCCGCATGCACGACGGAGCCATCGAGGAGACGCGCTACCCGCGCAACCCCCTCGACGTGCTGGCCCAGCAGGTGGTGGCGATGGCTGCCATGGATGCCTGGGACGTCGGCGCTCTCCTCACGGTCGTGCGCCGGGCGGCCAGCTTCGCCGAGCTGTCGCGCGGGCAGCTGGACGGCGTGCTCGACATGCTGTCGGGC
>Ga0247713_1001090_pt1 | contig 14235 bp, 10 predicted proteins | sample 21E_NmetaG_FD_189936 | JGI IMG/M metagenome (GOLD analysis project Ga0247713, IMG submission 189936) | Soil microbial communities from hillslope of Landscape Evolution Observatory, University of Arizona, Oracle, AZ, United States - 2-1-E_N | ecosystem: Engineered > Artificial ecosystem >... | reverse complement strand
CTGCCGTGCGCCGGCGCCGAGCACCACGACCACGGGGGCGCAGCCGCCGGAGGCGAGCAAGCGCACGCCGCGCCGGGCAAGCGACTCCCCTTCGATGTGCACCAGCGCCTTGGGCCCGCCCAGGCGGCGCCCCGCGCCCGCCGCCAGCAGCAGCCCGGCGACGGGTGCGCTCACGGCTGCACGAAGACGTCGTCCCGGTCGGGCGCGCGCCCGTGGATCCTCCCGTCGGTCCGCCGCAAGGGCAGGCCGGAGCCGCCCCAGCGCTGTTGGACCAGCTCGGCGGCGATGGAGACGGCCGTCTCCTCCGGTGTGCGGGCGCCGATGTCCAGGCCGATCGGCGAGCGCAGCCGCTCCAGCTCCGCCTCGGCCAGACCCCGCTCCCGCAGCCGCGCGAGCCGGTCGGCGTGAGTGCGCCGGCTGCCCATGGCGCCGACGTATGCCGCGTTGGTGCGCAGGGCCACCTCGAGCACCGGCACGTCGAACTTCGGGTCGTGGGTCAGCACGCAGATGACCGTGCGCGCGTCGACGGGTGTGCGCTGCAGGAACCGGTGCGGCCAGTCGACGACGATCTCGTGCGCGTCGGGGAAGCGCGAACGGGTGGCGAACAGCTCCCGTGCGTCGCAGACCGTGACGCGGTAGCCCAGGAACACCCCCATCCGGGCGACCGCGGCAGCAAAGTCGATGGCACCGAACACCAGCATCCGCGGCGGCGGCGCGAACGACTGCACGAACACCGCGAGGTCGTCGACCCGCCGCTGCCCGTCGGGTCCGTACCGCCGCAGGCCGGTCTGGCCCTGCTCGAGCATCCCGCGGGCGTCGTCGACGACGGCGACGTCCAGGCCGTCGGTGCCGAGCGTGCCCTCGACGGTGTCCGGGGTGACCACGGCGGTCGCACCCGGCGTGCCCCGCAAGCCCGTGTGCACCACCGTGGCCAACGCCGCAGGGTCACCCGCTTCGACAGCGGCTGCGAGCCGGTCGAACCCGGGGATCCCGGCGAGCGGCTGCACGAAGACGTCGAGCTCGCCACCACACGTCAGTCCGACCGCGAACGCGTCATCGTCGCTGATGCCGTAGGTGACCTTCACCGGCTCGCCGCTTGTCAGCACCTGCTGGCCGAGCTCGTACACGGCCCCCTCCACGCAACCGCCCGAGACGCTGCCCGCGACCTCCCCGTCGGCTGCGACCGCCATGGCCGCCCCGGGCTGGCGGGGGGCGGACCTGCTCACGCCGGTCACCCGGGCAAGCGCGACGGGCGTGCCGGCGCTGCGCCACGACACAAGCTGCTCCAGGATCTCCTTCACGATCTCACGTTCCTCTGCGATCCGCGCGCGACCAGGGACGCCAGCCGCTCCAGCGCGGCAAGGCTGTGCCCCTCCTCGAAGTCGTCAACGTGCGGCAGGGCCGCGACCATTCCCGCGGCCAGCGGCTCGTAGCCCGGGCGACCCTTGCGCGGGTTGGCCCAGACGACCCGGTGCGCGTGGCGGGCCAGCCGTTCCATCTGGTGGCCGAGCAGCGTCACGTCGCCGCGCTCCCAGCCGTCGGACAGCACGACCACCACCGCCCCGCGGGCGGCGCCCCGCTGCCCCCAGACGTCGAGGAACTCCTTCAGCAGCTCTCCCAAGCGGGTTCCCCCGCTCCAGTCGGGGACGGCAGCGGCCACGGCGGCCAGCGCGGTGTCCGGGTCCCGGTGGCTCATCTCCCGGGTGACCCGGGTCAGGCGGGTGCCGACCGTGAAGACCTCCGTCGGCGCAGTTCCCCGCCGGGCCGCCGCATGCGCGAAGCGCAGCAGCGCGTCGGCGTAGGGCGCCATCGATCCGCTCACGTCGACGAGCAGCACGACCTTGCGTCGCCGGACCCGATGTGCCTGCCGGCGCAGCCGAGCCGGCTCGCCCCCGCGGCGCAGCAGCTCGCGGACCGTCCGTGTGCGGTCGATGCCGCCGCGGTGAGCGGGTCGGAACCGTCGACTGCGGCGCGTCTCTCCCGGCATCCGCAGCGCGGTGAGGAGGCGAGCGAGCTCCTCGCGCTCATCAGGCGTCAAGCGCCCCACGTCACGTGAACGCAGCACCTCGGCCGCGCTCGCGCTGGCAGCCGTCACCGCGACGTCCTCCCCCTTTTCACCGCTGCTCGGCTCCGAGTCCCCGGCAGCGGGCAACATCACGCGTCGGGCGGGCGCCGGGCGCCGGCGTTCGCCGACTGTCACGCCGGCGAAGTAGGCGTCGAAGACCCGGTCGTAGCGCACCAGGTCCTCCCGGTCGGCGCAGAAGCTCAGCCGTCCCGCCCAGTACACGTCCTCACGGCGGCGCGGATCGAGCGCGGCCAGGGCTTGCACGCACTCGTGCACCCGGTCGGGACTGGCCGGAACGCCCGCGGCGCGCAGCGTCCTCGCCAGGCCCACGACCGTCGCGACCGCGTCCATGGTCAAACCCGTCCAACCGTCTCACGCAGCAGGGCACCGAGGTCGAGCTGCCGCACGCGCTCCTGGTCCTCGCGATACTTGAGCACCGACCCGAGGGTGGCGGTGGCCAGGTCGGCGTCAAGCGCGTCGGCGCCCAGGGCGACGAGCGCCTCGGTCCAGTCGATCGTCTCGGCCACCCCCGGCGGTTTCAGCAGGTCCTCGCCGCGGAGCGCCTGGACGGCCCCGGTCACCTGCTCGACCAGCCGACGAGCGGCGGCCGGCTGGCGGAGCTGCACTATCGCGGCCTCCCGCTCGAAGTCGGGATGGTCGAGCCAGTGGTAGTAGCAGCGGCGCTTCAGCGCGTCGTGGACCTCCCGGGTGCGATTGGAGGTGACCACCACCACCGGCGGGACCTCGGCCCGCACCGTGCCGAGCTCCGGGACGGAGACGGTGAAGTCGCTGAGCACCTCCAGCAGGAACGCCTCGAACTCGTCGTCGGCCCGGTCGATCTCGTCGACCAGCAGGACGCTCGGCGTGATCTCCAGGGCGGCGAGCAGCGGGCGGGCGATGAGAAACCGCCGGTCGTACAGGGACTGCTCGAGGGCAGTCGGGTCGTCGGCGGCGCCGGCGGCCTCCGCCGCGCGCAGGTGCAGCAGCTGGCGGGGGAAGTCCCAGTCGTAGAGGGCCTGGCTGGCGTCGATGCCCTCGTAGCACTGCAGCCGCAGCAGCGGCGCGTCGAGCATCACCGCCAGCGTCTTTCCGACCTCGGTCTTGCCGACACCGGCCTCGCCCTCGAGGAACAGCGGGCGGTGCAGGCGCAGCGCCAGGTAGCAGGCGGTCGCCAGCCCGGGGTCGGCCAGGTAGTCGTGAGCGGCGAGGACGGCCTGCAGGACCCCAGGGGTGTCGACGCCCGGCGGCAGCAGCCCCCGGGAGGTGTGGGCACTCAACCCGAGATCGCTCGCTCCAGGGCGCGGCGGGTCAGCACCCGCGCGAGGTGCCGGCGATAGTCGGGGTGGGCGTTCAGGTCCTTCGGCGGGTCGGTGTCCTCCGCGGCCAGGGCGGCGGCGTCGGCGATGTCGTCGGCGGCCGCCCCGGCAAGCGCCTGCTCGGTCTGCGTCGCGCGCACCGGCACGGTGCCCATGTTGGTGAGCGCCACCCGCGCTTCGGCGATCTCGCCGTTGTCGCGGCGCACGAGCGCGCACGAACCGACGATCGCCCACGCCTGCGCGACACGGTTGAACTTCTCGTAGTGGCCGGACCATCCGTCGGCCAGCTTGGGCACGCGCACCTCGACCAGCACCTCGTCGTGGGTCAGCGCCGTCTCCAGAAAGCTGACGAAGAACTCCGCGGCCGGGATCGACCGTCGACCGTTCGGGCCCTGCGCGACGAGCTCTGCGTCCAGAGCCAACACGGCCGCAGGGAGGTCCCCCGCTGCGTCGCCGTGGGCGAGCGCACCACCGATGGTGCCGCGGTGACGCACCTGCGGGTCGCCCACCGTCGCCGTCGTCTGGGCCAGGACGGGGGTGTGCCGGCGCACGAGCTCGTCGTGCACCACGGCGTGGTGGGTGGTCATCGAACCGATGACGAGGGTGTCGCCGTCCTCACGGACGCCCTTGAGGTCCTCGACGCGGCCGAGGTCCACGATCACCTCCGGGAAGGCCAGGCGCAGCTTCATGAGCGGGAGCAGGCTGTGCCCGCCTGCGAGGACCTTGGCCTCGTCGCCGTGCTCGGCCAGCGCGGAGACGGCCTCGTCGACCGAGCCGGCACGGACGTAGTCGAACCCTGCGGGGATCACTGCCGGCCTCCATTCGCGTTCTGCAGCGCTCGCCACACCCGCTCGGGGGAGCAGGGCATGCGGACATCCGCGACGCCGAGGTGGCGCAACGCATCGATCACCGCGTTGACCACGGCGGGGGTCGACGCGATCGTGCCGGCCTCGCCGACGCCCTTGACGCCCAGGGGGTTGGAGGTCGACGGGGTCTCCGTCCGGTCGGTGACGTAGTGGGGGAGGTCCGGCGCGCCAGGCACGTAGTAGTCGACGAGCGTGCCGGTGATGAGGTTGCCGTCGGGGTCGTAGATCGCCTCCTCGTACAGCGCCTGGGCTATGCCCTGGGCAAGACCTCCGTGCACCTGTCCCTCGACGATCTGCGGGTTGACCACACGGCCGACGTCATCCACTGCGACATAGGAGCGGATCACCACCTCGCCGGTCTCGGTGTCGACGTCTACGGCACACAGATGGGTGCCGTGCGGGTAGGAGAAGTTCTCCGGGTCGAACGTGTAGTCGCTCGACAGCGTCGGCTCCATCCCCTCGGGCAGGTCGTGCGCCGCGAAGGCGGCCAGCGCGACGTCCTGGATGGTCTTGGACGCCTCGGGCGAACCCCGCACCCGGAAGGCCCCGTCGGCGAACTCCAGGTCGTCCTCGGCCGCCTCGAGCATGTGGGCAGCGACCTTGCGGGCCTTCTCCACGAGCCGCTCCGCGGCCTTCTGCACCGCAATCCCCCCGACGGCCAGCGAGCGCGACCCGTAGGTGTCCATGCCCGCCGGCGACATCTTCGTGTCGCCGTGGACGACGTCCACGTCGTCGAAGGGCACGCCCAGCACGTCGGCGGCGATCTGGCTCCACGAGGTGACGTGCCCCTGGCCGTGCGGCGAGGTGCCGGTGACGACCTCGGCCTTGCCGGTCGGCAGCAGGCGCACGGTGGCCGACTCCCACCCCCCGGCCCCGTAGCTCAGCGAGCCGAGAACCCGCGACGGCGCGAGGCCGCACATCTCGGTGTAGGTGGAGATGCCGATGCCCAGCTGCACCCGGTCACCGCGGTCGCGGCGCTCGGCCTGCTCGCGGCGGAGGCCGTCGTAGTCGAACAGCTCCAGGGACCGGTCGGTCGCCGCCTCGTAGTTGCCGCTGTCGTAGGTCAGGCCGGCCACCGTGGTGTAGGGGAACTCCTCGTGGCGGATCCAGTTCTTGCGGCGCAGCTCCATCGGCTCCATGTCGAGCTCGACCGCCAGCTCGTCGATGATCCGCTCCAGGGCGAAGGTCGCCTCCGGGCGGCCGGCGCCCCGGTAGGCGTCCGTCGGCGTCTTGTTCGTGAAGACTCCTTTGCAGCGGAAGTCGTAGGCGTCCATCTTGTAGATGCCGCAGTACATGAAGGCGCCGAGGATGGGCACGCCGGTCGTGACCAGCTGCAGGTAGGCGCCCATGTCGGCCAGCAGGTGCGCCTTGATGCCCTTGATCGACCCGTCGGACGACGCGGCGATCGCGATGTCCTGGATCTGGTCGCGGCCGTGGATGGTCGCCTGGTAGTTCTCGCTGCGGGACTCGGTCCACTTGATCGGGCGGCCGAGGCGCTTGGCGACGACGAGCGCGAGTGCCTCCTCGGCGTAGACGTTGAGCTTGGAGCCGAATCCGCCCCCGACATCAGGAGCCACGACACGGATCTTGTGCTCCGGCGTGCCGGTGACCATCGCCAGCATGATGCGCAGGATGTGGGGCACCTGGGTGGCGGAGTACAGCGTGTACTCGTCGGCGGCGGCGATCGGCTCGCACACCACCGACCGTGGCTCTATGGCGGTCGGCAGCAGCCGCTGCTGGATGAAGCGCCGTTCGACGACCACGTCGGCGGCGGCGAAGGTCTCGTCGATGTCCGCCCCGGTCGGCATCTGGAAGTCGAAGCAGAGGTTGGACTCCACGTCGTCGTGGACCAGGGTCCCGCCCTGCAGGGCCTCCTCCATGTCCACGACCGCGTCGAGGGGCTCGTAGTCCACGACGACGTGCTCGAGGGCGTCAGCCGCCGAATAGCGGTCCCGGGCCACCACGACCGCCACCCCGTCGCCGACGTAGCGGACCTTGTCGGTGGCCAGCGGAAGGTGGGTCGGGGTGGCCATGTCGGGGGTGACCGTCCAGACAGTCGGCAGGCCCGAGTACTCCTCGGCCAGGTCCGCTCCGCTGAAGGCGGCGATCACGCCCGGCTGCTCGAGCGCGGCGGAGACGTCGACGCCCGTGATCCTCGCGTGGGCCATGGGACTGCGCACGACTGCCATGTGCAGCATGCCGGGCAACTGGATGTTGTCGGTCCACCTCGTCTGCCCGGTGACGAGCTTCGCATCCTCCTTGCGCAGCCGGCGGGCACCGACGTTGCGGCCCTCGTCCTCGTCTCCGGCGGCGCGGTCGGCGCGCTGGGCCTCTTCGGCGATGGTCTCCGGGTCGACCTTGCTCATTGCTGCGCCCCTTCGGTCTGCGCGCGGCTCCGCATCTCCTCGGCGGCGGTGCGGACGGCGGCGACGATGTTCTGGTAGCCGGTGCAGCGGCAGAGGTTGCCCTCCAGGCCGTGCCGGATCTCCTCGTCGGTCGGGTCGGGGTTGTGGCGCAGCAGGTCCACCGACGCCATGATCATCCCCGGTGTGCAGTACCCGCACTGCAGGCCGTGCTCGGTGTGGAACGCGGTCTGCAGCGGGTGCCAGTCGCCGCGCCGGCCCGACCCGTTCTGCGTGGCCAGTCCCTGGATGGTGGTGACCTCGCTGCCGTCGGCCTGCACGGCGAGCAGCGTGCAGCTCTTGGCGCTGTGCCCGTCCACGATCACGGTGCACGCCCCGCAGTTGGAGGTGTCGCAGCCGACGTTCGTGCCGGTGAGGCCGATCTTGTCGCGCAGGTAGTGCACGAACAGCAGTCGCGCCTCCACCTCGTCCTCGTACGTGGTGCCATCGATGCGGACGCTGATCCGTGGCATGCAACCCTCCGGGCTCGACAGCTCAGATTCTTGGGGTCCAGCACGTTAGGACGCGAACGACGGCTTGGGAAGGGGTTTTCTGCTTCAGCCCCCGATGTAGCTCATCTCGACCCGCGGCAGGTCCGCGGTGCCCGCCGAGCGCAGCTCGGAGTACCGGTCGGTGCGCGTCTGCCAGGTGCCCCGGATGGCCGCGTCGAGCTCGCGGTCGCTCGCCCCGGTGCGGAGGAGGTGGCGCAGGTCGTCGCCCCGGGCGGCGAACAGACAGGTGTAGAGCTCGCCGACGGCGGACAGCCGCGCGCGGGTGCAGGTGGCGCAGAACGGCTGCGTCACCGACGGGACGACGCCGACCTCCCCACCGCCGTCGCGGTAGCGGTAGCGGCTGGCGACCTCGCCGGGATAGTTGGCGGGGAGCGCCTCGAGTGGGAAGACGGCATCGATCCGGCGGACGATCTCGTGAGCCGGCACGACGTCGTCCAGGCGCCAGCCGTTGGTGGTGCCGACGTCCATGTACTCGATGAAGCGCACGATGCACCCCCGCTCGCGGCCGTAGCGCGCGAGCTCCACGAGCCCGTCGTCGTTCACGCCCCGCTTCACCACCGCGTTCAGCTTGACCGAGTCGAAGCCGGCCGCGGCTGCGGCGTCGATGCCCTCCAGCACCCGGGCGAGCGGGATCGTCACGTCGGCCATCGAGCTGAACACCTGCTCGTCCACCGAGTCCAGGCTCACGGTGATTCGTCGCAACCCCGCGTCCCGAAGCCCCTGAGCCCGGGCCGGGAGCAACGAGCCGTTGGTGGTGAGCGCTATGTCGGTGATGCCGCCGATGCCCGCGATCATGGCCACGAGCCGCTCCACGCCCCGGCGCACGAGCGGCTCGCCGCCGGTCAGCCGCACCTTGCGGACGCCCGCCCGCGCGAACGCGGCGACGATGCGGGTGATCTCCTCGAACGTGAGGAGCTCGTCGCGCTCCACGAACTGGTGGTCGGGGCCGAAGACCTCCCGCGGCATGCAGTAGGTGCACCGGAAGTTGCAGCGGTCGGTGACCGAGACGCGCAGGTCCCGCAAGGCACGATCGCGTCGGTCGACGACCGTCGGCGGGGGCGTGTCGGGGAGCATCACCCCAGGATAGGGCCCGGCAGCCCGCGGCTCGTCCTGGCCGCTACCGCTTCGCTGCTTGAGCGGCTCGTCCTGGCCGCTACCGCTTCGCTGCTTGAGCGGCTCGTCCTGGCCGCCACCGCTTCGCTGCTTGAGCGGCTAGTCGTCGGGGATGCCTCGGCTGGCGATCTCGGCCTTCTCGCGGGCCCTGGCCGTCAGCTCCGCGGCCACCTCGTCGGCTCGGGCGTGCAGCTCGCCGAGGGTGCCGTCGTTCCAGATGACGTGGGTGGCGACCGCCAGCTTGTCATCGAGCGGCGCCTGCGCGTCGATCCGCGCCATGGCCTCCTGCTCGGTGAGCCCGCGCAGCTCGACCAGACGACGGATCTGCGTCTCGTGCTTGCACGCCACCACCACGACCCCCTCGAAGTTCGCCTCCACACCGGCCTCCACCAGCAGCGGGACGTCGACGACGACAACGCCGTCATAGGCGGTCAGCAGCTCGAGGCGGTCGGCGATCTGGGCGACCACCGGCGGGTGCGTGAGCTCGTTCAACGCAGCGCGCCTGGCCGGGTCCCCGAACACCATGCCGGCGAGGGCCGGACGGTCGATGAACCCCTCGACGTCGAGGATCTCAGTCCCGAAGTGCTCGACGACCTTGCGGTAGACCTCCCTGCCGGGAAGCATGACCTCACGTGCGATCTCGTCGGCGTCGATGAGCTCCGCGCCCGCCATCGCGAAGCGCTCGCTCACCTCGGACTTGCCCGAGGCGATGCCTCCCGTCAGCCCGACCAGGTACATCGCCTACCCCGGCTCGCCGTCCCCCTGCCGTGGTGCCTCGTCATGCTCGGCGGGCGGCCCCCCGGCCTCGTCCCGGTCCTCAGCAACCTCGGGCTCCGGGCTCTGCGCCTCGGCGGCCGGCGCCTCCTCCGCCTTGTCCTCGGCAGCGTCGGACTGCTCGGCAACCGGCTCGTCGGCCGGCGTCTCCTCGGCCTCGTCCTGGGCCTCCTCGGCGTCCTGCACCGGCGTGCCGACGTCGACTGCGGGCGGACTTCCGCGGTCGGTCCCGGTCGGCTCACCCGGCGAGGCCTCGGGGTTGTCCGGCCCGGCGTCCGCGTCGCCTTCGACGTCACCACGGAGGTCGGCCACGACGTCCTCCAGGGTCAACCCGGACTCGTCGGCCACCTCGGTCTGCTCGGCGTCGGCCTCGGAGCGCTGCTGCAGCGCCGCTGACAGCGCGGCCCCGACGGCGCCGCTCGTCGCGTCCTCGTCCTCGGGCGCGGCGTCTGATGCACCGGCGTAGGAGGGTTCCTGCTCGACGATCTCCGGTTCGCTGCCGTACCCGGCCTTGACGGCCTGCTTGAGCGACAGGGAGATCCGGCGGCGGGCGTCGTCGATGTCGATGATCTTCACGGTGACGACGTCGTTGACCTTGGCGACCTGCTCGGGCAGCTCCACGTGGGCCTCGGCCAGCTCGGAGATGTGCACCAGGCCCTCGATGCCCTCGTCTACCTTCACGAAGGCCCCGAAGGGCACGAGCTTGGTGACGTGGCCCTCGATGAACTCGCCCACGTAGTGCTGGCGGGCGAACTGGCGCCAGGGGTCCTCCTGCGTCGCCTTGAGGCTCAGCGAGACCCGCTCGCGGGAGAGGTCGACGTCGAGGACCTCGACCTCCACCTCGTTGCCGACTTCCACGACCTCGCCGGGGTGGTCGATGTGCTTCCAGGAGAGCTCGGACACGTGCACGAGACCGTCCACGCCGCCGAGGTCGACGAAGGCGCCGAAGTTGACGATCGACGAGACCGTGCCCTTGCGCACCTCGCCCTTCTGCAGGGTCTCGAGGAACTCCTTGCGGAACTCGCTTTGCGTCTCCTCCAGGAACTTGCGCCGGGACAGGACGACGTTGTTACGGTTCTTGTCGAGCTCGATGACCTTGCACTCGAGCTCGCGGCCCACGAACGGGTGGAGGTCACGCACGCGGCGCATCTCCACCAGCGACGCGGGGAGGAAGCCCCGCAGACCGATGTCGAGGATCAGCCCGCCCTTCACGACCTCGATCACCGTGCCGGTGACGGTGGAGTCGTTGTTGTAGATCTCCTCGATCTTGCCCCAGGCCCGCTCGTACTGGGCGCGCTTCTTGGACAGGATCAGGCGCCCGTCCTTGTCCTCCTTCTGCAGGACCAGCGCCTCGATGACGTCGCCGACCGCCACGACCTCGTGGGGGTCGATGTCGTGCTTGATGGAGAGCTCCCGCGACGGGATGACGCCCTCCGACTTGTACCCGATGTCGAGGAGGCACTCCTCCGGGTCGACCTTGACGATCACACCCTCGACGATGCTGCCGTCGTCGAACTCCTTGATCGTTGCTTCGAGGGCCTTCTCGAACTCCTCCTTGGAGCCGAACTCCTCGAGGACGATCTGCTCGCCGCGCTCGCGCTCCACACGGGGCGCGGTGGCGAGGGTGCCGCTGGTGGACGCTTGCTGGTCAGCGCCCGGAGGGGTGGTGTCGTCGGTGGTCATGTCGGTCGGTGGTCTCCTGGACTGATGAGTGCGGCCGCCTGAGGCGGCCGTCCGTGGGTACAAAGAAAAGCACCCGGCCACGGCACGGGCGCCTTACGAGTGTCGCCCTTGCGGCCCGCAGTGTCAACGTGCTCCTGGGCCCTCCGCCGCCAGCACCGGTGCCACCACAATTCCTCCGTATGCGCGGGATTCTGGGGGACCCGCTCCCCTCGACGGTCATCCCTGAGTGGCCGAACCGGAACTTTCCCGCGGATCCGCAGGAAAGTGAGCGGCGCGCCGGCGAACGGGGCCATAAGCTGCGTCGAGCCGCCCCCGGGATTGAGCTGACGCGTGTCAAAGCGGCCCTCGTCCCAAGCTGCCCGGGGTCCTGGGCTCCCGGACGGGCGCTGCCACACAAAGCGCTGTCCACAGATGACGGAAGGCCCCGCTTCTCCAACCCATCGGCGCCCGGCACGCTGAGGCGCATGCTGCCTTCCAGGGTCATCGACCGCCTGAGCCGCCAGGAGGGCGTCATCGCGCGTCCGGAGCTGGTCAACGAGATGGGCTATAGCAAGGGCACGGTCGAGGGCTGGGTCAGCCGCCGCCACCTGGTCGTCGTGCGGTACGAGGGCACCCCTCTGGCAGGGACCTACCGCGCGGCCGGAGCCGTGGAGTCCCCCAAGCTCCTGCTCATGGCGGCGGTGAGCAGGTGCCGGCCCAAAGCGTGGCTGAGCGGAGCGGCGGCACTGGGCGTGCTGGGCTTCGAGGGCTACTCCGCAAGGGACGCCTTCGTCATCCTCGTGCCGCCGGGCCGTTCCGTGTCCAACGTGCCGTTCGAGGTCTTCGAAGATCCCTTCATGGATCAGCACCGCAGCCGGCTGGGTGCGCTGCCGATCACGACCCCGACCCGCTCGATCGTGGAAGCATCCCGTTGGGTCCGCGGAAAGCGTCTCCGGACGACCGTGGACTACGCACTGTGGAGGAAGCTCGTCCGCCTACCCGAGCTGCGCGTCTGCGCCCTCGCCGCCGGCCACGAAGGGGCGCGTGAGCTGGTCGAGATGATCGACGAAGGCGTGTTCGACCTCGACAGCGAGGGCGAGCGGCAGATGGCGCCGCTGCTGACCGACCTCGCCCCCCCGCCGCTCTGGCAGCACTGGGTGGCCTCCTCCATCAGGGTCGACTGCCTGCTGGCCGACGTGCCGCTCATCCTGGAGTACCTCGGCGACGTCGCACACGGCCGAGGTCACCAGCGAGAACATGACCACGCCCGCACGCGGAAGATCGAGCGGCTCGGCTACCACGTCGAGGAGGTCACCGCCGACGACCTCAAGCAACCCGAGGTCTTCAAGAGCCGGATTCTCGGCATCAGGATGGGCCTCCTGGCGGCGGGAGCCCGTCACCCTACCGAGTAGGGCCAGCGGCGAGGCCGAGCCGCCGGCGGCGCCGGCTGAAGCCTCAGCGGTCGTCGATCCGGCCGGCGGCGGAGGCGCCGGCGGGCCGCTCGTCAGGCGGCCGAGTCGCCGACGGAAGAATCCTGCGGATTTGAGGGAAAGTGCAAGTCCCGAGCCGCGGTCGTGGAGGAGTCCCCCGGTCGAGAGGCCAAAATCCTCCGTATCCGAGGGAAAGTTGGTCAGGGAGTCGCAGATCTGTGGGCGGTGCCGAGGGCGCCGGCGGGGAGCCGGCGGCCGGGGTCAGTGCTTCTCGGCGTCGGCCCAGGAGCGGCCGGAGGCGGTGTCGACCTCGAGGGGGACGGCGAGGTCGGCCACACCGCTCATGGCGTCGACGAGCAGCGCCCGCAAGTCCGCCTCCTCCCCGGGCGCCGTCTCGCAGACCAGCTCGTCGTGGACCTGCAGGAGCAGCTGGGAGGCCATGCCGCGTTCGGTCATCCTTTCGTGAACCACGACCATCGCCTTCTTGATGATGTCCGCGGCGGTGCCCTGGATGGGGGCGTTCAGCGCCATGCGCTCGGCCATCTCCCGCCGCTGGCGGTTGTCGCTCATCAGGTCGGGCAGGTAGCGGCGCCGGCCGAACAGCGTGGACGTCCAGCCGTCTTTGCGGGCTTGCTCGACGCCGCCGTAGAGGTAGTCGCGCACCCCCGGGAAGCGGCCGAAGTAGGCCTCCATCAGCTCACGGGCCTCGTCGGGCGGTATGCCGAGCTGCTGGGAGAGCCCGAAGGCGGACAGCCCGTAGGCGAGGCCGAAGGTCATGCCCTTGATCCGACTGCGGAGCGTGTTGTCGACCGCGCTGATCGGCAGGTCCCACACCGCCGCCGCCGTGGTCGCGTGGATGTCCTCGTGGCTGGTGAAGGCCGCGATCAGGCCCTCGTCGCCGGACAGGTGCGCCATGACGCGCAGCTCGATCTGCGAGTAGTCGGCGAGCAGCAGGGAGGTGTAGCCCTCACCGGGCACGAACGCCCGGCGGATCTCCCGTCCGGTGGCGGAGCGGATGGGGATGTTTTGGATGTTGGGGTGCTGCGACGACAGGCGACCGGTCACCGCCACGGCCTGCCGGAACTCCGCGTGGATGCGGCCGGTCGTGGGGTCCACCAGCGGGGGCAGCGCGTCGACGTAGGTGCCCTTGAGCTTGGACACCTCGCGGTACTCGAGCAGCGGCTCCACGATCGGGTGGGTGTCGACGAGAGCGCTCAGCGCCGCCGCGTCGGTCGAGTAGCCGGTCTTGATGCGCTTGGTCTTCGGCAGCTGGAGGCGGTCGAACAGCACCGCCTGCAGCTGCTTCGGCGAGTCGAGGTTGAACTCCTCGTCGGCCCACCGGTAGATCTCGTCGCGCAGATTGCGCATCCGGTCGCCCAGCGTGTCGCCGATCTCGGTCAGGACCTCCAGGTCCACGGCGATGCCGGCGCGCTCCATCGCGACCAGGACGGGCACCAGGGGCAGCTCCAGCTCGTACAGCAGCTCGCCCTGGTCGCGTTCGGCGAGCTCGTCGGCCAGAACGCCCGCCACGTCGTGCAGCGCCTGGGCGCGCAGGCACCGCTCCTGCCAGTCGTCAGAGACCGCCAGCGCGAGCTGCCCGTCCTCGGCCTCGTCCCGGGGACCGACGGTCAGCTGCTTGTTCAGGTACTGCAGGGCGAGCGCCTCCAGGTCGTAGTCGCGCTGCTGGGGCTGCACGAGGTAGGCGGCCAGCTCGGTGTCCATGCGCACGCCCGCGACGGTCCACCCGCGCGACCCGGCGGCATGGCACAGCGCCTTCAGGTCGTGCACGAGCAGGGGGCGGTGCTCGTCGCCCAGCAGGCCGCCGAGGGCGTCGAGGTCCTCGCGGGCCAGCTCGTCAAGGGCCGCCGTCGCCGGCCGGGGGCCCGCGGCTGCCACCGCCACACCGGCGAACGCCACCGCCGGCGGGCGGCCCTGGGTGAACGGCACGACGGCCACGGGAGTGGCGTCTGGCACCGCAGCGATCCAGGCGGCGAGCTCTCCTGCGGCGAGCCGTCGGGGCTCGGCGGTGAACGACTCGGCGTCAGCCTGCTCCCCACCGGCGCCCAACGCGTCGGCGAGGCGCTCCCACAGCGCG
>Ga0247713_1001089_pt1 | contig 14236 bp, 11 predicted proteins | sample 21E_NmetaG_FD_189936 | JGI IMG/M metagenome (GOLD analysis project Ga0247713, IMG submission 189936) | Soil microbial communities from hillslope of Landscape Evolution Observatory, University of Arizona, Oracle, AZ, United States - 2-1-E_N | ecosystem: Engineered > Artificial ecosystem >... | reverse complement strand
ACTGAAGCCCGGACCCCAGCCCACCCGCCTCGGCCTGAGGCGGGTGGGCTGGGGTCCGGGCTTCAGTGGCAGGGTCGGCGCTCACCACCTCGGCGGAGCTGAAGGCGGCAAGGTCGAACGGAGCCGCGGGCGGATCCTCGGCCCGAATCCCGCCGTCGTCGACCGGTGCCCGGGGGGGAGCGGCGTCCTCCGTGGCGGCCAGGCGGTCGGCGGGAGCGGCGTCGTCCGTCGACGCCTCGTGAAACGACGGCCGGTCTGCGGCCAGCTGCCCGACCGGGGACCAGCTAGAGCCGCCGTCACTGCGCTCGTCCTCCATCGACGCATTCTCGCACGTCCGCAGCAAGGGTCAAGCTCTGTTTCACGTGGAACATTGCCTTTAGGGTTGAATCTTTCTCCGGGAGGCAGAGCCCGCCGCTTCACGGACCGAAGAGCGGTCGTTTCCCGGGAATCCCCGTCCGGCGGGGAAAGCGCTCGGGGCAGGCATCGTGTTGACGCAGGACCTGGTAGGCCGCCCCGCCCGCGGTCACCGCCGGGCCGGGCACCATCCCCAGCGGGGCCAACCCGGGTGCGGGCCACCGGGCCGGAGCCCCGCCGGGGGGCTCGCTGACCACCGCCCAACCGCCAGGTCGCAGGAGGGGAGCGGCACACTCGGCGAAGACCGCCGGTGGGCCGAAACTTCGAGCCACGACGAGGTCGAACCGGCCCCGGTACGCCGGCGCCCGGCCAACCACCTCGGCCCGCTCCTCCACCACGGTCAGCCGCTCGCCCAGAGCCAGCTTCTCGACGCAGGAACGCAGGAACGCCGCCCGCCGTACCGACACCTCGACCAGCACCCACTCCGTCCACGGGTAGCGCAGGGCGAGGGGCAGCCCGGGGAGCCCGGCACCACTGCCGAGGTCGGCCGCCCGGCCGGGAGACCAGCCCGCGCCGGCCTGCCCCTCCACCGCGGCGGCGAAGCCGCCGGCGTGGTCCAGGTGCAGCTCCACCGGGCCCGGGCCCAGGAACCCGAGGCGGCGCGCATCCTCCAGCACCGGAACCAGGGCGTCCCGGTGCCCTTTCACCGCCGGATCAGTGACCGTCGGGCTGGATGACCACCCGCCGGCGGGGCTCCTCCCCCTCCGAGGACGTCGATGCCCCGTCGATGGTGTTCACGGTGTCGTGCACCACCTTGCGGTCGGCCGGAGGCATGGGCTCGAGGACCCGGACGACACCGGTGGCCACCACCTGGGCCGCCACCTCTCGGGTGAAGCGCTCCAAAGCCTCCCGGCGGTCCTTCCGGTAACCGGACACGTCGACGACGATCCGGGGCTGACCCTCCCCCGCCTTGCGCTGGGCGACGGTGCGGGTCAGCTCCTGGATGGCCGAAAGCGTGGCTCCTCGGGGACCGATGAGCATGCCGACGTCATCGCCTTCAACGGCCAACTCCAGTGTGTCCCCCTCATCGAGCAGGGTTCGAGACACCGAGCCCTGCACGCCGAAGGCCGAGATCAGGCCGTCGAGGAACTCCTCGCCCACCTCGCCGGCATCCCCCGCCGGCTCCTGTGCGTCGTACATGGCTTCTCCCTTGTCCGTGGCGGGCTTGCTTCGCTTGTCATTCCGGGCACGGGAGCCGCCGTTGGCCGATCGCCTCCCGCCGCCGGCGCCTTCACCGCCAGACGGTTCCGTCGCCGCAGACGGTTCCGTCGCCGCAGACGGTTCCGTGGCCCTGGACGGCCCGTTGTCCTCTGCCCGATCCTTGCGACCTCGCCGCCGCGTCCCCCGCTCCACCTTGGGCCGGACTGCCGTGGGCGCCACCCGAGCCCGCACCCGAGCCTCCGAGCGCAGGCGACCGAACAGCCCGGCCTTCGGCTCCTCGAGAATCTCGAACTCGGCCTCTTTCTCGTCGACGCCCAGCCGGTCAAGTGCCTCGTCCTTGGCCTCTTCGATGGTCTTCGCCGTCACCTCGACCCACTCCACGCCTACTCTTCCTTCCTACGCGAATTCTTGGCCGACGTCCCGTTGCCGTTGGCGTTCGGGTTGGTGCCCCCGGGGCCACCCTTGCCCCGGGGGGGCAGACCTTTGGGCCGGGGCGACGGGGGAGGACGGTTGGCCTTGGGCTGGGCCCGACCGGACTGCTTCGGCGGCTGCTTCTTGTTCTTGGCTCCGCCACCGGCCTTGGTGCTGTTCGTGCCCCCGCCGGCCCGGCCTTTGGCCGGAGTGGTCCGGCCCGTGGTCCGGCTCGGCTTGGGCCCGCTCTTGTCGACCTTGTCCACCTTCTTGTCGGACTTCTTGTCGCCCTTGTCCGTCCCCTTGTCGGCGCCGGCGGCAAGGTGGGGCGGCGGGAACGCCTTGAACGTTACCGCCTGCTGGCCGATCTGCCAGATGTTGGAGACGATGAAGTAGACGACCACGCCGGCAGGCACGGAGAGCGACACGAAGCCGATGATGATCGGGAAGACCTTGGCCACCATCTGCATCTGTTGGTTGATGCCGTCCTTCGGCATCCGTGATGTCATCTGGCGCTGCTGGAAGTACCCCGTGGCCACGGTCAGGGCGACCAGCACGTAGTACGGAAAGGCGTTGCCGAAGCCGCTGACCGAACCCGCCGACCTGGCCAGGTCGAAACCCCACGACACCATCGCCCCGCCCGACTCGACCAGCGACGTGTACAGCGTGCTGCTCGACGGCACGTGCTTGGGGCCGCCCTCGTCGCTCAGGTCGAGGATCAGCCGGTACAGGACGATGAAGAGCGGCGCCTGCAGGAGGATGGGAAGGCACCCGGCCAGCGGGTTCACCTTGTTCTCCTTGTAGAACTTCATCATCTCTTCGTTGAGCTTCTGGCGGTCGTTCTTGTACTTGGCCTGCAGCCGCTTGAGCTCGGGCTGGATGCGCTGCATCGCCTGCTGGGACTTGACCTGCTTGGTGGTCAGGGGGATCAGGAAGATCCGCACGGTGACGGTCAGCAGGGCGATGGCCACGCCGTAGGAGGCGATGACGGAGTAGAAGAACGCCAGCACGGAGCCCATGGCCCCGTAGATGGGGTCGAGGATCCAGAAGGCGAGCACGGGGTACCTCACGCTGACGCTCTCGGCGCCGGCGCCGGCACCAGGTCGACGCCCGACCGCGACGACCACGGGTGGCACCGCAGCAGCCGCCGCGCCGTCAACACCCCTCCCCGCCGCGCCCCATGGACCTCCAAGGCTTCGAGGGCGTACGTCGAGCACGTCGGCCAGTACCGGCAGGGCGATGGACGCCCGGCCCGGACGGCCTGGTACAGGCGAATCGGCACGCAGAGTGCTCTCGCAGTCACGTAACGTGCTGAGAACCTGGTCATTGGCGGTGCAGTGCGCCGAGCGCTTGGCATACCGTTGCTCTCAAATCTCCATAGGACAGGGACGCCGCCGCCGCGTTGGCGCCGATCAGATAGGCGCCCGGGCGAAGCTGGGCTCCCACCTCACGGGTGATCGCTCGCAAACGACGCCGAATCCGGTTGCGCACCACTGCGCCGCCGGCCCGACGGCCGATGGCGTAGGCGACCCTCGGCGGTTCGGCGGGGTCACCCGCCAGCCACGTTACCGTGATCGGCCCCCGTCTCACGCGCCGCCCCTGCCGACGCAGGGCCTCGAAGGTGGCCCGGTCACGGACGGACCAGATCAGGCCGACAGGCTGTGGCGGCCCTTGCGACGACGGGCCGACAGGATGGCCCGGCCTGCCTTGGTCGACATGCGGTGGCGGAAGCCGTGGCGTTTGGCCCGCTTCTTGACGTTCGGCTGGAATGTGCGCTTCACCCTGTGGCCTCCCCGGCAACTGTGCTCCCCGGCAACCGTGTTTCTCGAAAAAGTGTGTGTTCCCGGCGATGACGCGCGTCGACGACCGGCGCCGGACGGGCGAAACCCAGGGTAGAGCCCCCCGGGCACCGACCGCCAACGCGCCGGCGGCGTCGGACGCCAACCGACCGAGAACGCCCTTTTTCGGGCCGCCCCGCCGGTGCTACGTTCTGCGGGCGCCCGGGCCAGCCCGGGAGGGGGCCTTCGCACTTCCCTGGCTCTGCAAACCACGGATCACGATGCCGTCCGCCCGTTTTCCACATCTGTGGGCAACGTTGTGGACTCACGACAGGGGAGGTTCCGGAGTGGCAGGGGCGGAACACCTGTGGGGTGCCTGCGTTGGTGTCCTGCGCAACGAGGTGCCCGACAGCATTTGGAACACCTGGTTGGCCTCGGCCCGACCGCAGGCCCTCATCGACCACCGCCTGTTTCTCACCGTGCCCAGCCCATTGGCCAAGGAGCGCATCGAGGCCCGGTACCTGGAGCTGGTGACCGACGTGGTCAGCGATGTGGCCGGCGAGCCCCACGAGGTCGTGCTCGAGGTCCGCACCGATCCCGCCGGCGCCGACGACGAGGTCGACCCCCGCCCCCAGCTCGACTTCGACGGCCCACCTCTGCGCACGGGCATGGGGGCCCGGCCGACCGAGACCAACGGGAGCGCCATGTTCGAGGTGGGGCTCAACCCGGCCTACACGTTCGAGAACTTCGTCATCGGCGAGTCCAACCGCTTCGCCCACGCCGCCGCCCTGGCCGTGGCCGAGCAGCCGGCGCACTCCTACAACCCGCTGTTCATCTACGGCGACACCGGCTTGGGCAAGACCCACCTGCTGCACGCCATCGGTCATTACGTGCGCCAGCACCTTCCCGACCTCGTCGTGCGCTACGTGTCGACCGAGCACTTCCTGAACGACTTCATCGACGCCATCCGCACCAACGCCCAGTCCTCGTTCAAGATGCGCTACCGGGGCTGCGACGTGCTTCTCGTCGACGACGTCCAGCTTATCCAGCACAAGGAGCGCTTCCAGGAGGAGTTCTTCCACACCTTCGAGACCCTCCACAGCGCCGGCCGCCAGATCATCCTGTCCTCCGACCGGCCGCCCAAGGAGATGGCCATCCTGGAGGACCGGCTCCGCAGCCGGTTCGTGTCCGGCCTCCTCACCGACGTCCAGCCACCGGATGTCGAGACCCGCCTGGCCATCCTGCGCAAGAAGGCCGAGCGGGAGCCCGTCGGGGCCCCTGACGACGTGCTGGCCTACATCGCCAACAACATCACCAACAACATCCGCGAGCTGGAGGGTGCCCTGCACCGGGTCCTGGCCTACTCCAGCATCACCCAGATGGCCCTGACCCTTCCCGTGGCCGAGAAGGTCCTGGGCGACCTCATCACCGCCAACGCCCCCCGGCCCATCACCCCCAAGCTCATCCTCGAGGCCACCGCGGAGATGTTCGGCCTGAGCATCGACGACCTGCGGGGCAAGAGCCGGAGCCGGCCGCTGGTCACCGCCCGCCAGATCGCCATGTACGTCCTGCGGGAGATGACCGACTTCTCCTACCCGGCCATCGGGCGGGAGTTCGGCGACCGCGACCACACCACGGTCATGCACGCGGTGACCAAGATCTCCAAGCTCATGGCCGAGCGGCGGACGATCTACGACCAGGTCACCGAGCTCATGACCCGGCTGAAGACGGGCACGTGAAGGGTGGCGACGCCTGTTGGCGTCCGGTGGACGCGCCGGTGGGTGAGGTGCTCGTCTACCCACAGCGCGCCCGCCCGCTGTCACACCCCTGTGGGAGCATGGGGAGAACTGGGGATTCCGCCGGTCGGTCCGACCAGCGCTTCTACCCACTTCTCCACAATCCACACCCCCTACTGCTCCCTCTTCTATTGAGATCTCCAAAGAGAGAAAGAAGGGCTGTGCACCAGTGAAGTTCCGAGCCGAGCGTGACGTCCTCCTCGAGGCCCTGGCCACTGCGGCCCGGGCCGCAGCCACGCGGGGCGGCGCCCTTCCTGCCCTCTCCGGTGTCCGCATCGAGGTGAGGGGAGACGTGTTGCACCTGGCCGGCTCCGACCTCGACCTGACCGTGCAGGTCGAGGCGGCGGTGTCGGGCATCGACGACGGCGTCTGTGTCATCCCCGCCCGCCTGGGCACCGACATCGTCCGGGCCCTGGAGCCCGGCGCCGTCACCTTCGCCCTGGAGGGCGGCGAGGCCCAGATCGCCGCCGGCCGCTCGCAGTTCACCGTGCGGGTGCTGCCGGCCGAGGAGTTCCTGCGCCTGCCCGAGCCGGCGGGAGACGCCGTCACCCTCGATTCGGCGGCCCTTGCCGCCGCGCTGAGCCAGGTGGTGCGGGCGGCCAGCAAGGACGATGCCCGGCCCATCCTCGCCGGCGTGCTGATGACCGCCGAGCCCGCCGGGCTCCGGTTGGTCGCCACCGACTCCTACCGCCTGGCCATGCGCGACCTGCCGGGCACCACCCTGCTGGCCGAGGGCCAGCACGTGCTGGTCCCGGCCCGGGCCCTGGGGGAGCTGCAGCGCGTCCTCCAGCACGCCGAGCAGGTCACCCTGCGCCTGGGCCACGACCAGGCCAGCTTCGAAGTGTCCTCGGTGCGGGTCACCACCCGGCTCATCGAGGGGGAGTTCCCGAACTACCGCCAGCTCGTTCCCTCGGGCTATCCCAACCGGCTGACCGTGGGGAAGGAGCCGCTGCTCGACGCCGTGCGCCGGGTCAAGCTGCTCGCCCGCGAGGCCACGCCCATCCGCATGGCGCTGCGCCCCGACGGCCTCGAGCTCACCGCCGTCACCCACGACGTGGGCCAGGCCCGGGAGGATCTCGACGCCAAGTACGAGGGCAGCGAGATGGTGGTGGCCTTCAATCCCGAGTTCCTCATCGACGGCGTCGAAGCCACCCCTGGCGACGAAGTCGTCCTGGAGACCCTGGACGCGCTCAAGCCCGCCACCCTGCGGGCCACCGAGGGCACCGACTTCCTGTACCTGCTCATGCCGGTACGGGTCTCATGACCCGTGCGGCTGACCCATCTCTGGCTCCACGACTTCCGTAACTACGAGTCCGCTGACCTGAGCCTGCCCGCCGGCCTCACCGTGGTGCGAGGGGACAACGGGGAGGGCAAGACCAGCCTGCTCGAGGCCGCCGGCTACCTGGCCACGCTGGCGTCGTTCCGGGGCGTACCCAGCGAGGCTTTGGTGCGCGACGGCGCCACCCAGGCCGTGGTCCGCGGCGAGGGCGAGCGCAACGGCCGCCAGCTCCTGGTCGAGGCGGAGATCGCGCCCGGAGGCCGGGGGAGGGTGGCGGTCAACAAGCAGCGGCTGCGCCGGTCGTCCGACCTGCTCGACGCCCTGCGGGTCAGCGTGTTCGCCCCTGACGACCTCGAACTGGTCAAGGGCGGCCCCTCCGCCCGACGGCGGTACCTGGACGACACGCTCGTCGCCCTGTCGCCCAAGCACGAGGCCACCCGCCGCGACCTCGACCGCATCCTCCGCCAGCGCACCGCCCTCCTGCGCCAGTCGGGGGGCCGGCTCACCCCCGACATCGCCACCACCCTCGACGTGTGGGATTCCAAGCTGGTCGCCGCCGGCGAGGCCCTGGCCGACGCCCGGGCCGCGCTCGTCGCCGACCTGGAGCCGGCGCTGGCCAAGGCCTACGCCGACCTGTCACCCACCCGTGGCGTGGCGACGGCCGGCTACGACGCCCCGTGGCGGGCAACAGGTCTGGCCGCGGCACTGGCCGAAGCCCGCAACGACGAGCTCCGACGGGGCGTCTGCCTGGTGGGCCCCCACCGCGACGACCTGACCTTGCGCATCAACGCCATGCCCGCCCGCACCCATGCGTCCCAGGGCGAGCAGCGGTCGGTGGCCCTCGCCTTGCGTCTCGCCGCTCACCGCCTGGTGGCCGACACCCTCGACGACGTGCCGATCCTCCTCCTCGACGACGTGTTCTCCGAGCTCGACCCCGACCGCACCGACAACCTGCTCCACCACCTCCCGCCCGGCCAGGCCGTGCTCACCACCGCCGGCCCCCTGCCCGCCGGCGCCGAGCCCGAGCAGCTGGTGACCGTCACCGGCGGGCGGCTGTCCGTCGCATGACCTGGAGGCCGCTACCCGAGCCGGGCGGCCCCCCGCCGCGCCGAATCGCCGCCTCACTGGACGCCGTGGCCCGCAACCTCGGCGGGGCCGGCGGGCCCGCCCTCGTCGACCTGCTCCAACGCTGGCCCGAGGTCGTCGGCGAGTCGCTGGCCGCCCACTGCCGGCCCCTGTCGCTGCGGGGCGGCACCCTCGCCATCGCCGCCGACGAGCCGGCGTGGGGCGCCCAGCTCCGCTGGCTGGAGGCCGACCTGTTGCGCCGGCTGGACGAGGCGCTCGGCGCCGGCACCGTCACCGCCATCGCCGTCCGCATCCGCCCCGGATAAGACCCCTCTCTGGTAGGATCTCACAGTGGCAATCAGGGCGATGACCAGCGGTTTTGTCGCCTGAGAAGCCCTTCTCGACCTCCCCGGTCGACTCGCACATGACGTCGCAGAGAAAGGCCGCGCGTGGCGGTTGACATTCCCTCATACGGGGCCAAAGACATCCAGGTCCTGGAGGGGCTCGACCCGGTCCGCAAGCGACCGGGCATGTACATCGGCTCCACCGGCCTCCTCGGTCTCCACCACCTGGTGTGGGAGGTCGTCGACAACTCCGTCGACGAGGCCATGGCCGGCTACGCCACCCGCATCGAGGTCACGCTCCTCGCCGACGGCGGCTGCCGCGTGGTCGACGACGGCCGCGGCATCCCGGTCGATCCCCACCCCGGATCCCGGGGCAAGTCGGCGGCCGAGGTCGTGCTCACCGTGCTCCACGCCGGCGGCAAGTTCGGCGGTGAGGGCTACAAGGTCTCCGGTGGCCTCCACGGCGTGGGCGTGTCGGTGGTCAACGCCCTGTCCACCCGCCTCGAGCTGGAGGTCGACCGCGAGGGGAAGCGGCACCGCCTCGTCTTCCTCGACGGCGGCAAGCCCCAGGGCAAGCTGGAAGTGATCGGCAAGGCGCCCCGCGGCCGCACCGGCACCTGCGTCACCTTCTGGCCCGATCCCGCCATCTTCAACTCCGAGGGCACCGAGTTCCGGGCCACCACCATCCTCGAGCGGCTCCAGATCTACGCCTTCCTGAACAAGGGGCTCGAGGTCCGCTTCCGCGACGAGCGGCCCGACCACGAGCAGGAGCAGACGTTCAAGTACAGCGGCGGCATCGTCGACTACGTGCGCCACCTCAACGCGGCCAAGGACCCGCTGTTCAAGCGGGTGGCCCACTTCGACGCCGCGGAGGCCGACCAGGAGGTCGAGGCCGCCCTCCAGTGGAACACCGGTTACAACGAGGGCATCCACAGCTACGCCAACGGCATCGCCACCAAGGAAGGCGGCATGCACGAGGAGGGCTTCAAGAAGGCCCTCACCAACGTGGTCAACCGCTACGCCCGGGCCAAGGGGCTCCTCAAGGAGAAGGACGACAACCTGCTGGGGGAGGACATCCGCGAGGGCCTCACCGCCATCGTCAGCGTGAAGCTGCGCGAGCCCCAGTTCGAGGGCCAGACCAAGGCCAAGCTGGGCAACGTCTCCATCCGCTCCCTGGTCGAGCGGGTGGCGAACGAGAAGTTCGCCGACTGGCTCGAGGAGAACCCCACCGAGGCCCGCGCCGTCGTGTCCAAGGGCACCCAGGCCGCCCGGGCCCGCATGGCCGCCCGCCAGGCCCGTGAGCTCACCCGCCGGAAGACGCTCCTCGAGGGCGCCGGCCTGCCCGGCAAGCTGGCCGACTGCTCCTCACGCAACCCCGAGGAGTCCGAGCTCTTCATCGTCGAGGGCAACAGCGCCGGCGGCTCGGCCATCAACGCCCGCAACCCCGTCACCCAGGCCATCCTGCCGATCCGGGGCAAGATCCTCAACGTCGAGCGGGCCCGCATCGACAAGATGCTCAAGAACACCGAGATCCAGTCGCTCATCTCGGCCGTCGGCGCCAACCTCGGCGACGAGTTCGACGTCACCAAGATCCGCTATCACAAGATCATCATCCTGGCCGACGCCGATGTCGACGGGAACCACATCCGCACCCTGCTGCTGACGTTCTTCTTCCGCCAGATGAAGGACCTGGTCGACAAGGGCTACGTCTACATCGCCCAGCCCCCGCTGTACTCCACCATCGTGGGCAAGGAGAAGATCTACCTGAAGGACGATGCCGCGCGCGACGCCTACATCGCCGCCAACCCCAACAAGAAGCACGAGTTCGCCCGCCTGAAGGGCCTGGGCGAGATGGACTACGCCGAGTTGCGCGACACCACCATGGACGCCACTCGCCGAACGCTCCTGCAGGTCTCGGTCGAGCAGGCCGCCCTCGCCGACGAGGTGTGCTCCATCCTGATGGGCGAGAACGTCGAGGCCCGCAAGCTGTTCATCCAGACCAACGCCACCGATGTCAGATTCCTTGACATCTAGGCTCGCTTCGCTCGCCGCCGCCTTCGTCGGGCGCGGTGGTCCCACTCCCTCACCGCGTCTGTCGGACGAGCGGCCTCCGGCCGCGCTCATCGCTGTTCCGCCTCGCCAAGCCTCGCTTCGCTCGGCGGCTCGGCGGCGAAACGCAGCTTGCGCTGCGTTTCGGGGCGCCGTTCAGATCCCGTGCTGTCGCCGTGCCGCTCCGGGATCTGGAGACCTGTTGTTTGGGAGCGGCGTTAGCCGCTCGCCGTCGACCGGAGGTCGACTGTGACGGATCAGCAACCGCCGCTCGAGTTCTCCAACGTGGAGCCCATCGAGCTCCAGACCGAGATGGAGCAGTCGTACCTCGTGTACGCGCTGTCCACCATCACCGCCCGGGCCCTGCCCGACGTGCGCGACGGTCTGAAGCCCGTCCACCGCCGCATCCTCTTCGACATGTACGACCAGGGGTTCCGCCCCGACCGCACCATGGTGAAGTGCGCCCGCATCACCGGCCACGTCATGGGCCAGTACCACCCCCACGGCAACCAGGCCATCTACGACGCCCTGGTCCGCATGGCCCAGCCCTTCAGCCTGCGCCACCCCCTCATCGACTTCCACGGCAACTACGGCTCGCCCGAGTTCGAGGCCGCGGCCGAGCGCTACACCGAGTCCCGCCTCGCCGCCCTGGCCATGCAGATGCTGGCCGGCATCGACGAGGACACCGTCGACTTCGTGGAGAACTACTCGGGCGACTTCACCGAGCCCAGCGTCCTCCCCAGCCGCTTCCCCAACCTGTTGGTGAACGGCAGCCAGGGCATCGCCGTGGCCATGGCCACCAACATCCCGCCCCACAACCTGGGCGAGGTCATCGACGCCACCCTCCACCTCATCGACCACCCCGAGGCCACCCCCGACGACCTCATGGCCTTCGTCAAGGGGCCGGACTTCCCCACCGGCGCGTACATCCTGGGGAGAGCCGGGATCATGGACGCCTACCGCACCGGGCGGGGCTCCATCCGCATGCGGGCCAGGGCCGAGATCGTCGAGGGCCGCACCAGCAGCGAGATTCACGTGACCCAGCTGCCGTACCAGGTGAGTGTCTCGTCGGTGGCCTCCAAGGTGGCCGAGCTGGTCGACTCCCGCCAGATCGAGGGCATCCGCGACATCAAGAACCTGTCCTCGGGCGAGGACACCAAGCTCGTCATCTACCTCAAGCGTGACGCCAACGCCACGGTCGTCTTGAACAACCTGTTCAAGCACACGCCCCTGCAGACCAACTTCGGCGTGAACATGGTGGCCCTGTGCGACGGCATCCCCCGCACCCTCAACCTGGCCCAGGCTCTCTCCTACTACATCGCCCACCAGGTCGAGGTCATCACCCGCCGGTCCGAGTACCGCCTGCGCAAGGCGCGCGACCGGGCCCACATCGTCGAGGGCCTCATCAAGGCCCTCGACATGATCGACGCCATCATCGCCCTGATCCGGGGCTCCGAGGACCGGGGCGCGGCCCGCGACGGCCTCATGGCCGCCCCCTTCGAGTTCAGCGAGGTCCAGGCCAACCACATCCTCGACATGCAGCTGTCCCGCCTCACCCGCCTGGGGCGGGCCCAGCTGGAGGGGGAGCTGGCCGAGCTGCGCCAGACCATCGCCGAGCTGGAGGCCATCCTCGCCGACCCCGGCAAGCTCCGGCAGGTCATCAAGGACGAGATGGGCGAGATCCGCACCAAGCACGCCACGCCCCGCCGGGCCGAGATCACCTTCGACCCCGGAGACCTCGACAACCTCGACCTGATCGACGACGAGGAGCTCGTCGTCACCATGACCCACGCCGGCTACATCAAGACGGTCGCCGCCGACGCCTTCCGCACCCAGGGCCGCGGCGGGCGGGGTATCGCCGGCGCCCGGCTCCGGGACAACGACTACGTCGAGCGCATCGTCCACACCACCGCCCACGCCTACCTGTTGTTCTTCTCGAACCGGGGCAAGGTCTACCGGCTGCGGGCCCACGAGATCCCCATGAAGGACCGCACGGCCCGGGGCACGGCCATCCCCAACCTGCTGTCGCTGCAGCCCGGGGAGCGCATCCAGGCCATCATCGACACCCGCGACTACGAGACCAGCCGGTTCCTCTTCTTCGCCACCAAGAGCGGCATGGTGAAGAAGACCCGCTTCACCGAGTACGACTCGTCCCGGCGCGACGGGCTCATCGCCATCAACCTCCGTGACGACGACGAGCTGGTGCGGGTGGTCCAGACCAGTGGCGGCGACGACATCTTCATGGTCAGCAGCGCCGGCACCACCATCCGGTTCTTCGAGGACGACGTGCGGGCCACCGGCCGCTCGGCCATCGGCGTCATCGGCATGCGGCTGCGCCCGGGCGACGAGGTGGTGTCCTGCGACGTCACCCGCGACGGCGCCGACCTGCTCATCATCACCGACACCGGCTACGGCAAGCGCACCAAACTCGACAAGTTCCCCCGCAAGGGCCGGGGCACCATGGGCGTGATCGGCATCCGCCTGGCCCGGGGCCGGGGCAAGGTGGTGGCCGCCCTCATGGTCGGCATCGACGACGAGCTCCTCCTCATCTCCTCCGCCGGCGTCACCATCCGCACCGCGGTGCGCGACATCTCGGCCCAGGGCCGCGACGCCACCGGGGTGCGGGTCATGAACCTCGACGCCGGCCAGACGGTGGCCGCCGTCGCCCCGGTCATGAACGTCGACGACTGACTCGCCGCCTCCCACCGGGTGTGGTGGTCGGCGAGGACATGCCGCACCGAATCAACCACTCTCCCCACCACTTCCCCCTCCTGAGCTGACTCGCGCTCCCTAGGAGGGGACATGCGTACCGAACGGGGCTCCACCGTGCCCTTCATCGCCCTGACCATCGTGCTGGTCGGGGTCATCGTCATCCTGCTGGGCCGCATGGGCGGCGCCGCCACCCAGCGGGCCGGCGCCCGCAACGCGGCCGACGCCGCCGCCCTGGCCGGCGCCGCCGCCGGCCGCAGCGCGGCTGACGAGCTGGCCCGGGCCAACGGCGCCGAGCTGCTGTCCTACAGGGAGATCGGCCTCGACACCGAGGTTCGGGTCCGCCACGGTGTCGCCGAGGCTGTGGGCCGGGCCCGGCGCACCGGTGACCGGGATGGCGGGGGAGGCGCAGGCGCCGGCGCCACCAAGGGGCTGGCCGCGGCCATGCGGGCGGCGCTGGCCCGGGCCGAGCAGCTCCTGGGCCGGCCGGTGCCCATCACCTCGGGCTACCGGTCCACCGAGGCCCAGGCCCAGCTGTACGCCAACCGGGCGGCCAACCCCTACCCCGTGGCTCCGCCCGGTTCGTCGATGCACGAGAAGGGACTGGCCATCGACGTGCCCGCTGATTTCGTCCCCCGGCTGCTGGAGGTGGCTCCGAGAGCGGGCCTCTGCCAGCCCTACCCGGCCGACGATCCGATCCATTTCGAGGTGTGCCGTTAGAACCGGCCCGAGGACCGAGTACGGTTCCCTCCATCTCGGTATGAGTAATGGCCCCGTTGCGCAGGGACGGCGAGTCCGTCTTGTCGTTCGCAGAGTGGAGCCGTGGACAGTTCTCAAGTTCTCGGTGCTGCTGTTCGCGACGCTCTACCTGGTTTTCCTCGTCGCGGGCCTGGTCTTGTGGGCGGCGGCGACCGCCACCGGGCTGCGGGAGAACATCGAGAAGTTCATCGGCGACCTCATCGCCTCCGACGACTTCAAGATCCTCGGCCCCACCATGCTGCGGGCGTCCATCCTGGGCGGCCTCGTCCTCGTGGTGATGGGTACGGGCGCGTCGGTGCTGTTCACCGTCCTCTACAACCTCATCAGCGACGTCATCGGCGGCATCACCGTGGTCTTCGAGGAGCGGCCGAGCCGCCGCAACCGCAACCTGCTGCAGGGACAGGCGGCGCCGGCGCCGCCGCTCAAGCCCGCCCGCGTCCCCCGCCGGCGCCCGCCGGCCCCTCCACGGCC
>Ga0247713_1001088_pt1 | contig 14237 bp, 11 predicted proteins | sample 21E_NmetaG_FD_189936 | JGI IMG/M metagenome (GOLD analysis project Ga0247713, IMG submission 189936) | Soil microbial communities from hillslope of Landscape Evolution Observatory, University of Arizona, Oracle, AZ, United States - 2-1-E_N | ecosystem: Engineered > Artificial ecosystem >... | reverse complement strand
CCCAAGGTCACCGCGCCGCCGACGACCAAGGCCCCCAGGCCCGCCGCCGCCCCCAAGGCCGCCGCGCCCGGCCCGGCGGTCAGCACCGCTCCTGCGGCGCCGGCGCCGGTCGTCGCCGCCGTCACCAAAGTCCCCCGGCGGGTGCCCACCCCCGCCGAGGTCCAGGGCGTGGTCACCGAGCTGAAGCGGCGGGTGCCCATCTTGAACTTCGTGACCATCGCCCCGGCCCAGATCGACCAGGCCGGCGACCAGGTCTGCTCCGCCTTCGACAACGGCCAGTCCTTCGCCCAGGTGAAGACCACCGGCCTGTCGATGATCCCGCCCACCGTCTCCGTGCCCGTCGGCACAGACGACTGGGCCGTCCGCCAAGCCGTGACCCTGTACTGCCCCGGCCACGCCAACAAGCTCGTCTGAGGAGCGCATCCGCCATGGCCATGTTGATGAGAGCCGAACCCCCCGCCACCGAGCCGGCGCTGCACCTGGTCGACCCCGGACCGGCGGCCAAGGCCACCAACGCGGTCAAGCTCTACGGTGACGCCGACACGTCGGTCCGGGCCCTCGACGGCGTGGACGTCGAGTTCCAGACGGGCCGGTTCACCGCCATCATGGGGCCGTCGGGCTCGGGCAAGTCGACCCTCCTGCACTGCCTGGCCGGCCTGGACAGCCTCACCTCGGGCTCCATCTCGATCGGCTCGACGATCCTCGGCACCCTGCGGGAGCGCCAGCTCACCCGCCTGCGCCGGGACCGGATCGGCTTCATCTTCCAGGCGTTCAACCTGCTCCCCACGCTGACCGCGGCCGAGAACATCACCCTTCCCCTGGCCCTGGCCGGCCGCAAGCCGGACCAGGCATGGTTCGACAAGGTCGTCGACGTCGTCGGCCTCCGCCAGCGCCTGCACCACCGGCCGGCGGAGCTCTCCGGTGGCCAGCAGCAGCGGGTGGCCGCCGCCCGGGCTCTCGTGTCGCGCCCCGAGATCATCCTGGCCGACGAGCCCACCGGCAACCTGGACTCCAAGGCCGGGGGCGAGCTCCTGGCCTTCATGCGCCGGGCCGTCGACGGGTTCGGCCAGACCATCGTCATGGTCACCCACGACCCCGTGGCCGCGTCCTACGCCGACCGCATCGTGTTCCTGGCCGACGGCAAGGTCGTCGACGAGATGTTCGAGCCCACCGCCGAGCGCGCCATCGACCACATGAAGCAACTGGGCGGGTAACAACCATGAAGCGGCTGCTGCGGGGAGCGCTGCACCAGGGGGTCCGGCTCTTCGGCACCGCGCTGGCGGTGGCTCTGGCCGTCACCCTCGTCTCCGGGACGTTCATCCTCACCGACACCGTCGACGGCGCCTTCCGCCGGGCCTCGGCCGATGCGGGGGGCGCCTCCGACCTCATCATCCGCTCCACCGCCCACTTCGCGGCCCAGGGGAACAGCCTGCCCGAGCGGGAGCCGGTCCCCGAGTCACTGGTGGCCAGGGTCGCCGCCATCCCCGGGGTCAAGTCGGCGTGGGCGGCCATCCAGGGCTACGCCGAGCTGATCGACAAGCAGGGCAAGGCCATCCAGGCCAAGGGCCTGCCCACGGTGGGAAGCAGCGTGACCCCCGATGTCGCCCTCGCCTCCGGGCGCCCGCCGGCGGGACCAGACGAGATCGCCATCGACATCGAGACCGCCCGCCAGCACGGTCTGGTGCTGGGCGACAAGATCAAGGTGCTGTTCTCGGGCACCACCCAGGAGTTCACCATCGGTGGCCTCCTGCAAGCCGCCGGCGACGTCGTGGCCTCCACCAAGGCCATCTTCGACTCGGTCACGGCCCAGCGGGTGCTCGGGGTGCAGGGCCAGGTCGACGCCATCCCGGTCAAGGCCGAGCCGGGCCTGAGCCCCGAAGAGCTCCGGACCCGCATCAACGCCGCCCTGCCCGACGAGTACGAGGCGGTGACGACCAAGCAGGTCGCCGCCGAGTCGGCCGAGTCGTGGACGAAGTCGGTGGCGTTCCTGCCCACCGCCCTCCTCCTGTTCGCGGCCGTGGCGCTCCTCGTCGGGGCCTTCATCATCTGCAACACCTTCTCGATCCTGGTCGGTCAGCGGGCCCGGGAGCTGGCCCTCCTCCGCTCCCTCGGCGCCAGCCGTGCCCAGCTGACCGCCTCGGTGCTGTGCGAGGCGATCGCCGTGGGCGTCGTGGGGTCCCTGGCCGGCGTGCTGGCCGGCTTCGGGGCGGCGCGGGGGCTGCTCGCCCTCTTCGGCGCCATGGGCTACGAGCTGCCGGCCACCGGTGCCGTCTTCCTGCCCAGGACCGCCGTGGTGGCGGTCATCGTCGGCGTCGCGGTGACGGTCCTCGCCGCCGTCCCGCCCGCCCGGCGGGCCACGAAGGCCGAGCCGGTAGGAGTGCTCCGGGGCACCGCCGGCGCCCGCACCGGATCCGCGGCCCGCCCCCGGCTGATCGTGGGCACCGGCTTGGGCGCCGCCGGCCTGGCCACCCTGCTCACCGGCGTGCTCGGTGGCGGGAGCCGGCCGATCGTGGCCGTCGGCCTCGGCGCGGCCGGGCTGCTCGCCGGCCTCTTCGTGCTCCTGCCTCTGGTGGCCCAGCCGGCGGCCTTCCTCCTCGGCTCGCCACTGGTGCGATTCATGGGCGAGCCCGGGTTTCTGGGCCGGGAGAACGCCATGCGCAGCCCCCGCCGGACCGCCTCCACCGCCGCCGCCCTCATGATCGGCATCGGCCTGATCGGCGTGGTCGCCATCCTCGCCGCCTCGGTCAAGGAATCAGCCAGCCGCACCGTCGACGACAGCCTACGGGCCGACTTCGTGCTGACCCCGACCGGGCTCGGCGGAGCGGTGAGCGGTGTGCCGCCGGTGGTCGTCGACCGCCTCCGCAAGACGCCGGCGCTGGCCACCGTCTCGGAGATCCGCGGCGGGCAGTGGGGCCTCGACGGCCGGACCCAGACCCTCCTGGCCGTCGACCCGAGAACGGTCACGGCCATGCACGAGGTCGACGCCGGATCGGCCGCCGCCGTGGCCCGGCTGGACGACTCCGGCGTGATCGTGCGGGACACCGTCGCCGAGCGCTACGGGTGGGCCGTCGGCGACAAGGTGCCGATGACCTTCGCCAAGACCGGCACCCGCCAGATGAAGCTGCAGGGCGTGTTCTCCTCCACCGCGGTGCGGACGGACTTCGTCATCACCCTCGGCGCCTACAAGGCCAATTACGCCCAGATCTTCGCCCTCGAGGTCGACGTGGCCCTCGCGCCCGGGGTGACCCCTGCCGCCGGCCGGGCCGCCATCGAGGAGGCACTGGCCGACTACCCGGTGGTCAAGGTCATGGACCACGCCGAGGTCCTGGCCGCCGCCGACGACCAGGTGGACCGCCTGCTGGTGCCGGTGACCGCCCTGCTCGCCCTGTCCGTGCTCATCGCCCTCCTCGGCATCGCCAACACCCTGGCCCTGTCCATCTCCGAGCGGACCCGAGAGGTCGGGCTGCTGCGGGCGCTGGGCATGGCCCGTACCCAGCTGCGGTCGATGATCCGCTCGGAGGCGGCGATCATCGCCGGCCTGGGGGGCGCCCTGGGCGTCGTCGTGGCCCTCTTCTTCGGCTGGGCGCTGGTGAGGTCGATGGGCACGCTCGGGGTGACCGAGCTGGTGTTCCCGTTCGGTCAGCTCGCCGGCCTCGCCCTCCTGGCCACGGTCGCCGGCGTGCTGGCCGCCATCCTCCCGGCCCGCAAGGCCGCGTCCCTCGAGGTCCTCAAGGCCATCAGCAGCGACCGGTAGCGCCGGCGCCGGTGCTCCCGGCACTGACCGGGTCAAATGCCCCCGCGCCGGCCGCCGCTCCGGTGACAGGCTGGGCGTCATGGCGAAACGGCGACTTCGGCTCCTGATGGCAGTGGCGATGACGGTCGCCGGCGTGTCGTGCGGAGGATCGTCCGACGACGCCGGCCCGCTCGAGGACGACATCGGCGTCGTCGCCCCGGGGCCGGACGCCTCGGACTGTCCCGTCCGCAACCACCTCGCCGCTGAGTTCAACGGGCGCACCCGGCCCGGCGTGGAGGCACCGGCCGACTACGCCTTCCTCGAGGCCCGCCAGGGTGGATGCCATCCCGTGCGGTTCAACCCCTGCGAGCCGATCCACTACGTGGTGAACGCCGCCCTGGCTCCTCCCGGGGCCATGGACGACGTGCGAGCCGCCATGCGCCTCCTCGAGGAGGCGTCCGGCCTCACCTTCGTGGACGACGGGCCGACAGACGAGCGCTACGACGTCTCCAGGCCCCGCTCCCAGCCCGAGCGCTACGGCCGGCGGTGGGCACCGGTGCTGGTCGTCTGGGACCACGGCCAGCGCCACCGGATGGACGTCACCAACCCCGCCGGCGGCATCTCCTCGCCGGTGGACGGGGTGTCGGTCACCGGCGCCCTCATCGTGAACGTCGACACGCTCGTCGACGGCCGGCCCCCCCAGAGCGGGTTCGGCCCGGGGGCGACGTGGGGTCGGGTGTTCCTGCACGAGCTCGGCCACCTCGTTGGCCTGGGCCACGTGGCCCGCTCCGACCAGATCATGTTCAGCGAGCTGGGCGTCCAGCGCGGGCGGGCCGAGTACCACGCCGGCGACCTGGCCGGCCTGCGCCTCATCGGAAGGGAGGCAGGCTGCCTGCCCACGCCGGCGCCACCGCCGGTCCGCCGGTGATCGATGCGGTCCCTCACCGGCGCGGGACGACCTCGTGCGTCGTGCGTCGTGACGAGCTGTCCATCTCCAGGCAATCCCCAGGGCTTGGGACGGGCAGCCGGATGGGTAGCGTGAGCAGGTGTCAGCTCCTGCGCGCTCGTGGGCCAAGAAGGCGGCCGTCCCCGTCGGCGCCGGCCTGGCGCTGACCTACGCCTACGGCACGGCGCGCTACCGGCGCAACGCCCGGCGGGGCTACGAACTCGACGACCCGCCCCAGCCCGGCACGGCGGCGTTCGCCCGCCTGGTCGAGGGCGCCACCGGGGCGCCGTGGCGCAGCGGCAACCGGGTGACGATCCTCCGCAACGGTGACCGGACGTTCGGTTCCATGCTGGACGCCATCGCGGCGGCCAAGTCGACGATCGACCTGTCGTCCTACATCATCTGGCCCGGAGAGGTCACCGACCGCTTCACCGAGGCCATGTGCGAGCGGGCCGAGGCCGGCGTCGAGGTCAACGTGGTGGTCGACGCCTACGGTTCGGCCAAGTGGGCCGGCCACGCCACGGTGACGGCCCTCGAGGAGGCCGGCGCCAGTGTCGTGTTCTTCCGCCCGCCGGCGTGGTACGCCCTCGACAAGCTCAACAACCGCATGCACCGCCGGCTCTTGATCGTCGACGGGACCATCGGCTTCGCCGGCGGCGTCGGCATCGCCGACGTGTGGGCCGGCGACGCCCAGGATCCGGAGCATTGGCGGGAGACCCACGTCCAGGTCGAGGGGCCGGCGGTGCGCGACATCCTGGGCGGGTTCATGGAGAACTGGGCCGAAGCGGCCCACGCGGTGATCGACGCCAAACACTTCCCCGAACTGGAGGCCTTCGACGACGGCGTGGGCCTGCAGGTCGTCCGCAGCTCACCTCGCTCGGGTGGCACGTCGACCAGCCAGCTTTTCTACGCCACCATCGCCGGCGCCCGGGAGCGGCTGTGGGTCACCACCGCCTACTTCGCACCGGACCAGGCCTTCGTCGACCTGCTCTGCGGGGCGCCGGCCCGGGGCGTCGACGTGCGCATCCTGGTCAACGGGCGCAACGTCGACAAGGAGGTGGTCCGCGAGGCCGGACAGCGCCAATACGGCCGGCTGCTGGAGGCGGGCGTGCGCATCTTCGAGTACCAGCAGACCATGCTGCACGCCAAGACGATGGTCGCCGACGGCTGGGCCAACATCGGCTCCAGCAACCTCGAGCACCGCTCCCTGGGCCTCGACGACGAGCTCATGGTCGCCTTCTCCGACCGGGGCCTGGTCGAAGAGGTCGTGCAGCACTTCCACGACGACCTGGAGGTGTCCGAGGAATACGACATCGACCGGTGGCGCCGGCGGTCCTTGTCGAAGCGAGCCAAGGAAGCGGCCGGAGACCTGTTCCGCCAGTCGTTCTAGCGTCAGTCCTCTCCGAGGTAGGCCTTGCGCACCCCCTCGTCGCGGAGGAGGTCGGCGCCGGTCCCCGACAGCACCACCCGGCCGGTCTCCAGCACGTGGCCGTGGTCGGCCAGGCCGAGCGCGGCCTGGGCGTTCTGCTCCACGAGGAGCAGGGTCGTACCACGGGATTTCAGCTCGGCCAGGGTCTGGAAGATGGTCTGCATGACGAGGGGGGACAGGCCCATCGACGGCTCGTCGAGCATGAGCAGCCGGGGCCGGCTCATCAGCGCCCGCCCAATGGCGAGCATCTGCTGCTCGCCGCCGGACAGCGTGCCCGCGGCCTGGGTCCGGCGCTGGGCCAGGACGGGGAACAGGTCATAGACCATGGCCACGTCGGCCCCGACCTCGCCGTCGTTGCGCCGGTAGGCACCGAGGTCGAGGTTCTCCCGGATCGTCATGCGGTGGAACAGCCGCCGGCCCTCGGGTGCGTGAGCCACGCCAAGGGCGACGATCTCGTGCGCCGGCAGGCGGTCGATGCGCCGGCCGTCGACGCGGACCTGGCCGGCGCTGGGCCGCTGCAGGCCCGAAAGCGTGCGCAGCGTGGTGGTCTTGCCGGCGCCGTTGCTGCCGATGAGGGCGACCACCTGGCCGGCGTCGACGTCGAAGCTGATGCCCCGCACGGCCTCGATCTGCCCGTAGGCGACGCGGAGGTCGCGCACTTCCAGCAGGGCGGCCATCAGGCCGTCGGCGCGCCGAGGTAGGCCTCGATGACCCGGGCGTCGCCCTGCACCTCCGTCGGCGTGCCCTCGACCAGCTTGCGGCCCTGGACGAGGACGGCCACCCGGTCGCACAGTCCGAAGATGAACCGCATGTCGTGCTCGATGACGGCCACGGCGACGCCCCGGTCTCGTATGCGCCGCACCAGGTCGGCCGCCGCTCGGGTCTCCGCCGCGTTCATGCCCGCCCGGGGCTCGTCCAACAGGAGCACGCCCGGTTCGCTGGCCAGGGCCCGGGCGATCTCCAGCCGGCGCTGGTCGCCGTAGGAGAGGTTGCGGGCGAGGGTGTCGGCCTGGCGCCGCAGACCGACGAACTCCAGCAGCTCGTCCGCCTTCTCCCCCGACTCCCGCTCCTCCCGCCGGAACTTCGGTCCCCGCCCGATGGCCGCCACCAGCCCCACGTGGGTGCGGCAGTGCCGGCCCACGAGCACGTTCTCGAAGACCGTCATGTGCGGGAACAGGCGGATGTTCTGGAACGTGCGGGCCACGCCGGCCTTGGTGAAGCGGTCGGGCCGCCCCGACAGCATCTGGCCCCGGAACCGGATCTCGCCGCTGGTGGGCGCCTCGAGCCCGCTCATGCAGTTGAAAAGCGTGGTCTTGCCGGCGCCGTTCGGGCCGATGACCCCGACGATGTCGCCCTCGCCCACGTCGAGGTCGACGGAGTCCACGGCCAGCAGTCCCTCGAAGCGCTTGGTGACGCCCCGCACCTCCAGCAAGCTCACGACAGGGGCCCTCCCGGCGGCGGCCCGCTGGCGCCGGCCAGTCCGGGCACCCCCTCGGGCGCCTCCGACCGCAGCTCCCGCCGCCGGCGCCGGCTGGGCACCAGGCCCTCGGGCCGGAACCGCATCACCAGGATGAGGGCGGCCCCGAACAGCAGGAGCCGCTTGTCCTGGAACGCCCGCAGCTTCTCGGGGATCACGAACAGGGCGGTGGAACCCAACAGGGCGCCCGGCACCGTACCCATCCCGCCCAGGACGACGGCCGCCACCAGGAGGATGGACTCGAGGAACGTGTAGGAGTCGGGTGACACCTGGGTCGTGACGTGGGCGTTGACGGTGCCGGCGGCGCCGGCCAGGAAGGCGCCGATGGCGAAGGCGAGGAGCTTCAACCGGATGGTGTCGATGCCGCTGGCCGCGGCGGCCAGCTCGTCCTCCCGGATGGCCACCCACGCCCGGCCGATCCGGCTGTCGTTCAGCCGGGTGAAGACGAGGATGGCTCCCGCGATCAGGACCAGCTCGACGAAGTAGTAGTTGGCGAACCCCGGAAGGGTGATGCCGAACAACTGATGGGACTCGCCGAAGTCGAAGCCGCCGAGAGCCAGATCCGGCACCCCGGAGATCCCGTTCGGCCCCCGGGTCAAGCCGTCCCAGTTGTTGGCCGTGATCCGGAAGATCTCGCCGAAACCGAGCGTCACGATGGCCAGGTAGTCGCCCCGCAACCGCAGCGTCGGGGTCCCGATCACCAGGCCGAAGACGGCGGCGATGCAGCCACCGAGGATCACCACCACCATGAACGGCAGGTGGATGTTGGTCGTGGTCAGGGCCGCGTTGGAGAACAGGGCGCCGACGTAGGCGCCGACGCCGAAGAAGGCGACGTAGCCGAGGTCGAGCAGCCCGGCCAGGCCCACCACCACGTTCAAGCCGATGGCGGCCACGGCGAACACACCGATGGAGGCGAAGACCCGGATCCAGTAGGCGTTGCCCTGCTGGGTGAACGGGAAGGCCACCGCTGCAGCCGCCCCCAGGAGCATGGCCATCCGGTGGTGGCGGGCGAACAGCACGGCAAGGGCGGAGAAGACGCCGAGGTAGTGGAGGGCCACCGAGGCGAACACCAGGAACACCAGGAAGGAGATGAACCGGCTGGACTCGGCGATCTCCAGCCCCCACACCACCGCGCCCAGCACCGACGACAGGGCCACGGCGATGGCCGCCACCTCCAGCGCCGGGTGCAGCCGGCGCCACTCCTCGGGGGCCGGCTCGCCGCCACCCCGCTCCGAGCGCCGCTCGGGATCAGCCGGCAGCCGCCACGCAGCGGCGATCAGCGCCCCGGCACCCGCAACGGCCATCCACGCCCCCCAGGCCACCGAGCCCAGCCCGCCGCCGTGGTCGGTGATGGCGACGATGTTCACGGCGACCACGGCGCCGGCCCCCGCCGCGGCGAACAGGGCCGCCCGCCGGCGGCCGCCGACCTCAAGTGCGAACAGCAGGGCGCCGGCGGCGAGGAGGAGGGCGAACAGGCGGGCGCCTCCGGGGAAGCCGGCGAGGGTCATCTTCCCCGGGAAGCCGGCGAAGGTCGCCCAGGGCGACATGCTGCCGGCGACGAGGGCGGCGGCACCGGCCACCGCCAGCGCCGGCGGCTTGATCAACCTGAGCCTCACGCCCGGGTCGCCACCCGCTCGCCCAGCAACCCGCCGGGGCGGACCACCAGCACGGCGATGAGCACGACGAAGGCCCACACGTCCTTCCAGGACGACCCGTGGGGGACGTACTGGGTGGCCATGGCCTCCACGATGCCGAGCAGGAACCCGCCCAGGACCGCACCGGTGATGTTGCCGATGCCGCCGAGCACGGCGGCGGTGAAGGCCTTCAGGCCGGAGATGAACCCGATGCGGAAGTCGATCTGGGCGAAGCGCATGCCCTGCATCACGCCGGCCACCGCGGCGAGGGCGGCACCGATGACAAAGGTGATGACGATCACCCGGTCCACGTCGATCCCCATGAGCTTGGCGCTCTCGGGATCCTGGGACGTGGCCCGCATGGCCTTGCCGGTCTTGGTCCTCTTCACGAAGACCTGCAGGCCGATCATGAGAGCGACGGCGACCACGACGACGAACACCGACACCCACGGCACGGTGACGCCGGCCACGTCGAAGGTGCCACTGGAGATCAGCTGGGGGAAGGCCTGCTGGCGCTTGCCGTCCGGGTAGAAGAGCCGCACCGCCTCCTGGAGGAAGATGGACACGCCGATGGCCGTGATCAGCGGCGCCAGCCGGGGGGCGTTCCGCAGCGGCCGGTACGCCAGCCGCTCCATGAGGACCGCCACCGCGATGGACACGATCATGGCCACGAGGAGCACCGCCGGCAAGGCGACCCACACGTTGGTCGTCATCGAGTCGGGCAGCCAGTAGCGGTACACGGTCAGCCCGCCGAAGGCACCGACCATGAAGATCTCACCGTGGGCGAAGTTGATCAGCTGGATGATCCCGTAGACCATCGTGTAGCCGAGGGCGATCAGGCCGTACGTCGCCCCCAGCACGGTGCCGTTGACGAGCTGCTGGACAAACTGTCTCAGCCCTTGAACTCCCCCGTCTTGACGGGCTTGAACTCGCCGTTCTCGACCTTGTACATGGTCAGCGTCTTGGTGACCGTGTCGCCGAAGCTGTCGAACGCCACCTTGCCGCTGGCCCCGCCGAAGTCGACCTTGCCCACGGCCTCGATCACCTTGCGGCGCACGTTGTCGTCGACGGCGCCGGCCGAACCCAGAGCGGTGGGCAGCACGTTGATGATGGCGTTGGCCGCGTCGTAGGCCAGGGCCCCGTACGGCGAGTAGGAGTCGCGGAAGTTGGCCGCCTTGTAGTCCTCGAGGAACTGCTTGGCCGAGGCCTGCTGCTCGGGCGGGGCGCCGACGGAGGTCCCGAAGTCGCCGTTCGCCGCCGGGCCGGCGGTCCTGGCGTAGGTGGGATCGACGATCCCGTCGCCGCCCATCACCGGCACCCGCATGGCCTGGGGCCCCTTGGCCTGGTTGGAGATGAGCGAGCCCTCCGGGTACTCGCCGCCGTAGAAGATCAGGTCCGGGTTCAGCGGCTTGATCTTGGAGAGGACGGCCGAGAAGTCCTTGTCACCGGGGTTGATGGTCTCGGTGGCGGCGATCCTGCCGCCCTTCTTCTCGAACTGGCCCCGGAAGGAGTCGGCGATGCCCTGGCCGTAGGCCTTCTTGTCGTGGATGATGGCGACGTTGCGGGCCCGGAGGTCGTCGTAGGCGTAGTCGGCCGCGAAACCGCCCTGCAGGGAGTCGACGGTGGCGGTGCGGAAGTAGTTCTTGTACGGACGGGTGGGGGTGGTCCTGAAGTTCTGGCCCCGGGTCAGGGTGTCGTTGGTGTTGCCGGGCGAGATCTGGACGATGTCGGCCCGGTCGAGGACGGGCGCCACCTGGAGGGCCACGCTGGAGTTGTAGGTGCCGACCACGCCGACCACGGCCGGGTCGGAGGCCAGCTTGGCCGCCGCCTGAGCACCCACGTCGGGCTTGGCCGCGTCGTCCTCGGCGGCCAGTTCGATGCGCCAACCGGGGACCTTGTTCTTCTCGTTGGCTTGCCGGATGGCCAGCTCGACCGAGTTCCTGATGCCCGTGCCGGTGGCCGTGAGGTCGCCGGAGAGCGGGGCGATCACGCCGATCTTGACCACCTTGGTGCCCTGCGACGCTCCCCCGCCCGTCTCCTCCTCGTCGCCGCCCCCACACGCGGCGGCCAGTAGCAGCGGGAGGGCCACCATGGCCGGCCACCGCCAGCGACGCCTCGCACTTCCGGGCATGCCCAACCTCCTTGCAGCAGTTCCCCTGGGACGCCAACTCTCCCACGCCCCGGTGGCCTACTGCAGGGATCCTGATGGCCCCCAGCGGTCGAATGTGCTGACCGTTTCGACGTGGAAGGTGTGCGGGAACGCATCGACCAGGGCGACCGACGCCAGCCGGTAGCCGGCCCGGTCAAGGAGCACGGTGTCGCGCGCCAGCGAGGCGGGGTCGCAGCTGACCAGGACGACCCGTGCAGGGCCGGCGGCGGCCACCGCGCCGGCGCCGGGGCGACCCAGGCCGGAGCGCGACGGGTCGGCGACGACCACGTCGGCCGGGGTCGATCGCCAGCGGCCGACCTCGCACCCGATCACGGCGGCGTGGAGGTCCCCCAGGTTGACCCGGGCGTCGGCGACCGCGGCCCGGTCGCTCTCGACCGCGACCACCGTGGCCCGCCGGCGGGCGCCGATGGTCGAGGCGAAGAGGCCGACGCCGGCGTAGAGGTCGACGAGGACCCCTCCCTCGGCCAGGGCGTCCCCGACGGCGGCGTCGACGGCGGTGACCAGCGCCTCGGCCACCACCGGGCCGGCCTGGAAGAAGGAGCCGGCCGAGACGCGGAAGCGCCGGCCCCCGACCTCCTCGTGCACGAAGGCCGGCCGGCGGTCGCTTTCCTGGACGACGGCGACGCCTTCGGGCACCTGCACCCGATCGGCGGCACGGTCCACGACGACCAGCCGTTCTCGCGTCGCCACCGACACCCGGAGCAGCACCTCGCCGGCGCCGAGGTAACGGCCGGCGACGATCAGCTCCTCGAGGAGGGGGTGGGCGGCGAGGCAGGCGTCGGTTTCCACCGCGCCCGAGCCGGCGCGGGGCCGGTGGCCGGCACGACCGGTGGCGGGCGACACCGCCAGCCGGGCGGTCGTGCGCTGCGCCGGCCCGTCGAGGGGCACCGCCGCCGGTGCCGGCGGTGCGGCCAGCTTGGCGATCCGGCGCAGGGCGTCGACGACGATCTCGGCCTTGAGGCGGGTCTGGGCGGCGGGCGACACGTGCTGCCAGGTGCAGCCCCCGCAGCCGGCGGCCAGCGCGGCGCAGGGTGGAGCGACCCGGTCGGGCGAGGGCTCCAGCACCTCCACAGTCACCGCCCTGGCGAAGTCCTTGCGGGCCTCGGTGACCCGGGCCCGCACCCGCTCGCCCGGCAACGCCCCCTCGACGAACACCACCCGGCCGTCGGCGTCGCGCCCGAGCGCCGCCCCGCCGGCGGCCATCGTCGCCGGCTCCAGGACCAGCTCGGTCACGTCTTCCTGGCGCGGCTGGGGGCCACCCGGGGCGGCTCCCCGGGCATCTTGGGGTAGACGGGCGGCCACGGCGCGTCGGGCAGGCCGGCGGCCTGGTCCCGCCGGTGCAGGTCCAGCACCGGCTCCAGTGACTGTGGCTCGGCGTCCATGGGCGACCACGGGTCACCCGTCCCGGCGACCCGGGCGGGGACGGTGGCCATGGTGAGGGCGTCGATGTCGATGGCTTCCAGCTCGTCCCACCCGAAGGGCGTCGACACCTGGGCGCCGGCCCGGGCCCGCACGCACCAGGCGCCGAAGATCGTCTTGTGAGGGGCGTTCTGGTTGAAGTCGACGAACACCCTGGTGCCGCGCTCCTCCTTCCACCATGCCGCGGTGATCAGCTCGGGCCGGCGCCGCTCCAGCTCCCGGGCCACGGCCACCGCCGCCGCTCGCACCTCGTAGGAGGTCCACCGCGGCTGGAGGCGCACGTAGACGTGGATGCCCCGGTTGCCCGTGGTCTTGGGCAGGGCCAGCACGCCGAGCTCCTCGAACAGGGTGCGCACCTCGACCGCCGCCTCCTGCACCATCGGGAACGTCACGCCCGGCGTGGGGTCGAGGTCGATGCGCAGCTCGTCGGCGTGCTCCAGGTCCGCCGCACGGGTGGGCCACACGTGGAAGCCGAGGCAGGCCAGGTTCACGGCCCAGAACACATGGGCCAGGTCGGCGACCACAAGGGCGTTGGACGTGGTGCCGTTCGGCGTGCTGACCACCGCGGTCTGCAGCCACTCCGGGCGCGACTCGGGGACGCGCTTCTGGAAGAACGACTGCTTGCCCGCTCCGTTCGGGAAGCGCTGCAGCAGCACGGGCCGGCCTCCGATGGCGGCCAGCAGCGGTCCGGCCACCGCCTGGTAGTAGCGGGCCAGGTCCAGCTTGGTCTCGCCCCGCTCGGCGAAGAACACCTTGTCGGGGTGGGTGATCGTGACCTGGTGGCCGGCGGCCTCCAGCACCACGCCGTCATCGGCCATGGAGTCGACGGTACCCCCCTAGCCTGGCCCCATGAAGACCGCCGTGGACGAGATCGCCGAGGGCATCTATCGCATCGCCAGCTACCTGCCGGACGCGTCACCGGGAGAGGGCCTCACCTTCAACCAGTTCCTGATCGACGCCGAGGACCCTTTCCTGTTCCACACCGGTCCCCGCCTGATGTTCCCGGAGATCGAGGAGGCCGCGGCCCGGATCATGAACCTCGACCGCATCCGGTGGATCTCCTTCGGCCACTTCGAGTCCGACGAGTGCGGCTCGATGAACCGCTGGCTGGCCGCCGCACCCGACGCCACCCTCATCGTCGGACAGGTGACGGCCCAGGTCTCGGTGGCCGACCTGGCCGACCGCACGCCCCAGGAGTGGCCCGACGGCGAGCTGCTCGACCTGGGCGGCAAACGGGTGCGCCGCATCGACACCCCGCACGTCCTCCACGGCTGGGACGCCGGCCTGGTGTTCGAGGAGGCCACCGGCACCCTCCTGTGCGGTGACCTGTTCACCCACACCGGCGGCGGCCCCCCTGTCACCGAGGACGACGTGGTCGAGCGGGCCTTCGCCGCCGAGGAGCTCTTCAAGGGCCAGACCGCCCTCACCT
>Ga0247713_1001087_pt1 | contig 14239 bp, 20 predicted proteins | sample 21E_NmetaG_FD_189936 | JGI IMG/M metagenome (GOLD analysis project Ga0247713, IMG submission 189936) | Soil microbial communities from hillslope of Landscape Evolution Observatory, University of Arizona, Oracle, AZ, United States - 2-1-E_N | ecosystem: Engineered > Artificial ecosystem >... | reverse complement strand
CGGCCGTCCGGTTCGCGCGCTCGCGGCCGACCTCGACGCGCCCGAGCCGAGGGCGCAGCTCGCGCGCGCCCTCGGCGCGCTCCGCGGCGCGGCTGACGGCCTGCCGCGCGTCTCCGCGGTGCTGGACGCGCTCTCCGCCGACTCCGACGACGCGTGGCGGTGGCTCGCGTGCGCGCTCCTCGCGGAGGAGCTCGCGGAGGCCGGCGAGGCCGCGCCTCCCTCGGACGAGGGAACCTGCACCTCCTCCCCCTGACGGGGGACGAAGCGCCCTCCGTTCTGGAGGAGGATCCGCGTGGCTCCGGGGCGTCCGGGGCCGTTCTTCAACTGCGGTACTGCGGCTCCGCGCCGACGCGCGCGGAAGAAACGGAGAGAGATGGTCTCAACGGACCGAGGTGCGCGGGGCGAGTCGCGTTCGAGCGCGCTCTGGGGCACCGGAAACCGAGGGGGCGAGTCGCGTTCGAGCGCCCTCTGGGGATCCGGGAACCGGCGCGGCGAGCGGCGCGCGAACGCGCTGTGGGGCGGTGGCGGCGGGCGCAACTTCACCCTCGCTGCCGTCGCGGTGCTGATGCTGGCGCTCCCGATCGGAGCGGGCGCGAGCAACGGCAAGGGCAACACCTCCGCGGCCAAGGCGAAGAGCGCCGGGTTCGTGGAGCCGTTCCTGGCGCAGCTCGCGGCCAAGGCGCCGAACGCCGAGGTGCGCGTGATCGTCAGGAGCACGAAGGGTCACGGAGCCGCCCGGAAGGCGCTGGAGCAGTTCGGGTACGGCAAGCGTGAGCTGAAGGAGCTGAAGTCGGTCGAGGGCCTCGCGCTCGCGCTGCCGGCGTCGGCGTTCGCCTCCCTCGCGAACGTGGACGGGATCCAGGTGACGTACGACGCCCCGACGGGCGGGTCGAGCTTCTCGAACAAGCAGCTCTGGCCGCACGAGTCGGGGAACGCGCAGCTGTGGGCGCACGACGCGAAGCTCGTCGGCAAGCTGCCGGCGATCGCGGTCGTGGACTCGGGCATCCAGCCCGGTCGGCTCGACTTCGGCGCCCGCGTGCTCGCGGACGTGAAGCTGAGCTCCCTCGCGGACGAGCCGGGTGACAGCCGCGGCCACGGCACGTTCGTGGCGGGCATCGCCGCCGGCGCGGCCGTCGGCTACGCCGGTGCGGCGCCGACGGCGCCGATCGTCTCCGTCGACGTGATGAACAAGCAAGGGATGGCGATGGTCAGCGACGTCATCCGCGCCTGCGACTGGATCCTCGCGAACAAGGCGACGTACAACATCCGCGTCGCCAACTTCTCGATGCACGCGGCGCGGCCCAGCAGCATCCGCTGGGACCCGCTCAACCACGCGGTCGAGAAGCTGTGGTTCAACGGCGTCGTCGTCGTGGCGGCGGCCGGGAACTACGGGCTCGCGAACGGGCCGAGCGGCGTGCGGCACGCGCCGGGCAACGATCCGTTCATCATCACGGTCGGCGCGCTCGACACGGGCAAGTCGGCTGCGATCAAGGACGACTCGGTCGCGTACTGGTCGGCCTACGGGTACACGTACGACGGCTTCGCGAAGCCCGACGTCGTCGCCTCCGGCCGGTACATGGTCGGCCCGGTGCCGGCGGACTCGACGCTCGCGAAGGAGCGGGCCGACAAGGTCGTCGCTCCCGGCTACATGGAGCTGTCCGGCACCTCGTTCGCGGCTCCGGTCGTGGCCGGGACGGTCGCGCAGATCCTGGCCCGGAACCCGAGCTGGACGCCTGACCAGGTGAAGGGCGCGCTGATGCTGACGGCGCGGCCGGTGCCGAAGGCGAGCAACCCGCTCGAGTCCGGCGTCGGCCAGATCACCGCGACGAAGGCGGTCCAGGTGACGAGCCCGCCGAACCCGAACGCGGCGCTGAACGCGTACGTGGTCACGACCAGCGACGGGTCGAAGGTCTTCGACGCGGCCGCCTGGGCGGACGCCGCGTGGGCGGACGCCGCGTGGGCGTCGGCGGCGTGGAGCAGCGCGGCGTGGAGCAGCGCCGCGTGGAGCAGCGCCGCGTGGGCGGACGCCGCGTGGGCCTCGGCGGCCTGGAACACGGCCGCGTGGGCGGACGCCGCGTGGGCGTCGGCCGCGTGGGCGGACAACGCGTTCGAGGACAACGCCGCCGTCGACCCGACGGACGACGAGTACCTCCTCACGCCTGAGGAGGAGCTCGTGATCAAGGCGGACCCGGACCTCGCGTACGCGGAGTCGACGACCACGTCGACCACGAGCACCACCACGAGCACGCTCGGCGGCATCACGCCGTAGCGATCCGTTCGGCAGGAGCCGGGGCGCCGCGCGCGCCCCGGCTCCTCGCCGTTCGGTAGCCGACGCGCGCGGTAGAGTCGCCCCGCGATGACCGGGCTCATCAGGCCTCTCGCCGGCCTCGTCGTCGCCGCGGCGCTGCTCGCAGCCGGGTGCGGCGGCGAGCCGGAGCCGACGCTCTACCAGCTCGAGCCGACGCGAGCCTGCCTCGACGGCGCCGGGCTCGACGTGACGACGGAGAACCTCGACTTCGTCGCCTCGACCGCGACGGGGGGCGCGCTGCGTGCGGAGATCGGCGCGAACGAGGTGACGGTCTCCTTCGGCGCGACCGAGGAGGAGGCGGAGCGGACCGCCCGCGCCTACCGCAACTTCGCGGGGCCGCGGATCCCGATCGACCACGTCCTCTTCCGCGAGCACAACGCCGTGCTCGTCTGGGGCGCTCCGCCGAGCGACGAGGAGCGGACGCGCGTCCACTCGTGCCTGGCGGCGTGATCTAGAATCCCGGCGATGGCCGAGACCGGGACGATGCGGGTCAAGGGCGGGCTCGCCGAGATGCTGAAGGGCGGCGTGATCATGGACGTCGTCACCGCCGAGCAGGCGAAGATCGCCGAGGAGGCGGGCGCGGTCGCGGTGATGGCGCTCGAGCGCGTCCCCGCCGACATCCGCGCGCAGGGCGGCGTGGCGCGCATGGCCGACCCCGACAAGATCCGCGAGATCCAGGAGGCCGTGACGATCCCGGTGATGGCGAAGTGCCGGATCGGCCACTTCGCCGAGGCGCAGATCCTCGAGGCGCTCGAGGTCGACTACATCGACGAGAGCGAGGTGCTGACGCCCGCGGACCTCGCGCACCACGTCGACAAGTGGCAGTTCACCGTCCCGTTCGTCTGCGGCGCGACGAACCTCGGCGAGGCGCTGCGCCGGATCGCCGAGGGCGCCGCGATGATCCGCACGAAGGGCGAGGCGGGGACGGGCGACATCGTCAACGCGGTCACGCACATGCGCGCCGTCTTCGGCGAGATCCGCCGCCTCGGCTCGCTTCCCGAGGAGGAGCTGTACGCGGCCGCGAAGGAGCACCGCGCGCCGGTGGAGCTCGTCCGCTGGGTCGCCGAGCACGGCCGCCTGCCCGTCGTGACGTTCACCGCCGGTGGGATCGCGACTCCGGCGGACGCGTCCCTCTGCATGCAGCTCGGCGCCGACGGCGTGTTCGTCGGCTCCGGCATCTTCAAGTCCGGGAACCCCGAGCAGCGCGCGCGGGCGATCGTCGAGGCGACGACGCACTTCCGCGACCCCGAGGTGCTGGCACGCGTCTCCGCGGGGCTGGGCGAGGCGATGGTCGGCATCTCCTCGTCGACGCTGCTCGACGCAGACCGGCTCGAAGTCCGCGGCTGGTAGCTACCGCGCCGCTGCGGCCGCCGCGCATGCGCGCTCGAGCGCCGCGGCCGGTTCCTCGCCGCCGGCGAGCAGCACGAGCAGCGTCCCCGCGAGCGCGTCGCCCGCGCCCACGCGCGGCCCGCGCACCTGTGCCGGTCGGGCCCGCACGAACTCGCCGTCGACGACGGCGACTGCGCCCTCGGGGCCGCGCGTGACGCACGCGAGGCGACGCCCGGCGGCCAGGGCGCGCGCCGCCTCCTCCGCGCAGCGCTCCCCGGTGAGCGCTGCGGCGGTCGCGGCGTCCACGAAGACGCTGTTCGCCGGGGCGATCAGCTCGAGCGCCGGAGCGGCGCCGCGTGCCGCCACCAGCGCGGCGGAGGCCGCGTCCGCCGCCCGCCACTCGGCCGCGACCGTCGCGAGCGCGTGCGCGGCCGCCTCCGCTGCCGTGCCGTCGGCGAGGAGCGCGTAGCCCGACACGAGCAGCGCGTCGGCCGCCGCGTGCGGCGGCAGGTCGTCCGCGCGGAGGCGCGCCGACGCTCCCCGGGCGGCGGCAACGGCGCCGGCGAGCGACACGACCGTTCCGGTCGGGTGCTCCGGATCGACCGCGAGCAGCGGCTCGACGCCGGCACGGCGGAGCTCGGCCGCGACCGCGCGGCCCGCCCAGTCGTCACCGACGCGGCCCACCACGGCCGCCGCCGCGCCCGCTGCGGCCGCCGCGAGCGCGGCGTTCACGGGGGAGCCGCCCGAACGGACGTGCAGCGCGCCGTCGTGACGCGCCCGCCCCGGCTCCGGCAGGACGTCGCCGACGACGTCGACCACGACCTCGCCGACCGCGAGGAGCTTCGGGCGCGCCATCGCCGCGATTATCCTCCGCGGATGCCCGCCGACCCGACGATCGACCTGCGCGACTTCGACCTCGACGCGCTCGACCCGGCGGCGGACTTCATCCGCGGCGCCGGGCGCGACGCGACCTCCGGCGAGGAGGCCGCCCAGCGCGTCGTCACGTACCTCTACGAGCACCTCGTCGACGGCGCGACGGGCGAGCGGGCGTGCGCGCTCGTCCGTCTCTACAAGACGCACCCGTACGGCGAGCTCGAGCCGGACCTGCAGGAGTTCGCGCGCGACCTCCTTCCCGACGGCGACGAGCCCGACGGCGCGATGCGCTGCCTGACGCTGCTCGGAACGGCCGGCGACCTCCCGGAGTGGAACTCGCGCCACGCGTCGGTGGGCCACCGCGCGATCCCGCTCGTCAGCGGGCAGATGGTCGAGCGGCTGCCGATGGTGAACCAGCTCATCCGGCAGCTCGGGCTCGACGTCGAGACGGTGCTCGCGCCTCCGGAGGAGGAGCTCGTCGACCTCGCGCAGCGGACGTACGACGTCTTCCACGTGGGCGAAGCGCGGGGAAGCCCGTACCTGCCCGCGCAGGACTTCGTCGAGCGCCACGGGATCCGCTCCGCGATCGGGTTCGGCGGGATGCTGTTCTCCGGCGACCTCTACGCGATCGTGCTCTTCTCGAAGGTGCCGGTGGAGGCGCGCGTGGCGCGCGGGATCCGGATCCTCGCGCTGCCGCTCCGCGTCGCGCTCCTGCGCTTCGTCCGCCACGACGTGTTCGCGCCGGCCCCGGCCTGAGCTCGCCGGGGCGGCGCTCTAGAATCGGCGGCGTGGAGAGCCGTGCGACGATCGGCGTCCTCGCCGTGCAGGGAAACTTCCGCGAGCACGCGGCGATCCTGCGGCGCCTCGGCGCCGAGGTCGTCGAGGTGCGCAAGCCGGAGCAGCTCGAGGGGCTGGACGGTCTCGTCATCCCCGGCGGCGAGTCGACCGCGATCGCGCGGCTGATGCGCCTGTACGGCCTCGAGGAGGCGGTGCGGCGGTTCGCCGGCCCGGTCTTCGGCACCTGCGCGGGGATGATCCTGCTCGACCGGGAGCACCTCGGCCTCGTCGACGTGACGGTGCGGCGGAACGCGTACGGCCGCCAGGTGGCGAGCTTCGAGGCGGACCTCCAGCTGCGCGGCGACGCGGAGCCGCTGCGCGGCGTGTTCATCCGCGCGCCGCGCGTCGCCGACGTGGGGGCGGGCGTCGAGGTGCTGGCCGAGCACGAGGGGGAGCCGGTGCTGCTGCGGCAGGGGCGGTTCCTCGTCGCGTCGTTCCACCCGGAGCTGACGGACGACGCCCGCGTCCACGAGCGGTTCCTGAACCTGGTAGAGGAGGAGCAGAGTGTCCGGGCATAGCAAGTGGTCGACGATCAAGCACAAGAAGGGCGCGGCCGACGCGAAGCGCGGTCAGCTCTTCTCGAAGCTCTCGCGCGCGATCATCGTCGCGGCGCGGGAGGGCGGCCCCGACCCGGACGCCAACCTCGCGCTCCAGAACGCGATCGAGAAGGCGCGCAGCTACTCGATGCCGAAGGACAACATCGAGCGCGCGATCGCGCGCGGCTCGGGCACCGACACGGACGCGGCCGCGTACGAGACGGTGGTCTACGAGGGCTACGGCGCCGGCGGCGTGGCCGTCCTCGTCGAGGCGCTGACGGACAACCGCAACCGCACCGCCGCCGAGGTGCGGCACATCTTCTCCAAGCACGACGGCAACCTCGGGACGACGGGCGCGGTCGCGTGGCTGTTCGAGCGGCGCGGGGTGGTGCTCGTGGACGCGGACGGCGTCGACGAGGACGAGCTGACGCTCGCCGCGCTCGAGGGCGGGGCGGAGGACGTGTCGCTCGACGGCTCGACCTACCAGGTGCTGTGCGCGCCGCCCGACCTGAACGCCGTCCGCGCGGCGGTCGAGGAGGCCGGCATCCCGATCCAGTCCGCGGAGTCGACGATGGTGCCGAAGACGACGGTCGAGGTCGACGACGAGGCGGCGGCGCGGAAGATCGTGCGGTTGATGGACGCGCTCGAGGAGAACGACGACGTCCAGGACGTGTACGCGAACTTCGACATCCCGGAGCGCGTGCTCGAGGCCGTGGCGGGCTAGGCCGCCGCAGCCACGCCTCGGGCGAACGGTGGTGCACTGCTCGTCACGCTTTCGTTCCAGGGTCTGACCCCCGAACGCGTGAGTGACGAAAGCGTCACCGGACCGTGACGAGGCGGCCTCTTCTGCCCGATCCGGCCCGCTCCGTCCTTCCGTCGCGACCGGCACGGGAGCGTCCGTCACCCTTCAGGACGAGGGTCTGACCCCGCCGCCGGAGGGCGGCGCGGACCCCGCCGCCGGAGGGCGGCGCGGCCGGGGCGTCAGGTTTCCGCGGGGGTGCCGCCCGGGGTGCCGGGGTCGCCGGGCTCCGGGTCGCTCCCGCTCTCCGGCTCGTCGTCGCCGGGGAGGTCGTGGTCGTCCGGGCTGAGCGGCGCGTCCGTCATCCCGGCGGCGTCAGTCCGAGGTGCTCGGGGCCGGAGATGCCGGGCGCGTCGTCGCGGTCGCGGTCCGCGGCGGGCGGGACGGCGCCGGCGTCGTCGGCTAGGCGCTCGTCCTCGTCCTGGGCTCCGGGCGGGCCGTCGGGGCGGAGGAGGTCGCTCATCCGCTCTCGATCGTCACCGGCTCGTTCGGCCGGGAAACCCCGAGGTGGAAGGTGATCGTGGCGCCGACGACGTCCCCGAGGGCGTCGCGCAGCTCCTCCGGCACTTCGGCGGCGAACACTGCCCGCAGGAGCAGCCGCCGGAGGAGGCGGTCGTCGGTGCCCGTCTCGAGCTCGTACGTGGCGGACTCGGTCGCCTCGCGCAGTCGCTGCGCGCTCTCGCCCTCCACCTGCGGGACGTCTCGTCCGAGGCCGCCCGCCAGCCGCGCGAGGCCATTGACCGCCGCCACCACGTCGAGGTCGCCGCGGACGACGTCGGTGCTGTCTCCCCGCTCGAGCTCCGCCGAGGCGATCCAGTCGCCGACCTGGAACTGCTCGAGACCTCCTGCGCTCAGCTCCTCCGCGGTCCCGAGCAACTCCTGCCGCTGTTCCGGGTCCAGGTCGACGCGCTCGCCGTCCACCTCGGCCCACGCGTCCTCGCCGGTCGAGACGAGCGTCACCGTCGCCCGCCGGCCGTTTGCGATCCGGGTGTACTCGACGTGCAGCCGGGCCGGCGCCCCCTCGCGCAGCTCGAACGGCCCCTCGAGCTCGAACCCGAACGGCTCCTCGTCGCGCGGTTCGACGAGCACGCCGAACTCGAGCGTGCCGCTGCGGATCGCGCCCAGGCGCTCCGTCGTCTGCGCGAGCGCCCGCTGCGCGTCCTCGTCGCGGCCGCCCCCGTGCATGCAGCCGGAGAGCGCGACCGCCGCCGCCACGACGAGGAGCGCGACCCTCACGGCGTCGTGGTGGTCGGGGGCGGCGCCGTCTCGGTCGGCGTCGTCTCCCTCTGGGTCGGACCCGTCGTGGTAGTCGGCGTCGTCGTTGTCGTCGGTGCCGTCTCCGTGGGGACCGTCTCGGTCGGCGGCTCCTCCTCGCCGGTCCCGATAGTCGGCGGCCGGGCCGGATCGACCGGCTCCTCGGCCGTTTCGTCGCTCGTCTCCTCCGGCGGCCCTGCATCCTCCGGCCGGCCGACGCGCACGAGCTCCTGCTCGAGCACCCGCCGAAGCCGCGCGATCAGCGGTTCGAGCCGCGCCTTCAGCTCAGCCGGCTCCAGCTGCTCGTTGCGGAGCGCGCGGATCTCCCGCTGGATCGCCGCGACCTCGCGGCTGCCCGCGGCCGTGAATCGCACGGGGCCGCTCGTCGTGATGACGAACTGGTAGGCGGCCGCGAACGTCTGGCAGAGCGTGCACTCGTAGTTGACCGCGACAGCGACGTTCTCCGGCGTGACGGTATGGGCGTCGCCCATGACGAACACGATCTGGATCGCGATCGCCGTCGTCCGGCACCCGTCGCACGAGGAGTACGCGACCGCCGCATTCGTGCTGTCGACGACCTCGCCGGCGACGCGGCTGATCGCGAACGCGAAGCGGAAGAGCGACGAGCCGTCCTTCGTGTTGACGGCGACGGCGTAGTTGTCGCCCGCGCGCCCCTCGTCCGCCTGGGCGGGAGCGGGGGCGAGGCCGAGGCCGAGCGCGGCGGCGGCGAGCAGCAGGGCGAGACGTCTCATGGCGCGTCCTCCGTCGTGGTCGTCGTGGTCGTCGTGGTCGTCGTGGTCGTCGTGGTCGTCGTTCCCGTCGTCTGTGCCGGCGTCGTCTCCGCCGGCGCCGTCGTCGTCCCTGCCGGCGTCGTCTGCGCGGGCGCCGTCGCAGTCGTCGTCGTGCCGGTCGTCGCGGGCTCGCCGGTGGTCGCGCCTGCCGGATCGGTCGCGGCGCCGACGCCGCCCGCCGGCTTCTCCTCTTCGGCGGGGTTTCCGCCGCGCTCGCGAACGCTCGGGGCGCCGCCGAGCTCCTCCTCGCGCTCCTCCGTCAGCGCCGGGCGGCCGCTGGGGACGTGGCGCACCTGCTGGAGGCCGCCGACGATCGTCCCGCGCTCGTTCGGCTGGATCGGGCGGTAGTCGCCGTTCGGGACGAGCACCCATCCTGCGAGCGCCGCGAGTCCTCCGACGCTGGCTGCGACGAGCGCGCGGCGCACCGGCGCGCCCTCGGACCAGCTCCACGCGCCGGTCACCGCGCTCTTGCCGATCCGCGCGAACGTGAACGTGACACCGGCCACGGGGAGGACGAGGAAGAAGGCCTGGAGGCTGCCGATCGCGCCGTCGAGGACGTCGCCGCCCGCGACCGCCGTCGAGACGCGCCCGGCCTGGAGCAGGAACGAGTCGTAGACGGTCGCGATCATCCGCGGCAGGTTGATCGCGAGCAGGCCGAAGACGAGGAGGAGGATCGGGATCAACGCGAGCACCCACCCCGTCGTGACCACGCGCACCCACGGCTTCAGCTCCTCGGCCTTCGCATCGGTCTCGCCGCCCGGCATCGCGCTCTTGAGCGTCGGCTTGATCCGGGCGAAGAGATCGGGGACGCCGGTGAGGTCGCTGAGGATGTAGTAGCCGTCCAGCCGCAGGAACGGCAGCAGCTGCTGGAGCACGACGAAGTGCTGCACCACGATCAGGACGAGGATCGGCTCGAACCCGGTGATCGCGTAGACGCCCGCGATCGCGACGGCGAAGATGCCGTTGAAGTAGATCCCGCCGAGATCAGTGCGCAGGCGGCCGCCGCGGCCGAGCCGGTACGCGTCGGTGACGTCCGTGTAGAACGCGGGCCAGACGATGTAGATGCCGACGCCCATCTTCCCGGGCTTCGCGCCGCCGTAGCGGCACGCACTCGCGTGCCCGATCTCGTGGAACGCGGTCGCGACGACGACGAGCCCCAGCACCATGAGGGCGAGCAGCGGGTTGTACGCGAGCTCGCGCGTGCTCTGCGCGACGCCGTGGAAGAAGAAGAACCACACGTCGACCGCGACGATCGCCGCGAGCATCGCCACGACGACGGCCGGGTGGAAGAAGACCCGGAAGATCGACGTCAGCCGGTGAACGACGGGCTCGGGGACGACGCCGGTGCGGAGCTTGAGCGCCAGCAGCGGGTCGAGCTTCTTCAGCGCCGGGCTGGACCCGTCTGCCTGCGCGAGGATCCCGAGCGGGCGGAGCTTCTCCTCCACGAGCATCCGGACGTTGTCGGCGCTGACGCCGCGCTTCAGCTCCTCCGTCACCCGCGAGGCGATCTCGTCGTACTCCCGGCGGCCGTCGACCTGCTCCGCGACGGCGTAGAGGAGGTACGGCATCTGGATCACCTGGCCATCCGAGCGGCGCGCGATGTACGGCGGATCCTCGTACCCGGAGTCCTCGTAGACGCCGACGAGCTCGATCCCGTCGGCCAGCCGCGGAGGACCGTCCGAGCCGGCCGGGGCGGCCCCATCCCCGTTGCCGGGACGGAGCACCTGCGTCTGCTGCTCGTCGGGTGGCGTCGTCATCGGAGGAAGCGGGAGGGGCGGCCGCCGCGGCCGCCCCTCCGCTGGTCGTGCGGCAGAGCGCCTAGCCGGTGCTCTGGTCGATCTGGGCCGTCTGCTCGGCGTTCGCGTACGCGACCGAGTTGTCCGAGAGGACGTTCGCGGCGACGGCGGCGTTCACCGGCGCGGCGAGGTTCGCGTTGATCAGCGACATCGCGGCGCGCTCGGGCAGCTCCTCGCCCGCGAGCTCGTTGAGCTCCTCGCGCGTCAGCGTGCGGTACTCCTGCGGGTTCTCCGACATCGGGCCTCCTTTAGTTGGTGCTCTGGTCGATGGTCACGTTCTGCTCGGCGTTGGCGTACGCCACCGAGCCGTCCGAGAGGATGTTCGCGGCGACGGCCGCGTTGATCGGCGCTGCGACGTTTGCGTTGATCAGCGCCATCGCGGCGCGCTCCGGCAGCGGCTCGCCGGCGAGCTCGTCGAGCTCCTCGCGCGTCACGTTGCGGTACCCCTGCTGTTCGTCCTCCACGTCAGCCTCCCGTGCTCTGGTCGATGGACACGTCCTGCTCCGCGTTCGCGTACGCGACCGAGTTGTCGGAGAGGACGTTCAGCGCGACGGCGGCGTTCACCGGCGCGGCGATGTTGGAGTTGATCAGCGACATCGCGGCGCGCTCGGGGAGGGGCTCGCCGGCGAGCTCGTCCAACTCCTCGCGCGACAGCGTGCGGTACTCCTGCGGGTTCTCCGACATCTGCGCCTCCTCGTCTAGGTGCTCTGGTCGATCCAGGAGCTCTGGTCGGCGTCCGCGTACGCGACGGCGCCGTCGGAGAGGACGTTGGCCGCCACCGCGGCGTTGATCGGGATCGCGAGGTTCGCGTTGACGAGCGCCATCGCGGCGCGCTCGGGGAGCGGCTCGCCGGCGAGCTCGTCGAGCTCCTCGCGGCTGAGCTTCCGGTACTCGTGCTGTTCGGACATGTGACCTCCTCGGTCGTCGTGGATTTACGCCTCGGTAGGCGGCTCGACGGGCAGCGTGTGCTCGCCGCCGGAGCCGGATCCCGGCCCCAGGTACGGGTCCTCGATCGGGAGGATCGTGGGCTCGCCGACGACGAGCGACATCGCCTCCCGGCCGGGCAGGGGCTCGGCTGCGAGTCGCTCGATCTCCTCCGGAGCCAGTCCGCGGTCAGCCTCTTCCTTCATCCTCGTCCCTCCCGGGTTCGGGCCGGTCGTCACGCCCGGCCGAGGCGGCCGTGACGTGCTGCGAGCTCGACACGTGCTGCGTCGAGCCGCTGCCGCCGACGTTGGCGGCGACGACGGCGTTGACGTCTCCGACGAGATCAACGCCGTCGCTGCTGTGGCGGATACGCCGGCGGATGATCCGTGCGATGTTCATGTCGTGGTCGTGCCCGCTCCCGGTTGCCTGCAAAACGCGGGGGTGCCGAAGCGGTCACCACGGTGTCGCTCCTAGATCCACCCCTGCTGCCGCGCCAGCCGACAGAGGGCGCGGCGCTTGGCGTGGGGGGGCAGGTCGCTGAGCCCGGCCTTCGCGTACGCGCGCCGGAGCGCGGCCTTTACGGCCGGCTCGGCGTCGGGCGTCCGGAGCTGCGCCGCGATCTGCGCGTTCGTCGGCAGGGCGTCGAGGCTCTGCCCGCCGAGCCAGGCGCCGGCGAGCGCGCGCACCACCTGGAGCTGAAACGGCGACAGCCGCGGCTGCAGCGCCGGCGCCGCCGCGTCGAGCTCGTCCGTGCGATCCGGATCGACGGCGTCGGCGGGCCACGAGAAGACGAGCGTCTCCTCGCCGAGGCGGACGCGGTCGCCGTGGCGGAGCGGGTGCGCCGCGCCGAGCGCCACCCGGACGTCGTTGACGAACGTGCCGTTGGCGCTCCCGACGTCCTCGATGCACCACCGTCCTTCGACGTGCACGAGGACGGCATGCTCGCGGCTGACGGTCGTCGCCGCCAGCCGGATGTCGTTGCCTTCGCCGCGGCCGATCCGCAGGCGGTCGGTGACGCGGTGCTCGGCGTCCCCCGCGAGCAGCGACGCTTCGCTCACGCACCGCATGTTCCTCGGTGCCGCCGGGCCTAACCCCGCGGGAGGAGTCGTCCGGTGCCGCGCCTAACCTCTCCGCGTGAAGGTCCTCGGCATCGACCCAGGGACGGCGGCATGCGGGTACGGCATCGTCCAAAGAAGCGACGGGCGCCTCAGGGCGGTCGCCCACGGATGGTGGCGGACGCGCGCGGGGGAGGCCCCGGAGGCGCGCCTGAGGACGATCTTCGACGGCGTCGCGGGGCTCCTACGGGAGCACGCGCCCGATGCCGTCGCGCTCGAGGAGTCGTACGTCGGCGCCGACGCCCGCATCGCGCTCTCCGTCGGGCAGGCGCGCGGCGTCGTGCTGCTCGCGGGCGCGCTCGCGGGAGTCGAGTGTGCCGAGTACGCGCCGGCGCGGGTGAAGCAGGCCGTGTGCGGCTACGGGCGCGCCGACAAGGCGCAGGTCGGGCGGATGGTGCGCGCGATCCTGGGGCTCGACAGCGTCCCTGCGCCGAACCACGCCGCGGACGCCCTCGCCGTCGCGATCTGCCACGCCCTCGCCCCGCCGCTGCTCGCCCCGGCGGTCGCGCGGTGATCGCGCGACTCCGGGGAAGGGCGATCGCGCGGACGGCGGAGGGACTCGTGCTCGACGTCGGCGGCGTCGGCTACCTCCTCGCCGCGACACCCAGCGCGCTGCGCAAGGCCGACGGCGGCGGCGAGACGACCGTGGAGACGTACCTCCACGTCCGCGAGGACGCGCTCCAGCTGTACGGGTTCGCGGACGCGGCGGAGCGCGAGCTGTTCCTCCAGCTCCTGTCGGTGAACGGCGTCGGGCCGAAGGTCGCGCTCGCGATCGTCTCCGGCTCGCCGCCCGCGGAGCTGCGGCGGGCGATCGTGCGGGAGGACGCGGCGCGGTTCCAGGCGATCCCGGGGATCGGGAAGAAGACGGCGGAGCGGATCGTGCTCGAGCTGAAGGAGAAGCTCGCGGGCGACGACGGCCCCGCGCTCGCGGCGGTCGCGGCCGGCGCGGAGCCCCACCTCGTCGCGCGCGACGCGCTCGTCGAGCTCGGGTACACGGTCGCGGAGGCGGAGCAGGCGCTCGCGCACGTCGACCCCGACCTCCCGGCGGAGGAGCGCGTGCGGCTCGCGCTGAAGCAGGCGGCGTGAGCGAGACCGCGTTCATGGCGCCGGCGCTGCGTCCCGACGAGGACGAGCTCGAGCGCTCGCTGCGCCCGCGCCGCCTCGCCGACTTCGTCGGGCAGGAGCGCGTGAAGGAGCAGCTCGGGATCGCGCTCGAGGCGACGCGGGCGCGCGGCGAGGCGCTCGACCACGTCCTCCTCGTCGGCCCGCCCGGCCTCGGGAAGACGAGCCTCGCGTTCATCGTCCGCGAGGAGCTCGGCGTGGGGATCCGCACCGTCGCCGGGCCCGCGCTCGAGCGGAAGGGCGACATGGCGGCGATCCTCACCGGCCTCGAGGAGCGCGACGTCCTGTTCGTCGACGAGATCCACCGGCTGAACCGGTCGATCGAGGAGATCCTGTACCCGGCGCTCGAGGACTTCCGGCTCGACATCGTCGTCGGGCAGGGGCCGGCGGCGAGGACGCTGACGCTCGACCTGCCGCCGTTCACGCTCGTCGGCGCGACGACGCGCACGGGGCTGCTGACGACCCCGCTCCGCGACCGATTCGGGATGACGTTCCGGCTCGAGTACTACGAGCCGGAACGTCATCCCGAATCGGTCGCGGAGCGGGGTCGTCAGC
>Ga0247713_1001086_pt1 | contig 14246 bp, 14 predicted proteins | sample 21E_NmetaG_FD_189936 | JGI IMG/M metagenome (GOLD analysis project Ga0247713, IMG submission 189936) | Soil microbial communities from hillslope of Landscape Evolution Observatory, University of Arizona, Oracle, AZ, United States - 2-1-E_N | ecosystem: Engineered > Artificial ecosystem >... | reverse complement strand
GACTGTACTCGGCCTCGTACCTGGTGCGGCGCAGGGGGGGACGGGGACGCCTTCTGGGGGTTGCCGGTGGTCTGGTGGCTTTGGGCGACGGCTACGTCGGTGGGCACATGTCGCACGTCCGGCATGTGGCCACCGGGGAGCTTGACCTGCGAGGGGCGGCACGGTGACCCCCCAACAGATCCGAACGTTGGCTTACGCCGTGGCCGCGGCACGGGTGGGCATCGGTACGGCAGCCATCCTGACGCCCGGCCTGGCGATGCGGATCTGGCTGGGAGCGGACTCGCACTCTTCGAAGGTCAAGGCAATGGCAATGGCAATTGGGGCCCGGGACATCGCCCTGGGCGCAGGGACACTGCAGGCGCTGGGGGATGGACGCAACCCGGGCGTGTGGCTGAAGGTGGGAGCCCTGGCGGACGCAGCCGATGGTCTGGGAACCCTTCGAGCGTTAAGAAGGACTTCGAGCCCCCGCATACTGATCGGATTCATCGCCGGCGGCGTAGCGGGCGCGAGCTGGCTGGCGGGCAGCCGACTGGAGGAGACGGGCAGAGGCAGCGGGTGAGCGACCCCGACGCCATCGTCATCGGCGCCGGACCCAACGGACTGGTGGCCGCCAACCTGCTGGCGGACCAGGGCTGGGACGTCCTGGTGCTCGAAGCCCAGCCGGAGCCCGGCGGAGCAGTTCGAAGCGGGCCGTTGACCGGAGTGCCGGGGTTCACCCACGACCTGTTCAGCGCCTTTTACCCGCTCGCTGCCGCCTCCTCGCCCTTGGCCGGCCTGAAGCTCGAGGCCCACGGCCTCGTCTGGCGACGCTCCCCTCTGGTGATCGCCCACCCGATGGAGGACGGCAGGTGTGCCTTCCTCTCGGAAAACCTGGAGGAGACCGTTGCCTGCCTGGAGTCGTTCGCCCCGGGCGACGGCGAATCATGGCGACGGGTCTTCGGCCTTTGGCACGAGACCGAGGACGAGCTACTGCCGGTGCTGATGAGCTCGTTTCCGCCGATCCTTCCCGCAGCAAGACTGGCTGCAACGCTTGGTCCGAGCCGGCTGACCCGGCAGCTGCGTTTCTGGTCGCTGCCGGTTCGGCGCATGGCCGAGGAGATCTTCACCTCGCGGCAGGCGGGCCTGTTGCTGGCCGGCAGCTCGCTGCACGCCGACCTGGCCCCCGAGGTTCCCGGTAGCGGGTTGCTCGGGCTGCTTCTGTGTGCCCTGGGACAGCACCGCGGGTTTCCGGTTCCGCAAGGGGGCGCGGGCAACCTGACCGGAGCAATGGTTCGGCGGCTCGATAGCCGGGGCGGACGGGTCCTGTGCAACAGCCGGGTTAGCGGGATCGAGGTGCGTAAGGGAACCGCGGTTGCGGTGACGACGGCCGACGGGACTCATTACCGGACCAGGAGGGCGGTTCTGGCCGACGTGTCGGCACCGGCGCTGTACCTGGACCTGGTCGGCGCGGCTCACCTTCCGCCCGCTCTGCTTGGGGACATAGCCAACTTCCAGTTCGACAACGCGACGGTCAAGGTCGACTGGGCCCTCGGCGGACCGGTTCCCTGGAAGGCAACCGATGCCGGCCGGGCGGGCACGATCCACATCACCGACGGCATCGACCACCTGACCCGGTCGTCGGCGGAGCTGGCGATGGGGCTGGTCCCAGAGAGGCCCTACCTGGTGTTCGGGCAGATGAACACCGCCGACCCCACCAGGTCACCGGAGGGGACGGCCACCGCCTGGGCCTACACCCACGTGCCGCAACAGATCAAGGGTGACGCCGGGGGCAGCCTGGCCGGCAGGTGGGACGCCCCGGAGACCCGGCAATACCTGGAGCGGATAGAGCAGGAGGTCGAAAAGCACGCCCCGGGTTTCCGGGACCTGATACTCGGCAGGTTCATCAGGACGCCGCCTCTTTTCGAGGAAGCGAACGAGAACCTGGTGCGCGGGGCCCTCGGGGGCGGTACGGCGCAGCTTCATCAACAGCTCATGTTCCGGCCCACCCCCGGCACCCGCGGAGCGCGGACACCGGTCAAGAACCTGTATCTCGCCTCGGCTTCAGCCCATCCCGGGGGCGGGGTACACGGGGCGCCCGGTGCGATCGCCGCCCAGACTGCGATGCGGGACCGGCAGGTCCGCCTTTGGGCTCCGGTCGGCGCCGCCGGGCTCGCCGGTCTTGTCCTCGGCCGCGCCAACCGCAAGCGGTGACGTGACCGGGGCTCAGCCCTCCTCACCTACAGCGTAGATCCCGTCTGCCCGTTGCTCGAGCCTCACCGGGTGCAGCCCCCGCGGCGGGGGCCCGGACAGCACCTCGCCGGTGCGTTCGTCGAAGAACCCCTTGTGACACGGGCACTCCAGTACCCCCTTGTCGCGTCGCCAGAGCACTGCACAGGACAGGTGCGTGCACACCGAGGAGAAGGCCACCATCTTGCCGTCGCCAAGCCGCATGCCGATCACCGGATCGTCTTCTCCGGGGAAGGAGAACGTCAGCATCTGTCCGGGCGCCAGGCTTTCCGCCACCCGCTTGGCCGGGCCCGTTCCCGCTCCATGCCGGCGGAAGACGCCCGAAGCCAGTCCGGTGGTCCCCAGCAACAGGCCCCCCGATGCCAGCACCAGCATCCTCAGGTAGTCGCGGCGGTTGATCAGGGTGCCGTCCCGGAGGCGAGCAGTCCGGTCCTCCTGCAAGCGGGTTTCGCTCAACTGTCGTCCTGCGCCAGCTCGGACCATACCGAGTACCCCCCGGGGATGGCGTCGTTGCGACCCGCCGGAGCCACGACTGCGTTGCCGGTGGCGATCATTTGCTCGCCGAACTCGAACACGTCGACCGCCTGAGCGGAAGGCCGCTTTTGCAACAGCTCGTCGTAGGTGCCGTAGAACAGGGCGTCGGTGGGACAGACCGAGGCGCACATCGGCAGCAAACCCTGCGAGCTCCGGTCGTAACAGAGGTCGCACTTGTACTGAAGCATCTCGGCTACGTCCAACTTGGGCACACCGAACGGGCAGGCGTGCACGCAGTTGCCGCAGCCGATGCACAGCTCGGCCGACGCAGTCCCCACCACCCCGTCGCTGCCCACGGGAATGGCATCCACCGGGCAGACCTGGGCGCAGGGCGCCACCGGGTCCGAACAGTGCATGCACACGGTGGGCATGGCGGCGGTGGAGCTGCCCATGTCCACGTAGTCCAGGTGGATCATCGACCGCCCTTTGTGCGAATCACACTCCCGGCAAGCCGCGACACAGGCCTGGCAGCCGATACACCGGCCGGGATCGATGAACAGGTTTTTGCTTCTCATCCTCTTCCCGTCCCCCTGCCCTGGGGAGCCGAGGGCTCCTCCCGGTCGAGCCCGCCGACCCTCGGGTACTCTGCGACGCCCGGCGGCACCGGCGGGGCGGGAGGCTCGTCGATCTTGCTTCCGGGCTCCAGGCGGCAGGCGCACACCTTGAACTCGGGGATACGCGACGTGGGGTCCAGCGCGTCGACGGTCATCAGGTTGGCCGCAACCCGTCCGGCCCAATGGTATGGGATGAACACGGTGTCCTCCCGGATGCTGGAAACTACCAGCGCCGGATAGGTGGCCGAACCCCTGCGGGTGGTCACCGTCACCGGGTCCCCGTTGGCGAAGCCCAGGCTCGGGTGGACCTCAACCCACGGACGCGGCGTCTGCTGGACCAGAGAATCGATCCGCCGGGTCTGGTTGCCCGAGAGGTAGTGGGCGACAGTGCGTCCGGTGGTCAGCCGAAGCGGGTACTTGCGGTCCACCTCCTCGGCCGGGGGCCGCCACTCGACGGCGTGGAACCTGGCCCGGCCGTCCGGGTGGTGGAAACGCTCGCCGAACAACCGGGGAGTGCCGGGGTGGTCCTCGGCCGGGCAGGGCCAGAAGATGCCACCGGTTTCCTCGATTCGCTCGTAGGTCATCCCCGAGTAGTCCGCCTGTCCCCCGGCCGATGCCACCCGAAGCTCTTCGAACAGCTCCCGCGGGCTGGAGAAGGCGAACTTGTCGGCGTGCCGGCCCAGGCGACGGGCGATCTCGCAGATGATCCACCAGTCCGGTCTGGCGTCGCCCGGAGGCTCCGAGGCTTTGTTGTACTTGACCACCCGGCCCTCGGCGTTGGTGGAAACCCCCTCGTCCTCCGCCCAGGAGGTTCCCGGCAGCACCAGGTCGGCGCGGGCGCAGGTCTCGGAGAGGAAGAAGTCGATCTGGCAATGGAACTCCAGGGCGTCGTACCCCCGGTTGATCCGGGCAGAGTCGGGCATGGAGACCATCGGGTTGTTACAGATCCCGATCCAGCCCTTGATCTCCCCCGCCTCCGCCTGGTGCACCATCTCCACCGCCGAGGTTCCGGCCCGGGGAAGCTCGTCGTCGGTTATCCCCCACACCCGGCAGATATGGGCGCGGGCCTCGGGGTCCTCGATCATGCGCTGGCCGGGCAGCTGGTCGGACTTTTGGCCGTGCTCCCGCCCGCCCTGGCCGTTGCCCTGGCCGGTGATCGTGCCGTAGCCCATCCCCGCGGCGCCGAACTGCCCGGTGGCCAGGCACAGGTTGATTACCGAAAGACAGTTGTCGACCCCCTGGATGTGGTGCTCGATCCCCCGGGCATGAAAGGCCATCGCCTTGGCGGCCCGGCCCCAGGTGAGACCTACCTTCTCGATCAGACCCGGATCGAGGCCGCAGATCTGACCCACCCGCTCCGGGGTGTATTCGGAAAGGCCGGTCCGGACCTGCTCCCACCCGGTGGTGCGGGAGGCTATGAACTCTTCGTTTAGCAGGCCTTCCCGCTCCACCACGTGCAGCACCCCGTTACAGAAGGCGGCGTCGGTCCCCGGCCGCAGCGGCACGTGGATGTCGGCGGTGCGGGCGATCGGGGTCTCCCGCGGGTCAACCGTGATCAGCTTCGCCCCCCGGTCCCGCGCCCCCCAGAAGTACTGGGTCGCCACGGGGAAGCACTCACCTACGTTGGCGCCGAGCAGCATGATGACGTCGGACTCAAGCATGTCCGACCACGGGTTGGCCGCCCGGTCCACGCCGAACGCCTTCTTGTTCGCTGCAGCCGCGGAGACCATACAAAGCCGGCCGTTGTAGTCGATGTGCCTGGTGCCCAGGGCGACCCGGGCAAACTTGCCCATCAGGTAGCACTTCTCGGTAGCCAGGCTGGAGCCCGAGTACACGGCAAAGGCGTCCCGCCCGTATGTCTGCTGGATGCGGCGGATCTCGCTCACCACGCGGTCCAGGGCGGTGTCCCAGCCGACCTCCCGGAGGGGCTCGTCCCGGCGGTCCCGCATCAGCGGCTTCGTCAGGCGGTCGGCGTGGTTGACCTGCTGATAGGCGGTCACGCCTTTGGGGCACAGCTTAAGCTTGTTGATGTCGTGGTCGCGGGGTTCTACTCCGAACACCTTGCCGTCGGACGAGACCCGCAGGTACATGCCGCACTGGACACCGCAATAGCAGCAATGGGTGGCCACCCGGGTCTCACCCCGCCCGCTGGAAACGAAGTGCCCCGAGCGGGAGGCGTCCTTTCGAAAGGACGCCACGCCGGGCGCCAGCACCGGAAGGAGCGGACGGCGAGTCATCGGTGCGCTGCGCAGCGGCGCACTAGAAACCCGCCTTTACCTGCGAGCGGTATTGCGCCCCGCGCTCGATCCGTTTGCAGGCCGGGCATGTCTGGACCCACGAGCCGTAGTCGAGGCCCAGCTCACTCATGGTCTTGCGCAGGTCGTCGATGAAAACCGCGCCCTCCACCGGAGCCCCGCACACCCGGCAGGTCACCACCCCGCCCGATTCCAGGGCCGCCTGCTTGTGCAGTTGCACGCCGATCATCGCCGGCCGCTGGACGGTGTGGAAGAACTTGCCGAACGGTATCCACAAAAGAGTCAGGACCACGGTGAACATGTGCACCAGCGCCAGGGGCTGGTAGCCGAACCCGCCCATGAGTGCACTCGATGCCGTAAGCAGCAGGCCGCTGACCGATATCGCCATCAAGGCAATGAGCGGCATGAGGTCGCGTCCGAAACGGGTGAGGTTGTTCCCGCGCTCGCTCCACCGGCGGTGCAGGAACCACGCCCCGCCCCCGATCACCGCCACCGCCGAAAAGTTCAGGCCGTGAAACGCCAGCCAGCCGGCTATGCCCAGGGCGTCGATCTGGACGGTGCGCATCCCCACCACGTGGATCCAGTAGGCGCTTTCGGATCCCTCCACGGCCCGGAAGTGGATCCAGCCGAAAGTGAGCGGGAAGGTGATCATGCTGGCGGTCACCACCCCCCAGAACAGTCCCTGGTGGGCCAGCCAGCGGGGAACGCTCCGGCGGGCGATGAACCGCTGGAGCAGCAGAGTGCAGAGAACCGTCCGCGCCGCGGTCACCGGGGCGCCGCTGCCGGGCCTGACCAGCAGTGAACTCCACCCTCGGGACAGATAGCGGCGAGCCGCTGGGCCGGCTGCCCAGACAACCGTTCGATAGGTGACGCCGTAGGTCAGGAATATCGTTGCGATGGAGTAGCCGAGCAGAGCAACATCGAAGTTGGCGAGGTTGCGGCTGCCGGCTAGTATCGCCGCCAGCACCGCCGCTGCGGCGGCCGAGCCGGCCAGAGCCGCCCTGCGGTTGAGCCCGCCGGCCGGCAAGCTCGAATTCACCCCCGCGCCTATGGTTTCTGTGTCGTTCACCCGGCCAACGTTGGCAGGGGGACATTACGTCGTTGTATCTTCTCGGTTCCCTTCGCGTAAAGTCGACCCCTCCGGGTACACGCACGCCCCTGGGCGGGTTACCCTCCGAAGATGACAGACCCAGCCGGTGATGCGCCTTGAAACAGCCGGTCCCGCACGGGCTCCTGCTCACCGGAGGAACTTCCAGCCGCATGGGTGCCGACAAGGCGCGGCAAACGGTGGGCGGGGTTCCGATGGGCGTGATGGCCGGCCTGGCACTTCGGCAGGCGGCTCGTCCGGTGGTGGCGGTGGGGTTCGACCCCGGCCTGGGTCTGGAAACGCTGTCCGACGACCGGCGGGGGCCGCTTGCGGCAATGCTCGCCGGCATGAAGCACCTTGCCGGCGCGGGTCTGAACGGCCCGGTGCTGCTCGTTGCCTGCGACCTGCCCTTCGTAACCGCCGATCTTTTGACCATGATCGCGGGACAGCTGGGAGACGCCGAAGCGGCCGTACCGGTCAGCGAGGGACGTCTTCAACCGCTCGCCGCCTGCTACGCGCCTTCCGTGGCCGCGACGGCGAATGACCTGGTCGGCAAAGGCGAGTTGTCGATGCGTACCCTGTTGGAAAGCATCGAGGTGAAAAGGGTCGAAGCCGAGGTGTGGCGCCGGGTCGCCGGACCGAGGGCGCTGGTCGACGTGGACACCCCGGCCGAGTTGAGAGCGGCCAACCTGTCTCCGCCCGGGGTGCCCGGTTGAGGGGCCCGATTTCGGTGGATGACTATCGCCGCGAGGTGCTGGCAGGTGTCGAGTCCCTCTCGCCTCGATACCTTTCGCTGGAAGACGCCTACAACTGCGTTCTTGCCGAGGACCTGACGGCCGCCCGCGACCTTCCTCCGTTTGCGTCTTCGGCGATGGACGGCTTTGCCCTGCGGTCGGCCGATATCGCTGCGGCCTCGCCCGAGCATCCGGTGAAGCTGCAGATCAGCGGAGAGGTACGAATGGGACGGCCCTGCGAATGCGAGGTCACCGAGGGCCGCGCGTTGTCGGTACCGACCGGGGGAACCATGCCCTCGGGCGCAGATGCCGTGCTTCCGGGGGAGCTTTGCCGGGCGGAGGGGCGGGAGCTGACCGTGACCTGTGGCTGCCGGCCGGGCCACAACGTCCGGCCCGCAGGCGAGGACCTGCGGGTAGGCGAGATCCTGGTTCCGGCGGGCCGCCGCCTCGAGGCGGCAGACCTGGGCGCCCTGGCAGCCGGCGGATACGGCCGCGTCCCGGCGGTTCCCCGGCCCCGGGTTGCGATTGTCTCTACGGGCGACGAGCTGGTGGACCCCGGCACCGAGCCGGGGGCCGGTCAGATATTCGAATCCAATTCGTTCCTCCTCAAGGGCCTGGTGCAGGGGTCCGGCTGCGAACCGGCGACCCGAAGCCGGGTGCCCGACGACCCGCCCGCACTGCTTGAAACGCTGGCTGCAGCCGCCGCCGCAGCCGATGCCATCGTCTGCTCCGGCGGCGTTTCCGCCGGGAGGGACGACCCGGTAAAGCGTGCATTTGCCCGCGATTCGTCGGTGGCTTTCTTCCGGGTGGCCGTTCAGCCGGGCAGGCCCCAGGCCTTCGGCCACTTCTTCGGCAAGCCCTTCTTCGGACTACCCGGCAACCCGATGGCGGCACTGGTGGCCTTCGAGCTGTTCGTCCGGCCGGCGCTGAACAAGCTGGCCGGCGCCGACCCCAGGGTCCTCTACGTGAGGGCAACGCTGGAGGAGCAGGTGGGGGCCGCCGCCGACTGCGTCAGATACGTGCCGGTCCGGCTTACCGGCCGGGAACCTGCATGTGTCGCGTGCCCGGCAGGGCACCGGCGCTCCAATCAGCTCGTAGCCCTGGCCCGGGCGGACGGGCTGCTGGAAGTGCCGCTCGGACCGGACCTGAAGGCGGGAGACCCGTGCCGGGTCATCCGCATCACGCCGGAGTGGGGAGCGGGTTAAGAGAGCGGCCCGGCAGCCGGACAAGCTTACAAACGGTAGATCCGGGGAATGGTGAGGTAATGACAAACAAACGACTTCTACGCATCAGGACTTTCACCGCACTGATGCTCGCATCGGTATTCTTCGCATCAATGACGGGCAACGCCGCCGCGTTCATCGGCTCGCTGGATCTATCGGGTCTACTCGGGCTTCAGCACTCGTCCCAGCCACCTCCGCCTCAGGTCTATCCGTCTTCCTCGAACGACATTCCCCCACCTCCACCGGCCCCGGCTCCAGCGGCCGACGTACAGGCGCCGCCGCCGGCGGTTTCCAGCGCTCCGGCCGCCGATGTAACCGCCCATGCAATACCTGCGGGATCCGGGTCGGGCAGACGGGTGATCTACGCGGTGAGCGCCCAACGGGTGTGGCTGGTTAACGAGGACGGCTCACTCCACGGTACCTGGCGGGTCTCCGGCCGGGCTGGAGAGCCCAACCCCGGCAGCTACTCCGTTTTTTCCCGCTCCCGCCACGCTCGGGCAAAGGCGCCCGGTATCACCATGGAATACATGGTGCGGTTCGTGCGGACTTCCGGTTTGCCAATCGGGTTCCACGCCATCCCGGTCAACCGCCGGGGGCAACAGATCCAAAGCGTGGAAGAGCTGGGCACGTTCCAGAGTCTTGGCTGTGTCCGCCAACGCTACGAGGACGCGGTGACCATGTGGAACTTCGCTCAGATCGGCACCCCGGTGATTGTTCTCCGCTGACCGGCGGGTCCAGATTACTCATCGCCTCCAGCGCAGTAGGATGGGACAGGCATAAATTTTCCAAGCGTCTGGGAGGACCCATGGCTGATGAGACCACGCAGGCAACTGAACCCGACGAAGAGGTTGAGGAGCCAACCCCCGCCGGAACGTCCCTGCCGGTTGCGCCCGGATCTAGCATAAAGACCAAACCCGTGAAGGGCGACGTAAAAGTCGATTTCACGAACCCCGACCGCGAAACGCTGAAACCGCGGGTGAGCAAGGACCAGAAGGTGTTCACGAACGGCTTCAAGATCCCGGGCTTCAGCGGTTACACCGACGTTCCTGGCAAAGTATGCGTGGACTGCGGGTGGCGGGGGATGAAGTTCTCGAAGTCGTGCGCCAAATGCGGCGGAGAGCTCGTTGCGGAGTAATCGTTAGCGGCGGGGCTCCCAAGAGAACCGCCGTACCGCGATCAGCAGTCCCAGCGCACCCCAGGCGACGAGCACCGCGAGACTGGCAGGCTGAAACCCCGCCGCTCCGGCCGGCGGAAAGAACACATGCTGCATGGCCTCGCTGAAGTGACGTACCGGAAAAACCTTCCCCAGAACGTCCAGCCACGCCGGCGGGTCCTGTAGCGGGATGAACACGTCGGAGATGAACAGCAGCGGCAGGATGCTGGCGTTCACTATCGCCGGCGCCGCGTCGGCGTTGGGGACCACCGTGGTGATCGCCATCCCCAAAGCCGCGAAGCAGGCGGCGCCGAGCGCCAGCGTGACCACGAATGCCGGGATCGAGCTCGCCGGCAGCCGGGCCTCATAGAACAGCATTCCGAAAACCAGGCAGATCAATACCAGCAGAAGCCCTATCGCCACTGCGTGGAGCATCCTCGCAGTCAGGTAAGCCCAGCCGGGGAGCGGAGTACCCTTTACCCGTTTCAAGACCCCGAGGTCGCGGGCGAAGGTCAGGCTCATCGCGATGTTTGTGTAACACGCGGTGATCACCGAGAAGGCGGCGATACCCGCGATGTAAAAGGTCGCCACGCTCACGGTGTTGCCGTTGATCACTATGTCGGCCGACCCGAACAGGGTCGTGAAGATGATGAGGAACAGCAGGGGAAAGGCAAATGTGAAGAAGGCGGCGGCGGGGTTGCGCCAGAACGCCTTGTTGGTAAACCGCAATTGCCGGACAACCAGGGCGGCTCCGCTCACGATGCTTCCTCTATCTCCTCGGCAGCGGTGCCCTCCTCCGGCTGCGTCAGTTGAAGATAGATGTCCTCGAGACTGGGCCGGTTGACCTCCAACCCCTCCAGGGTTAAACCGTGAGCCAGGGCCCACGCGGTCAGCTCGTGAAGGAAGTACACGGGGTTGGAGGTGGAGAACTCCAGGAACTCCCCCACTTCGGTGGCCGTTGCCAGCACCGGGGCAGGCAAAGCCGTCTTGTCCGACAGCTTGAACCTGATGACCGTGGCACCGAGATCCCGCCCGGCCAGCGTCTCCGGCGGACCCTCTGCAATGATGACCCCCTGCGCAATGATCGCCACCCGGTCGGCCAGGTACTGGGCCTCGTCCATGAAGTGGGTGGTCAGAAATATCGTCTTTCCGGTAGCGGCCAGCGTCTTGATCATGTCCCATGCGCTGCGGCGCGCGCCCGGGTCGAACCCGGTGGTCGGCTCGTCCAGAAACAGCAAGTCCGGATCCCCGGCCAGGCCAACCCCCACGTCGAGCCTGCGCTGCTGGCCTCCGGACAGCTTGGTCACCCGCACATCGGCCTTGTCGGTGAGCCCTACCAGCTCCATGATCTCCTCGGGTGACCGCGGGTTCGGGTAGTAGCCGCCAAACAAGGAGAGCGTCTCGGCCACCGTGAGGTAGGGGTCCATGCCGGTCGACTGCAGAACTATGCCGATGCGTGACTTCAACCCGGAATCATCGGCCTGGGGATCGTGTCCCAGGACCTGCACCTCACCTGAGTCCCGGTCACGGTAGCCTTCGAGGATCTCGACGATCGTCGTCTTCCCCGCCCCATTGGGGCCCAAAAGGGCGAAGACCTCGCCTTCGGTCACCTCGAGGTCCACCCCCCGGACCGCCTCCAGGCTGCCGTAGGACTTGCGCAGCCCCGAAACTGATATTGCCGAATCGGCCGTGATGGGTTCTCCCCGCTCCTCAGTTATTTTTCATGCAACCATTCAAAGGGATCTCAGTCTAGCGAACGAAGTCTCCGGCTTCGGGGGTTTGGCGCCTGTAGGGGGGTGGTTCTGGCACTGCCACGCCGACTATCACAATGTCGTCCCGGGGGGATCCGGACTGAAAGTCCACAACCTCCTCCAGCAATCCCTCCACCCGGTCCTTCAGGCGGATGCCCTCTTTCTCGACCGCATCCCGCAGTCTTCGCTCGCCGTAAAACTCCTCCCCGCGGCGGGCCTCGGTCACCCCATCGGTGTAGAGGACGATCACGTCGCCCGGCTCCAGCAGCAGTTCCTGGTCATGCAGGACCGGGTCGGCAAAGCTTCCGAGGAACAAGCCCGGCCTGCCCACGGCCCGTGCCCGGATTCCCGGCTTCACCAGCAGGGGGAGAGGGTGGCCGGCGGACGCGGCGACCACCTGCCATCCCCCTTGCGTGCGCTGCAACCGCAGCAGCGCTGCAGTGCAGAACCGGTCTATGTCGTGACGCATCAAGACCTCGTTTACCACCTCGAAGACCCGCGATGGCTCGGCGTGGCGAACGGCCGCCGCTCGAACCCAGTAGCGGGCAAAAGCGGTCACAACCGCTGCCTCCACCCCCTTGCCCCGGACGTCCCCGATGACCACCACCCACCGTTGGGGGCCTATCTCGAAGACATCGTAGAAATCTCCTCCCACCTCGTCACCGGCTCCCGCCGGCCGGTAGACGCCGCATACCTCCAAACCGGGGATCTCGGGCGGCTCCGGGGGTATCAATGTCTGCTGCAGAGTCTGCACCAAAGACCTTGCCCTGCGCTCCGAATCCTCGGCCCGCCGCTTGGCCAGAACGAGTTCCTGCTCGTACCGGCGGCGCTCGGTTGCGTCGAAGATCGCCGTGCGGACCACGAGAGGGACCCCTTGATCGTCCCGCTCCAGGACCGAGTTGACGAGCGCGGGAAGACGCTCGCCGCCGGCTTTGACCACCTCCAGGGCTATCTCCCGGGCAGTGCCCTGCATTTGAAGCATCGGAGCGTAATGGGTCTCGTGGTAGATCCGGCCCCCGGCGGTCAGCAGCTCGGCGAACGTGCGCCCCACCAGCTCGTCCCTTGAGTAACCGGTCCAGGTGAGAAAGGTCTGATTGACCTTGATGATCGTCCCGTCCGGGGTGGTCGACAGATAACCGCAGGGAGCCCGGTCGTAGAGCTCCTCCGCATCGTCGTCGGCCAGCGCCCCGTAGAACGCCTCGAGTGCAGCGTCGGCGCCGGCCTCGTCGATGGGCCGTTCAGCCACCCACGAAGTCTGCGATTGCAGCAGCGGTAGCGTCGGGCTTGCTGAGATGGGGACAGTGCCCGGTGGCATCGAGAAGCACCAGCGAACAATCAGGGATCGCGTCGCAGACGAACTCCCCGACGCCAACCGGGGCAATCGCGTCGTTGGTGCACTGCAGAACCAGCGACGGGGTGGTGACCCGTCTCAGGTCCCCCCGGTTGTCGGAAAGCAACGTCGCGCGGGCAAAACGATGGGCCATCTCGGGGTCGGTGCGGCAAAAGCTTGCCTCCAGCTCCGCGCCCAGTTCAGGTCGGTCGTTGTTTCCCATGATGACGGGGGCCATGGCACTCGACCATCCGAGGTAGTTGCTCTCCAACGACTCGAGCAGCTCCTCGATATCCGATTCGCTGAACCCCCCGGCGTAGGGCGGGTCGTTTGTGTAGCAAGGGGAGGGCCCTACCAGCACGAGCTTTGCAAACCGCTCCGGCTCCTCAATCTCGGCCAGCACCCCGATCATGTCGGACACGGAGTGTCCGACAAAGATCACGTCCGCCAGCTCGAGCTCCCGGCAGACGGCCAGCAGGTCCTGGGCGTAGGCCGAGAGCGTGGTGTATCGGTCCGCCCCCGATACCGGCGGCCGGGTGCCGCCGTGGCCGGGATAGTCGAACAGGACCACACGAAATTCTTCTTCGAACACAGGGCTGACGTACCGCCACATGTTCTGGTCGCACCCGAACCCGTGTGCGAACATCATCGGCTGAGCCTCTTCGGGGCCCGCGATCGTCACGTTGAGTTGCTCGAGAACGCCCACGTACCGATTATGCCGCTTACATCAGGTTCGGGGTGTGCAACTCCGAGAGGTAGCGCGAGGTTTCCCGGTCGAAGCCGGCCGCCCGCAGCCGGCGGATCCGGTTGGTCTCCATCAGCCCGGTCAGCTCCTTGACCGCCGATGCGCCCTGTCGCAGAGCAGCGGCGCTCACCGAGCCGGAAGCGAGGATGGTCAGGGACTCCAACAAAACCGGACTAAGGCCGGTCAGGGATGAAAGCTTTGCCGCCCGGGCCTCGACCGCAGCAATAAGCTGGCGGGTGGAGTCCGGGTCGAGCTTCTGGCTGCGCCTAACGTGCGAGATCCCGAAATGCACATGGCGCTGCTCGTCGCGGTGGGCCAGCCGGGCACAGGCCGCAGTTGCCGCGTCGGGCGCGTTGCGGGAGATGAACCCGAGCAGGTCGATGAACGTTCCCTCGCCCAGGACGTTGAGAAGCAGGGAGGCCGAGCTGAAGTCGTCCTCCTCCAGCAAAGAGTGCAGGGACATTTGGGTCGATGCCAGGGCATAGCCGCGCTCGCCGCCGATGAGAGCCCGCTTGGTGAAAACCTCCACATGCCTTGCTTCATCGTTGATGTGGCTGGCGAGCCACATCAACACGTCGACGAAAGCCGCATTGACCTGCGGCAGGAATTTGGCCGGCACGTAAAGCGCCACGTACTCGTTCGAGGCGATGAACG
>Ga0247713_1001085_pt1 | contig 14253 bp, 11 predicted proteins | sample 21E_NmetaG_FD_189936 | JGI IMG/M metagenome (GOLD analysis project Ga0247713, IMG submission 189936) | Soil microbial communities from hillslope of Landscape Evolution Observatory, University of Arizona, Oracle, AZ, United States - 2-1-E_N | ecosystem: Engineered > Artificial ecosystem >... | reverse complement strand
AGGCGACACCGAGGACCGGGCAGCCGCGGCCGAGCCGTCGCTGCTGCGGCGCACCGCCACCTCGGAGGTGCCGGTGGCCGGCGGCGTCGCCGTGCTCACCGGGCCGGTGCCGGCGTCCCACCAGCACAACCAGCTGCTCCTCGACGAGGCGCTCGACGCCGCGCAGATCGCCGCCGAGGCCGACCGCGTGCTCGGCGGCGCCGCGATCGGGCACCGCGCGGTGCTGCTGACCGGTTCGCACCTGGCGGCGACGGCCGCCGAGCTGGAGTACCGCGGCTGGGACGTCGAGCCGCTCGTGACGATGGCCGCGGCCCTGCCGGCTCCGCCGGACGCGCCCGCCGGGCGCGTCGACGAGCTGGACCTGGAGGCGCTGCGCCCGATGTGGGACGCCATGTGGCAGCGCGACCTGCCGGGGGTCACCGATGTGGCGATCGCCCAGCTGTCGGACCGGTACCGGCTCGAGGAGGCGGCGGTGGACCTGCGGTACCTCGCCGTCCGGCGCGGCGACGCCGTCGTCGCGTGCTGCCTGCTGAAGATCGACGGCGCGACCGCCGTGCTCGACGCCCTGCACACCGAGCCGGAACACCGGCGCCGCGGGCACGCCGATGCGCTGCTCACCCGCGCCCTCGCGCTCGCCGCCGACGCCGGCTGCGACCTCGCCGTGCTGACCGCCGCGGCCGAGGAGTGGCCGCGGGAGTGGTACGCCCGGCGCGGCTTCCGGGAGGTCGGCGAGAGCTGGTCGGCGGACTCCGGCGGTTGAGCCCGGCACCGGTACCCCTCCGTTCGGGCCGGGCCACCTGCCCGACCGGGCAGTACCTCCCCGGCGCAGGGAACGGTCTTTCTGTGCGTGCGGCCACACCGGTCCTAGCGTCGGGCCCACCCCATCCACCTGCACCAGAAAGGGCTGCCATGCAGGTCGACGAGATGCTCCCGCTGTTTCCGATCAAGGAGTTCCACCCCTTCCCCAGGGCGCTGCTGGGCCCGGGCGCGCACGAGCTGATCGGCCCGGAGGCGCTCAAGATCGGCTTCAAGAAGACCCTGGTGATGACCTCGGGTCTGCGCGGCTCGGACATCGTGCACAAGATCGTCGAGTCGATGAAGTACCACGGCCTCGACGTCGTCGTGTACGACAAGGTCGAGTCGAACCCCAAGGACTACAACGTCATGGACGCTGTGGCCCTGTACCAGCAGAACAACTGTGACAGCTTCGTCTCCATCGGCGGCGGCTCCAGCCACGACGCCTGCAAGGGTGCCCGGGTCTCGGTGGCGCACGACGGCCGCAACGTCAACGAGTTCGAGGGCTTCAACAAGTCGGAGAACCCGAAGAACCCGCCGCACATCGCCGTGTCGACCACGGCGGGCACGGGTTCGGAGACCTCCTGGGCCTACGTCATCACCGACACCACGACGGACCCGGACAACCCGCACAAGTACGTCGCGTTCGACGACGCCTCGGTGACCACGCTGGCGATCGACGACCCGGTGCTCTACTACAGCTGCCCGATCGACTACACCGCGCAGTGCGGTTTCGACGTGCTGGCGCACGCCTCGGAGCCCTACGTCTCGCGGCTGGACTTCGACCCGTCGCTGGGCAACGCGCTGCACGCGATCAAGCTGACCGCGCGCAACCTGCGCGAGGCCGTGTGGAACCCGCAGTCCTACGCCGGCCGCTCGGGCATGATGCACGCGCAGTACATCGCCGCCCAGGCGTTCAACTCCGGTGGCCTCGGCATCATCCACTCGATCAGCCACGCGGTGTCGGCCTTCTACGACACCCACCACGGTCTGAACAACGCCGTCGCGCTCCCCCGCGTCTGGGCGTTCAACATGCCGGTGCACTACAAGCGGTTCGCCGAGATCGCCGCGGCGATGGGCGTCGACACGCACGGCATGACCGACGTCCAGGCCGCCGAGGCCGCGCTCGCCGCCTCCATCCGGCTGCTGCGCGACGTCGGCATCCCGGAGCGCTTCGTCGACGTCAAGCAGGACTCGTACTCCAAGAACCGCCTGGGCCAGGGCCCGACCAAGTTCTACGAGAACGAGAGTGTCATCAAGGGTGACGGCCCCGACGTGGACCGGATCACCAACCACGTCCTCGGCGACGCCTGCACCCCGGGCAACCCGAAGGAGTGCACCTTCGAGACGGTGCGCCCGGTGGTCGACCACTGCATGAACGGCGACCTGGACGACCTGCTCACCTGACAACCGGTACGTACGCTGAGGGGGCGCCGGCCGTTGGCCGGCGCCCCCTCGCCCCGCGAGGACGAGATGATCCCGAACGGAGCAGCATGTCGCAGTTCGAATCCGTCGACGCCGTGGTCGAGGTCCTGACCGAACACGGGTACATCGCGGACACCCGGCTGGCCACCACGGTGTTCCTGGTGACCCGCCTCGACAAGCCGCTGCTGATCGAAGGCCCCGCCGGGGTCGGGAAGACCGAGCTGGCCAAGGCGCTGGCGGCGGCCACGGGCCGCCGGCTCGTGCGCCTGCAGTGCTACGAGGGCCAGGACGAGACCAAGGCGCTCTACGAGTGGGACTACGGCAAGCAACTGCTCTACACGCAGATCCTGCGCGAGAAGATCGGCCAGGTCGTGGCCGACGCCCCCGACCTCGAGACCGCCGTCGACCGGATCGGCGCGCAGGAGAGCGTGTTCTTCTCCGAGCGCTTCCTCGCCGCCCGGCCGCTGCTGGAGTCGATCCGCTCCGAGGAGCCGGTCGTGCTGCTGATCGACGAGGTCGACCGCGCGGACGAGGCCCTCGAAGCCGTCCTGCTGGAGACCCTGGCCGAGTTCCAGGTGTCGGTGCCCGAGGTCGGCACGTTCACCACCAGCACCCCGCCGTACGTCGTCCTCACCAGCAACAACACCCGTGACCTCTCGGCCGCGCTCAAGCGGCGCTGCCTGCACCTGTTCCTCGACTACCCGACGGCCGAGCGCGAGCTGGAGATCGTGCGCTCGAAGGAGACCGGCCTGCCGGACGCGCTCGCCAAGCAGCTCGTGCAGATCGTGCGCGGGTTGCGCGAGCTGGAGCTGCGCAAGTCGCCGTCGATCTCCGAGACCATCGACTGGGCCCGCACGCTCGCCGTGCTGGGTGTGCAGGAGCTCGACGCGACCATCCTGTCCGACACCGCCTCGGTCGTCGTCAAGTACGACAAGGACGTCCGCAAGGCGATCGGCGCCCTGCCCCGGCTGGTCGACCCGAACGCCGAGGTCCCCGAGCACGGCCACGGGCACGGCCACGGCCACGGCGACCACGAGCCCCGGCCGGCCGCGCCACGGCGGGCCGACGACGAGGACGAGGACGAGGTCGACGGCCGCGCGATCAGGGCCGCCAAGGACACCCCCGGGCGCTTCGGCCACACCTACGGCAGCAACCCGCTCGGCGTCGGCCTGGACGAGGCCGCGCCCAAGCCGGTCAAGGTGCCCGCCGAGCGCGGCACCCGCAGCTTCGGCGCGGGCCTCGGCCGCAAGCGGGCGCTGTAGCGCCGTGGAGAACGCGCTCCACCGGTTCGTCCGGTTGCTCCGCCTGCGTCAGGTCCGGATCTCGATCCCCGAGGCCCTGGACGCGATGGCGTGCGCCGCGCAGCCGGGCATGATGCGCGACCGCGAGCAGCTGCGCGCCGCCCTGCGCGTCGCGCTGATCAAGGACCGGCGCGACGAGGAGATCTTCGACGAGATCTTCGACCAGTTCTTCGCGCTGGTGAAGGTCGGCGGCGACGACGCGGGGCACGGCCACGGGCACGGCCACGAGGACATCGACAACTCGGGCAACGACCTCACGGACTTCACGCTGTCCGAGGAGCCGAGCGAGACCCCCCAGCAGGGACACACGCACGGCAAACCCGTCGACATCCGCGACTACTTCGACCCGGACGACCTGGCCCAGCAGTACAACCTGCACCAGGAGGCCAACAAGATCGACCTGGCCGCGATGACCGACGAGATCGTCATCTCCAAGGACAACCAGGGCATCACCGGGGAGGGCAACCGGGTCCAGATCGAGACGGACCGGCTGCACGGCGCGGGGGCGCCCGGCCAGATCGCGCAGCAGCAGGGCACGAAGGTCGACGCGGACCTGTCCGTCGCCGAGCAGGAGGCGCTGTTGGGCTGGCTCAACGCCGAGGAGGAGAACGTCTCCCAGGAGGGTGACGAGACCGACCTCGCGGCGCTGCGTCGCCGGCTCACCGGCGTGCTGGCCGGGTTGCCCGAGGCGATCAAGAAGCACCTCGAGGCGCTGATGGCGCTGGAGAACCGGATCGTCGAGGGGGTCGAGGAGCGCAAGGTCGCCGAGGTGGACCGGGTCGGCGAGCACGAGCGGATGGAGCTGGAGGAGTCGTTGCGCCGGCTCGCCCACTCGCTGCACGGCGGGCTGACGCACAAGCGCCGGGTCGCCTCCCGCGGGCGGATCGACTCCGGGCGCACGATGCGCAGGAACATGCGCTTCGACGGCATCCCGTTCTCGCCGGTCACGGTGCAGCGCGCGGAGGACAAGCCGCGCCTCGTGGTGCTCACGGACGTGTCGCTGTCGGTGCGGGCCACCGCGCGGTTCACCCTGCACCTGGTGCACGGGCTGCAGAACCTGTTCGGACAGGTGCGGACGTTCGCGTTCGTGTCGGACCTCGTCGAGATCACCGACCTGTTCGAGGACCACCCGGTGGAGCAGGCGCTCGGTCTGGTCTTCGGTGGCGACATCCTCGACGTGGACGCGAACTCCGACTACGGCGCGGCGTTCGGCAAGTTCAACGAGGACTTCGGCTCGGCGGTCAACCGCCGCTCCACGGTGCTGGTGCTCGGCGACGGCCGCGGAAACGGCAACGACCCGAACCTGCCGGCGTTCGAGGAGATCACCCGCCGTGCCCGGGAGACGATCTGGCTGACGCCGGAGCCGCGCTACTCCTGGGGCCTCGGCGGCTGCGACCTGCCGGACTACGCCGAGTACTGCAGCCGGGTCCGGGTCGTGCGCGACCTCACCGGCCTGGAGACCGCCGCCCACGAGATGGCGACGGAGCTGGTCGGCCGTTGACCCGCGAGCCGGGGCGCGGCCGTGCGCGAGCCGGGGCGTGCGCCCGGTGACCGCGGTGACGGCCCGGCTGTCCGTCGGCGGCGACGGCCGGCTGCGCCACCGGATCGGCCGCGACGAGATCAGCAACGACCTCGCCGGCTGGATCGCCCGCGACCTCGTCGCTCCCGGTCTGATCGCGCCGGCGGCGTTCGAGCGGACGTTCGTCTCGGTCGTCCGCTCGGTCGATCCCGACTGGACCGCGTTCTACGCGAACACCCTCGCCGCGCTCGCCGCGGGCGGGACGCCCGGCGGCACGAACCACGGGATGGCGCCGGTGCACGAGCGCGCGGCGGAGCTGACCGTCGGTCCGGACGTCGTCGAGCTGGGCTGCTGCTTCGGCTTCCTGGCCCTGCGGCTGGCCGCGGGCGGGCACCGGGTCACCGCCGTCGACCTGTCCGCCGGTGCCGCGCGGCTGCTCGCCGCCGTCGCCCCCGCGCTCGGGCGCCCGCTGGCCGCGCTGGCCGGCGACGCGACCGCCGTCCCGCTCGGCGACGCGACGGCCGACACCGTGCTCGCCGTGCACCTGCTGGAGCACCTGCCGGCCGGGCTCGCGCCGGTGGTGCTCGGCGAGATGCTGCGGGTCGCGCGGCGCCGCGCCGTCGTCGCGGTGCCGTTCGAGGACGAGCCGAACCCGACGTGGGGCCACGTCCGGACCTTCGACCTCGCCGCCCTCGCCGACCTCGGCGCGGCCACCGGGCGGCCGTACCGGGTCGCGGAGCACCACGGTGGCTGGCTCGTCGTCCAGGCCTGACGGTCCGGGCTGCGCGACCGGTGGCGCGACCGGCACCGGCGCGGCTCGCCCCCGGGCCGTCACGCCCGGCGCAGCTCGCGCAGGTTCACCGCCAGCAGCCCCACGGCGCCGACGCCGAGCAGCACGGCGAGCACCAGGGTCCAGCTCACGGAGATCAGCAGATACACCCCGGCCACCACCGCGACGGTCAGCACGACCACGCCCAGCACCGTGAGCAGCAGCAGCATGCGGCGGCGCAGCGCGGCCTCCACCACGGCGAACACCGCCAGGAACGAGGCGAACCCGAGCAGGAACTGCGGGGTGGGCCACGCCAGCAGCACCCCGATCCCGAGGATCAGCACCGGCGTGCTCACAGCCGCCCAGACCCGCAGCAGGCGGCTGCGGCGGTCGTCGGACGCCTCCCGCGGCCGCGCCGGGTGCGGCAGGTGCGCGTCGGGTGCCTCCGACTCGGGCGGGGTGGCGAGGACGTCGCGGTGCGCGTCGCGCTCCTCGGCGAGCCGGGCCCGCTCCGTCGACAGCGCCGTCACCTCCGCGCGGTGGCGGGCCAGCGCGTCGAGGCGGTCCCGCTGCTGGGCGCGGGTGTCGTCGTGGCGGCCCAGTGACCGGGCCTGCGCCCGCACCCCGCGCGCGCACTTCCGCGCCGCCGCGAGCTCGACGTCGAGCGCATCGATCCGCGCGTCCACCTCCGCGACCCGCTCCCGCAGCAGCGCCGCCTCCTGCTCGCGGGTCGGGGCCACGGTGTCCAGCCCGGCCCAGGCCAGCGGGTCGGCCCAGGACGGGCGCACCGTCCCGTCCCGCTCGTAGCGCGGCCCGGCGGGAGCCCGCTCGCCGCCGAGCGCGTCGCCGGTGTCCAGGCCCCACAGGCCGCGGTAGTCACGCACCCACGGCGTGGCGTCACCGATCACCGTGGGCGTCCAGCCGGCGTCCTGGCCGGGCCCGATCGCGGGGCCGTCGCCGCGGGCGTACTCGACGAACGGGAGCGACACCCCGATCGGGGACGGCTCGGGCAACCACGGCAGCAGCACCCGCCGCACCCAGGCGAGCGCCCCGACCAGCGGGCGCAGCGCCGCCACCTGCACCGCGACGACGTGGTCGCCGGGCACGAACGCGTGCGCGTGCGAGCCGGCCCCGGCGAACAACACCGGGTGCTCGCCCTCGCGCCGCAACGCCGGGTCGTCCCAGCGCCGGCGCAGCGCGTCCCCGTCCTCGTCGTGCGCGGACGCGGCCACCCAGGCCGGCCGCAGCCCCCCGGCGCCGTCGGGGACGAGGTAGACGGCGACGGTCTCCCAGTCCGCCTCGTGGTCGTTCACGCCGTGGAAGGTGGAGCGCCAGTCGTTGAACGGGTAGAGGAACCAGTACTGCAACACGGTGTAGCCGCCGTCGCGGACCACCCGCCCGTAGTACGGGTGCGCGCCGGTGAGCGGGCCGGCCCGGCGGTGCGCCGCGGCGACCAGGCCGCCCGGTACCCGCCCCCTGATCAGCAGCGACAGCCGCACCAGCACGTCGATCAGCCGGCCCAGCACCCCGACCGAGGCCAGCCGCCCCGCGCCGCGCAGCCGCGGCCGGTCCTCGCGCCACCAGGCGCGCAGCTCGGCCGGGCGCAGCCGGTGTTGCACGAACTGCAGGTGCAGCGGCAGCGCGCGGTGCCGGCGGGCGACCTCGACGAGCCGGTCCAGGGTGAGCTCACCGCCCCGGACCAGGGGCTCGCCGCCCCGCTCCCGCCCCGTCCAGAGGCTGCACCGGGCGACGTAGGCGTCCGCGGCGACCGGCAGGAACAGCTCCCCGGCGGTGTAGCGCAGCACCGGTTCGTGGCGGCGCAGCAGGGCGAGATCCCCGGGCGGCGTCACGGGATCCAGGTTACGGATCAGCGCGCCGGAGCGGCGATCGCCGCGGGGATCACGGCGGCGGAGCCGCGCCGAGCAGCCGGTCCACGTCGCCGTCGCTATAGCACGCCGCCGCGCCGGCCAGCAACCAGACCAGTGAGGGCAGGAAGTCGTCGCGCAGCGCGTCGAGGTAGTCGGCGATCTCGACCGCCGCCTCGTCGGAGCGCAAGGCCCCGGAGGTGTAGCGAGCCCGGGCCCGGTAGCGGGCACCGAGGTGCTCCTCGATCCAGCGAGCGCCTCGTCCACCCGGTCGGGCCGGTCGGCCAGCTCCGCACGCGCGACCGCAAGCCAGCCGAGCAGCGTGTACGTGACCATGGCCCGGCCGGGGCCGGCACCGTCGGTGCCGCCGGCCTGCTCGTCGAGTTCGAGGATGCGCGCCACCACCTCGCGAGCCGGCGCCGGCCCTGGCTCGGCGACGGTGGCCGCGACCGCCTCGCGCAGCACCAGCGCGACGGCCTCGGCGGCCTGCGCGATCTCGCGCTCCTCGCGCCTGCTCAGCATCCGCGAAGGGTAACGAGCGTCCTGCTCACCCGCCCGCGGCGGTGGTGAGCGCCCGCCGCGTGAGCAACCGGGCGAGGTGGCGGCGGTACTCGGCGGTGGCGGTGACGTCGGCCGGCGGGTCGGTGGCCTGGTCGGCGAGCGCGGCGGCCTCGGCGATCGACGCGCCCTCGGCCAGCGCGGCCTCCGTGGCCGAGGCCCGCAGGGGTGTGGGTCCCATGTTGACCAGCCCCACCCGCCCGTCGACGACCGCGACCCCGACGATGGCCCAGTCGTTGGCGCGGCGGGTGAACTTCTCGTAGGCCCAGCCCGCGCCGCCGGTGCGCGGCACCCGGATCTCCACGACCAGCTCGTCGGGCTCCTTCACGGTGGAGAACACCCCGGTGTAGAAGGCGGTGACGGGGCACTGCCGCTCGCCGCGGCGGCTGCGCATCACCACCGTGCCGCCCAGTGCCAGCACGGCGGCCGGCAGGTCCGATGCGGGGTCGGCGTGCGCCAGGGAGCCGCCAACCGTGCCGCGGTGGCGTACCTGCGGATCGCCGACCGTCCGGGCGACGGCGGGCAGCAGCGGGCACTGCTCGCGCAGCAGCGCGGAGTGCTCGAGGTCGTGGTGGCGGGTGCCGGCGCCGATGGCGATCTCGTCGCCGTCCTGGCGGATGTGGTTCAGCTCGTCGAGCCGACCGATGTCGACGATCAGCTCGGGCGCGGCGAGGCGCAGCTTCATCACCGGCAGCAGCGAGTGCCCGCCGGCCATGACGGTGGCGTCCTCGCCGTGCTCGGCGAGCAGCGCCAGCGCGCCGTCGAGCGAGTCCGGGCGCTCGTAGTCGAAGCCGACCGGGATCACGCGTCGCTCCCGGTCGAGAAGCCGGGGTAGGTGGTCTGCGTGTCCGCGGCGATCGCCTGCTCCTGCTGGGCGTCGGGGTCCTGCCCGGCCGCGACGAGCACGGCCCGGACGATGTTGTGGTAGCCGGTGCAGCGGCAGAGGTTGCCCTCGAGCCCCTCCCGCACCTCGCGCTCGGTCGGGTGCGGGTTCTCCCGCAGCAGCCCCACCGCCGCCATCACCATCCCTGGCGTGCAGAACCCGCACTGCAGGCCGTGCTCGGCGCGGAACGCCGCCGCCATGGGGTGCAGGTCGCCGCCGGGGGACAGCCCCTCGAGCGTGACCACCTCGCGCTCGTCGGCCTGCGCCGCGAGCACGGTGCACGACTTCACCGACTCGCCGTCGACGAGCACCGTGCACGCCCCGCAGGACGTCGTGTCGCAGCCGATGTTGGTGGCCCGCAGGCCGACCACCTCGCGCAGGTAGTGCGCGAGCAGCAACCGCGGCTCGACGTCGGCATCGGTGGACTCGCCGTTGACCGTGATGTGGACCTTCACTTCCCGCTCCCCACCGCCTGGACGGCCTCCCAGACCCGCAGCGGGCTGGTCGGCATGTCGATGTGGCGTACCCCCAGGTGCGCCAGCCCATCCACCACCGCGCTCTGCACCGCCGGCGTGGCCCCGATCGTCCCGGCCTCACCGATGCCCTTGGCGCCGATCGGGTTGAGGTGGGTCGGGGTGGCCATGTCCACCAGCTCGAACGTCGGCAGCTCGGCCGCCGACGGGAACGCGTAGTCCGCGAGGGTGGCCGTGAGCGGGTTGCCGTCGGCGTCGTAGACGACCTCCTCCAGCAGCGCCTGCGAGATGCCCTGCGCGATGCCGCCGTGCCGCTGGCCCTCGGCGAGCAGCGGGTTGAGCACCGGGCCGGCGTCGTCGACCGTGACGATCCGGGAGACCACCGCCTTGCCCGACTCGACGTCGACCTCGACGACGGCGACGTGCGCGCCGAACGGGAACGTCGGGGCGCCGCTGTCGAACCGGTGCTCGACCTTCAACGGCTCCTGCCCGGCCAGCTGCGCGAGGGTGACCGCGGTGTCGGTGCCGCGCACCCCGACCGCCCCGTCGGCGACGACGAGGTCGTCGACGTTCGCCTCCAACACGTCGGCGGCGCGCCGCTTCGCCAGCTCGACGAGCTCGCCCGCCGCCTCGTAGACGGCGACACCGCCGGTCTGCAGGCTGCGCGAGCCCATCGTTCCGGAGCCGCGGGGGACGAGATCGGTGTCGCCGTGGCGGACCGTGATCTTCTCTACGTCGATGCCGAGGTGCTCGCTCGCCAGCATCGCCCATGCCGTGGCGTGACCCTGCCCGTGCGGCGACGTACCGGTGAACACGGTGACCGTGCCGTCGGGGTGCACCTCCACCGACGCGTCCTCGGCGAACGCGCCCCCGCCGGTGATCTCGACGTAGCAGGAGACCCCGATACCGAGCTGCACCGCGTCACCGCGCTCCCGGCGGGCGGCCTGCTCGGCCCGCAGCCCGGGGTAGCCGGCGGCCTCCAGCACCCGGTCGAGCGCCTTCGCGTACTCGCCGGTGTCGTAGGTGGCCCCGCCCTTGGTCTCGAAGGGGAACTTCTCCGGGGGGATCAGGTTGCGCCGGCGCACCTCGGCCGGGTCCTTGCCGATCTCGGCGGCGAACAGGTCCATCGCCCGCTCGATCGCGGCGGTCGCCTCCGGGCGGCCGGCCCCGCGGTAGGCGCCGGTGGAGGTGGTGGTGGTGACCACGACCCGGGCCCGTGACTCGACCTTCGGGATGTCGTAGACGCCGGGCGCCATCTGGCGGGTGAAGAACGGCAGGAACATACCGAGCCGCGGGTAGGCGCCGGCGTCGGCGAGGACGTCGAGGCGGTAGGCGAGCACGTCGCCGTCGCGGGTGCCGCCGATGGTGATGGTCTGGCGCTGCGCGCGGCCGTGGACCATCCCGGTCAGGTTCTCCGAGCGGGTCTCCGCCCAGCGCACCGGCCGCCCCGTGCGGCGCGCGAGCCAGGCGACGAGCGCGAACTCGGGGTCGGCACCGATCTTCGCGCCGAACCCGCCGCCCACGTCCGGCGTGATGACCCGGACGTCGCCCTTCTCCGCGCCGAGCCAGCCGGCGATCGTGTCCCGGGTCTCCTGGGCGTTCTGGTTCGAGCACCAGACCGTGAACCGGCCGCCCTCCCACACCGCGGCGGCGGCCCGGCCCTCGAGCGGCACCGCGGCGAGGCGCTGGTTGACGATCTCGCGGGTGACGACCACCGCGCAGCCGTCGAACAGGTGCTCGTCGAACGGCTTCTTCAGGCCGAAGCCACCCGCGAGGTTCGTCCCGGCCTCGTCGAACAGCAGCACCTCGTCGGTGAGGGCGTCGCGCACGTCCACGACCGCCGGGAGCGGGTCGTAGTCGACCTCGACGAGGTCCGCGGCGTCCTGGCCCTGGTAGGCCTCCTCGGTCAGCACCGCGGCCACCGGCTCGCCGACGAACCGGACCTTGTCGGCGGCGAGGAAGCGGCGCACCATCCCGTCGGCGGCCATCGGGAACAGCTTGGCGGCGAGGTCGACGTCGGCGCCGGTGACGATGTCGACGACGCCGGGCGCCTCGCGGGCGGCCGCGGCGTCGATGCCCGTGATCCGGGCGTGGGCGAGGGGGGACCGCACGAACGTCAGGTGCAGGGCACCGGTCAACCGCTCGTCGGTCAGATCGTCGGTGTAGGTCGCGCCCCGGGTGAGGAACACCGGATCCTCGGTCCGAACGACGCGCGTGCCCATGATGCTCATCGCCGGGCAGCCTAGTTCGGCCGTGCCCGCCGTGCCGGGTGGCGGTGCGCGGCGATCAGCGCGGTGAGCCCTCCCACCACGGGCGGACCGCCCACAGCGCGGAGACCGGACCGTGGCCGGCGCCGAGGGCGTAGGCGTGCCGCACCGCCTCGACGACGTAGCGCTTGGCCAGCGCCACCGCCGCCTCAGGAGCCAGCGCGCGGGCCAGCCCGGCCGCGATCGCGGCGGCCATCGAGTCCCCGCTGCCGTGGGTGTCACCGGTGTCGAACCGCGGGCCGGCGAACTCCGTGAACGTCGCCCCGTCGTAGAGCAGGTCCACGCACTCCGCCTCGTCCTCCCGCAGGTGCCCGCCCTTGACCAGCACGTACCGCGGCCCGAGGTCGTGCAGCGCCTTCGCCGCGTCGTGCTGGGCGGCGCGGTCGTGCACCTCGATGCCCACGAGCAGGCGCACCTCGTCCAGGTTCGGCGTGACGACCGTGGCGCGCGGAATCAGCAGCGTGCGGTAGGCGTCGAGGGCGGTTCCGGCGAGCAGCGGATCGCCGTACCTCGACGCGGCGACCGGGTCGACCACCAGCGGCGTGCGGCGGCCGGCGCCGATGCCGCTGCCATCGCAGGCCGCGGCGACCGCCTCGACGATCTCCGTGGTGGCCAGCATGCCGGTCTTCGCCGCGTCGAGGCCGATGTCATCCGCGACCGCGGCGATCTGCGCGGCCACCGTCGCCGCCGGGATCGGGTGCACGCCGGAGACGCCGACCGTGTCCTGAACCGTCACCGCGGACACCGCCAGGCACCCGTGGACGCCGAAGGCGGCGAAGGTGCGCAGGTCGGCGGCGATCCCGGCACCGCCGCCGGAGTCGGTGCCGGCGATCGTCAGCACCCGGGGCGGGGTGATCCCGACCGTGCCCTCCATGCCCCTCCCTCCGCCGGCCTCACCCGTCAGGGTTCTCGACGCGCTCGCCGATCAGAGCTCCTCCGCCGGCCGCTCCGACGGGTCCCATGCCAGCCCGGGCACGCCCCAGCCCAGCTGCTCGAGCGTCTTGAGCGCGGCCCGGCGGTGGCGCCCGACGAGCCGGTCGACGTAGAGCACCCCGTCCAGGTGGTCCACCTCGTGCTGGAAGCAGCGGGCGAGGAAGCCGTGGCCCGCGTACGCCACCGGCTCGCCGTCGACGTCGACGCCGGTGACCCGCGCCCAGTCGGCCCGCGCGGTCGGGAACGCCTCGCCGGGCACGGACAGGCAGCCCTCCTCGTCGCTCTCGGGATCGGGCATGGTCTCCGGGCGCGCGGAGGTCTCCAGCACGGGGTTGACCACGACGCCGCGCACGCGCTCGCCCGCGACCTCGTCCGGGCAGTCGAAGACGAAGACCCGCAGGTCGACACCGATCTGGTTCGCCGCGAGCCCGACGCCGTCGGCGGCGGCCATCGTCTCCCGCAGGTCGGCCACCAGCGCACGCAGGGCGTCGTCGAACGCGGTGACCCGGCGGGTCGGCTGGTGCAGCACGGGATCGCCCGTGATCCGGATGGGTCGCACGGCCACGGGCTCAGTGTCGGCGGCCGGACGCCCACGGGTTCGAGCGGGGTCGGCCGTGGTGTGGATTCCCCCGGCGCGGCGCGTCCCTACCCGGTTCCGGTCGGTGCCGCGTGGTTGAATGCCCACCGCGCGCGGGAAATGACAGCGGTGTCATTCGCCACCACCTCTCGCCCCGAGCAGCGCCCGCCGACCGCGATCTGATCAGGAGCGTGATGGAGTCCGCCACCGAACCCCGGGGAATCGACCGCGTCGGGGCGTCCCGGGAGCTCGACCGCCGGGAACGCGAGATCCTCGCGTTCGAGGGCCAGTGGTGGAAGTACGCGGGGGCGAAGGAACAGGCGATCCGCGAGCTGTTCGACATGTCCGCCACCCGCTACTACCAGGTGCTCAACGCCCTGATGGACAAGCCCGCGGCCCTCGCCGCGGACCCGCTGCTGGTCAAGCGGTTGCGGCGGCTGCGGGCGAGCCGCCAGCGCACCCGCGCGGCCCGACGCCTCGGGATCGAGCCCTGGTGAACTCCGCGGTCCCGGCCGGGGTCGCACCCCCACCGCATCGGAGGTCGTCACGATGACCGCACCGGCACCGTCCGGAGGTCCGTCCCCGCTGCGGCTCGCCGGACTCGCGCTGCTCGGCGTCGCCGTCGTCGCGGGCATCATCGGCCTCGCGAGCCTGCTGCTCGGCGGCGGCGGCGACGAGAGCACCAGCGCCGCGCCACCGCCGTCCGCGGGCGCCTCCGCCGCGCCCGGGACGCCCACCCCGTCCCCCGGCACGGGCGACGGTGGGGTGCCGGTGCCGTCGTTCCCCACCGGTCCCAGCGCCACGGCGCCGGGCGGCGCCGGCGGCTCGGGAGGGGCCGGGCCCGGTGGCACGGGTTCCGGGGCCGACGGCTCCGGGGACGCCGGCTCG
>Ga0247713_1001084_pt1 | contig 14259 bp, 15 predicted proteins | sample 21E_NmetaG_FD_189936 | JGI IMG/M metagenome (GOLD analysis project Ga0247713, IMG submission 189936) | Soil microbial communities from hillslope of Landscape Evolution Observatory, University of Arizona, Oracle, AZ, United States - 2-1-E_N | ecosystem: Engineered > Artificial ecosystem >... | reverse complement strand
GGCAGACCGGTCTGACCGGAGGGGTGTTCCAGAACGTGCTGTTGCTGCAACAGTGCACGGACCGGCTGCGGGACGCGGGGTTCACGGTGCTGACGCACCACGTCGTGCCGCCCGGCGACGGCGGGCTCGCGCTCGGCCAGGCGGCCGTGGCGCGGGCGGTTGCCGGCGAGGAGGGGGAACCGACATGACTCCGGGAGTCCCGGGCAGGATCGTCGAGAAGTGCAGCGGCGAGGTGGCGACGTGAGCACGCCAGGCCTGGTCGAGGGCGGCCTGATCGACGAGGCCCTGTCCGCCGACCTCGCCGGCGCCTCCTTGATGCTCGCCCGCCGGTTCGCCGCGGGCGCGACGCTGTGGTGCCTCGCGCCGGCGTGGGAGCCGCACGCGCACCACGTGGCCGTCGAGTTCGTGCACCCGGTGATCGTCGGGAAGAGGGCGCTGCCCGCGGTGGCGCTGACCGGCCCGGACCTGGTGGCCACCACCCGCGTCTCGGTGCGCCCCGGCGACGTCGTGCTGGCCGTCGCCGACGCCGCCGAGCCGGCCGTCCGCTCGATCATGCGCCGGGCTCCGGCCTGGGGCGCGTCGACGCTCTGGATCGGCAGCGGCACCCGTCCGGCGCGCGGCGCGGCCGACCACGTGCTCTGGCTCGACGACCCGGACCCGCGGCTGCCCGCCACCGGCGGGTTCGTGCTGCTCTACCACCTGCTGTGGGAGCTCACCCACGTCTGCTTCGAGCACCCGGGACTGCTGGCGCCGTCCGTCTCGGACTGCACCGACGAGGTGTGCATCACCTGCTCCGACGAGGGGCGCCTCGGCGAGGTCGTCCTGCCCGGATCGGGGCTCGACGGCGCGCTGGTGCGCACCGCGGAGGGCGAGGAGCGGGTCGACACGACGTTGGCCGACCCGGTGGCCCCCGGGGACCTCCTGTTGGTGCACGCCGGCATGGCGATCACCCGGCTCGACGACGATCGACCGGAGGTACGGCGATGACGGGCGCCGGCGCGGCCAGTGCACCCGCTTCCGGGGGGGACACGGGGGGGTCGACCGACTTCCTGTACCCCTTCCTCGACGCCGAGGAGCGCGACCAGGACAGCCTGCTGGGCGACCTGGCGGCGTCGGCCCGGGCGAAGTCGGCCGAGAGCGCCGCGCTGCGCGCGCAGACCCTGACCGAGTGCGCGGAGCAGGTCGCCGCGGCCGGCGCCGAGCTGGCCCGCCGCTTCGTCGCGGGCGGGCGCATGTTCACCTTCGGAAACGGTGGCAGCTCGACGGACGCGGCGACGCTCGCGGGGCTGTTCGCCCGGCCACCCGGAGCGGCGGGGGCGCGGCCGCTGCCCGCGTGGTCGCTGACCGCGGACCAGGCGGTGCTCACCGCGCTGGGCAACGACGTCGGCTTCGAGCTGGTGTTCGCGCGGCAGCTGATCGCGCGGGCCGGCGGACGCGACGTTGCGGTCGCGATGTCCACCAGCGGCAGCTCCAGGGACCTGACGGTGGCGTTCGCCGAAGCCCGCCGCCGCGGGTTGTACACCGTCGGCTTCGCCGGTTACGACGGCGGCGAGTTCGCCGCGAGCCCGGACGTCGACGTGTGTTTCGTGGTGCGCTCGCAGAGCGTGCACCGCATCCAGGAGGCACAGGCCCTCCTGGGCTACCGGCTCTGGGCCGAGGTGCATTCGTGCCTGGAAGGGGAGACGCAGCGATGAGCGTCGAGCAGTACCTGTCGTCCGGACCGACGTTCGGCGAGAACGAGGTCATCGAGCGGATCGAGGCGTTCCGCAAGCGGCGGCCCCGGCTGCGCGAGGAGATCGTGACGCTGGCCCACGGCGCCGGCGGCAAGTCGTCGGCCGCGCTGGTGGACGCGGTTTTCGTCGAGGCGTTCCGCAACCCCGAGCTCGAGCAGCTCGGCGACGGCGCCGTCCTCACCCTGCCCAGCGGGGAGAAGCTGGCGTTCTCCACCGACTCGTTCGTGGTGCAGCCGCTGCGGTTCCCCGGCGGCTCGATCGGGCACCTCGCGGTGCACGGCACGATCAACGACCTCGCGATGTCGGGCGCGGTGCCGTCCTGGCTCTCGGCCGCGTTCGTGATCGAGGAGGGCTTCGCGATCGCGGAGCTGCGCGAGATCGTCGCCGACATGGCCGCGGCCGCCGCGGCCGCCGGGGTGCGGATCGTCACCGGGGACACGAAGGTCGTGCCCACGGGCGCCGCCGACGGCCTGTTCGTCACCACCGCCGGGGTGGGGGTGATCCCGGCGGGGCGCCGGCTCGCCGCCGACGGCGTGCGGGCGGGGGACCGCGTGGTGCTCTCCGGGCCGATGGGCGACCACGGCATGGCCGTCATGCTGGCCCGCGGCGACCTGGAGATCACCGCCGACATCTCCTCCGACACCGCCTCGGTGAGCGATCTGGTGGAGACCCTGCTGGCCACCGCGCCGGGTACCCGGTGGCTGCGCGACCCCACCCGCGGCGGGGTCGGCACCGTCTGCAACGAGCTGGCACAGGTCACCGGGCTGGGCGTGGTGCTCGACGAGCGCACGCTGCCCATCCGCCCGGCCGTCAACGGTGCCTGCGAGATGCTCGGGATCGACCCGCTCTACGTCGCCAACGAGGGCAAGTTCCTCGCCGTGCTGGACCCGGCCGAGACCGACGCCGCGCTCGCCGCGATGCACGCGCACCCGGCCGGCGGCGACGCCGTGGTGATCGGCGAGATCACCGACAAGATCGGGTCCACGGTCGCCCTGCGGACCTCCTTCGGCGGCACCCGGATCGTCGACATGCTGGTCGGCGACCCCCTACCCCGCATCTGCTGAACCCGCCGGATCTGTGAGGAGCAGCGTCATGTGCCTGGGAATCCCCGGCCGGATCGTCGACGTGGTCGACCCGGCCAACCATCTCGCGCTGGTCGAGGTGAGCGGCGTGCAGCGGACCATCAGCATCAAGCTGCTGGAGAAGGAGATGCCGCTGGCCGACGACTGGGTGCTCGTCCACGTCGGTTTCGCGATGGCGAAGATCGACGAGGAGGAGGCCCGGCTCACCCTCGAGGCCGTGCAGAAGCTCGGCGAGGCCTACACCGACGAGCTCGAGGCCTTCGACTCGTCATCGATCGTCTAGAGGACGGCGCCATGAGATTCGTCGACGAGTTCCGCGACCCCGCCGCAGCCCGGCTGCTGCTGGCCGCGATCACCGATCTTGCCGGGACCGACCGCTTCAAGTTCATGGAGGTGTGCGGCGGGCACACCCACACGATCTACCGGCACGGGCTGGAGCACGTGCTGCCGGCGTCGGTCGAGCTGGTGCACGGGCCCGGCTGCCCGGTGTGCGTGATCCCGATGGGCCGGGTCGACGACGCCATGTGGCTCGCCGAGCAGCCCGACGTCATCTTCACCTCCTTCGGCGACATGATGCGGGTGCCCGGCTCGAAGGGCAGCCTGCTGGAGGCCAAGGCGCGCGGGGCGGACGTCCGGTTCGTGTACTCGCCGCTCGACGCGCTGCGGCTCGCGGTGGACAACCCGACGAAGAAGGTCGTGTTCTTCGCCGTCGGGTTCGAGACGACGGCGCCGTCGACCGCCGTCACGCTGGTGCGGGCGCGCGAGCTGGGTGTGACGAACTTCAGCGTGTTCTCCAACCACGTCACCATCGTGCCGCCGCTCAAGGCGATCCTGGAGTCCCCGGACCTGCGCCTGGACGGGTTCCTCGGCCCGGGACACGTCTCGACGGTGGTGGGCAACCGCCCGTACCGGTTCGTGCCCGAGGTCTACGGCAAGCCGATCGTCGTCGCGGGGTTCGAGCCGCTCGACATCCTGGCGTCGGTCGCGATGCTGCTGCGCCAGATCCGCGAGGGCCGCTGCGAGGTGGAGAACCAGTACGGCCGCGTGGTGCGCGACCACGGCAACCCCGCCGCGCTCGCGCTGATGGCGCAGGTGTTCGAGCTGCGCCCGCACTTCGAATGGCGCGGGCTGGGGTTCATCTCGCAGAGCGGGCTCAAGCTGAACTCGGACTTCGCCGCGTTCGACGCCGAGCGGATCTACGACATGCCGGGTGTGCGCGTCGCCGACCCGAAGGCCTGCCAGTGCGGTGAGGTCCTCAAGGGCGTGCTCAAGCCGTGGGAGTGCAAGGTGTTCGGCACCGCGTGCACCCCCGAGACGCCGATCGGGACGTGCATGGTCTCGCCGGAGGGGGCCTGCGCGGCCTACTACAACTTCGGCCGGATGCACCGCGACGCCGCGCAGCTGGTGGGGCAGTCGGGGGCATGACCGCGCCGTCCGGGGCCCGGCTGTTCGCGCGGTACGCCTACGCGCCGAACAAGCTGGGCTACTGCGGGCCGCCGGAGTCGGGGACGCTGGCGGCGGCGGGGGTGGGTTCGGAGGCCGATGTCCGGGCGGCCGCGCGGCGGTTCTCCGGCGCGTGGCACTACCTGGAGGTGCTCGCCGAGCTGACGGGGACGCCGGACCCGCTGGACCGGGCCCTCGTCGAGGCCTACTGGCTCGGCGGCGGGGTGGGCGAGCGGGTCGGCGCCCGCGAGTTCGGCGCGGCGCTGTTGGCCAGGATCGCGCCGCGGGCGGGGCACTACTGGGCGCATCTGACCCCGGAGCTGCTGGCCGAGGCCGCGCCCGACCACGGCTTCCACGTGTTCGGGGTGTACCCGTGGTCGCGGCTGCTGACCGGCAGCGTGCCCGAGCACCCGCTGCACGTGCTCGACAGCTGCCGGATCCGGTGGGGCCGGGTGCTGTCCCGGGACGGCGACGAGATCGTCGTCGCCTCGCGGCGGCTGGAGTGGGACGGCTCGGCGCTGGGTCTGGCGGAGCCGTCGGAGGAGAAGGTCGCGGTCGCCGTCGACGGGTTGAGCTTCCTGCCCGACGTCGCGGCGGGCGATCAGGTGGCCCTGCACTGGCAGTGGCTGTGCGACCGCCTGAGCCAGGAGCAGGCGGCCGTGCTGGAGGCGAGCACGGTGCACCGGATCGAGACCACGAACCGCAGGCTGGCCCGGGAGAACTGATGGCGCACCCCTACCCCCGCTGACCCGCACGCCTGCTGGGGGACCGGGGCCTCAGCTCGCGTCCGGCTTCGCCGGGTCGTCGAGCACGTACCAGGGCACCATGTTCAGCGCGCCGTTCAGGCCGGGCATGGGGACGCCCTGCGCGGTGAGGTCGCGGGCCTCGTCGCGGGCGATGCCGAGCCAGCGCCCGGCGGTGTCGCGGCTGATCTCGAGCTCGACGACCTGGTCCTCGCCGTCCGGGTGGGCGCGGAAGACCCGGCAGCGGCGGACGATCTCCCAGATCTGCGCCTCGCCGAGCTGGGGGAGCCGTTCGAGGATCCCGAGGACGTCGACATCGTCGTTCGACATGGGCAGAAGGTAGCGGGTCGCGCCGACCGTGCGGCGCCGGCGTGACGGCAGGTGACGGCGTCGAGGTCGTCGGTGTTGCCGGGATGGGCGTGAACGGGCGTACCCTCCCGTGATGCGGGACGTGAGCAGATCCACCGGGGAGGGCTGGTGACGGCAGACGCGGGCGGGGCCTCGGTGGAGACCTTGAAGGCGATCGCGAACGCGTTCAACGCGCACGATCTGGACGCGATCATGGACTTCTTCGTCGAGGACTGCTCGCTGGACATGCCGAGGGGACCCGAACCCTGGGGCAGGCGCTTCGCCGGCAAGGCGGCGGTTCGAGAGGGCCTCGCCACCCGCTTCAAGGGATTGCCTGATGTCCACTACGGCGACGACCGGCACTGGGTCAGCGGCGATTTCGGCGTCTCCGAATGGCTTCTCACCGGCACGACACCCGATGGTCGGCCGGTGCGGGTCCGCGGGTGCGATCACTGGGAGTTTCGCGGCGACAGGATCGTCCGCAAGGACTCCTACTGGAAGATCGTCGAACCGCCGGCGTAGCGCCGCTCGCCCGTCAGCTCTCGACGTGCGTCGGGGCCGGCCTTGCGGTCGATCAGCTCGGCGATCCGGGCGTCGATCGTCTGCCCGGCGATGATGCGCCATGGGGTTCACCCCGACGTGCCCGAGGCCGGACCGACGTCGCGCGGCGCTCGGGGCCGGGCTTTCGCCCTGCTCACGCTGCTTGTCACGGTCGTCGCCGCGGCAGTCGTGGGGATCACGACGTACCTGACGCTGGACGCGGTCGACCTGGTGTCGGCGAATCCGGTCGGCGCGGCGGCCTGGTGGTTCTCCCTGCTGCTCGCCGGGTCCGCCGGCGCGCTGCTGGCGTTCCTCGCGGCGACGGTCGCGCTGTTCTATTGCCGGCCGAAGGGCACGGCGGTGCTGGCGGCGTTGCTGTCGGTCGTGTTGCCGGCGGGTGCGTTCGTCCTCGCCGCCGTCTTGGGGCTGCAGGCCCTGCAGCAGAACAAGACGGACGACCTGGCGCAGGACGCCCCGGCGGTGGCGGCGCTGGTGATCGACGTCCTCGACGCGATGGAGGCCGATCCCGGGCGCTGCGGGGGGTCCTCGAACGCCTGGCCGCGACCGGCTGAAGGAACTCGACGACGTGGTGACCCTGCTCGCCGAGCGCCCAGCCCGACGTCGGGCAGCTGGCCGCATCGTGTCCGGGCTGACGCAGGACGGTCCGTCCCTGGTGCCTGGGATGCAGGGACGGCCACCGTTCCGGGTGTTCCCGACTCCTGGAGGCTTCCGTGACGACCACGCATCCCAACTCCGCAGGACCGCTCGACGAGACCGAGACCGCGCGCGTCCGCCGCGCCGGCCGCCTGCTCTGCGGCAGCGCGCTCGCCTTCCTCCTGGGCTTCGCCGCAATCATCGTCAGCGGGCTCGTGTCCGGCACGATCCAGGAGGAGGATGCGGCCGCTGAACGGCTGGGCGTCGGTGTCAACGAGCTGCCGGCCGACGTCGTCGCCGCCATCCGGGCCGACGTCACCTGGTTCGAAACGGTGCTGATCTCGCTGCCGCTGCTGGTGGCCGCGGTCCTGCTGTTCCTCGGCGTGCGCGCCGCTGCGCAGGCCGGGCACGCGCGGCGGCCGGCCCTCGCAGCCGCCGCGACCGTGCTGGCCGCCGCGGCCACCCTCGCCATGCTGGTCATGCTGGTCGCCTCGGCGCTGCTCGAGCGCGGGGTCACCGGGTCCGAGGACGTCAGCCGGGGTGCGGTCGTGGCGCTGACGGGCCTGGGCTGTGCTGCGCTGGTAGCCGTGGTCCCGGTGCTCCGGGCGCGGGGCCTGGCGCGGCGGACGGGGGTCGTCGTCGCCGTGCTGGGGTCCCTCGTCGTCATCGGGGTGTGGCTGGTTCCGCCGTTCGCGCCGTTCCTGCTCGCGCTCGTGCTCGGCGTGGCCTTGGCACGGACCCGGACGTCGGCAACCATCTGATCCCGTGACCAGCACGACCGCACGGCGCAGGCGAGCCGCCTGCGTCGTCGGCGTGCTGCCGCTGTTCGTCTGGGCCGTGCTCGCGACGCCGGCGTTCCACGACCAGATGCAGACACCCTGCCCGGTCGGCATCTGCCCGGTCTTCGAGCGGGCCACCCCGCAGACCCTGGCCGTCCTCGACCGGCTCGGGCTGCCGCTCGGCGCGTACGCCGTGGCGGTGACCGGGCTGGCCTGGCTGGTCTTCGCCCTGTTCACAGCGGTGGCGGTGCTGCTGATGGTGTACCGGCGCCGGCCTGGCCCGCTCGTCCCGGTCGCCGCCGCGCTGCTGGCGCTGTCCGGGATCGCCCCGCTGTCGGCGGCGTTGACGACCCACAGCGATACCGCGCTGCTGCTCGACGTGGCTCGTGACGGTGCGGTGCAGGTGCTGGTCCCGGTGTTCTTCGGGCTGTTCCCGGACGGCCGATGGCACCCCCGGTGGTTCCGGTGGTGGTGGCCGTTGGTCGCCGTGATCGGCGTCGGCGAGGTGGTCGGGGAGGCGATCGGCGGCGAGGCGTTCCTCGATGCGACCGCGGCACCGCTGGCCGCGGGGCTGGCCTTCCTGGTGCTGCTCGTGTTCCAGGTGCATCGTTACCGGCGGGTGTCGGACTGGGCGGCCCGGCAGCAGACCAAGTGGGTCCTCGCCGCGTTCGTGGTCATCGTGGCCAATGCGCTGCTCGTGGCGCTGGTCGAGCCGCTCGGCCTGATCACCAGTTACCAGCCGGTGGCGGTGCTTCTGGTGTATCTCGCCGATCTCGCGCTGGGCGCCGGGCTGGCCCTCGCCCTGCTGCGCTACCGGCTCGGCGACGCCGATGTCGTGCTGCGTCGGACCGCGCTCTACACGGGGGCGGTCGTGGGGCTGGCCGGCGGCTACATCGGGCTCGTCGCCGCGGCCAGCGCGGTCCTCACCAGCGCCACGGCCTCGGCGGTCGGGGCGGTGCTGGTCGCGGCCCTGGCTCTCGGCGGTGCGGCGGTGGCCTTCCGGCTGCGGAACCGGATCCGCGGGCGTCTACTCGGTGGCGAGGGCTTGGCGGCCGCGGTCGCCGCGCTGGCCCGCGCCCGGGAGCCGGCGACCTCCGACCTGGCGGAGACGATCGCGCGCGGGCTCGGGTTGCCCGCCGCCGCGGTGCTCGCCGTCGACGGGACGAGGTTGTGGGAACACGGCCGCTCCGCGGGCCCGCTGCACCGGGAGTCAATCGTCGACGCTGACGGCAGCGAGCTCGGCGCGCTGGTGCTCGCACCGCCCCCGGGCAGCAGCCGGCTCGACCGGCACCACCGCCGGCTGCTCGCCGAGGTGCTGCCCTTCGTGGTGCTCGTGCTGCGTGCTCGGGAGGAGGCCGAGCAGCTGCGCGCCGCCCGTGCCGCCGCGGTGTCCGCCCGCGAGGACGAGCGGCGCCGGCTGCGCCGCGACCTGCACGACGGCGTCGGCCCGCTGCTCGCGGGCCAGCTGCTCACCGTGGACACCCTGCGGCTCGCCGCCGCCCGCAACCTCGACGCCGCCGAACTGCTCGCCCACCTGGACGCGCAGGCCCGGTCCGCGATCACCGAGGTCCGCCGCATCGCGCACGACCTGCGACCGGCGGCGCTCGACGCGGGCGGCGTGACCGGCGCGCTGCAGCGGGAGGGCGAGCGGCTCTCCGCCGCCGGGCTGCCCGTCGAGGTCGACGTCGAGGGGGACGGGGTGGCGCTGCGGGCGGCGGTGGAGGTCGCGGTGCTGCGGATCGCGCAGGAGGCGCTGGCCAACGTCGTGCGGCACGCCGGCGCGTCGCGGGCGAGCGTGCGGTTGCGAGTCGGCGAGGCCGACCTGGAGCTGCTCGTCACCGACGACGGCCGCGGGCGGCACGGCGCCGCCGACGGCGCGGGGATGGGGACTGCGTGGATGCGCGACCGCGCCGAGGAGCTCGGCGGCACGGTCGAGTTCGGCCGAGGCCCGGGCGGCGCCGGGACGGCCGTGTGGGTCAGGATCCCGCTGTGACCGATCCGGCCGATTCCGCTGCGGCCGACCCCGCCGGCGGCCCGCCCGAGCTGGTGACGGTCGTGCTCGTCGAGGACCACCCGACGTTCCGCCTCGGTTTGCGTATGCGCCTGGAGACGGAGTCCGACCTGCGCGTCGTCGGGGAGGCGGGCACCGCGGAGGAGGCGCTGGTCGTCATCGCGCGGACGGCCCCGGACGTCGCCGTGGTCGACCTGAATCTGCCCGGGATCGACGGCGTCGAGCTGATTCGGCGGCTGGGCGTGGCCGCGCCGCGGGTGGCGCCGCTGGTCCTGACGATGCTCACCGACGAGTCCGTGGTCGCTGCGTTCCGGGCGGGCGCTCGGGGCTATCTGCTCAAGGACGCCGAGCCAGGGCGGATCGTCGCCGCGGTGCGCGCGGTCGCCGCAGGTGAAATCGTGTTCTCCGGGTCGGTGGCGCGCCGGCTGCTCGGCGCGAACGACACCGCCGGGAGGGGCCGCCCCCCGCTGTTTCCCGAGCTGACCGACCGGGAGCACGAGATCCTCGAGCTCGTCGCTGTCGGGATGGGCAACGTGGCGATCGCCCGCCGGCTCGGTCTCAGCGCGAAGACGGTCCGAAACTACGTGTCGAACGTGGTCGCGAAGCTGCACGCGATCGACCGGGCGGAGGCGGTGCTGCGGGCCAGGCAAGCGGGGCTCGGCGGCGGGGGATGACCGACCCCTCGAGGATCGCATCGGCCCGGCGCAGCTCGGCAACCTCGCGCCGCAACCGGCGGATCTCCGCGGACTCCTCCGCCGTTTCGTCTGGTGACTGTCGTCGCCCGTCAGCTCTCGAGGTGCGTCGGGGCCGCCGACAGCGCGTCGGTCAGCAACGCGACGAGCGCCTCGTGTTGCACGTCGGCCGACGACCCGACCTCCTCCTCCGAGCCGTCGAGCGCCTGGGCGGCGAGGCCGGCCTTGCTGTCGATCAGCTCGGCGATCCGGGCGTCGATCGTCTGCGCGGCGATGATGCGCCACGCGGTGACGGGTTGGGTCTGGCCGATGCGGTGGCAGCGGTCGATGGCCTGGGTCTGCTCCGCGGCGGTCCAGGAGAGCTCGGCGAGCACGAGGTCGGAGGCGACCTGGAGGTTGAGGCCCACGCCGGCCGCGGTGAGCGAGCAGACCGCTACGACGACGTCGGGGTCGCCCGTGAAGGCGTCGATGTTCCGCTGCCGCGCCGCGGGCGCCTGGTCGCCGCGGATCGACGAGAAGCGGACCCCCTGCTCGGCGAACGTGTCCTCGGCGACGTCCATCACGTCGACGTGCTTGGCGAAGAAGACCACCTTGCCCGCGCTGCGCGCGAGCTGGGCCGCGTAGTCGGCGGCGAGGCCGGCCTTGGCCCGGCCGATGCGCCGCATCATGCTGAAGACGTTCTCGCCGGTCGTCGAGGTGGTCGCGTCCTTCTGCTCCCACCTGGCGACCTGGCGCACGAGGTCGCGGTCGATGCCCTCGACGACGGCACCGGACCGCCGGCCGGCCAGTGCCTCCTCGTACCGCGACACCATCCGGCGAGCGAGTTCGCGCTCGGCCGCTCGGATCGACCGACCGGCCGGCCCGTCCAGCTCGACGGGGAGGTCGGCTATGCGGCGCGCGGGGATGTCGGCGGCCACGTCGACCTTGCGGCGACGGACGATGCCGAGATCGACGACGCATTGGCGGGCCGCGGCGTAGAACCCCGGGTCGGCGGGTGTCAGGCCGGTCTCGGCGAGCGCGTTCATCAGCTCGGCGAGCGGCTTCGTCTCGTCGATCCAGCCGAGGAACTGCCAAATCGCCCGGAAGTCCTCGATGTCGTTGATCAGCGGGGTGCCGGTGAGGGCCATCAGCAGCGGGCGCGCGGTGAACGACCGGATGCGCTCGGAGAGCGCCAGGACGTGCCGCGAGCGCTTCGAGGACCTGTTCTTGATGAAGTGCGCCTCGTCGACGACCATGCCGCGCAGGCCGAAGTCGCCGAGCCATCCCACGTGGCGGTCGAGCACCTCGTAGTTGACGACGACGACGTCGGCGAATCCGTCGATCGTGTCACCGTCGCCGTGGATCACGGTGGCCGAGCGGTGGGGTGTCCACATCCCGGCTTCGCGCACCCAGTTCGTCTTGACGACGTTCGGCACGACGACCAGCAGCGGATAGGCGTTCGCCGCCTCCGCGGCGAGCAGCGCCTGGGCCGTCTTGCCCGGCCGCGCGGCGTGTACCGGGAGGTCGGCGCGGGGAGGGCCATGCACGTCGTGGCTCCGCTGCCGGCGCGCTCGAACGAGCTGAGCAGCGGGCCGATCAGCTCCCACGTGGCCAGCCGCGTCGGACGAGGTGCGCGCGGCCGGGCGGCGGAGACGTCGGGGGCGAGGAAGGGGTTGGCCAGGTGCCGCGAGATGACCGACCGCGGCACCGCCCGGTGCTCGGTGGCGGCGGCCGGGGGTTCCCCCGGCGGGAGCTCGTCGCCACCCGGCTCGATGCCCGCGGTCCTCAGCATGTCCCGCTTGAGCGATCGGGCCTCGTCGGAGACGACGGCGTCCTCGGCGAGCAGCGTCAGCAGCCCGGCATCCCGGACGGCGCTCTTCGCGAGGGTCGTCGCGATGCCGTCGAGGCGCTTGAGCTGCTCGGCCCGCTGCGTCTCGCTGCTGTGCTCCTCCGCCCGGACCCGGGCGCGCTCATCGCGCAGCAGCAGTGCGACGGCCTGGACCTTCGTGCGCGTCACGGGCGTGACCCGACCGCTCCGGAGGGCTGCTTCGATCTCCCCCACGGCGCGGGCGAGCACCGAGTTGACGTCGTCGCGGCCGCGGCCGCGACGACGGTCGCGCGGGGCGGTACGGCGAGCCCTCGTCTGGGGCTGGCCTCGTCGAGCCACGAACTCTCCTCCTCCGGAGTGCCCGGCACGGCCGGGGAGAGGGCCGAAGTGGCTCCCCTTCGGACGCGTCCGGACCCACGGTCTGCGGGAGATCGACGCCGCGGACCGGACAGCTCGCCCGCATGGGGCCGTCTGCCGGACGGGGCGTCCAGCGGGGTCGATTCTCCCGTTGATCGTAGCGGAAGGACGCAGGCCCCGCGGAGCGGCGCCGGAGCAGTGCTCGAAGCCGGTGGACGAGCAAGATCAAGACGGGTCGTACCCTCCCGATGGGGCCGGCTCCCCGGCCGATGGTTACCGGGAGTCGGCCGAGTCGTCGGCGGACCTCCGGAGGGTCTCCTCGACGGTCGAGCGGAGCCGGCCGACCGCGCCGCCCATGTCGGTGCGGTCGGCGAACAGCGCGCTGCCCGCGCAGAAGGTGCGGGCGCCGGCAGCCGCGGCCGCGGCGATCGTGACCGGACCGATGCCGCCGTCGACCTCCAACTCGACGTGCGGTGCACGGTCGTCGAGCATCCGGCGGGCGGCGGCGATCTTCGGCTCCATCGACGACAGGTACGACTGGCCGCCGAACCCCGGGTTCACCGTCATCACGAGCAGGAGGTCGACCAGGTCCAGGACGTGCTCGACGGCCGACAGCGGAGTGGCCGGGTTGAGTGCGACACCGGCGCGGGCACCCGCCGCGCGTGCGGTCTCCAGGCTGCGGTGCAGGTGTCGGCACGCCTCCGCGTGCACGATGACCAGCTCGCACCCCGCCTCGACCCAGCGTGGCAGCATCGGATCGGGGTCGACGACCATGAGGTGGGCCTCGAAGCCGATCTGCACGAGCGGACGACAGGCGGCGACGACGTCGGGTCCGAACGTCAGGTTGGGGACGAACCGGCCGTCCATCACGTCCCACTGGATGCGGTCGACGCCGGCCTTCTCCAGGGCCTGGCACTCCTCACCGAGGCGGGAGAAGTCGGCGGGCAGGACGGACGGCACGATCCGGATGGCCGGGTCGGTCATGTGGGTCGCTCCTTCGTTCGACACCCGACGCTAGGAGGACGGCGGCCCGGCCGGTTCCCCGCGCGGGGGGAGACGGGCGGGGAACGATTGTCCGGACAGTTACGATCGGCGGATGGTCGTCCGCCCGCTCCGTCTCGTGCTCGTCGACGACCACGAGATGGTCCGGACCGGTCTGAAGGCCATGCTCGCCGGCTTCGACGTGCGTGTGGTGGGGGAGGCCGCGGATGCGGACGGCGGGGTGCGGGCGACGGTCGACCTGAACCCCGACATCGTCGTCACCGACGTCCGGCTGGGCCGGCACAGCGGCCTGGACCTGTGCCGCACGCTGCTGGCCCACGACGCGGACCGGCGAATCGTGATGCTCACCGTCTACGACGACGAGCAGTACCTGTTCCAGGCCCTGCGCGCCGGAGCGCGCGGCTACCTGCTCAAACAGGTCGACGGTGAGGAGCTCGTCCGCCAGCTCCACCGCGTGCAGGACGGTGAGATCGCGGTGGACGCGACGCTGGCGGGCCGGGTGGCCGCATCCGCCGCCCGCATCGACGCCGGGGAGTTCTGGCCCGGGGCCCGACTCGGACTGACCCAGCGGGAGAGCGAGGTGCTCGCCCTGATCGTCGCCGGGCTGACCAACGGGGCGATCGCCGGGCGCCTGGTGGTCGGGGAGGAGACCGTCAAGAGTCATGTCCGCGCGGTCTACCGCAAGCTGGAGGTGCCCGACCGGGCCGGCGCGGTCGCGGTGGCGTTGCGCGAGGGCCTGTTCCGCTGACGGCCGGCCGCCGGTCACCCGGACCCGAGGTGGTTCAGCCGGCGTCAGTGTCGATAGTCCACAGCGCTGTAGCGCGCGAGCCGGTCGAGGCGGTGGTCGCTCTGCATCCTGCGGACGGTGCCGCTGCGCGCACGCATCACCAGTGAGTCCGTGGTGGCGGTGTCCGGCCCGTACCGCACACCGGCGACCAGGTCTCCGTCGGTGACCCCGGTGAGCACGAGGAACGCGTCATCACCGCGCACGAGGTCGTCGCACTCCAGCACGGCGTCGAGGTCGACGCCGGCGGTCTGCAGCCGGACCTCCGCGGCGGCGTGCTGCAG
>Ga0247713_1001083_pt1 | contig 14264 bp, 10 predicted proteins | sample 21E_NmetaG_FD_189936 | JGI IMG/M metagenome (GOLD analysis project Ga0247713, IMG submission 189936) | Soil microbial communities from hillslope of Landscape Evolution Observatory, University of Arizona, Oracle, AZ, United States - 2-1-E_N | ecosystem: Engineered > Artificial ecosystem >... | reverse complement strand
ACGTGTTCACCCGACCCCGCACGGAGGTAGCCGATGACCTCGTCCCCCGGTGGCCAGACTCCCCGTCTGTTCCGGCGCGGCTCGTGGCCGGAGGTCCAGCGCATCGGCGACATCCTGCGGGCCGAGACGGTCGGCGGATTCATCATCGTCCTGGCCGCGGCCGTCGCGCTGATCTGGGCGAACTCGCCGTGGCGGGAGGCGTACTTCGCGCTCGGCGGGCTCGAGATCGGCCCCGCTGCCCTGCACCTCGACCTGTCGCTGGCCACCTGGGCGGCCGACGGCCTGCTCGCGATCTTCTTCTTCGTCGTCGGGCTGGAGCTCAAGCGCGAGTTCGTGGCCGGTGACCTGCGCGATCCCCGCCGGGCCGCGCTGCCGATCGCCGCCGCAGTGGGCGGGATGGCGGTGCCGGCCCTGATCTACACGGTGATCAATCTCGGCAACCCGGAGGCGCTGTCCGGCTGGGCGATCCCGACGGCCACCGACATCGCCTTCGCGCTCGCCGTGCTGGCGGTGATCGGCACCCACCTGCCCGCTTCGCTGCGCACGTTCCTGCTCACCCTCGCCGTCGTCGACGACCTGCTGGCCGTCTCGATCATCGCGATCTTCTACACCGACGACCTGGCGCTCGCCCCGCTGGGTCTGGCCCTGATCCCGCTGGGCATCTTCACGATCCTCGTGCAGCGGCGGGTGCGGTCCTGGTGGCTGCTGCTGCCGCTGGCGGTCGCGACGTGGGTGCTGGTGCACGAGTCCGGCGTGCACGCCACCGTCGCCGGGGTGCTGCTCGGGTTCGCGGTGCCGGTGATCCGCCGCTCCGCCGGGCCGGGGCCCGGCCTCGCGGAGCACTTCGAGCACCGTTGGCGGCCGCTGTCGGCCGGCGTCGCCGTCCCGGTGTTCGCGTTCTTCGCCGCGGGGGTCTCCGTCGCCGACGCCGGCGGGCTCGACGTCCTGACCGAGACGATCACGCTCGGTATCGCGGGCGGCCTGGTGCTGGGCAAGGTGGTGGGAGTGCTGGGCTCCACCTGGCTGCTGCACCGGTTCACCCACGCCGAGCTCGACAGCGGGTTGAGCTGGTGGGATGTCGTCGGGCTCGCGCTGCTCGCGGGGATCGGGTTCACCGTGTCGCTGCTCATCGGCGAGCTCGCCTTCGGGGTGGGTACCGACGGCGACGACCAGGCCAAGGTCGGCGTGCTGGCCGGCTCGCTGCTGGCGGCGCTGCTGGCGACGATCGTCCTGCGCCGGCGCAACCGCTTCTACCGCGAGATCCTCGCCGAGGAGAGCGTGGACGCCGACCACGACGGCGTGCCCGACGTCTTCCAGCGCGACCAGCGCTGAGCGCGACGCGGCCCGTGTCGCACCGTACGCTGCGCCCGTGGGGCTGCCGTACGACCGGGTCGTTGTCGTGTTCAACCCGCACAGCACCGGCGACGCGCCGGCCCTGGCCGGGGAGCTGCGGGCCGAGCTCGCCGCCCGCGTGCCCGACCTGCCGGTGACGCTGCGTCCCACCGAGCACGCGGGCCACGCCCGTGACCTGGCGCGCGAGGCGGCCGGCACCGGCCTGCCGCTGATCGTCTCCGTCAGCGGTGACGGCGGTTACAACGAGGTCGTCGACGGCGTCATGCAGGCCGGTGGCGACAGCGCCGTCTGCGCGGTGCTCGCCGCCGGCAACGCCAACGACCACCGCCGCGTCACCCGCGAGCGGCCGCTGGCCGACGCGATCGTCGCCGGCGACGTGCGCCGGATCGACCTGCTCCGGATGACCGTCGACGGGCAGGTCCGCCACGCGCACTCCTACATCGGCCTCGGGATCACCCCCACGGTGGCGATCGAGCTGGAGAAGGGCGGCAAGGGCTCGCTCCGGGAGATCGCGACCACGATCCGCACCTTCGCGCGGTTCCGCCCGTTCGAGATCGACACCGACCGGGGCCGCACCCGCTTCGACAGCCTGATCTTCGCCAACCTCGACGAGATGGCGAAGTACGCGACGCTGTCGGACGACGGGCGCCCCGACGACGGCCGCTTCGAGGTCATCCTGCTGCCGCACACCGCGAAGTGGCGGGTGCTCGCCACCGCCGTCCGCGCGGCCGTGCGCGGGCTGGGGCCGCAGCCCAGCGTGCGCGAGTACCGGTTCCGGACGGTGAAGCCGGTGCCGGTGCAGGTGGACGGCGAGGTGCACGAGCTCGACGCCGGCGCGGACGTCCACGTCGAGATCCTGCCGGGGGCGCTGCGGACCGTCCTGTGACCCGGTGACGGGCGCGGGTCAGCGGGCGAGCGACAGCGCCACCGACCCGAGTGCGCCGAACTCCGCCCGCACCGTGTCCCCGGGACCGATCGTGCCCGGCACGGTCGTGGTGCCGGTCGTGACGACGTCGCCGGCGCGCAGGGCGAGCCCGAACCGGTCGAGGTCGGTGACGAGCCAGGTCAGCGCGGTGCGGGGATCGCCGAGCACGTTCGCGCCCGTGCCGCTCGCGACGTGCGCCCCGTTGATCCACAACGCGGTGCCGGCGGCGGCGAGGTCGAGCTCGCGCCAACCGGGCACCGCCGGACCCAGGACGAACCGGCTCGCGCACGCGGCGTCGGCGCGCAGCTGCGCCTCGCCGGCACGCTCGAACCGGGTGAACCGCGAGTCCGGTACCTCCACGGCCAGGTGCAGCGCGTCGACGGCGGTGAGCACGTCGTCACCCGGGGCGACGTCTTTGGCGAGCACGAACGCGAACTCGGCCTCGACGACCCGCATGTGCAGGTCGGCCGAGGGCAGTCGGTCGCCGGGCTCGTGCCGGAAGCGGTCGAACAGCGGGCCGGGCAGCGGGCCGTCGACGCCGATGTGCGCCTGGCCCGCCGTCGCCGTCGCCGCGATCTTCCAGCCGTAGGCCGCGCCGCCGTGCTCGCGCAGCGCGGCCTGCGCGGCCATGCCCTCGGCCGCGTCGCGGGGGCGGATCCCGGCCGGCAGCGCGTCCACGCGCTGCCCGCTGCACCACGCCGCCCAGAGCAGCTGCGCGGCGGCCGCCGCCCGGTCCGGTTCCGAGGTCACGGCCCGATCCTGCCCGACCGCGACCCGGCTACCGCGCACCCGCCCGCAGCGCCGCCACGACGCGCGTCACCAGCGGGTGGGCGAGCAGCTCGTCCACGGTCACCGGCAGCGGCAGGCGCCAGTTCGGGTACTCGTCGACGGTTCCGGGCAGGTTGGGCTGGCGCGCCTCGCCGACCAGGTCGTACGGGGAGACGAGCACGAGCCGGGACCGGCTGCGCGCGAGCAGCGCGTGCATCGCGGTGACGATCTCGTCCTCGGCCGGGTCGGGCCCGTCGAGCAGGCCCTCCGTCCGCAGCAGCTCGAGCAGCTCCGCCCGCTCGGCGCCGGCCTTCTCCTCCTCGGCCGCGACGTCGGGCAGCAGACCCAGCCGGGCGCGGGCCCGCACGTGCTCGCCGCGCAGGAACCCGGACGCCGTCGGCAGGTCGTGCGTCGAGATGCTGGCGACGGCCCGCTCCGGCCAGTCCTCGGGCGCCAGCAGGGGTTCCCCCGGAACGTCGCCGACGGGTCGCTCGCGGCCGCCGGCATCGTCGTGGTCGCGGGTGAACCACAGGACCGCGGAGCCGAGCACGCCCCGCTCGGCCAGACCATCGGTGACCTCCGGCTCCACCGTTCCCAGGTCCTCGCCGATCACCAGCGCGCCCGCCCGGGACGCCTCGAGCGTGAGCACCGCGAGCATGACGTCGGCGTCGTAGGCGACGTAGGTGCCGCGGTCGGCGGGCTCGCCCGGCGGCACCCACCACAGCCGCCAGAGTCCAGCGACGTGGTCGACGCGCAGACCGTCGGCCTGGCGCAGCAGCGCGCGCAGCAGGCCGGCGTAGGCGGCATATCCGGTGGCGTCGAGCCGGTCCGGGCGCCACGGCGGCAGCCCCCAGTCCTGGCCCCGGCGGCTGAACGCGTCCGGTGGGGCGCCGATCCGCACCCCGAGGGCGAGCACGTCCTGCAAAGCCCAGGCGTCGGCACCCTCCGGGTCGCAGCCGACGGCGAGGTCGTGCACGACCCGCACCCCGGCCGCGCGGGCCGCCTCGCGGACCCCGCCGAGCTGGGCCTGCACCTGCTCCTGCACCCATGCGTGGAAGGCGACGCGGGGTGCGAGCTCGCGACGGGCCGCGGCGACGTCGGGTCCGTGCGGGTGGCGCAGGCCTTCGGGCCAGCGGCTCCAGCGCGCGCCGAACCGCTCGGCCAGCGCGCAGAAGGTGGCGAACTCCTGCAGCTGCGCGTCGCGCGGTTCGGGGCGGCCGCAGGCGCGCCACAGCAGTTCCAGTGCGGCGCGCTTCGCGGCCCAGACTCGGTCGTGCTCTATCCGGCCGCCGACGGTCCGCGGGCGCAGCGCATCGACCTCGGCGCGGGTGGCGGGATCGGCGCGCGCGTAGGCGTCGAGATCGGGAACGCGCAGCGCGAGCGGCGTGGCGAAGCGGCGGCTCGACGGCGTGTAGGGCGAGGGCTGCACCGGGGGCACCGGCGTGACGGCGTGCAGCGGGTTGAGCAGGACCGCGCCCGCGCCCTGCTCGCGCCCGGCCCGGTCGGCGAGCGTGCGCAGGTCGCCGAGGTCACCGATGCCCCACGAGCACGCGGAGTGCAGCGCGTAGAGCTGCAGCATCCAGCCCCAGGACCGCGGAACCTCCGGCAGCGCCGGCGGTGCGACGACGACCGTCGTCACCCGCTCGTCGGCCTCGAGCCGGTACCAGCCGGGGGCGAGGCCGGCCGGGACCTCGCCGTCCACGTCGAGCCGGGCGGCGGCCGCCGGGTCCTCGGGCACCAGCACCCCCCGGGTGGGCACCGGCCGGGGCCGGTCGGTGCGGGCGGCGATCGTCGCGGGCGACCGAGGGCGCCGGCGCACCGCGGCGAGCGCGTCCCTGCGGGCCGCGGGGCTCGCCGCGTCGACGTCGAGGAGCCCGAGGACCCGGACGACGACGTCCTCGTCCACGGTGACGGGCCGGCGCTCGCCGTCCCGGTAGTCGATGGCGACGCCGTGGGCGGCGGCGAGTTCGGCGAGTTCGGCATCCACGCCCGCGAGGATGCCCGCCGCCGGTCCGGTGCGCGTGCCGGAGCGGCCGTCCCGACCCACCCGGCGCTCCGCGCAAAGCACCTGCTGACCAGCCACGATCGGCGCCCGCCCGCCGGCCGTGAACCGTCGGTCCGGGCTGCTACGGTCACGCGGCCGGGCGAGTGGCGAGGGGATGCGATGCGGGAGCCGATCGTCGTGGGCCTGGTCCTGGCCGCGGTCCTGGTGGTCGCGCTGCTGCTCCTGGCCCGGCGGCGGCGTCGGCGGCGGGCGGTCCCGGTCGTCTCGGCGGTGTCCACGCGCACGGTGGCCGACCTGCTGCGCGAACGCGGCGGGCACCCGCCGCCGGTCGCGCCGGGCCCCGCCGGGGAACGGCCACCGCCGGGAGAGGACACCGAGGCGGACGGGCCGATCCGCGCGGGGGTGCCGGGCCGCGACGAGGACTGCGGTGCCGGCGGTGGGCAGCAGGCGGCACCCGCGGATCCCCAGCCGATGCCCTGCCAGGGCCCGTCGCAGCCCGCCCGGTCGGACGGGGCCGGCCTGTGCGCGCCGGGGTCCCCGCCGGCCGGCGTGCCGGTGGCCGCCCCGGATCCGCCGCAGCCCGCCGGGCCGGACGGGGCCGCCGCGAGCGCCCTGGGGGGCCCGCCGGACGGCGCGATGCTGGACGGCGCGGACACACCCTGGGCGCGGGGTGCGCGGATCGCGGCGGGCGCGGCGTTGCCCGCGGCGCGCGAGGTCGAGGCGGGCTCGAACGGTGCCGCCACGGAGCCGGCAGCCACGGCGGGCGCCGCGCCCGGGGAGGCCGCTTCCGCACCGACGGCCACGGAGCCGGCCGTCCCGGAGCCGGCCGCCACGGAGCCGGCCGCCACGGAGCCGGCCGCCACGGAGCCGGCCGTCCCGGAGCCGGCCGCCACGGAGCCGGCCGCCACGGAGCCGGCCGCCACGGAGCCGGCCGCCACGGAGCCGGCTGTCCCGCAGCCGGCCGCCACGGAGCCGCCGGCCGCCACGGAGCCGCCGGCCGCCACGGAGCCGCCGGCCGGCGAGGGGCCGGACCTGCCCGAGCGGTGCGCGGACTGGGACTCCTGGCCGGACTGGACCGGTGGTGGACCCGGCGCGGCCACCCCCGCCGGCGGCGGCATCGATCTCGGCTTCGGCCCGCCCGCCGCGGCCGGCTCTCCGGGTGCGGACGTACCGGGTCGCGTGGTCGACGCCGACCCGCCACCCCCCGCTCCGCGCGACGCCCGGCACCGCGCCGCCACACCCGAGGAGCAGGCCGCCGCCGACCTCGCGCTGCGGCGGGCCTTCGGTGCGGGCTCGGCCGGCGCGGTTGTCGTCGCGCTCGCCCCGCCGGAGATCCCGGCACCGCCGCGCGCCGTCGACGGGCACCGCGGCGGGTCGCAGCCGGTGCACGCCCGCGTCGTCACCCGGGACGGCGCGCCGGTCGCCGACGCGGCGCTCGCCCTGCTCGACGACGCGGGGGCGGTCGTCGCGCAGGCGCGCGGGCCCGGCGGGCTGACCGCTCCGCACCCGGGCGATTTCGTGCTGGTCTGCAGCGCGAGCGGGCACCAGCCGGGCGCGGTCGCGCTGTCGGTGCGCGACGAGCCCGTGGACGTCGCCGTGCTGCTCGCGGCGTCGGCGACACTCACCGGCACCGTCCGCACGGCCGGGCGCCCCCACGCCGGAGCGACGGTGTCGCTGATGCAGGCCGGCGAGCTGGTCGAGCAGCACACCACCGGCGCCGACGGCCGCTTCGCGTTCACCGACCTGCCCGCCGACGACTACGACCTCACGGTGCGGGTGGGCCCCCGCCCGGCGCGGCGGGCCGTGCTGCGGCTCGCCGAGGGCGCGGCGCAGCGCCACGACGTCGACCTGGGGGAGAACCGGTGACTGACGCGACGCACGTCGAGGGCCGGCTGGGCGGCGCCCGCGACGTCGAGCTCTACTGGCAGGGTTGGCTGCCACCCGGCGCACCGTCCGGGGTGCTGCTCGTCTGCCACGGCCTGGGTGAGCACTCGGGCCGCTACGGCAACGTCGTCGACGCGGTGCTGCCCGACGGGTGGGCCGTGTACGGCGTCGACCACCGCGGGCACGGCCGCTCCGGTGGGCGGCGGGCGCACCTGGAGCGCTACGAGGACTTCCTCACCGACCTCGACGTGTTCCGCCGCACGGTGATCGCCCGCCACCCCGGCCTGCCGGTGATGCTGCTCGGCCACAGCATGGGCGGCCAGATCGCGCTCGCCTACGCCCTGGACCACCAGGACGACCTCGCCGGGCTGGTCCTCTCCGCGCCCGCGCTGGAGAACACGTCGTTCCCGAAGGCGTTGCGGCCCGCCGCCCGCGTGCTGGCGAAGGTCGCGCCGACGCTGCGGCAGAAGGTGATCGACGTCGAGAAGATCAGCAAGGACGGGGCGGTGGTGGCCGCGTACAAGGCGGATCCGCTCGTCTTCCACGGCCACCCCACCACGGCGCTGTCGGTCGGGTTGCTCTCCCAGTTCGCCGTGCTGCCCGAGCGCGCCCGCGGCCTGCGGCTGCCCGTGCTGCTCCTGCACGGCACGGCCGACGAGCTCACCGACCCGGCCGGCAGCCGCGCGCTGGAGGCCTCCTGCGGCTCGCCGGACCTCACCGTCCGCTGGTACGACGGGCTCTTCCACGAGATCTTCAACGAGCCGGAGCGCGGCGCCCCGCTCGCCGACCTGCGGGAGTGGCTCGCCGCGCACCGCTGAGGGGTCACGGCGCGCGCTCGACGGCGGCGTCCATCTCGAAGGCCAGGTCGTCCACCACCGTCGTCACCAGCGGGCGGGCGCCGGGCAGGCCCAGGGCACGCAGATCGTCGGCCATCGGGTGCCCGTCGCCGGCCTCGAGCAGCGCCCGGCCGAACCCGAGCCGCACCCCGCGGGCCCGCATCCGCACCGCGCTCGCCAGGATCGATCCCGCCCGCGGCGCGAGCACGGTGAGCGGACCCGTCACCCGCACGGGCAGCGGCCACCGGGCGGCCCGCAGCGCGACCGTGAGCACGTGCCGGCCCTCGACGTCGAGCCGGCAACCGGCGTCACCGCGATCGATGGCGAGCGCAGCCCGGGCGAGCCACTTCGGCAGCCCCCACAGCGCGCGGCCCGCCTCCATCGTTAAGGTCTCGGTCACCGGGAGCTGGTGCACGTAGGTGCCGATCCGCCCGCGGTGGCGGACCAGGAAGGCCAGGCCCACCTCGTCGTAGGCGCCGAGGTCGTTCACCCGGTACTCGACGAGGAGCAGGAACACCGGCACCCGGCCGGCCACCGTCACTGGTTGCAGGCCGGTGCCGCCCGTGAACGGTCGTACCCGCCGGACGGGCACGAGGTAGGTCGCGCAGGCCGCCGACGCCGACCCGATCCGCACCGGGAACCCGACCGTGCGCCCCCGGATCTCCCATGTGCCGTCGTCGCGTCGCGTCGCCATGGCGGTCAGTGTCCATGGGCGGCGGGCCCGCCCGTCGTCACGTGAAGGCGCCGATCCCGGTGATGTCCCGGCCGACGATGAGGGTCTGGATCGTCTCGGTTCCCTCGAAGGTGTGGATCGACTCGATGTCGGCCCAGTGCCGCGCCACGTGGTTCTCCAGCAGGATCCCGTTGCCGCCGAGCAGGTCGCGGGCCTCGGCGAGGATCTTGCGGGCGGTCCGCGTGTTGTGCATCTTCGCCAGCCCGGCGACGGTGGGGGACAGCGAGCGGGCGTCGGCGAGCCTGCCGATCTGCATGCAGTAGAGCTGCATGCCGGTCAGGTCGGCGAGCATGTGCACGAGGCGCTGCTGCACGATCTGGAACGACGCGAGCGGCCGGCCGAACTGGTGGCGCTCCTTCGTGTACCGCAGCGCCGCCTCGTAGCCGGCGGTGGCGTGCCCCAGCGCCATCCACGCGCAGATGCCGCGGGTGTTCGCCAGCACCCGACCGGTGTCCTTGAACGACCGCGCGTTCGCGAGCCGGTTCTCCTCCGGCACGCGCACCCCGCGCAGGACGACGTCGGCCTGCCACAGCGCGCGCAGCGACACCTTCCCCGAGATGGGGGTGGCGGAGTACCCGTCGGCGGGGGTCTCGACGACGAACCCCAAGACGTCACCGGACTCGGTGTCGCGCGCCCAGACGATCACCAGGTCGGCCACCGAGCCGTTGCCGATCCAGCGCTTGGTGCCGTCGAGCACCCAGGAGTCGCCGTCGCGGCGCGCGGTGGTCTCCAGGGCGATGGAGTCGGAGCCGTGCTCGGGCTCGGTCAGCGCGAACGCCCCGAGCTTGTCCATCGTCGACATCGCCGGCAGCCAGCGCTGCTTCTGCTCCTCCGAGCCGCACATCGCGATCGACTGCATCGCCAGCCCCGCGTGCACGCCGAGGAACGTGCCGAGCGACCCGTCGCCACGGTGCAGCTCCATGTGCACCAGGCCGCACGTCGTCGGGCTCATCCCGGCCGCGCCGTAGCCGTGGATGTCCTCGCCGACGATCTTCAGCTCTGGCAGCCGCCGGAACAGGTTCCACGGCAGCTCGGCACGCTCCCAGTGGTCACCGATGTCGGGCAACACCTCCTCGTCCACGAACCGGCGCACCGCGATGAACTTCTCCCACTGCTCGGCGGTGAACTGCTCCCGGACGGAGAAGAAGTCGGTACCGAGCGCTTCCCCGAGGTGGCCGTAGTCGGTCATCGGCCGATCCTGGCATGCCGGTACGGCGCCCGCAGGGACTGCACTTTCGGGCGACTTCTCGCCCGGTGAGGTGTGAGCGGCCGCGGATCGGGGTAACGCAGATGATCCCGATGAGAGAGGTGCGCGTGATGGCCGAGCCCACGCAGGAAGACCTCGACGACGTCCGCCGGCAGCAGCAGCGGGCCCCGCAGGCCGGCGGCCGTTCACACCGCGGGCCGGAGGTCGACGCCGGAGGTGACGACTCCGGCCCTCAGGTCCCGGTGCCGCCCTACGAGGACCGCACCCGGGGCGGTGAGCAGACCGACGAGCGGGTCGCCAAGGCCTTCGACGCCTCCAACGCGGCCCCGCCCGGGCCCGGGGGCGTCGAGTCCGAGACCGAGCGGGAGGGCGTGCCGCCGACCGACACCACGGGGCGCACACCGCTGGGCGTCGGCACGACGCGCGGTGGCCGGGGGGAGGACACCGCCGGTGGTGGCGGCACCGAGGGCCACAAGGGCCCGTCGGGCCGGCCGTACGGTCAGGCGGACAGCGAGGGCACCGGCATCGACCGCCGGGAGCCCGACCCGGACGCGCCCGACGGCTGAGCCGGTTCCGAGCCACCCCCGTTCCGAACGCCAGGAGCGGCCCGGTCGGACGCCAGCAGCGTCCGACCGGGCCGGTCGTCGGCGGCATCAGCCGGGCAGCTCGTCGATCGCGCGCTGGATCCGTTTCACCGACACGGGGTAGCGCGTGCGCATCGGGTGCGCGTAGAGGCTCACCCGCAGCTCCTCGAGCATCCAGCGGATCTCCCGCAGCTGCGGTGAGGGCTCGTGCCCTGGCGGCAGCACGGCCAGCTCGGCCGCGTACTCGTCGGCGACGGCGGTGACCTGTGCGGTCCAGGCCGCATCGCGCACCGGGTCGGCCCGCAGCTTCTCGATGCGCCGCTGCGCCGCCTCGAGGTAGCGGGCGACGTCGCCGAGCCGGGCTGCGCCCGCCTCCGTGACGAACCCCGGCCGCACCAGCGCGTCCACCTGCGCCCGGACGTCCGCGACGCCCGCACGCAGCACCGGCGCGGTGAGCTCGGCCAGCATCCCCTGCACGCGGTGCCAGGCCGCGAGGACGTCGCGCACGCGGTGCAGCACGTCCAGCGTCGTCGGCGCGAGGTGCTCCCGGAACCGCGCACGCAGCCGCGCGTACGTCGCCTCGTCCCATACCGGGCCGGGGATGAGGGCGTCGGCCGCGGCGGTGACGCAGTCCTGCACCAGCGCCGCGACGGAGCCGTGCGGGTTGCGCGAGAGGGCGAGCTTCGCGCGGTTGTCCAGCCCGCGCTGCACCTGCCTGCCCGGCGACGGGGTGTCCAGCAGCAACAGCTTGCGCACCCCGCGCCGGTGCGCCGGGTCGCGCTCGGCGGCCGTCGGGAACACGCGGACGTCGACGGTCTCGCCGCGGTCCACCAGCCCCGGATGGCCGGTGACCACGTGCGCGCCGCGCCGGATCCGGTGCTCCCGCGGCAGCGTGCCGATCGTCCACGTGGTGAGCCCGGTCCGCTCGATGTCGGCGCCCGCACTCGCCAGCTCCGCGCGGACCTTCGGCGCGAGCTCGCGGCGCAGCGCCTCCAGGTCCGTCCCGCGGGCGATCTCGCGGCCGCCCGAGTCGACGACGCGGAAGGTCACCGCCAGGTGATCGGGCAGCCGGGCTAGGTCCCAGGCGTCACGCGGGATCTCGACCCCGCGCATCCGGCCCAGCTCGCGCTCCAGCCCGTCCAGCAGCGCCTCCTGCCCTGCCCGCAACCGGGCGAGCACCGCCCGGGCGTGATCCGGCGCGGGAGCGAAGAGGCGGCGCAGCGGCTTGGGCAACGTCTTGATCAGCGCCGTGACGAGCTCCTCGCGCAGGCCGGGCACCTGCCAGGTGAACGGGGTCGGGTCGACCTGGTGCAGCGCCGCCACCGGGACGTCGACGGTCACGCCGTCGGTGTGGTGGCCCGGCTCGAACGCGTACGACAGCGGCAGCGTCAGCCCGCCCGCCTCGACGTGGTCGGGGTACGCGCCGCGGTCCACGTCGTCCGCGGCCGCGGTGGCGAGGAACTCCGGGGTGAGGTCGAGCAGCTCGGGCGTGCGCCGGGACTGCTTCTTCCAGAACGTGTCGAAGTGCCGCCCGGACACGACGTCGGCCGGGATGCGCTCGTCGTAGAACGCCACGAGCGTGTCCTCGTCGACCACCAGGTCGCGCCGGCGCGCCCGGTGCTCCAGGTCCTCGACGTCGTCGAGCAGCTCCCGGTTGGCGGAGAAGAACCGGTGCCGGGTGTCCCAGTCGCCCTCCACCAGCGCGTGCCGGATGAACAGCTCGCGGGAGACCTCGGGGTCGATCCGCCCGTAGTCCACCGTCCGTCCGACGACGATCGGGATGCCGTGCAGGGTGACCCGCTCGGTGGCCACCGCCGCGGCCCGCTTTCGCGACCAGTGCGGCTCCGAGTACGTGCGCTTGACCAGGTGCCCGGCCAGCGGCTCGATCCACTCCGGCTGGATGCGGGCGACGGTGCGGGCGTAGAGGTTCGAGGTCTCCACCAGCTCGGCGGCCATCACCCAGCGCGGGGGCCGGCGCGCCAGCGGCGAGCCGGGGAAGATCATGAACTTCGCGCCGCGCGCGCCGAGGAACTCCCGTCCGGTGCCGGCCCGGCCCTTCCGCCCGCCCGGCTCGGCATCGGTGTCCAGGCGCAGCCCGACCTGGCTCAGCAGGCCGGAGAGCACGGCGGTGTGGATGCGGTCGGGATCGGCCCCTGCGCTGTCGGCGTCGACGGTCATCCCGGCGCTGCGCGCCGCCGCCCGCAGCTGCGCGTGCAGGTCCTGCCACTCGCGGATCCGCAGGAAGTGCAGGAACTCCTCGCGGCACAGCCGGCGGAAGCGGTTGCCGGTGAGCGCGGCGCGCTGCTCGCCGAGCCATCGCCACAGGTTGAGGAACGCGAGGAAGTCCGAGCCCGCGGCGTCGAGGACCACCCCGCCCGCCTCCAGCTCCCCGGCGAACCGGGCGTGCTTGGCGTCGGCGGCCTGGCGCTGCTCGGCCGGGCGCTCCCGAGGGTCCTGCACGGACAGCGCGGCGGCGATCACCAGTACCTCGCGCAGGCAGCCGGTGCGGTCGGCCTCGACGAGCATGCGGCCCAGCCGCGGGTCGACCGGCAGCCGGGCGCAGCGCGCCGAGCTCGGTGAGCAGGGCGACGCCGTCGGCGACCGCGCGCGGGTCCGGCGGCTCGACGAACGGGAAATCCGCGATGTCGCCGAGGTCCAGCGCGATCATCTGCAGCACCACCGAGGCGAGGTTGGTGCGCAGGATCTCCGGCTCGGTGAACTCCGGGCGCGCGTCGAAGTCGTCCTCGCCGTAGAGCCGGATGCAGACGCCGTCGGCGACGCGTCCGCAGCGGCCCGCCCGCTGGTTCGCCGACGCCTGCGAGATCTTCTCGACCGGCAGCCGCTGCACCTTGAGCCGCCGGGAGAACCGCGAGATCCGCGCCGTGCCGACGTCGACGACGTAGCGGATGCCGGGCACCGTCAGCGAGGTCTCGGCGACGTTCGTGCCGAGCACGACGCGCCGGCCCGGATGCGGGGCGAACACCCGGTGCTGCTCGGCGGCCGAGAGCCGCGAGTACAGCGGCAGGATCTCGGTGTCCGGGTAGCGGCGGGCCAGGGCGTCGGTGGCGTCGCGGATCTCGCGCTCACCGGGCAGGAACACCAGGACGTCGCCCGGCCCCTCGCCCCGCAGCTCGCCGACGGCGTCGCCGATCGCGTCGAGGGTGTCCCGGTCCGGGTCCGCCTCCGGATCGTCCGGGTCCACGACGGGCCGGTACCGGATCTCGACGGGGTAGCTCCGCCCGGAGACCTCGACGATCGGCACCTCTGCGTCGAGGGCCGCGGAGAAGTGCCCGGCGAACCGCTGCGGCTCGATCGTCGCCGAGGTGATGACCACTTTGAGATCGGGGCGGCGCGGGAGCAGCTGCGTCAGGTAACCGAGGATGAAGTCGATGTTGAGGCTGCGCTCGTGGGCCTCGTCGATGATCAGCGTGTCGTACCGGAGCAGGTCCCGGTCGCCGGCCAGCTCGGCCAGCAGGATGCCGTCGGTCATCAGCTTGACCAGCGTGTTCTCGCCGACGTGGTCGGTGAACCGCACCTTCCACCCGACGGCCCCGCCGACCTCGACGCCCAGCTCCTCCGCGATCCGGGCCGCCACCGTGCGCGCGGCGAGCCGCCGGGGCTGGGTGTGACCGATCATCCCGTGCACGCCGCGGCCGAGCTCGAGGCAGATCTTGGGGATCTGGGTGGTCTTGCCCGAGCCGGTCTCCCCGGCGACCACGACGACCTGGTGGTCGCGGATCGCGGCGGCGATGTCCGCGCGCCGCGCGCTGACCGGCAGGGACTCGGGGTAGCTGATCGCCGGAACGGCGGCGCGGCGGGCCTCGACGTCCGCGGGTCGCGCCGGGACCGCGCGCGGGTCGCGCCGGGACCGCGCGCGGGGCGGGCCGGCACCGCGGACCGGTCGGGCCTGATCCGGGTCGCGGCCGGTGCCACCAGGGGTGGTGCGGGGCGCACCGGTGCGCCCCGCAC
>Ga0247713_1001082_pt1 | contig 14267 bp, 13 predicted proteins | sample 21E_NmetaG_FD_189936 | JGI IMG/M metagenome (GOLD analysis project Ga0247713, IMG submission 189936) | Soil microbial communities from hillslope of Landscape Evolution Observatory, University of Arizona, Oracle, AZ, United States - 2-1-E_N | ecosystem: Engineered > Artificial ecosystem >... | reverse complement strand
GGTGGCCCCCCCGCCGAGGGGGGCCACCGGTACTCCCGGCAGGTCGCCGAGGCCGCCCGGCTCGTCGCCACCGAGGTCGGCGTCGACGAGCACGACGTCGTCTGGCAGTCGCGGTCGGGGCCGCCGCAGGTGCCGTGGCTGGAGCCGGACGTCGTCGACCACCTCGAGACCGTCCACGCGGCCGGGGTGCCCGCGGTCGTGGTGTCGCCGGTCGGGTTCGTCGCCGACCACCTGGAGGTGGTCTGGGATCTCGACACCGAGGCCGGCGAGCGCGCCGCCGAGCTGGGCCTGCGGTTGGCCAGGGCGGCGACGGCAGGGCCGGATCCGCGCTTCGCCGACCTGGTGGTGGAGCTGCTCGCCGAGCACACCGCCGGCGCTGCCCCGCGGGCCCTGGGGAGGGTGCCCGCGGCGGGGTGCACGGTGGACGGCGCCCCGTGCGCCGCCGACTGCTGCCTGCCCCCGCCCCGGCGGGCACGGCCGGGCTGAGCCCGTTCGTCGTAACCCGGTCCCGCGATGTGCGCCCGCTCACCGCATGTGCTCGACTGACGAACCATGTCGTCCAACGCCGCCGGGGCCTGGGCCACGAGACCCTCTCCGGACATCCCCCAGCACGTGCTCGCCGCGCGGTCCGACGTCCTGTCGGGCATCGAGGAGGCGATCGACAGCGTCTTCGACCCCATCTCACGGGTCGTGTCCGACATCGTCTTCGCCGAGGTGACCGTCCTCGGTGTCACCTTCCCGTGGATCGTCGCCTGGCTGGTCGTCGCCGCGGCGATCTTCACGGTCTACTTCGGGTTCGTCCAGTTCCGCGCCTTCGGGCTGGCACTGAAGATCGTCCGCGGCCGCTACACCGGCAAGGACGAGCCGGGGGAGATCACGCACTTCCAGGCGCTGACGTCGGCGGTCTCGGGAACCGTCGGGCTGGGCAACATCGCCGGTGTCGGTGTCGCGGTGACGATCGGCGGTGCCGGCGCCACCTTCTGGATGATCGTGGCCGGCCTGCTCGGGATGTGCACGAAGTTCGTCGAGTGCACGCTCGGGGTGCGGTACCGGGAGATCCACGAGGACGGCACCGTGTCCGGCGGGTCGATCCACTACCTGCGCAAGGGCGTCGCGGAGCGGCTGCCGAACGGCTTCGGCCGGGCCCTGGGCCGGGTGCTCGCCGCGCTCGCGGCCGTCTTCCTGCTGTTCTTCGGCGTCGCCGGCGGGAACATGTTCCAGGCCAACCAGACCTTCGCCCAGCTGCGCAGCGTCACCGGCGGCGACACCGGCTTCCTCGGCGGCGACGGCGCAGCGCTGATCTTCGGGATCCTGCTGGCCACGCTCGTCGGCCTGGTGATCATCGGCGGCATCAAGTCGATCGGGCGGGTGACCAGCCGGCTCGTGCCGACGATGGCGATCGTCTACGTGGCGGCCTGCCTGGTCGTCATCGGCGTGAACATCGGCCAGGTCCCCGCGGCCTTCGCGGCGATCCTCGGCGGTGCCTTCAGCCCCGAGGGCGTGGCCGGGGGCACCCTCGGCGCGCTCATCGTGGGCTTCCAGCGGGCCGCGTTCTCCAACGAGGCGGGCCTGGGCTCGGCGCCGATCGCGCACTCCGCGGTGCGGACGAAGCACCCGGTCACCGAGGGCTACGTCGCGCTGCTGGAGCCCTTCATCGACACCGTGGTGATCTGCACGATGACGGCGCTGGCGATCATCATCGCCGGCACCCCGTTCTGGCGGGAGGCACAGGCGGTGGCGTTCGCCGGGGGCGATCCCGCGGACGGCGTCCTGGTCACGTCGAACGCGTTCGAGACCGTCCTGCCGTGGTTCCCGTACGTGCTCACCCTCGCCGTCGCCCTCTTCGCCATCTCCACGATGCTCACGTGGGGCTACTACGGCCAGAAGGCCTGGACCTACCTGTTCGGACGCAGCACGACCAGCGAGCGGATCTACCAGGCCGTCTTCCTGTTCTTCATCGTCGTCGGCTCGGTCCTGACGCTGGGCAGCGTGCTGAGCTTCGCCGACGCCGTGCTGTTCCTGCTGGCGCTGGTCAACATCATCGGGCTGTACCTGCTCGCGCCGTTCGTCAAGCGCGAAGTGCGGTCGTACCGGGAGAAGATGCGCACCGGCGAGGTGAAGGAGATCGAGAAGGTGTGACGGGAGGGGTCGGGCCCGCAGGTCACCCCTGCTCGTCCCTCAGCCGCGGATCGCGTCGATCGCGGTGAGCACGGCGAGGACGACGAGGATGGCCGCTGTCGCTCGGGTCACCCAGCGCACCGGCAGCACGCGCTGCAGGCGGTTGCCTCCGTAGACCGCGAGCGCGGACACGGCCCACAGCGCGAGCAGGGAGGCGATACCGACGGTGAGCGGGTCGTCGTACCGGGCGGCGAGGGTGACGATGAGGAGTTGCGTCGGGTCGGCGAACTCCGAGAGGAGGGTGATACCGAAGCTCGTGGCCACCACGCTCCAGGGTGTGTCCGGCGTGGCGTCGATGTCCGGCTCGTCGTCGTCGTCGTCCTCGCGCAGCAGCCACACGGCGCCGACGAGGAAGGTCACCGCGAGGAGGCCCTCGAGCGGCCGGGTGGGGAGCAGTGCCACCAGGCTTCCGGCCAGGATCGCGGCCACGACGTGCACGAGCATTCCGGCGAAGACACCCAGCAGCACCCAGCGAGCCGAGAACCGGGTGCTGAGCACGAGCGTCGCCAGCCCGCTGGTGTCCACCACCTCGGCGAGGAAGATGATCCCGAACGTGATGGCGGCGACACCCACCGGCAGAGGATCTACGCATGCGGGCACTCACCACAACCGTGCCCGCTGCCCTGACTTGCTCCTCGGTCGTGTTTGCGCCGAACGTTCCCGAGGGCGGCGGATGCGGGTCAGACCAGTGGGCTCGCCGCCAGCACACGCACGGCCTCGGCCACCGCGGCGCGCCGCGCGATCCGCACGGCGGTCTCCAGCGGGCGCAGGGCCTCGCGGCGGGCGGCCGCGGCGGACGCCGAGAGGGCACCGCCCGGCTCGTCCACCGACGCCGCGGCGAGGATCGCCTCCACCTCGTCGGCGCGCTGCAACACCCGCAGCGACGGCGTGGGCATCCCGGCGGGCCACAGCGACCGCGGCCGCGCCCGCAGCGCGGCCGCGATCTCCTCGCGCACGCCGGGGCGGTGCCGGGCGACCCCGAGGTCGGTGAGGATCGAGGTCGACAGCCGGACCTGCTCACCGAGGTCGCGCTCGGCCTGACCGACCGCGACGAACTCCGGGGGCGGTCCCGGGTCGGCGACGGTGTGCACGGTCCACCACAGCAGGCCCTCCGCCACCGGGGTCGGGACGACACCGAGTCCGGCCTCGACGACGAGGACGCCCTCGCCGGCCTGCAGCGCCTGAGTGCTGAACGATCCGGGGCCGGGCAGCCCCCGCACGTCACCGGGGACCGGCAACACCAGGCGGGCGGGGCCGCCGGTGTCCCGCCGACCGGCGGCACGGCGCAGCGCGGCGAGCAGGAACGCCATGGCGCCGGCGGGGGCGTCCGGCCCGGCCAGCGAGGTGCTCGCGGCGGTGGCCGCGTCGGCGGCCCGGACCTCGTGCGCCTCGCCCCACGGGGCGAGGGCGTCGAGCACGTCGTCCGGCGCGGCGGTCCCGGCGAGCCAGGCCGAGATCCACACGGTGAAGGTGGCGGAGGGACACGGCACGGGCGCCAGGCTAGCCAGCACCGGTCGGCCCGGCACGCCCGCGTGCGGGTGAGTCGCCCGGCGTGGCGCCGGCCGTGCTGACCGGCGCTCCCGGCGTGTCGGAGCCGCCGTGCCGGTGCGGTGGGCGGTAGAACCGGTCGGTGACCCGTGCCCACGACTACCGCGGCGCCTTCACCGCCGGCGGCACCCGGGCCGGCCCGCGTCGGGTCGTGCCCGAGCTGGCGGCGGAGGCCGGGCTCGTCGCCGAGGACCCGGCGAGCGGCTTCTGTGGTGCGGTGGTGCACGTCGACACCGCGGCGGTGACCCTCGAGGACCGGCACGGCCGGCGCCGCGTGTTCCCGCTGCGACCCGCCGCGTTCCTGGTGGACGGCGCGCCGGCCACGCTCGTCCGCCCGGCCGCGGTGCCGCGCCGCCCGGCCCGGTCCGCCTCCGGTTCCGTGCGGGTGCAGGGCCTGCGCGCGCGCACCGCCCGCGCCGCGCGGATCTGGGTGGAAGGCCTGCACGACGCCGAGCTCGTCGAGCGGGTCTGGGGTCACGACCTGCGCGTCGAGGGTGTCGTCGTCGAACCGCTGCACGGGATGGACGACCTGCCGGCCGCCGTGCGCGGGTTCGCCCCCGCGTCCCACCGCAGGCTGGGCATCCTCGTCGACCATCTGGTCGAGGGCTCGAAGGAGACCCGCGCGGCGCGCGCGGTGCTCGGCCCGGACGTCCTGGTGACCGGCCACCCCTACGTCGACGTGTGGGAGGCGGTGAAGCCGTCGGTGGTCGGCCTGCCCGCCTGGCCGCGGGTGCCGCGGGGCACGGACTGGAAGACCGGGGTCTGCGCGGCCCTGGGCTGGGGCGAGCCCGCCGACGGGGCCCGCCGGGTGCTCGGTGCCGTGCGCTCCTACCGGGACCTGGAGACCCCGCTGATCAGCGCCGTCGAGAGGTTGATCGATTTCGTGACGACCGGGTCCTGATCGCGGCGCCCTCTGGCAGGATCGCGCGCCATGGACACCGCCGCCCTGGTCTGGCTCGTCGTGGGGCTTGCGCTGATCGCCGCCGAGGTGATCTCCGGGGAGTTCGTCCTGCTGATGCTCGGGGGCGGCGCGCTGGCCGCCGCCGTCGCGGCGGCGCTCGGGTTCGGCCTGCTGCCGGCCGCGCTCGTCTTCGGCGGGACGTCGGTGCTGCTGCTGTTCGGGGTCCGCCCGGTCCTGCGCCGCCGGCTGCACAGCGGGGGCGACGACAGCCCGACGAACGTCGCGGCGCTGGTCGGCGGGCAGGCGGTGGTGGTCGAGCGGGTGGACGCGCGGGGTGGCCAGGTCAAGCTCGCCGGGGACCTGTGGTCGGCCCGCCCCTTCGACGGGGTGCAGCAGATCGAACCGGGGTCGACGGTGCGGGTGCTGCGGATCGACGGGGCGACGGCCCTGGTCGTCGCCGACGAGTGAATCGGCGGGTACTAGGCTCCGGCCGCCGCCCGGGGGGACCAGTGGAGGGAACCGCTGATGGAAGCCACGTGGATCGTCATCGCCGTGCTGATCGCGGTGATCGTCCTGTCGATCGTCCGGTCGGTGCAGATCATCGGTCAGGCCAACGCCGCGATCGTCGAGCGGTTGGGCCGGTACCGCACCACGCTGTCACCGGGCCTGTCGTTCCTCGTGCCGTTCGTCGACCGGATCCGGGAGCGGATCGACCTGCGCGACCAGGTGGTGTCCTTCCCGCCGCAACAGGTGATCACCCAGGACAACCTGACGGTGGCCATCGACACGGTCGTGTACTTCAAGGTCACCGACCCGAAGTCCGCGGTGTACGAGGTTGCCGACTACATCCACGGCGTCGAGCAGATCACGAGTACCACGGTGCGCAACGTGGTCGGCGGGATGACGCTGGAGGAGACGCTCACCTCCCGGGAACGGATCAACTCGGCGTTGCGCGGTGAGCTGGACGACGCCACCGGTCGCTGGGGGATCAAGGTGGCGCGCGTCGAGATCAAGGCGATCGACCCGCCGGCGTCCATCCAGGAGTCGATGGAACGGCAGATGAAGGCCGACCGCGAGAAGCGGGCGATGATCCTCACCGCGGAGGGGCAGCGGGAGTCCGCGATCCGCACCGCCGAGGGACAGAAGCAGTCGCAGATCCTCACCGCGGAGGGCGCCAAGCAGGCCGCGATCCTCGACGCCGAGGCCGACCGCCAGTCCCGGATCCTGCGCGCCCAGGGCGACCGGGCGGCCCGCTACCTGCAGGCACAGGGGCAGGCCAAGGCGATCGAGAAGGTGTTCGCCGCGATCAAGGCGGGCAGGCCGACGCCGGAGCTGCTGGCCTACCAGTACCTGCAGACGCTGCCGCAGCTGGCTCAGGGGGAGGCGAACAAGGTCTGGATCGTGCCCAGCGACTTCGGCAAGGCGCTCGAGGGCTTCAGCCGGATGCTCGGCGCGCCGGGGGAGGACGGGGTGTTCCGGTTCGAGCCCAGCCCGACCGAGGACGTGCGGTCGCGGCCCGAGGACGACGACGAGTCCGTCGAGGCCTGGTTCGACACCACCAGCGACCCGGAGATCGCCCGTCAGGTGGCCGACGCCGAGGCGCAGGCGCGCCAGGAGGTGCCGCCGATCGGTGCCCCGCCCCGCTTCGACGTGCGGATCCCGCAACCCGAGCCGGCCGTGCCGCGCGTGCCGCCGCAAGGACCGCCGGTCGCGGCCCCGCCGGAGCCGGAGAGCGCGGTGCCCACGCCGCCGCGAGGGATCCCGCGGGTCGGTCCGGGCGACGGCGGGCCGCCGGCGCGCCCCGGCTACCCGTCGCCGCCACCGCGCGACTGAGCAGGTTTCTCGCGATTCGTCGGGGGCGGTCCGGGGCGGGTACCAGAGCAGGCGCCCGGGGATGGCTGCCAGTTACTTGCACTTGGCAAGGTGCGGCTCATACCCTTCCCGGGTGACAACCGGCCGCCGCCCCCGATGCCCGCGTGCCGCCCTCGTCGTGGTGGCCGCCGCGCTGCTGCTGATCTCCGCGTGCGGGGCGAGCGGTTCGCCGCGAGCCGCCGAACCCGAGGGAACGGAGGGTCTGCGCATCGTGACGACGGTCGCGCCGATCACCTCGATCGTCGCCGCCGTGGCGGGTGACCGCGGCCGGATCGACGGGATCGTCCCGGAGGGGACCAACTCGCACACGTTCGAGCCACCGCCGAGCGTCGCCGCCGTGCTGAGCGAGGCCGACGTCGTGTTCATCAACGGCCTGCAGCTGGAGGAGCCGACGAAGGCGCTCGCCGAGGGGAACATGCGCGAGGACGCGCGCCTCGTGGAGCTCGGTACCACCGTGCTGCCGGAGAGCGAGTACCTCTACGACTTCTCGTTCCCCCGCGAGGAGGGCAAGCCCAACCCGCACCTGTGGACGGACCCGACGTGGGCCGTCCGCTACGCCGAACTCGTGCGCGACACGCTGGTCGAGGCCGACCCGGAGGGCGCGGCCGCCTACCGGAGCAACTTCGACACGTTCGCCCAGCAGGCCACCGCGCTGTCCGACGCGCTGCGGGCGGACCAGGAGTCGGTCCCCCGCGACCAGCGCGAGCTGCTGACCTACCACGACGCCTACGCCTACTTCGCGCGGACCTACGACTGGACGGTGATCGGCGCGATCCAGCCGGAGAACTTCGAGGAGCCGAGCCCGCAGGAGGTGGCCCGGCTGATCGACCAGATCCGTGCCGAGCAGGTGCCGGTCGTGTTCGGGTCCGAGGTCTTCCCGTCCCCGGTGCTGGAGGAGATCGGCCGGTCCACCGGCGCCCGCTACGAGGACTCGCTGCGCGACGACGACCTGCCCGGCGCCCCCGGCGAGCCGGAGCACTCCTGGCTGGGCCTGATGCGCTACAACTACGTGACGATGATCACCGGGCTGGGCGGTCGGGCACCCCGGCTCGAGGCGCTCGACACCACCCCCGCGGTGCCCGACACGGCGAACTATCCGCAATGACCGTCACGGCGGTGCCCGGACCGGACCTGGTCGAGCTCGCGGACGTCGAGTTCGGGTACGGGCCCGAGGCGGTCCTGCGCCACGTCGACCTGTCGATCGCCGCCGACGACTTCGTCGGGGTGGTCGGTCCGTCCGGGTCGGGGAAGACGACCCTGTTGCGGGTCCTGCTCGGCACGGCGCTGCCGCGGTCCGGCCGCGTCCACCGGCGTCCCGGTACCGCGGTCGCCTACGTCCCCCAGGTGGAGACGGTGAACTGGAACTTCCCGGTGACGGTCACCGAATGCGTCCTGATGTCCCGGACGGGCCGGCGAGCGCCGTGGACGACCCGGACGGAACGCACGGAGGTCGCCCGGGTGCTCGACCGCCTCGGCATCGGTGAGCTCGCCGACCGGCACATCCGCGAGCTCTCCGGTGGCCAGCAGCAGCGGATGTTCATCGCCCGGGCGCTGCTGCGCCGGCCGCAGCTGCTCCTGATGGACGAGCCGACCTCCGGGGTCGACGTGACGACCCGCCACGACCTGCTCCACCTGCTCGGCGAGCTGGGCGCCGACGGCGTCGCGATCCTGCTCACCACGCACGACCTCAACGGCGTCGCGGCGCACCTGCCGCGGGTGGTCGCGCTGAACCGCACGGTCGTCGCCGCGGGCAGCCCGGCCGAGGTGATCCGGGCGGACGTCCTGGAGCGCACCTTCGGCGCGCCGATGGAGGTGATGCAGCACCTCGGCATGCCCGTGGTGCTCGACGCCTTCGCCGGCCGCACGGACCGGGCCAGCGCATGATCGAGGTGCTGCTCGACCCGTACCGGTACGGCTTCTTCGTGCGCGGGCTGCTCGTCGCGACGCTCGCGGGCGGGCTGTGCGGGCTGGTCGGGGTCTACATCACGCTGCGCGGCATGAGCTACATCGGGCACGGGCTCTCGCACGCGATCTTCGGCGGCTTCGCGGCGAGCGCCCTCATCGGCGTGAACTACTTCCTGGGCGCGGGCATCTGGGGTCTGGTCTCGGCGCTGGCGATCAACCGGGTCACCCGGCGGCGCGGGATCGGGGCCGACGCCGCGATCGGGGTGATCACGACGGCGTCGTTCGCCCTCGGTGTCGCCCTGCTCACGGTGTTCGGCACGACCGGTCCCAGCTTCGACGCCGCCCTGTTCGGCAGCATCCTGGGCGTCGCCCCGGCCGACGTGTGGACCCTCGTCGGGGTGACCGTCCTCGCCGTCGGCGTGGTGCTGGTGCGCTACCGGGAGATGCTCTTCGCCACGTTCGACCCCGACGTCGCCGACGTGAGCGGGGTGTCCGTGGCCCGCACCGACGCCCTGCTCATGCTGGTGCTCTCGCTGTCGATCCTGGCCACGCTCACCGTCATCGGCGTCACCCTGGTCGCCGCCACGCTGGTGATCCCCTCCGTGATCGCGCGGATGCTGACCCACCGGTTCTCCCGCATGCTGTGGTGGTCCAGCGGGATCGGCGCGGCGTGCGGGTTCGTCGGAATGAACCTGAGCTACCACCTCGACGTGCCGTCGGGCACCACCATCGTGCTCACCGGCGCCCTCGTCTTCGGGCTGGTGCTGCTCGCCACGGGCGGTACCCGCCTGCGCCGCACGGGCGGGCTCGACCACCCGGCCGAGCCCGTCGCGGTGCGGCCGGCCGGGTGACCGGCGAGGCAGGAGGTCAGCCCGCGAAGCCGATCGCGACGTACTTGCGCTCGAGGAACTCCTCGATCCCGACGCTGCCGCCCTCCCGGCCGAGGCCGGACTGCTTGATCCCGCCGAACGGCGCCGCCGGGTTCGACACCAGCCCGGTGTTCAACCCGACCATGCCCGCCTCCAGCCGTTCCGAGACCCGCAGCGCCCGGTCCAGGCTCTCGGTGAACAGGTAGCTGACCAGCCCGAACTCGGTGTCGTTGGCGGCTGCGACCGCGGCGTCCTCGTCGTCGAAGACGCTGATCGGGGCCACCGGGCCGAAGACCTCCTCGCAGGTGAGCCGGGCCTCCAGCGGGACGTCGGTGAGCACCGTCGGCGGGTAGAAGTGGCCCGGCCCGTCGCCCGGCTTCCCGCCCAGGCGCACGGTGGCCCCACGCTGCACCGCGTCGTCGACGAGCTCGACGACCTTGTCCCGACCCTTGGCGTCGATCAGCGGGCCGACCTGCACCCCGTCCTCGGTGCCGCGGCCCACGACGAGCGCACCCATCCGCTCGGTGAGGCGCTCGGCGAACGCGTCGGCCAGCGAGCGGTGCACGAGGAAGCGGTTGGCCGCCGTGCACGCCTCGCCCATGTTGCGCATCTTGGCGAGCATCGCGCCGTCGACGGCCTTGTCCAGATCGGCGTCGCCGAACACGATGAAGGGCGCGTTGCCGCCCAGCTCCATCGACGTGCGCAGCACCTTGTCGGACGCCTGCTCGAGCAGCTTGCGCCCGACGGGGGTGGAGCCGGTGAAGGAGAGCTTGCGGGCGCGGCCGTCGCGGATCAGCGGTTCCATCACCCGGCTCGCGTCGGAGGTCGTGACGACGTTCAGCACGCCGTCGGGCAGCCCGACCTCGGCCAGGATCGCGGCCAGCGCGTGCATCGACAGCGGCGTCTGCTGGGCGGGCTTGATCACGCTCGCGCAGCCGGCCGCGATGGCCGGGCCGATCTTGCGGGTGCCCATCGCGAGCGGGAAGTTCCACGGGGTGACGAACAGGCTGACCCCGACCGGCTGGTTGGTCACCAGGAACCGGCTCTGGCCGTTCGGCGCGACGGCGTAGCCGCCGTCGATGCGAACGGCCTCCTCGGCGAACCAGCGGAAGAACTCCGCGGCGTAGGTGATCTCGCCCTTCGACTCCGCGACCGGCTTGCCCATCTCGAGCGTCATGAGCAGGGCGAGGTCGTCGATCCGGGCCATGATGACCTCGTAGGCGCGGCGCAGGATCTCCCCGCGCTCGCGCGGGGGCATCGCGGCGAAGCCCTGCTGGGCGTCGCAGGCGGCGGCGAGCGCCGCCATCCCGTCCTCCACCCGGGCGTCGGCGACCTCGCAGAGCACCTTGCCGGTCGCCGGGTCCTCCACCGGCATCCTGGCGCCCGAGGCGGCGGGCCGCCACCGCCCGCCGATGAACAGGTCGGTGGGGACGGCGTCGAGGACGCCCTGCTCGCGTTCCGCGGTGGTCATGCCAGCATCGTGCCAAACCGGGCCGCCCGGTGCAGCGAGCACGGACAGCGGTGCAGGAGCCGCACCGGTGGCGCAGGATGGGGCCGGTGGAGACGCTGACCCGGCTGCCTGTCCTGGTCCCCCCGCCCGCCGAGCTGCCGCCGCGGGTCGCCGCTCTGCGCGCCGAGGTGCGGGAGTTCCTGGCCGAGGAGCTCGCGGCCGGCGCGTGGCGGCCCCGCGCGGACGTCTGGCTCTCGGGCTGGGACGAGCGCTTCTCGAAGGAGCTGGCCCGGCGGGGCTGGCTCGGCATGACGATCCCGACGGAGTACGGCGGGCACGGCCGCTCCGCGCTCGACCGCTACGTCGTCACCGAGGAACTGCTCGCCGCGGGCGCGCCGGTCGCGGCGCACTGGGTGGCGGACCGCCAGATCGGGCCGACGCTGATGCGCTTCGGCACCGAGGAGCAGCGCCGCCGCTACCTGCCCGGGATCGCGGCCGGGGAGTGTTATTTCGGGATCGGGATGAGCGAACCCGACTCCGGGTCCGACCTCGCCTCCGTGCGCACCCGCGCCGATCGCGTGGACGGCGGGTGGGCGCTGACCGGGACCAAGGTCTGGACCTCCGGTGCGCACCGGGCGCACGCCTTCTTCGCCCTGGCCCGCACCGCGCCGCGGGACGAGGGCGACCGGCACGCGGGGCTGTCGCAGTTCATCGTCGAGCTGGACTCCCCGGGGGTGGCGATCCGGCCGATCCCGCTGCTCACCGGGGCGCACCACTTCAACGAGGTCGTCTTCGACGGCGTGGTCGTGCCCGACGAGTTGGTGCTCGGCGAGATCGGCGCCGGCTGGCACCAGGTCACCAGCGAGCTGGCGTTCGAGCGCAGCGGGCCGGAGCGGTACCTGTCGACGTTCCCGCTGCTGGTGGCGCTGCTCGGCGAGCTGGGCGGGCGCGAGTTCGACTCCGGGAGCCGCCGCGAGCTCGGGGGGCTGGTGGCGCGGCTGTGGACGCTGCGGCGGATGTCGCTGGCGGTGGCCGGGTCGCTGGACTCCGGGCACGCCCCGGAGCTGGCCGCGGCGGTCGTCAAGGACCTGGGGACGCGGTTCGAGAACGAGCTGATCGACGTGGCGCGGGTACTGCTCGCGGTACCGCCGGACCCCGGGGCCGAGGGCGGGTTCGCGCGGCTGCTCGCCGACGCCGTGCTGCACGCGCCGGGCTTCACGCTGCGGGGCGGGACCAACGAGGTGTTGCGCGGCATCGTCGCGCGCGGGATGGGACTGCGGTGAGCGAGCTCGAGGACCTGGCGGAGTCGGTGGTCGCGGACGGCATGTCCCCGGGGGACGGGTTCGACGCCGCACTCTGGGCGACCCTGGCGGGGACCGGCCTCGTCCGGCTCACGCTGGCCGAGGAGGCGGGCGGCAGCGGCGGCACGCACGCGGACGCCACGGCGGTGCTCGACGCGGTCGGCGCCTACGGGGCGCGGGTCCCGCTCGCCGAGACCGACGTCGCGGCCTGGCTGCTGCACGCCGCGGGCCTCGCGGTGCCGGACGGTCCGCTGGCGGCGGTGGTCGCCGAGCCGGTCATCGCCGGTGCCGCGGCGCACGGCGAGGTGGCGGGCGTGCCCTACGGCCGGTGCGCGGCCGGGGTGGCGGTGCTCGCGGGGAGCAGCGTGGTGCTCGTCGACCCGGCCGGCGCGGGCGTCATGGTCACGGAAGGCGCCAACCTCGCCGAGGAGCCGCGGGACACGCTGACCCTCGACGGGGCGGCGGTGGCCGTGGCGGCGGCGCCCGACGGCGCGGCGCGCGAGCTGGCGCTGCGGGCGGCGCTGGCCAGGGCGCAGCTGCTGGCCGGGGCCGCCCGGGGCGCGCTGGCGCGCTCGGTGCGCTACGCGGGCGAGCGGGTGCAGTTCGGCCGGCCGATCGGGCGGTTCCAGGCGGTGCAGCAGCAGCTCGCGCTCGCCGCCGCGGAGGTGGCGGCGGTGCGGGCCGCGGCCGGCGCGGCCGCGGCCGCCGCGGACCGGGAGGGTTTCGACGCCGCGGCCACGGCGCTGGCGGTCGCCGCCGCCAAGGCCCGCGCGGGCGAGGCGGCCGGGGCGGTCGCGCGGATCGCGCACCAGGTGCACGGGGCGATCGGCTTCACCCGCGAGCACGACCTGCGCCTGGTCACGACGCGGCTGTGGGCCTGGCGCGACGAGGACGGCGCCGAGGCGTTCTGGCAGGCCGAGCTGGGGGAGCGGGCGCTGGCCGCGGGGCCGGACGGGTTGTGGCCGCTGCTGACCGGCGGCCCGTAGGGGGTCAGAGCTTGCGGAAGTCCCAGCTGGTGATCTTCTCCGGCACGAGCTTGAGCCAGCCGTGCCGGCCGTCGTGGACCATCGTGCCGCCGGTGTAGCGGTCGGCGAACAGCTGCTCCGGGCCGTCGAGCTCCGGGTCGGGCTCGCCGGTGCGGGGCACCTCGCCGACGACCTGCACCGTCCCGCGGATCTCCACCCCGCGCAGCTCGCCGTAGTCGTGCCCGGCGTCGACCACGGCGGCGATCCGCGGATCGCGCGCCAGGTCGGCCCAGCGCTGGCTGCGGTGCAGCGAGGTCAGCCACAGCGCCCCGCCGTGCCAGGCGTACCAGAGCGGGGTGGCGTGGGGCCCGCCCGGTCCGACGGTCGCGACCCGGCAGGTGCGCTGCTCGGCGAGGAAGGCGTCGATCTCCTCGGGGGTCATCGCGATCCGCCGGGCGCGGCGCTGTTCCTTCATGGCGTGGACCCTAGGCGCTATGCCGGTGCTCGGGTTCCCGCAGGATCTCCGGCAGGTCGTGCGGCGTGCCAGGCTGCCGACGTGGGTGCTGAGGATCCGCTCGTCGCCGCGCCGCACGAGGACCTGGAGCGGTTCCTGGGCGGACCCGGCGCCGCGCTGCCCACGCCGTTCCTCGCGCTGGCGCCCGGGGTCGTCGCGGCCCGGTACCGTGCGCTGGCCGCCGCGTTCCCCGGCGCGCGGATCCACTACGCGCTCAAGGCCTGCCCCGAACCCGCCGTGCTGCGGGTGCTGGCGCGGCTCGGGGCGGCGTTCGACGTCGCGGGCGGTGCGGAGATCCGCCTCGCCCTCGACGCGGGCGCCGAGCCGGGGGCGCTGTCGCACGGCAACCCGGCCCGCGCGCCGGCCGACGTCGCCGCCGCCGCGGCCGCCGGTGTCCACCGCTTCGTCACCGACAGCGCCGAGGACGTGGCGGAGCTCGCCCGGCACGCGCCGGGCGCGGAGGTGCTCGTCCGCGTCGTCGTCTCGGACTCCGGCGCGGCCACCCCGCTCTTCGGCAAGTTCGGCGCGGCGCCGGCCGAGGCGGCGCGACTGCTGCAGGCGGCGCGGCGGCGGGGGCTGCGGGCGGCCGGCGTCACGTTCCACGCCGGCTCGCAACAGGTGCGGCCGTCCGCCTACGTCGACGCCGTCGCGGTCGCCCTGACCGTCGCCGCCGCCGGCGGGGTGCGCTGCCCCGTCCTCGACGTGGGCGGCGGGTTCCCGGTGCCGTACCGGACGCCGGTCCCGGCACCGGCGTCCGGTACGGC
>Ga0247713_1001081_pt1 | contig 14280 bp, 14 predicted proteins | sample 21E_NmetaG_FD_189936 | JGI IMG/M metagenome (GOLD analysis project Ga0247713, IMG submission 189936) | Soil microbial communities from hillslope of Landscape Evolution Observatory, University of Arizona, Oracle, AZ, United States - 2-1-E_N | ecosystem: Engineered > Artificial ecosystem >... | reverse complement strand
TCGTTGCCGGCTATCCAGCCGTACGCCAGTGCGGCGAAGGCGACGAGCACCAGCGCAATCGAAGCCTTGAACAAACGTCAGTCCTTCCGTCGCTGAGCGAGCTTCAATGGCAAGTCTAATAGCCAGGCCCGGCACTTGGCCCGACTTTTCTTACAGTGCAGACAGGTGGAGGCTAGTCCTCCCCCCAGAACAACTCGTGGATGGACTTGGTGTCGGACGAGGAGGACTTCTTGACCGAGCGGTCCTTGTCCTCGGAAGCGGTTACCGCTCCCACGCTCACGCCCTCGGGAGTGGAATCGGGCTCCGGTTTTGGCTCAACGGCCTCCGGCTCCGCCGACCAGCTGGGCGGCTCGTCTGAAACCTCCGGCTCGCGTACCGGATCCGCAGACTGCTCCATGCCCGACAGCCAGTCGGGCTCCGATCTTTCAGTGCGCGGCCCGGGCTGCTCGGCGGCCGGCTCCACCGGGGGCGGCGGAGAGGCGGGGGCCAACTCACGTTCCGGCTGGGATTGCCGGGACGGGATCTCGGCCTTTGGCAGGCCGTAGTCGCCGAACTTTTCGATGGTCTCGCTGAGCAGCTTCGACCGATCGAAGAACGGCGACGCCACCGGGCTCGTGGAGCCCGGGGAGACCATGGGCTTGGCCTCCAAAAGTTCCAGCTGCGAGCGGATGAACGCGGACAGTCGCATGCGGAAGTCCCTCTCGAAGCTCTTCATGCCTTCGATCCGGTCCCTCAGTTCCGCCTCCTCCTGCTGCGCCGTCTGAATCATGTCGCGGGCTCGGCGCTGCGCATCCTGAAGCGTGGTCGAGCTGACCGAGTCCGCCTGCTCCTCGATGCGGCGGGCCTTTATCTCGGCCTCGTCCACCAGCATCTGAGCCTTGGCCCGGGCGTTGGCCACCGCTTTATCCGCGGTTTCCTGGGCAGTGACCAGCATCCGCTTCAGCATGTCCTCGGATTCCGACCGGACGGCGGGCGGGGACGGGGGAGCCGCCGCGGCAGGGCTCTCCGGCGCGCTCTTCAGCTTCTCCTGGAGTTCGGCCAGACGGCGGTTGAAGGCCTGGTTCTCCTTGAAGATGGTTTCGTAGGCCTCGGCGACCTGGTCGATGAACAGATCCACCTCTTCGTGGTTGTAGCCCCTGAAGGCGTCGTGAAATTGCTTCTCCTGAATTTCACGGGGCGTCAGTGTCATAGAGGCCTCCTTAAACGCCGCCGAAGCCGGCGTAAATCACCACGGGCAGGATCATTCTCACGATCACGAACAGGACGATGAAGGAGATGTCGAACGGAAAGCCCATCGGCTGGGGAATCACCCGCCGAAGCAGCTGCAGCGGCGGTTCGGTCAGCCCGTAGATCAAGTCCACCAACGGCGAGAGAGACTGCGGCGGAGACCATCCCGGCTTGAACAGGGGGATAAAGGAAAGGATCACGCGGCCGATGAGAATCCAGCCGTAGATTTGCAGCGTATTGAGGAGAATGTCTCGCAACAAGATCAAATCTACTCACTCCAAACATCAAAACTCATTGAACAGGCCCCGCTTCAGGCGCTGTCTGTCCTCCGCCGACACCTCTACGTTGGCGGGGGTGATCAGGTACATACGAGGCCCCAGCCGTTGCACGTCACCGCCTAGCCCGTAAGCCAGCCCGGAAGCAAAGGCGGTCAGGCGCTTGAACGTATCGTCCTCCACGCCCTGAAGATTCATTATGACGGGCACCGAGGACTTCAACTTGTCTCCGATCTCCTTGGCGTCGTCGTACGCTCCCGGCGTAACCTTGTGTATCTGGCCGAGAGCCCGGGGGGCCGGCGGCGCCTGGGCTGCCTGCATGGCCGCCGAGGGCGGGCGGACCGACGAAAGCTCCTCGCGGCTGATCTTGCGAATGGTTGAGGGGGCGCGCTGAGGCGCCTCGTCCACGAGGTCGAGCTGGCCCTCCATCTCGTCCTCCTCGACGAGACCGAGGTACAGGAGTGTCTTCTTCCAGACGCTCATGGAATTCACCTTTCTGACTCCCCTAATTGATCCTGCCCCTCCCGTGCCTGCCGGGGGCTGCGCCGACCAAAGATCGATTCTCCGACGCGCACCAGCGTGGCGCCTTCTTCAACTGCTACTCGGTAATCTTGGCTCATCCCCATTGAAAGGTGGTGGATACTGGCGGAATATCTGGCCGCAAGCCCTTCCCTGAGCCGGGCCAGCTCCCGAAAGAACGGCCTGGTGAGTTCTGGGTACGGCACTCTGGGCGCCATCGTCATGAGCCCGACCAACTCGAGTCCGGGAAGCTCGAGGACACCTTCCGTCAGGCGATCGAGCTCGCCCGGCTCCACCCCGCCCTTTTGAGCTTCGCCCGAGACGTTGACCTCCAGCAGCACCCGAACCGGGTGGCCGGCGCGCAAGCTGATCTCCCGAGCAAGCTCCAGCCGGTCGACCGAGTGAACGACCGCTCCGGTTCCAACCACCTGCCGGACCTTGTTGCGCTGAAGCCGTCCCACAAAGTGCCATCGCACCTCCGGCCCCAGCTCGGCGTGCTTGGCCGCCAATTCCTGGGCCCGGTTTTCGCCGAAGTCCTTTTGCCCCGCCTCGTACGCTTCCCTGATCGCCTCAACGGGAAACGTTTTGGAAACTGCTACCAACGTCACGTCGGACGGGCGGCGCCCGGACCGGACGGCAGCCTCGTCGATCCCGGCACGCACCGAAGCCACCGAGGCGCCTGGTGGAGAGCTCAAAGCCAGCATCACCGCCAGACCACCACGGCGTGCCGGCCGGTCTCGCCGTCGCGCCGGAACGAGAAAAACCGATCGTCGCAGAAGGTGCACGGCGGCTCGTAGTCATCCACCCGGGCGCCGGCCCGGCGCAGGACCCAGCGCGCCGCGGCCCTGAGATCGAACTGAAACCGGGATCCGTACTCGTGCCAGAAGGCCGGGGTATCAGGGTTGGCCGCCCGGAACGCCTCTACCACCTCTGGTCCCACCTGATAATGACAGGGCCCTATGCTCGGACCGATCCAGGCGCGGGGAGCCGCGTCGCCGAAGGCGGCAACGGCCGCCTGCAGTACTCCCGCCGCCAGGCCCCGCCAACCGGCGTGAGCCACGGCCGACGAGGATCCGCCCACCAGGGCGACCGGCAGGCAATCGGCAGCCATGACCGCCAGCGGGGTTGCGGGCTCCGAGGTCCAAAGACCGTCTCCCGGCCCCACCTGCTCGCCTGTCCGCACCGTCACCTCTGCAACCTCTGCTCCGTGAACCTGTTTCAGATACGCCCATTCCGCCGGGACGTCCAGGGCCCGGGCCACCCGTTGTCGGTTGGCCCGGACCCTTTGCGGATCGTCTGCAGTTGCGGGACCCAGGTTCAGACTGGAGTACGGGCCATTGCTCGAACCCCCCGAACGGGTGGTGAACGCGACGCCCGCGGTTCGAGGGGGAACAAGAAACAGCAAGCCGTCCCGTTCGAGAGGTTCTAGCAGTTGGTTACCTACTCCTCGCTTCTTCTGGGTTTGCTGCCTACCTCCAGCTGCATCCAGCTATCGCCTGCGGAGGAAGCTCGGAATGTCCAGGTCGTCATCGTCGTCGTCGGTGTCGGCGTCGAACACATGGGTTACCGCCGGCTCCCGGGGAGCGTTGTATGCAGGCTCCCGGCTCCGGCGGGGCATCGGTTCACGGATGTCGCTGATAACCGGCTCCCGGTCCAGCTCGTACTCGACGTCGAGGTCGTCCTCGGCCATAAAGTTGCCGATTGGCTGAGGCATCGGCACACCGACCGAGGGAAGCTGTCCGCCGTACGAGCTCTGGGTCGAGACCGATGGCGCCCGTCCTCCGCCACCGGCGAACTCCGACCGCTCGAAACCGGAGGCGATGACCGTGAGTCGCAACTCGTCGCCGAGTTGGTCGTCGATGACCGCCCCGAAGATGATGTTGGCGTCCGGGTGCGCCGACTTGGCAATGATGTTCGCTGCCTGGTTGACCTCGAACAACCCGAGGTCGCTTCCGCCCGAGATGCTGATCAGCACGCCACGGGCCCCATCGATCGAAGCCTCCAGCAGCGGAGACGACACTGCATTCTGAGCGGCCATGACCGCCCGGTCCTCGCCCCGGGCGTTGCCTATACCCATAAGCGACGAGCCGGCGTTCAACATGATGGCCTTGACATCTGCAAAGTCGAGGTTGATCAGGCCCGGGATGGTGATCAGGTTCGTAATGCCCTGGACACCTTGCAGGAGCACCTCGTCCGCCATCCGGAAGGCCTCGAGGACCGACGTGGTCTCATCGCAGACCTGGAGCAGGCGGTCGTTGGGAATGATGATGAGGCTGTCCAGCCGTTCCTTCAGCTTCATGATGCCCTGCTCGGCGTTGACACTGCGCCGGCGGCCCTCAAAGGCAAAGGGCCTGGTGACCACACCGATGGTCAGTGCGCCGAGGCTCTTGGCGATCTCGGCTACCACGGGGGCTCCGCCGGTTCCGGTGCCGCCGCCCTTGCCTGCGGTTACGAAGACCATGTCGGCGCCTTTCAGCACCTCTTCGATCTCGTCGCGGTGGGCTTCCGCGGCCTGACGGCCTAGCTCGGGATCGGCGCCGGCGCCGAGACCCCGGGTGAGGTCCCGTCCGATGTCCAGCTTCACGTCGGCGTCCGACATCAGCAACGCCTGCGCGTCGGTGTTGACGGCGATGAACTCGACGCCCTTGAGACCCGCATCAATCATGCGGTTTACGGCGTTGACCCCGCCGCCGCCGATGCCGACGACTTTGATTACTGCGAGATAGTTCTGCGGCGATGCTGCCACTATTTCACCTCCGGGTGAGGGGGAAGTTTGACTCTCGACCAAAGGTTCACTGAGAGTTACCCTAAACCACTAGTTGAATCGATTGACAGCAATATATGCGCGGGCGCATACAGGGTCAACAACAGTTCGCGAAGTACACGCGTGTAGTTTGCCCGTGGGGATTCGCTCTTAATCCTCCCGGATACCACCGCCCCCGGCGCAGCCGTGCCGCTTCACGCCCTGAGACGGTCTTCGACCCAGCGTTCCGCCGTCTCGGTCAGCTGGACCTTCTCGTGCTCCCGTCCGTCCATCAGCAGGCCCTGGCGCCTGGCGGCTGCGATGGGCACTCCGGGATTGGAATGCCGGTAGCGCAGCGAGGCAAAGGCTTCTGCCAGGTCCCGGCGTCGGAAGCCGCCGTTCAGGCCGGTGTGCCTCTCCAGGTAGTACCCCACGGCCAGGACATGCTCCAGGCCACCCGACGGGGAGACCGTCCGCACATGTTCGGCGAGCGAGGGGGGTTTGGAGGCCTTCCCGGCAGGTTTTCGGGGGGAGACCGCCGGGCCGGCACCTGCCGGCGGCTCCTCAGAATCGCGCTCCAGCAGCGGTTTCAGCTCTTCGAACTTCAAGTCCACCCACGGCTTGTCGAACGAGCTGATCTCTACCTCAAAATCGCCCCGGCGCAGCCTGATCTGATAAATGCCGCTTGGGTGCTTGGGATCTGCCGTGGGACTGCCTCCCGAGGTTTCCGACTGTCAGTTTACCTGTCGTAACGTCGTACTTAGAGGGTACTGCCCGCTCTGCATGCCTGACAAGGGCTGAAGTTATAAAGCGTAACAAGAACGTTATTAAGAGTAATGAGCAGCTTCGTTCTTGTCGAAACCTTTAAGGTCCACTTGAGGTCCTTTAAAGGGAACGGGTGGAAGGCCGGGAGGGCACTCTGACGTCGATGATTCCGGTCGTCGCCGGGCTGTCAGCCGAGCGTTGCAACAACGCGTCGGCGGCATGGTTTTTCGCCTGAATATCCTCGGCGGCCCCGTAGTAGATGACCGGGCCGCCGGACATCTCCAGCTGTATCTGGTCGATGGAGGCGGCGCGCACCGTGGATACCTCATCGCGGATGCCATCGGGAAGCGACCGGAGTATGCGGGCGGAATGGGTGAACTCGGGCGTGGTGATTACCGAACCGGGGGACAACACAGGCAGGGGCAGGTCCACCAGGTTCACCAGGTTTTCACTCCCCTGCTGCAGCACAAGCCCGCGGTCGTCCACCAGGTAGGGGCCCTGGCTCGTGTGCACCACCAGCGACGCCTTGCGCTCGTCGACCGAGATGCGCAGGGTCGACGGAAGGATCCTCTCCACCCGGGCCTGTCGCACCCACGGCAGCCGCTCCAGGCGGTCCCCCACCTCCCGGGTGGAGATCCCAACCAACTGGTCCCCGACCTTGACGCCGGTGGCTCGGATGACCTGGTCGGTGCTCACCCGGTCCTCGGAGTTTCCGGTCACCTCGAACCGCGCCAGTTGGAGTGAGCGCGAGCGGAGCGCCTCCTGGGCCCCCAGGTACAGCAGGGCCCCCACCACCAGGAGCGCCACCACCGGTAGGGCTCTCACGGCGACGGTGGCGACGTTCGGAGCCGCTCGGCGTTGCCGAAGAACCCGATGATCCGAACCTCGGGAACCAGGAGTATCCCCGTCGCCCGGTGGACCTCGGCCTGGACGAATGCCATCAGGTCGAAGATGTCCTGAGCCCGGGCGCCGGGGCGGGCGAAGAAAAAGTTTGCGTGCTTGGCTGAGACCTCGGCGCCTCCTATACGGTGGCCCTTGAGGCCCGCCGCTTCGATGAGTCCGCCGGCAGACTCGCCCGGCGGGTTGCGGAAGGTTGAGCCCGCGTTGGGTGCCTCGGACGGCTGGGTGTCGGACCGGTGCACCCGGTACTTCTCCATCTTGGCAGCAATCTCGGCGCCGTCCCCCGGCTGAAGCCGAAACAGCGCCGAACAAACCAGACTGCCCGCACCCACCGCGGTCCGCCGGTAGCCCATGTCCAGCTCATCGGGCGTGAGCGTCACGGTCCTCCCCTCCGACAGGTGGCAGATGCGCGCGGATTCCAGGACGTCGGAGAGGCTGGACCCGTGCGCGCCTGCGTTCATTGCCACCCCACCGCCCACGGTTGCCGGGATTGCCACCGAGAACTCCATGCCGGACAGCCCCCGGCGCCGCGCCCAGTTTGCGACCTGGGGAAGGTTCGCACCACCCCCCGCCTCCACGCCGTCGTCTTCGGCCGCCCTGATCCATTCGAAGCCCTTCCCCATCCGGATCACCACTCCCGGGAAGCCGTCGTCGCCGATGAGCACGTTGGTCCCCCGGCCCAGGACCAGCACATCCAGACCCAGGCGGGCAACCGCCGCGCCGGTCACCTCCAGGTCCTTCTCGGCCCGGGGCTCCACCAGCACCCCGGCCGGGCCGCCCACCCGGAAGGAAGTGAACGGAGCGAGTGGTTCCTTGAAGGCCACCTTGCCCTCGGCGCGGGCGCCAATCTCGTCGGCGGCCAGGCGCAGACGCTTCTCGAGGTCCGGGTCCGCGGGGTCCGTCGGGTCTTTCACCATTGCTCCGGCGGCGCGCCCGACAGGCGGTCGTGCAGGGTGGTCACATCACCGGCTCCCAAGGTGAGGATCAGGTCGTCGGCCCGGACCACGCTCCGCAGGAAGCGGGCGGCTTCATCCAGCCGGGGGAGGTAGGCAACCCGGCGGCCGGGAACTGCATCGCATATCGACTCGACGATCAGCTTGCCGGTGACGCCCGGCACCGGCTGCTCGCGGGCGCCGTAGACGTCGGTGACCACAATGAGATCGGCAGCGGAAAGAGCTACTCCGAACTCCTTCCACAGGGCCTGGGTACGGCTGTACAGATGGGGCTGGAAGACGGCGATCACCCTCTTCCACGGGCCCCACCGGGCGGCGGCGAGGGTGGCGTCGATCTCGGCGGGATGGTGGGCGTAGTCGTCCACCAGGTGTGCGTCCCCCAGCCGGCCCCGGTACTCGAATCGCCTGCTGACACCGCCGAAGGCGGCGAGTCCGGCGGCGACGACCGGCACTGTGAGGCCGAGCTTCAGGCAGGCCGCTGCGGCGCCCAGGGCGTTTTGCACGTTGTGGCGGCCGGTTACCTGCAGATGGACCACGCCCTCGTCACGGCCTTCGACGAACAACCGGAAATCCGAACCCCCGGCGCCCGACTCGAGCCCATCGGCGCGAACGCCGGCGTCGGGGTGGAACCCGTAGGTGAAGGTTTCCAGCGGCCGGGAGACGTCCATGGCCCGCCGGTCGTCGGCACACACGATCACAGCTTCGGAGGAACGGGACATGAAGGTTGAGAAAGCTTGCTTGAGGGAGTCCCAGCTGTCGTAATGGTCCACGTGGTCCCGGTCGATGTTGGTCACCACCGAAACCGAAGGCCGCAGCCAGAGGAAGGAGCGGTAGGCCTCGTCGGCCTCAACCACCGCCACGTCGCCGCCGCCCAGATGGCCTCCCGAGCCGCGGCCTGCCAGGTCCGAGCCGAGAAGGTAGGTGGGGTCCAGACCGGCATGGGCCAGGATCGTGGCCACCATGCCCGACGTCGTCGTCTTGCCGTGGGTCCCGCTCACCGCCACGGTGCGCAGCCCCTCCACCATGCGAGCCAGGGCCTCGCCCCGCCACAGAATGGGCGTCGCGCCGGCCCGGGCGGCTTCCACCTCGGGATTGCCCGGCGCCACCGCGTTCGAGACGATCAGGACGTCGGCTCCCTCGGCCTGATGGGCCCGGTGGCCGACATCGGCCCTGACCCCCATGGCCCGCAGGCTTGACAGCACGGCCGACTCCCTCAGGTCCGAGCCGGTAACCGTGACGCCCGCCTGGGTCAGCACCCGGGCAATCGCACTCATTCCTGCGCCTCCCAGGCCGACCAGGTGAACCTTGCGCCACGCCGGGTCCAGGTGCAACACCTAGGCGGCACCGTGTCCGCGGCCGGCGGTGGCCACCACCAGCTCGGCGAATCGCTCCGCCGCATCCGGGCGGGCCAAAGACCGCACACCCCGGGCCAGGGATTCCAGCCCTGCCCGGTCCCGAATAAGACTCTCAACCTCCTTAACTACTACTTGAGGGTTAAGGTTTGCGTTTAGCACCATCCGGGCCCCGCCGGCTTCAACCACAGCTTCAGCGTTCTTCCTTTGGTCGTCGTCCAACGAGATCGGCAGCGGCACCAAGACGGCCGGAAGGCCGACTGCGGCGAGCTCGGCCACAGTCGAAGCCCCGGAACGGCACAGCGCCAGATCGCTGCAAGCGTAAGCCAGTTCCATGGAATCGGTGTAACCGACCACCCGGTAGATCAGCGAATCGCCGGGGTCCCTGCGTTCGTCTACGGCCTTGGCCACCGACCCGGCGTTGCGCGGTCCGGCCAGGTGGAGGATCTGCAGGTCGGAGCTCCTCCAATGATCGTAGGTGCCGGCGACCGCCTCGTTGATGCTTTGGGCTCCCTGGCTACCGCCGAAGACCAGCAGGACCGGCCGGTCCGGCTCGACGCCGAACTCGGCACAGCCCGCCGGCTTCAGCGCTTGTTTGTCAAAGTCCTTCAGGACATCCCGGACCGGGTTGCCGACCAGCACCGCCCCCGGCCCGAAGAACCTCTCGGTGCCGGGAAAGCTCACCCCGACGGCAGAGGCGAACCGGCGGGCCACCCGGTTCGCCAGGCCGGGGACACTGTTCTGCTCATGCAGCACCAGGGGAACCCGGGTCAGACGGGCCGCGGCGGCCGCCGGGAGGCTGACGTAGCCGCCGGTGCCTACCACGACGTGCGGCCGGAAGCGGCGTACGATCGCCAGGGAGCGGATCGTCGCGGTCCCCAGCTTCGCCGCCGCCCTGAGGTTACGGGGGGTCAATTTACCCGGACCCCTGCCTATCACCCGAACCGCCGCAAACGGGTAACCGCTTTTCGGTACGATCCGGGCCTCGGGGCCGTTGGGTGTCCCGATAAACATGACCTGCGCTCCGCCCAGCCGCAGCCGGTCCGCCAGTGCCAGCCCCGGGGAAAGGTGACCGGTGGTGCCGCCGCCGGCGACAATCACCCGCAAAGATGCCCCGTTGCTGGCTTCAACCTTGGCTTTACCCTCCGGCTCCACCTTAACCCTTGACTGTAGCTTGAGTGTTATCGCCGGGACTCTGGCGGGCTGGAGTGCGCTTTCCCCGCTTGGCAATGGAGAGCAGCACTCCCACCGAGGCCATGGTCAACACCAGCGAAGAGCTGCCGAACGAGATCAGTGGAAGCGGAACTCCGGTGATCGGAAGCAGGCCGGAGATCGCTCCCATGTTGATCAGCGCCTGCATCCCGATCACGCCGGTAATGCCGCCCGCCAGCAGCATGCCGAATCGGTCGGGCGCCTGCCGGGCAATCCGGATCCCGAGATAAAGCAGAAGAACGAACAGCAGGAGTACGGTAAGGGTTCCCGCCAGCCCCAGCTCCTCCCCCACGATCGCGTAGATGAAGTCGGTGTGAGCGTTAGGGACGTATGACCACTTCTGCCTGCTGGCGCCGAGGCCGAGGCCGAAGAAGCCTCCGCTGCCCAGGGCGATCTGACCCTGTATGACCTGGTAGCCGCTGTCCCAGGGATCGGCCCAGGGGTTCAGGAAGGAGAAGACCCGCTCCCGCCGGTAGGACCGGGTGAACGCCAGGACGACAACCGAGATCAGGCCCCCGAGACTCAGCAGCCCGATGTGCGGAAGCCGTGCGCCGGCCAGGAACAGAACCACCAGGACCGAGCCGCCCAGGATGATGGTCGTTCCGAGGTCGGGCTGGGCGACAACGAGCAGGGCGATCAATCCGGTCATCGGCAGCACGGGGATCGCCAGCTCCCTCGGGTCCCGGATCTTTACTCCCTTCGCCTCCAGCACGGACGCCGCAAAAAGAATGAGCGTGAGCTTTGCCATCTCTGAAGGCTGGATGCTCACCGGTCCCATGATCAGCCACCGGCTCGAACCGCCGCGAGTGGACCCAAGGCCCGGCATGATCACCGCAACCAGCAGCGCGACGTTGAAGGCCAAAAGCGGCCGGGACAGCGGCCGCAGCTTGCGGTAGTCGCTGCGGGCCATGACGGCCATCGCAAACAGCCCCAGGCCGAAGCCGACCATCTGACGGTTGAAGTACGAGAACGAAGTTCCGAAACGGCTGTAGGCCTGGATGGACGAAGCCGACAGGATCATCACCAGCCCGATGCTCACCAGTGCAAGGCAGGTGAGAAGCAGGGGAAGGTGCGGCTTGTCGAACACCCGACCCAGCCGGGGCCGTGAAGCTGCCGGCGGCGCGCCGGCAGTGGCCGAAGTCACAGGGTCAGTACCGCCCGGCGGAAACGGCTTCCCCGCTCGGCGTAGTCGGAGTACTGGTCAAGGCTGGAGCACGCCGGCGACAGCAGCACGGTGTCACCGGGCCGCGCGATGCCGGCAGCCAGGCGGACGGCTTCCTCCACGTCGGCCGCTTCCGCCGGATCCATGCCGGCAAAGACCTTCTTCAACTCCATCGCAGCTTCTCCCATAACCACCAGGCCGGACAGCCGGCCGGCAACCTCAGCCAGCGGTGACAGGTCCAGGCCTTTGGCCCGACCCCCGGCAACCAGCACCACATTGCGGGTTCCCCTCATCGCAAGCAGGGTTGCATGTGGGTTGGTGGCCTTCGAGTCGTCCACATACCTCACCCCGTCTACGGTGGCGACCAGCTCCATCCGGTGCGGCAGGTTGCCGAACCTCGCTGCCACCGAGGCAATCGCCTGCGGCTGCACCCCGACCTTGCCGGCAGCCAGAGCCGCCGCCATCACATTCTCAAGGTTGTGCAGCCCCTCCATGCGGATATCCGAAAGGTTGGTCAGTGCCGTGGACCGAATCCCGTCGAAAGCTTCCACCCGGTCGCCGGAAACCCCGGCCACCAGAGCCGGGGCCCGGCCCAGGGCCAGCTTCAGCCTGGCCCAGACCTCCTCGGGGGCGTCCAGGCCGAACCCGGCCACCTCGGCCTTCGATCCCGCGGCGATGGCCAGGCACCCGGGGTCGTCCACCCGGATCACCAGCCGGTCGGACGAGGTCTGGTTCTCGGTGATCCTGGCCTTGGCCGCCAGGTACTCCTCGTAGCCGTTGTGCCAGTCGTAGTGATCTGCAGCGACGTTGAGCACCACCGCCACCGCCGGCCGGAACCGTTCGATGAAGGCGAGCTGGAAGCTGGAGACCTCGGCAACCAGGAAATCCTCCTCGGCTGAAGCCCGAGCGGCAGTAACAAACGGCTCCCCGATGTTGCCGACCGCCTGAGCCGGCCTGCCCGACTCCTGGAGCATCTCGGTCAGCAGCGAGGTGGTGGTCGTCTTCCCGTTGGTCCCGGTAACCGCCAGAACTGTAGCCCGGCCGCCGGCATACCCTAGCTCGACCTCGCTGATGACCCTGATTCCCCGCTCCAGCGCCGCCTTGAGAACCGGGTTGGAGGGCGGGACGCCGGGGCTGGGAACCACCACCTCGGCCCACCCCAGCAGATCGTCCACCGCAGCGGGGTCGGCCTCCCCGAAGGAAACCTCCACACCCTTTGACCTGAGCTCGCCGGCGAGAGCCTCGCGGGCGGGCGTCGGGAAGGACTCGTGGGCCCGAACCTGCGCCCCCGACTCACGGAGGGCCTCGGCCACCGCCGCACCGGTCACCTTACCCAGGCCCAGGATCAGGACCCTGTCCGGCGGCTGCCCGGGTTCGCTCATGAAGCGTGGCTCAACCGGCTCCGCCGGCGTTGATGAACTCACCGTAGAACAGCCCGAGGCCAAAGCCCACCGATAGGGCGGCCAGGACCCAGAACCGGACGATCACGGTGAACTCCGGCCAGCCCAGAAGCTCGAAATGGTGGTGGACCGGCGCCATGAGGAAGATGCGGCGCCCGAACAGCCGGTAGGCGATCACCTGCAGGACCACCGAGGAGACCTCCACCACGTACAAACCGCCAAGGACGATCAACAGGAGCTGGGTATTGGTGAGGATTGCCAGGGCCGCCATTCCGCCGCCGAGGGCAAGCGACCCGGTGTCTCCCATGAAGATCTTTGCCGGAGCCGCGTTCCACCACAGGAACCCGGCGAGCGCGCCGAGGAGGCTGGCGGCCACCAGGGCCAGGTCCAGCGAGTGGGGGGCCACATAGCATCCGGCTTCGCCTCCGAGGCCGCCGCAGACGTGTCTCACCTGCCAGAAGGCGATGATCACGTAGGCGCCCATCACCATGGCGCCCGAACCCGAGCATAGGCCGTCGAGGCCGTCGGCCAGGTTGGTGCCGTTGGTGGTGGCCGCGATGATCAAAAAGATCCATAGGACAAAGACGATTCCCACCAGCCCGACGCCGAGCGGCCGCACGAACGAGACCTCCTGAACGGCCTGGGTGTGGGGAACCACTGCCACAAAACCGACCGCGATCGCAGCCTGGCCCAGGATCTTGGTCGTCTTGTTCAAACCGAGTGACCGGCGCCGGGAGATCTTCAGGTAATCGTCGACGAATCCCAGAAGGCCCATCGCCCCCACCGTGGCGATGGCGAGCAAGCCGCTGGTGGTGAACTCGGTAACTCTGCCGACGTAGTGCGAGATCACATAAGCGGTAATGGCGCCGCCGATGATCACCACTCCCCCCATGGTCGGGGTGCCCTTCTTGACGAAGTGGGCCTTGGGGCCGTCCTCCCGGACGAACTGCCCGATGCTCCGGCGCCTCAGTATCCGAATGGCCAGCGGGGTGGAGATCAAGACGAAGAAGAACGAAAAGCCCGCCGCGGCCAGGATCGCGATCAAGCGCCGGCCATCCCCTGCTCGACGATGTCGGACACCGCTTCCAGCGCGGCCACCCGCGACCCCTTTATAAGAAGGACATCCCCGGCCTGCAGCCGGCCTATGGCTGCTGCCGCTGCCGCCGCGTCGGCCACCTGCACGACATCGGACATTCCCTCCTGCCGGGCCCCTTCGGCGATCGGCTCGGCGGCGGAACCGACCACCACCAGCCTGGCCGCCAGCGAGGCCGCCAGGGCGCCGATCCGCCGGTGCTCGGTCTCGGCCAGCCTGCCCAGCTCCGCCATGTGGCCGAGAATCGCCAGCAGCCGCCCCCCCTGCCTGACCATCCCGGCGCAGGTCTGCAGGGCCGACGCCACCGAGGCCGGACTCGCGTTGTAGGCGTCGTTGACCATCACCGCGTCCCCCACCTGCCTCACCTGCATGCGCCAGGGCGAGATCTTTGCCGCCTCCAGGCCAATCCGGCAGTCATCCAATGTCAAACCGAGTGCCATGGCGGCGGTGGAGGCGGCCAGGGCATTGGCCACCTGGTGGGCCCCGCTCGCCTGCATGCTCACCCATATCCCCTTCTGAGCCCCCCGGAACAGCCGGAAGGAGGGACGCCCCAGGCGGTCGAGACTCACCTCGCCGGCCCTCAGCCAGGCATCGGGCGACACCCCGAAGGTCAGCACGTCCACCAGGTTGCCCCGCCGGGAAGCCATTTTGGCAACCAGCGGGTCGTCGGCGTTCAGGA
>Ga0247713_1001080_pt1 | contig 14282 bp, 17 predicted proteins | sample 21E_NmetaG_FD_189936 | JGI IMG/M metagenome (GOLD analysis project Ga0247713, IMG submission 189936) | Soil microbial communities from hillslope of Landscape Evolution Observatory, University of Arizona, Oracle, AZ, United States - 2-1-E_N | ecosystem: Engineered > Artificial ecosystem >... | reverse complement strand
GGGTCGACGGGGTCGCGCACCAGGCCCACGCGGGGCGCCGTCGGCTCGGCCGGCGCGACGGGGGCGGCAGGAGCCACCGGGGCCGCCTGCTCCACGGGCTCCTCGGTCGGCGGTTGGACACCACGCACGATCACCGGGGGCTGATAGGCGCGGCGCGGCGTCGGTGACTCGGTCGCCTCCGTGCGCTCGACCACCACCCCTGCGACTTCGGTGGTGGGCTCGTCGTCGCCCATCGTGCTGCGCACACCGAAGACGATCCCGGCAACGATCGCCAGGATGGCCAGCCCGGCTACAGCCGGTGGTGAGGTAAGTGCGCTGCGTAGTTCCATCGAGACGCAGCGTAACAAACCGCCGGGCAGAAGGGAAGGATCTCCCGCAAGTTTCTTCGGCACGGCCCAACCGGAACTTGAGAACTTTTTTCGCGGGACGGACCGGAGCGCCGAATCGGCCGTGCAGTACGGTGGCACTCATGCGACTGGTGGTGGCCCGCTGCACCGTGGATTACGCCGGCCGGCTGACCGCACACCTGCCCAGCGCGGTGCGCCTGGTGCTGGTCAAGGCCGACGGATGCGTTGCGATCCACGCCGACGGTGGCGCGTACAAGCCGCTGAACTGGATGAACGCCCCGAACACCCTTGTCGAGGAGGACACCGTGTGGACGGTGACCAACCCGAAGGGTGAGACGCTGACGATCACCTTCGAAGACGTGCACCTGGACGTGTCCCACGAGTGCGGTGACGACCCCGGGCTGACCAAGGACGGGGTGGAGGCGCACCTGCAGGAGCTGCTGGCGGCCAACCCTGCGGTGCTGGGCGAGGACCTGACGCTCGTGCGTCGCGAGTACCCGACGGCCCTGGGGCCTGTGGATCTGCTGTGCCGGGACGCCGACGGACGGGCGGTGGCGGTCGAGATCAAGCGGCGGGGGGAGATCGACGGCGTCGAGCAGCTCACGCGTTACCTCGAGCGCCTCAACCGCGACCCACTGCTGCGTCCTGTCCGAGGCGTGTTCGCCGCGCAGCAGATCAAGCCGCAGGCGCGGGTCCTGGCACAGGATCGGGGCATCGACTGCATCGAGGTTGACTACGACCGGCTGCGTGGCCTGGAGTCCGACGACCTCACGCTGTTCTAGCGCTCGGCGGCGGTTCGCCGCGGACGTACTCGACGACCCGGGCGCCGCTCGCCGCCACCGGGACCGCCAGGAAGGCGCCCAGGATGCCCAGGGTGATGGCGCCGGCGGTGATCGCGACGAGCACCATCAGCGGGTGCAGATGGATAGCGCGACTGAGCACGACCGGTTCGAGCACGTTGCTCTCCAGCTGCTGCACTGCGATCACGATGCCCAGCACCAGCAGGGCCACGACGACCCCCTGGTCGGCCAGCGCGACGAGGACGGCGATCGTCCCCGACAGGAACGCGCCGACGATCGGGAACAGCCCGCCGATGAACACGAGCACGGCCAGCGGGAAGGCCAACGGGACGCCCAGAACGAGCAGGCCGATGCCGATGCCCACGGCGTCGACCAGCGCCACGAACAGCTGGCCGCGGAAGTAGCCGCCGATCGTGCGCCAGATCCGCTCGCCGACCTCGGCGATGTCGTCGCGCAGCCGGGCGGGAACCAGCCCGACCAGCGCCTGCGCGATCCGACGCCCGTCTTTGAGATAGAAGAACAGCGCCACCAGGCCGAACAGCGTCGCCACCAGCGTCTCGACGACGGTGACGACGGCCGACAGGGTCTGCGTTGCCACGTTGCCCGCGCCGCCCAGCTGCTCGGTGAGCTGGTCCAGGGGCTGGTCGAACACGTCCAGGTCGTCGATCAGCGGCATGCCGCTGAGGAACGTCTGCAGCTGGTCGAGCGCCTGCTGGACGGATTCGACGATGCCGGGCAGCTCGTCGGCGATGGCGGGGACGACCAGTCGGCCGAGGCCGAACAGCACACCGAAGGCCGCCGCGATCGTGAGCATCGACGCGAGCGCTGGCGGTACGCGCTTGCTCTTGAGGAACTCCGCGACGGGCGCCAGCAGCGCAGCGGGGAACAGGGCGAGGATCAGGGGCACGACCACCAGGCGGAGCTGGTCGACGACCAACGCCGCCGCGACGACCAGCAGCGCCAGACCCAACGTCGCCCAGGCGACCCGCCCCGCGCGCAACAGCAGCGGGGGCTTGGTGGCGTCGCGGTCGTCGGTCGCCATGGGGGCAACGCTACGCTGCCCGCGATGACCACGGTCCAACCGCCCACCTCGGACCCGGAGGCGGTGGCGGCGGTGCAGGAAGGGCTGCTGGCCTGGTACGCCCGCGAGCAGCGCCGGCTGCCGTGGCGCGACACCACCGACCCCTACGCGGTGCTGGTCAGCGAGGTCATGCTGCAGCAGACCCAGGTCACTCGCGTCGTGCCGGCGTATCGCCGGTTCCTCCAGCTGTTTCCCGACCCTAGGGCGCTTGCCGCAGCCCCAACGGGCCAGGTGCTGCAGGCCTGGCGCGGTCTGGGCTACAACCGGCGAGCACTCGCGCTGCAGCTGGCCGCGCGCACCGTGGTGGACCGGCACGGTGGCGTGTTCCCGGTGACCCTCCACGAGCTCAAGGCGCTTCCCGGGGTCGGCGAGTACACCGCTCGGGCGGTGCTGGCGTTCGCCTTCGGACGCGACGAAGCGCCGGTCGACACCAACGTCCGCCGCGTGCTCCTGCGCGCCCTCGCCGGCCGCGATCTGGCGCCCGCTGCCCTTCAACGCCTGGCCGACATCGCCGTGCCGGCTGGCCAGGGGCGCTACTGGAGCGCCGCCGTCATGGACCTGGGGTCCGCGCACTGCACGGCCCGTTCCCCCGCCTGTTCGACCTGCCCCCTCGCCGCGGCGTGCGCATGGCGCCGGCACGGCGGCGACGACCCGGCCGCCCCCAGGGCCAGGCGACCGACGCCGTTCGTCGGCTCGGCGCGCTTTCACCGTGGGCGACTGCTCGACGCGCTGCGGTCCGGCCCTGTGCCCACGCACCAGCTGGCCAGCGCAGCGCACGCCGCCGACGCGGTGGCGGCGCGGCGGACAGCCGAGTCGCTGGTGGCCGACGGCCTGGCGCGATGGCGTGGCACCACGCTGACGCTTCCGGACTGACGTTTTCCGTCCGTGGCGGGGGGCATTGACTGCCCATGGCCAGCCATCAGCTCGTGTCCGGTCGCCCCGAGACCCTTGACGACCCCACGGACCTCGACCGTGGTGACTACAAGGCCGCCCTGAAGCGCACCATCGCCGAGATCAAGAAGGACGACGTCCCGGGTCTTGCGTCGGGCGTGGCCTTCCGCATGTTCCTGTCGCTGTTCCCCTCCTTGCTGGCCGGGGTGGCCATCTTCAGCCTTGTGACCTCGCCCGCAGAGATCGCCGACATGCTGGAGGAGGCCAGCGCGTTCATCCCGAACGACGCGCTGAGCCTGATCGAGGATCCGATCCGCGACCTGGGCGAGGGCGGTGGCGGGGCGGCCGGATTCGCGGCGATCGGTGGTATCGCTGCGGGGCTGTGGGCGGCCACCTCGGCGGCGGTCTCGCTGATGAAGGCACTGTCGCGCGCCTACGACACCGAGGAGACCCGCAAGTTCGTCAAGCAGCGGCTGCACGGCCTGGCGCTGACCGTCGCGCTGATCGTGGCGCTGGCGGCGATGGTGCTGTTGCTCATCGCCGGCCCCCAGCTCCAGGCCGCGTTGCTTCCCGGCGTCGTGGCACCAGTGACGTGGTTGCTGGCCGGGCTGAGGTTCGCACTGGCCTTGGGCGTCCTCGTCCTGCTGTTTGCGTTCGTGTACTACCTGGGCCCTGACCGCGAGCAGCCGTCGTGGGCGTGGATCTCGCCCGGCGCGGTGCTTGCGGTCGTGGGATGGCTGGCCGTCGCCGGCGGCTTCACCCTGTACGTGCAGACGGCGGGCAACTACAACGAGACGTACGGCGCCATCGCCGGCGTCGTCGTCCTGCTGCTGTGGCTGCAGCTGTCGATGCTCGTCATCCTGGTCGGCGCGGAGTTCAACGCCGAGATCGAGCGGACACGCGCCCTGCACATCGCCGTGGGCGAGGGTGCCGGCTTCGCGGCGCCGGCAGGGGTGTCGCCGGGCGTGCCGGCAGACCAGGAACGGTCGGCCACGGTGTTGCAGCAGACCCGGGTGTCCGCGCACCACCTCGATCCGCCCGCCCCGGAAGACGCGCAGGCCCGGGACACTGCCGAGCTCGCCCCGCCGCTGGTCCCGGCCGCTGTCCCGACTCCATCGGCGGCTGATCCCGGCATCGACGCGTTGCCTCCCGCCGCCAAACGGGCCGGCGCGGTGGCAGCCGCCGCGATGGCGGCGCTGCTCTTCCTCGGGTTCGCCCGTCGCCGGTCACGACGGTAGGTTCCCTGCTGCCCCGCGATGCGGGGGAAGGAGCGCCGGGAAGACGGGTCGGCACGCTGTTACGTCCACCTGAAACCAGGAGCCACCTCGTTGCTCTTCGCCCTACTGGGGGCGCACGCCGCACTCGCAGTTGCCGCCCCCCTCCTCGCCCGCTCCTTCGGGAGGCGGGTGTTCCTGGTGTGCGGTCTCGCACCGCTGCTGGCAACCGCGTGGTTCGCCGTGCGATCGCCGGCAGTGCTGGCAGGCGATGCCGACGCCGAGTCGTTCGCCTGGGCGCCGACGATCGGGTTGTCCGCAGATCTGCGGCTGGACGGCTTCGGCCTGCTCATGGCGCTGCTGGTCTCCGGTATCGGCACGTTGATCTTCGCTTACGCCTACGCGTACTTCTCCAAGCCTCGCCCTGATCTCGGCAAGTTCGCCGGCGCGCTGACGGCGTTCGCCGGCTCGATGCTCGGCCTAATCCTGGCCGACAACCTCATCTTGCTGTTCGTGTTCTGGGAGGCCACGTCGATCACGAGCTACCTGCTCATCGGGTTCGACGACCGCAAGGCCGAGTCACGCGACGCCGCGCTGCAGGCGCTGCTGACCACTGGCGCCGGCGGGCTCGCGCTGCTCGGTGGCGTCGTCGTGCTGGGGCAGACGGCGGACACGTACTCGTTGTCGGCGATCCTGGCGGCGCCGCCCCCGCACTCCGGCCTGCTCGATGTCGCGCTGGTGCTCATCCTGCTCGGGGCGTTCACCAAGTCGGCGCAGGCGCCGTTCCACACCTGGCTGCCCGGCGCCATGGCCGCGCCGACGCCGGTCAGCGCCTACCTGCACTCCGCGACGATGGTCAAGGCCGGCATCTACCTCGTTGCCCGCTTCTCGCCGGCGTTCGCCGACGTGCCGTTGTGGCAGCCGCTGGTGGTGACGGTTGGCGTCGTGACCATGCTCATCGGGGGTTTCCGGGCGCTGCGCCAGACCGACATCAAGCTGCTCCTGGCCTTCGGCACGATCAGCCAGCTGGGTTTCCTCATGGCCCTGTTCGGTGCGGGGACGCCCAAGGCGGTCTTCGCCGGCGTCGTGATGCTGTTCGCGCATGCGCTGTTCAAGGCCGCGCTGTTCATGGTCGTGGGTGTCGTCGACCATGAGGCGCACACGCGCGACCTCCGTGAGCTGTCAGGCATGCGCCGGGTGATGCCGGTCGCCTTCTGGGCGGCGGCCATCGCCTCGGCATCCATGGCCGGGCTGCCGCCGCTGCTCGGGTTCATCGCCAAGGAGACTGCCTTCGAGGCGTTCATCCAGGGAGGCTTCGGGGCCTACGCCTGGCTGGCGCTTGCGGGCATCGTCGCGGGTTCGGTGCTCACCTTCGCGTACACAGCCCGGTTCACGTGGGGCGGGTTCGCATTCAAGGGCGAACGGGGCGTGGAGCCGGCCGACGCGCACCGGCCCCCGGCAGCGTTTGTCGCCCCTGCCGTTCTTCTGGCCGGTCTTGGCGCGATGTTCGGGCTCGTCCCGGTGCTGCTCGACCGGCTGCTCAACGTCGCGACCACCGCCCTGCATCCAGGCTGGGAGGGGACGTACCTCGCGCTGTGGCACGGCGTGAACCTCGCGCTTGGGCTGTCGGCGATCGCCGTCGGGGCCGGCACCCTGCTCTTCGTCGCCCGAGCTCGGGTCGAGACCTGGCAATCGCGGATGCCATCGATGGTGGCGGCCAACGACGTGTACCGGGCCACCGTGCGCAACGTGCTGCTGGGGGCCAAGCGCATGACCGGCGTCGTCCAGAGCGGCTCGCTGCCGATCTACCTGTCGATCATCACCCTCACGTTGGTCGTGTTGCCCGGTGTGGCGCTGGTGACGCGTACCCCACAACCGCCGCTGCCACCGCTGACCGCGACGCCGATGCAGGGCGTGCTCGCGGCGATGGTCATCGCCGCTGCAGTCGCCATCGTCATGGCCGGCCGGCGCTTCGTCGCCGTGCTGTTGCTCGGTGCCGTCGGCTACGGGGTGGGCCTGCTGTTCGTGATCCAGGGGGCGCCGGATCTCGCGCTGACGCAGTTCCTGGTCGAGACGCTGATCCTGGTGATCTTCATGCTGGTGCTGCGGCACCTTCCCGCCCGCTTCACCCAGCGCCGGCTGCCGTTCTATCGGGCGTTGCGCGGGCTGGTGGCACTGGGCGTCGGCGCGTTCGTGTTCCTGTTCGCGTTGACCACGGGTGCGGCGCGGACAGCGCCGTCGGTCTCCCAGGAGCACCTGGCGCGCTCGTATCCCGAGGCGCATGGCAACAACGTCGTCAACGTCATCCTCGTCGACTTCCGCGCGCTCGACACGCTGGGGGAGATCGTCGTACTGGTCGTCGCCGCGATCGGCATCGCGAGCCTGGTCATGGCCGTGCGCAGCGAGCGCGAGCGCCAGCGACGTGATGCGGACGCCGCGGTGGAGCAGGGGGCACGCCGATGACGTCGTTGATCCTGCACACCGGCACACGAGCGGTCTTCCACACGATCATGTTGTTGTCCGTGTATCTGCTGTTCGCGGGTCACAACGCTCCCGGTGGCGGCTTCATCGGGGGACTCATCGGGGGCGCCGCGATGGTGTTGCTGTACCTGGCGGCCGGCGCAGACGGCTTGCGCCGCGTGGTGCGCGTGGAGCCGGTCCGCATCCTGGGGGCGGGCGTGCTGTTCGCCGTGCTCACCGGTGTGGTGGCGGTGCTGTTCGGCGAGGCGTTCTTGAGCAGCGGCTTGCTCGAGCTTTCCGTTCCTCTGATCGGTGAGGTCTACATCAGCAGCGTCCTGGCTTTCGACGTCGGCGTGTACCTGGTCGTCGTCGGGTTGGTGCTGCAGGTCCTCAGCGCACTCGGCCCGGAAGGCGGGAGGGTGTCGTGACGATCGCTCTCGCGCTGGTCGCCGCCACCCTGTACGCGGTGGGTACCTACCTGCTGCTGCAGCGCACCCTCACGCGGATCGTGATCGGACTCGCGCTGATCGGGCACGGGGCGAACGTGCTGCTGCTGATGGGAGGAGGTCTGCCGGGTGTTCCACCGCTGACCGGCCCTGACGGTCCGCCGGCCGGCGCCGCGGACCCTTTGCCACAGGCATTGGCACTCACGGCCATCGTCATCACCTTCGGGATCATGGCCTTCCTGCTCGCCTTGGCGTATCGCAGCTGGACGATCACGCACGACGACGAGGTCGAAGACGATGTCGAGGACCGCAGGTTGGCGACCGGCAGCGCTCGCACGGTCCACGACGAGGACCTGGATCCCGCTGACCTGATCGAGGCAGCCGGCCGCGGTGACCCGGAGGTCGGCTCGTGACCAACCTCCTTGCAGCCACGGTGTTCCTCCCCATCGCCGGTGCGGCACTGTGCCTGCTCGCGCACGGGCGGTCCATCGTGCAGCGGGTCATCTCGCTCGGGACCGTCGTGGCGGCGCTGCTGGTGTCGGTCGGTGTCGTGGCCGCGGTTCACAACGACGGCGTCGTGGTGGCTGCGCTGGGTGGTTGGCCCGCGCCGTACGGCATCGTCCTCGTGGCGGACATGTTCAGCGTCCTGCTGCTGGCCGTGTCGCTTGCCACGGTGCTGGGTGTGTTGGTATTCGCCATCGGGCAGCTCGAACACGAAGTCGAGCAGCGCTTCTTCCACCCGCTGTACCTCGTGCTTACGGCGGGTGTCAGCGCGTCGTTCCTCACGGGCGACCTGTTCAACCTCTTCGTCGCGTTCGAGATGATGCTCATCGCCAGCTACGTCCTGCTGGCGCTGGGAGGCAGATCGGACTCAGTCCGCCCGGCGATGACCTACGTCGTGGTGAACCTGCTCGCGTCGACGTTCTTCATCACCGCCGTGGCGCTCGTCTACGCGGCCACGGGCTCGGTGAACATGGCCGATCTCGCCGGCCGCATCGCCGATCTGCCGATGGGCCTGCAGGTTGCCCTCAGCCTGCTCCTGCTCGTCGTGTTCGGCATCAAAGCGGCCATGTTCCCGCTGTTCTTCTGGCTTCCCGACAGCTACCCCACCGCCCCGACGGCGATCACCGCCGTGTTCGCGGGCTTGCTGACCAAGATCGGCGTCTACGCGATCATCCGGACGCAGACCGTCCTGTTCGGCTGGGGTGGGGACGCGCCCGACCCCCTCGTCTTGTTCCTCGCCGGGGCGACCATGGTGGTTGGCGTCCTCGGCGCCGTGGCGCAGGACGACGTGAAGCGCATCTTGTCGTTCCACATCGTCAGCCAGATCGGGTACATGATCTTCGGCCTGGGGCTGTACACCGTCGCCGGCCTGGCCGGTGCCACGCTGTTCCTTGTCCACCAGATCCCCGTGAAGACCTCGCTGTTCCTGGTGGGTGGCCTGGTCGAGAAGATGACCGGGACGGGGCAATTGTCGCGGGTCGGCGGGCTCGCCCGCCGGACACCGGTGACGGCGGTGCTGTTCATGCTGGGTGCGCTCAGCCTTGCCGGCCTGCCGCCGTTCAGTGGCTTCTTCGGCAAGCTCGCGCTCGTCCAGGCGGGCTTGGAGGCCGAGCGCTTCCTGATCGTCGGCGTGAGCCTCGCCGTCAGCATCCTGACGCTGTTCTCGATGACCAAGATCTGGGCCGGCGCGTTCTGGGGACTGCCTGAGGAGGACCCGCCGTTCGAGCAGGCCCGCGGCGAGGGGCCGCTGCAGGCGCCCAGGCTGATGACTGGGGCGACCATCGGCGTGATCGCGCTGACCCTCGGGATCGGCCTGTCCGCCGAGCCGCTGTGGAATCTGAGCGTGGAGGCCGCACAGGGCCTGGTCGACACCAGCGGCTACGTCGAGGCGGTCCTCGGGACCGAAGACGTCGCCACCGCGGGGAGCGCACCGTGATGGGGCACCTGTGGTTGACGCTGTGGCTCGTGATCGTGTGGATCGCCTTGCAAGGTGAGGTCACCGTTGGCAACGTCATCGCCGCACTGCTGGTGGCCGGCGGTCTGCAGCTGCTGTTCCCCACCCTGGCGCTGCAGGCACCAGACACGTTCCGGCCGCTGAAGTTCGTGCGGTTCTTCGCCTACTTCGCCTACAAGTTGGTCGAAGCGAGCATTGTGGTCGCGTGGGAGGTCGTCACGCCGCGCAACCGTCTGAACCAGGGGATCGTCGCGGTCCCGGTCCGGGGTGCGGACGCGCTGCTGCTCACCACGCTGGCCAACACCATCTCGTTGACCCCCGGCACGCTGACCCTGGAAGTGCGCCGTGAGCCGCCGACGCTGTACGTGCATGTCATGCACATCCGCAGCGTCGAGCACACCCGCAACGAGGTGCTCCGCCTGGAGGAGCTGATGCTCGACGCCTTTGCGCCGCATCTCGCCGAGCGGCTGCACACGGGCGCACAAGGAGACACACCGTGGAGATCGTGACCACCATCAGCCTGCTCGGACTCGGCGCTGCGGGCGTGCTGTGCCTGGCCAGGCTGTTCCGGCCAGGCTCGCTGGCCGACCGCATCGTGGCGCTCGACACCTTCCTGGTCATCAGTGTCATGGCCATCGCCGTGCTCTCGATCCGCTCGAACACGGACGCGTTCACGCCGGTGCTGCTGGTCACTGCCCTGCTGGCGTTCGTCAGCACGGTGACCGTGGCGCAGTACATCTTGCGGAGAGGCGCATGACCGGACCAGATTCGGGGAGGTCCTGATGTCGCCGATGGAGTGGGTGGCCGCGGTGCTGCTGTTGTCGGGGACGGTCTTCGCCCTGACCGGTGCCATCGGCCTGCAGCGGTTCCCGGACGTGTTCGCGCGGATGCACGCCGCCACCAAACCGGTGACGTTGGGGCTGGCGTTCATGCTGCTCGGCGCGGCGCTCGTCAAAGACGACGTCGCGAGCTCGGTCAAGCTGCTGCTGGCCGCGGCGCTGCAGTTCGTCACCGCCCCTGTCGGCGCGCACATGATCGGGCGGGCTGCGTACCGCGACGGCCGGCAGCTGGGCCCCGACTACCAGGTCGACGAGCTCGCCGACGTCGAGCTCTGACGCTAGGCAGGCCAGTTCCGGGAGCTACGAAGACTCCGCGCCGGCGTCCTGCGCCCGCCACGCGGCTCTGCCCACCATGTGCCCGCCGACGGGGTTGGTGAGGAACTGCAGGATGGCGACCAAGGCGAGCTTCGTCGCAGAGCGAAGGTCACCCAGCGCCAGCGCCGCCGCCAGGAGCACCACCAGCAGCCCCAGCGTGGCGGGCTTGGACGCCGCGTGCATGCGGCAGAAGACATCGGGCAGCCGGTGCAGCCCGACCGCGGCCGTGAGGCTGAGCAACGCGCCTGCGATCAGCAGGACGGCGACGGCGACGTCCAGCACCGCGGTCACAGCCCGCGCCGTTCCACGAACCGCGCGACGGTCACCGTCGCAACGAAGGCCAGCAGCGACGTCACCACGAGCAGGGCGAGCAGCTCCCCGCTGCGGGTCGCGACGGCGGCGGTGGCGATGCCGGTGACGATCACGCCGAGCAGCAGGTCCAGCGCCACGACCCGGTCGGCGACGGTCTCTGCCATCAGCAGCCGCGCGACACACAGCAGCGCGGCGACAGCGAGGATCGCCAGGCACACGGCAACGACGACGGCCATCAGCGGCTCCTCTCGGCCGGGCCGGAGAACACGGCGGCCGCCAGACGGTGCAGTCGAAGCACGTCGTCGCGGACGGCCACCGGGTCGGAGGCGTTCAGCGCGTGCACGCGGAGCCGGGCGCCGCTGCCCTCGGCGACCGTGGCGTCCAGGGTCAGCGTGCCGGGTGTGAGCGTGATCGAGTTCGCGACCATGGTCACAACCCCCGGGGTGCTGTCGGGCAGGTCGACTTCGACCACCGCCGGGGCGACGCGGGTGCTCGGCGTGATCACTGCGGCCACCACCTCGAACGTGGCCTGGGCCAGCATCAGGGAGAAGACGCCCAGGTAGCGCAGCGCCGCCAGTGGCCGGAACGAGCCCCATGAGCTGGGCTCCCCACGGGCGACGAGCAGCATCACTGCCGTACCGATCAACAGGCCGGCGACGACCGTCCCTGGCTCGACGCTGCCCCACAGCGCGGTCCACACCAGCGCGAGCCACATGACGTTCAGCACGCGGGACCAACGTCGGCTCCCCGACGACCCCGACGACGCATGGGTCTCGGTCATTGGGTCAGCACCGCCTCTCGGTACACCGAGGGGTCGAGCAGGTCGGCCGCAGCGGCCTGACTGTAGGCGTACAGCGGCTCAGCCGAGAATGCGATGCCCAGGCTGAGAACCGCCAGCAGGCCGGTGGCGATCAGCATCGGCGCGGACTGGCGCAACCCACCCTCGCGCGCGACCTCGCCGGCCGGTGCGCCCCAGAACGCCCCGCTCCAGATCTTGGTCATCGAGAACAGCGTGAGCAGGCTGACGATCAGCGCAACGGCGATGACCAGCTCGTGGCCCTGGCGCAGACCTTCCTGCGCGAGCGCGAGCTTGGCGACGAACCCGGAGAACGGCGGCAGCCCGGCAAGGCTCAGCGCTGCGACACCGAACATGGCGGCCAGCGCCGGCGCCCGGGTCGCCACGCCGCCGAGCTGTGCCAGCCTGCCGGTGCCGCAGCTGTGCTCCACGACGCCGCCGACACAGAACAGCGTGGTCTTCACGACGATGTGGTGGACGATGTACAGGATGGCGCCCGCCAGACCGGCGACGGTGAACATGCCAAGGCCCAGCACCATGTAGCCGATCTGGCTGACGATGTGGAACGACAGGATGCGCTTGATCTCGCCCTGCGCTACCGCCCCGAGCACGCCGACTAGCATCGTCATCCCCGCGACGAACAGCAGGAACGTCGAGTGGCGCCCGCCGGCGGGAGCGAACAGCAGCGTCTGTGTGCGGATGATCGCGTAGATGCCCACCTTGGTGAGCAGCCCGGCGAACACCGCCGTGATCGGCGACGGGGCGGTGGGGTAGCTGTCGGGCAGCCAGAAGAACAGCGGGAACAGCGCGCCCTTGATCCCGAACACGCCCAGGAACAGCAACCCGATGCCGGTGCGCAGGTGGTCGGGCAAGTCCGCCAGCCGCCCCGACAGATCGGCCAGCGAGACGGTTCCCGTCGCGGCGTAGATGAAGGCCACGCCCGTGACGAACAGCGTCGAGGCGAGCAGGTTGATGACGATGTACGTCATACCGCTGCGCACCTGCTGCCGCGTGGCGCCCAGGGTCAGCAGCACGTAGCTGGCGATGAGCAGCACTTCGAACGCCACGAACAAGTTGAACAGATCGCCGGTGATGAACGCCAGCGCCACGCCCGCAGCCATCACCAGGTACACGGGGTGGAAGAACAGCGACTCGACGCGGTCCTCGAGCTGCCCGATCGCATAGATGAGCACGGCGAGGACGACCACGGCCGACACGCACGTCATGGCGGCGGAGAACCGGTCGACGGCGAGGGTGACGCCGAACGGCGCCGGCCAGTCGCCGGCCTGGGCGACCACGATCCCCCCGTCGGCCACGCGGGCAACGAGCGCCACGGCCGCGGCGGTCGCCCCCGCCGACGCCGCGAGCGACACCGTGCGGCGCGCCCAGACCCAGCGGTGCACCAGCAGGCAGAGCGCGGCCCCGACCAGTGGCACAAGCACCGGCAGGGGCACGAGCACGTTGTCGCCGAGCCCGTTCACGACAGGTCCTTCATCGGGTCGGTACGGGGCAGTGGGTGGCGGTCAGGGTCCTCGTCGCGTCCCGTGCGGCGCCCGCTGCGGGCGGCGAGTGCCGCGATGCGACGGTCCTCGACGTCGTCCTCGACCTTGTCGTCCCCCCGCTCGGCCCAGCTGCGCCAGGCCAGCGCCAACAGGTATGCGGTGATGCCGAAGGAGATCACGATGGCCGTAAGCGCCAGCGCCTGTGGCAGCGGGTCGGTGTAGGCCGCCACCTCGACGCCCTCATGGATGATCGGCGCGCGGCCGGCGCGCCCTCCCGACAGCATCAGCAGCAGGTTGACGCCGTGGCCCAGGACGACCAATCCCATGACGACGCGGGTGAGGCTGCGCTGCAGCAGCAGCCACACGCCCACGGTGTACAGGCCGCCCACGGCGATGGCCATCAGCAGGTTCATGGTTCCACCTGCTGCGCGCCCAGGGTCGTGAGGATCTTCGCGACGAGCCCGACCACGACCAGGTACACGCCGATGTCGAAGAACAGCGGCGTCACCACGTGCACGTCGCCGAACAGCGGCAGATGCAGATCGAACACGCGGGACTCGAGCGCCTGACCGCCCCACAGCCACGAGGCCATGGTCGTGCCCTGTGCCATCAGTAGGCCGACGCCCAGGATCGCCTCGGAGGGCAGGGGCACGATGCGGCGCACCTGCGGCTCACCGCCCGTGGCGTAGGCGAGCACCAGTGCGGCGCTGGCGACGAGCCCGCCGATGAAACCGCCACCGGGGGCGTTGTGTCCCGAGGCGAGCAACCACAGAGAGAACACCCAGACGGTCGGGGAGATGACCCGCGTGATCGTGGACAGGATCAGTGACGGGCTCACGGACCGCCCTCCGCAACCACGTCGACCTCGGACTCGTCGGCGGCGGCGGTCTGGTCCGCCAGCCGTCGAGGGGCAAGGACGAGCGCGGCGATCCCCAGCCCTGCGACGGCGAGCACCGTGATCTCGCCGAGCGTGTCGATGCCGCGGAAGTCGACCAGGATGACGTTGACCACGTTGGCCCCGTGCGCCTCGGGCACGGAACGGGTGAGGAACTCCCGCGAGATCGACGGGGCTTCTCGAGCTGCTCCTGAGATCAGCACGAAGCCCGTGACGAACAGCCCGGTCGCGGCGGCCACGACGCCCCGCACCGCGCGGGACACGCCCCAGTCGACCCGGTGGAAGCGATCGGGCAGGTGCCGCAGCGCAAGGGCGAACACGATCAGGCTGAGCGTCTCGATCAGCAGCTGCGTCAGCGCGAGGTCAGGCGCGCCCTGCAGCGCGAACAGCGTCACGGTGGCGTAGCCCAGCCCCCCCAGCCCGAGCA